>Ga0160450_100929_pt1 | contig 13192 bp, 5 predicted proteins | sample HID1975K_E1MG_FD_108257 | JGI IMG/M metagenome (GOLD analysis project Ga0160450, IMG submission 108257) | Enriched soil microbial communities from UW Madison campus, WI, USA - HID1975K_E1 MG | ecosystem: Environmental > Terrestrial > Soil > Unclassified | place: USA: Madison, Wisconsin | collected...
GGTGCGGCGCAGGCGGTCCATGATCGCGTCGCGCCACTCGGGCATCGCGGGCGGGTTGTGCTGCCACCCCTCGTAGATGAACCCGTGGGTCTCGAGGTCGGCCTCGGCGACGACCCACAGCCCGTACTCGTCGCACAGTCGCAGGAACTCGGGATGCGGCGGGTAGTGGCTGGTGCGCACGGCGTCGATGTTGGCGCGCTTCATCATCACGATGTCGCGGATCATCGTCTCGCGATCGAGCGTGCGCCCGGTGTCCGGGTGATGCTCGTGCCGGTTGACGCCGCGGAAGGTCACCGGCCGCCCGTTCACCGTGAACACCCCGTCGACGACCTCGACGTGGCGGAAGCCGATCGCGAGCGAGACAGTCTCGGTCGCGGTACGGACCGTGCCCCGGTACAGCCGCGGGCTCTCGGCGCTCCACGGCTCGACCGGTACGGTGACGCTCTCGCCGGCGCTGACGCGGATGCCGAGCTCGGGCACCTCGACGAGTGCCGCCCTCGCGGCGGAGGCCGCGGCATCCACCTCCGACAGGGTCACGTCCACCCGCAGCGTGCCGCGCCCGGTGACGGCGTCGTAGTCGGCGTGCACGAAGTGGTCGTCGATGCCGCCGGCCGGCCGCGCGAGCAGCTCGACGTCGCGGAAGATGCCGGGGAGCCACCACATGTCCTGGTCTTCGAGGTACGTCCCCGCCGACCATCGCTGCACGCGCACGCACAGCACGTTGCGGCCGGGGCGCACCGGCGCGTCGAACTCGAACGGCAGCCGGCTGCCGGTCGACCAGCCGAGCTCCTCGCCGTTGAGCCAGACCTTGGCGCACGAATCGACGCCCTGGAATCGCAGCACGGCGGAGCCGTCCGCACCTGCGAAGGCGGCGGGCGCGTCGAACACGAGCCGGTAGTCGCCGGTGGGGTTCTCGTCCGACACGAACGGCGGGTCCAGCGGGATCGGGTACGCGGTGTTCGTGTACAGCGGGCCCTCGTCGGTGCCGAGCATCCGGCGCGCAGGTCCGCCGGCCAGCGGCGTGAAGGGCTCGAGCACCCAGTGCGAGGGGACCGCCATCGCGTCCCAGCCGCTGTCGTCGAAGTCGTCGGCGGCGAAGCCGTCGCCGGTGCCCTCAGCGGTCGGCGAGAGGCGGAAGCGCCACGTGCCGTTGAGGCTCAGCACGTCGGCGTCCGTCACCGCCTCGGCACGCGGCGTGCGCCGCCCCGCTCCCGGATTCGTGCTCTCCCAGTACCGATCCGACGCCGTCGCCCGCACGAATCCGCTAGTCTGCATGTCCATAAGAGGTTGCATATCCATTCTTGATTGAATGCGATTGCAGTCTAACTCAGCGAGGAGTCGCCATGGCAAGAACGGCCGCCCCCTCCCGGACGCGCAGCACGCAGCCGCCGCACACGCCCGCCGCGGCCGTCCCCGCCGCGATCGCCCGTGCGGTGGGGGGCGAGACGTCCCGCATCAAGGCGCGGGCGATCGACCGCGTCGCCTACGCGAGCGACGCCTCGCACTTCCTCCTGACGCCGCGGGCCGTCGTGGTCGCCGCCGACGCCGCCGAGGTCGGCGCGGTGATGCGGGCCGCCGCCGCCTCGGGGGCGCCGCTGACCTTCCGTTCCGGCGGCACGAGCCTGTCGGGCCAGGCATCGACCGACGGCATCCTCGTCGACGTGCGTCAGCGGTTCCGGCGCATCGACGTCGAGGACGACGGCCGACGGGTGCGCGTGCAGCCCGGCGCGACCGTGCGGCAGGTCAACGCGCGCCTCGCGCGGCACGGCCACCGCCTCGGCCCCGACCCGGCCAGCGAGATCGCCTGCACGATCGGCGGCGTCGTGAACAACAACTCCAGCGGCATGGCGTGCGGGATCACCGAGAACACCTACCGGACGCTCGAGTCGCTCGTCTTCGTGCTGCCGTCGGGGACGGTCGTCGACTCCGGGGCCGCCGACGCCGACGCGGCGCTGCGCGCCGCCGAGCCCGAGCTCGTCGACCGCCTGATGCGGCTGCGAGACCGGGTCGCATCGAACCCGCGGTCGGTCGAGATCATCCGCCGCCAGTTCGCCATGAAGAACACGATGGGCTACGCGGTCAACGCCTTCCTCGACTTCGATACCCCCGCGCAGCTGCTCGCGCACCTCGTCGTCGGCAGCGAGGGCACGCTCGCGTTCGTCGCCGAGGCCACCTACCGCACCGTGTCGATCCTGCCGCGCATCTCGACCGCGCTCACGGTGCTCCCCGACCTCGAGAGCGCTACGCGCGCCCTCCCCGACCTCGTCGCGACGGGTGCGGCGACGCTGGAGCTGATGGATGCCGCGTCCCTGCGCGTCGGCCAGTCCCTGGCCGGCGCGCCGCGGCAGATCACCGGCCTGACAGTGCGCGACCAGGCGGCGCTGCTCGTCGAGTACCACGCGCACACCGACGAGGAGCTCGCCGAGCTCGTCGACCGCGGCACCCGCACGCTCGCAGCCCAGCCGTTGGAGGCGCCGGCCGGGTTCAGCGCCGACGCCGCCGAGCGAGCGCTCGCATGGAAGCTGCGCAAGGGCCTGTACGCGTCGGTCGCCGGCGCCCGGCCGAGCGGCACGACGGCCCTGCTGGAGGACGTCGTGGTGCCCGTCGAGCGACTCGCGGCCACGTGCGGCAGCCTGCAGACGCTGTTCGACCGCTACGACTACGGCGACAGCGTGATCTTCGGGCACGCGAAGGACGGCAACATCCACTTCATGCTGACCGACCGGTTCGAGTCCGCCGACCAGCTCGCGCGCTATTCGGCATTCACCGAAGACATGGTCGACCTCGTGCTCGACGCGGGCGGCAACCTCAAGGCCGAGCACGGCACCGGCCGGGTCATGGCGCCCTACGTCCGCCGCCAGTACGGCGACGAGCTCGCCGACGTGATGCGCGAGCTCAAGCGGCTGTGCGACCCGGACGGCATCCTCAACCCGGGGGTGATCGTCGACGACGACCCCGAGGCGCACCTCAAGCACATCAAGCTCGCCGATCCGATCGAGCCCGAGGCCGACCGCTGCGTCGAGTGCGGCTACTGCGAACCGGTGTGCCCGAGCCGGGATCTGACCCTGACCCCGCGTCAGCGCATCGTCACGCGTCGCGCGATCGCGCGGGCCGAGGCGGCCGGCGACGACGCGCTCGCCCGCGAGCTGGAGCGGGACTACGACTACGCCGGCGTCGACACGTGCGCCGTGGACGGGATGTGCCAGACCGCGTGCCCCGTGCTCATCAACACCGGCGCGCTCGTCAAGCGGCTGCGCCGCGAGGACGCGGGCCGCGTGGCGAGCACCGCGTGGGCCGGGGCGGCGAACGCGTGGGGTGCGGCGACGCGTGCCGCGAGCGCGGGGCTGAGCGTGGCGGATCGGATGCCGGCGGCCGTGGTGACCGCGGCGACCGACCTCGGCCGCGTCGTGCTCGGCGCAGACACCGTGCCGCGCTACACCGCCGACCTCCCGCGCGGCGGCCGCGCGCGATCGAAGCTCGGCACGTCGGTCGGAAGCGGAGCCGACGCACCGGTCGCGGTGTTCCTGCCGGCGTGCGTGGGCACGATGTTCGGCCCCGCCGACGCCGCCGACGGGACTCCCGGGATCGGCGCGACCGAGGCGTTCCGCCGGCTCGCCGAACGGGCCGGAGTGCGCCTGGTCGTACCCGATGACGTCGACACGCTGTGCTGCAGCACACCCTGGACCTCGAAGGGCTTCGCGGGCGGACGTGAGGCGATGTCGCGCCGCGTCGTCGCGGCGGTCACCGAGGCCTCACCGGGCGGACGCCTCACCGTGGTGACCGACGCCTCGTCGTGCACGGAGGGCTTCGTGCACCTGCTGGCCGACGCGGGCGTCGCGACCACGGTCGAGGACGCCGTCGCCTTCACCGAGCGCGAGCTGCTCCCGCGCCTGGGCGCCATCGCACCGCTCGTGGACACGCTCGCCCTGCATCCGACGTGCTCGTCCACGCAGCTGGGCCTCGACCCGGCGCTGAAGAGCGTGGCCGCGGTCGTCGCGAACGAGGTCGTCGTACCCGATTCGTGGGGATGCTGCGGCTTCGCCGGCGACCGCGGGATGCTGCACCCCGAGCTCACCGCGTCGGCCACGGCGCCCGAGGCGGCCGAAGTGCGGGCGCTCGGTGCCGACGCGCACGCGTCGTGCAACCGCACGTGCGAGCTCGGCATGACGCGCGCCACCGGAGCGGACTACCGGCACGTGCTGGAGCTGCTCGAGGAGGCCACGCGCCCGACGGCGTGACCCGAGGCTCAGGCCGGCGCCGTCGACTCCCGCACGACGAGCTCGGGCTGGAACCGCACGGTGCGCTCGTACGCGCCGTCGGGCTCCTCGAGCTCTTTGAGCAGCAGGTCGACGGCGGTGTAGCCGATCAGATGCGCGGGCTGGCGCACCGAGGTGAGCGGAACGACGGTCGCCGATGCGAAGTCGATGTCGTCGTAGCCGACGAGCGCGATGTCGCGCGGCACCTGCACGTCCGACATGAGGGAGAAGGCCTGGAGCGCGCCCACCGCGAGCAGGTCGTTCGCGGCGAAGACCGCATCCGGCCGCTCGCCCGCCGCACGCACCCGCAGCTGCTCCCCCGCCGCGCGCCCCTGCAGGACCGACAGCGCGGCCATCTCGATCACCTCGAGCGTCGCACCCTCGACCTCGGCCACGGCCCGGCGCGCGCCTTCGAGACGATCGGCCACCTGACGGATCGAACGCGGCCCGCCGATGAACGCGACGCGCCGGCGCCCCGTCGCCAGCAGGTGCGCCACGGCGAGGTAGCCGCCTTCGACGTCGTCGACCGACACCGAGGCGAGCGCGGTCGCGGAGTCCTCATGGTCGACGAGGATCACCGGCACGCCGGCGTTCTGCAGCCTCACCAGAGCCGCCAGGTCGCCGTCGACGGGCGTCACCAGCACGCCGTTCACGCGCTGCTCGCGGAACAGCTCCAGGTACGCGTCCTCACGGTCGGAGCGCTCGTCGCTGTTGCCGAGCAGCACGCTCATGCCCGATTCGGCGGCGCGGTCCTCGGCGCCGCGCGCGACCTCGGCGAAGAACGGGTTGCCCGAGTCGAGCACGATCAGCGCGATGCTGCGACTGCGGCCGGCGCGCAGCTGACGGGCGGCGTCGTTGCGCACGAACCCGAGCTCCTCGATCGCCTGCGTGACGCGCTCCACCGTCGCCGGCGACACCTTCTCCGGCCGGTTGAGCACGTTCGACACGGTCCCGACCGATACGGATGCCGCCGCAGCGACATCCCGCACACTCACCACCATGACGCCCCCAGGGTTTCTTTCCGCTGTCCGCGAGTGTAGGGCACCCCGTGGCCCGGGCAAGCGGTGTCCCGCCTGCCCGGGCCGCGGTCAGGCGTCCGCCGCGACCGTCGCACCGGCCTCGCGGCGCGCCGACAGGTCGGCCAGCCGCTCCGCGATCGTCTGCTGCACGTCGGGCCCGGCGAACATGAACAGCGCCTCGCCCAGCTCGCGGCCGTCCGACCACCGCGTCGTCGTGCGGAACGCATGCGCGGCGCCCGGGTCGGCAGCCTCGAGCACCGTGCCGATCGCCCGGTAGGCCTCGAGGTCGTCGATGACGTCGGCCAGGGTCGACTCCATGCCGATCCGGGACGGGGATGCCGGCGGTGCGGCATCCACCGTCTCCCACTCGTGCGCACCCGAGCCGACCTCGAAGGACCGGCCGTCGGGCAGCACGACGACGGCCGTCGTGTTGGGCGGCACGGTCGCCGTGACCCGCACGACGCCGCCCTCGCGCGACCAGCCGGAGCGGGCCGTGCCGTACGGGGTGAGGTGCTCGGCCGATGCGGAGTCGAACTCGGCGAGCGGGCGCGGCTCGATGCGCAGGCGCGCGTAGCCGGGCGCGTCAGGGGCGAGCCCGGCGACCACGCGGTGCAGCCAGTCGCCGATCGCGCCCAGCGCGTAGTGGTTGAACGACGTCATCTCGCCCGGGTTGATGGTGCCGTCGGGCAGCATCGAGTCCCAGCGCTCCCAGATCGTGGTGGCGCCCATCGTCACCGGGTACAGCCACGACGGGTTCTCGGTCTGCACGAGCAGGCGCCGCGCGGTCTCGAGGTGGCCGGTGCGGGTGAGGGCGTCCTGGATGATCGGCGTGCCGACGAACCCGGTGCCGATGCGGTAGCCCGACAGGCGGGTGAGCTCGGCGAGCCGGTCGCCCAGCACGGCCTGCTGCTCGGCCGGGGCGATGTCGAACATGATCGCCATGGCGTACGCGGTCTGCGCGTCCGACATCATGCGGCCCGCGGGCGTGACGTACTCGGCGAGGAAGGCCTGGCGCACCTCCTCGGCGACGCCGGCGTACTCGCGCGCGTCGGCGTCGCGCCCGAGCAGCGCCGCCGCACGGGCGACCGCATCGGCCGAGCGGAACAGGTACGCCGACGCGACGATGTCGGCGTCGGTCTTCGCCTTGGCGGCCTCCTCCGGCGGCGCGTCGGGGTCGAGCCAGTCGCCGAACTGGAACATGCCCTCCCACAGCCGGCGGGGACCGGCCAGCTCGATCAGCACGTCGGCCCAGGCCTTCATGCTGTCGTACTGCCGTGCGACGGTCGCCGCGTCGGCATACCGCTCGTGCAGCACCCACGGCACGATCGTGGCGGCATCTCCCCACGCGGCGGCGGGGCGCGCCACGCCCAGGGCGTTCGGCACCACGAACGGCACCACGCCGTCGACCTGCTCGAGCGCGAGATCGCGCAGCCACGAGTCGAGGAACCCGCGCACGTCGTACAGGAACGAGGCCGTCGGCGCGAACACCTGGATGTCGCCGGTCCAGCCCAGGCGCTCGTCGCGCTGGGGGCAGTCCGTCGGCAGGTACAGGAAGTTGCCCTTGAGGCCCCACACGATGTTCTCGTGCAGCTGGTTGACGAGCGGATGGGATGCTTCGAACCATCCGGTGCGCTCCATGTCGCTGTGGATCACGACGGCGGTGACGGCGGACGGGTCGAACTCGCCGGGCCAGCCGTCGATCTCGGCGTAGCGGAAGCCGTGGAAGGTGAACTCGGGCTCCCACTCCTCCACGCCGTCGCCCGACAGGGTGTAGTGGTCGGTCGCGGCGGCGGCGCGCAGCGGGCGTGTTCCGAGCTCGCCGTGCTCGAGCACCTCCGCGTGGCGGAGCGTCACGACGGTGCCCGCGGGTCCCGCGACGCGGATCCGGAGCCGGCCGACGAGGTTCTGCCCGAAGTCGAGCACCGTCCGTCCGGCAGGCGTCGTGATGACCTCGCGCACCGCGAGCTCGTCCAGGCGCCGCACGAACGGCGACACCCGTGCCTCAGGCGTGCGGATCGCGTCGGCCTCGGCCGCCGGCATCCACTCCGACGCATCGAACCCGGCCTCGGCGAAGCCGCGCCCGGCGGCGTCGACGACGGCGCGGCGCGCGTCGTGGTCCTCGCCCGCGTAGAGCCCGCTCGCCGTGATCGGGCCGGTCGACGCCTGCCACGAGGCTCCCGTCGCCACCCACTCGTGCGAACCGTCCGCGTACTCGACGAGCAGCTGTGCGGCGAAGCGCGGCTGGTCGGCGTAGAGCGGACGGGCGTTCTCGCGGAAGCCGTAGCGCTCGGTCGCCCACGCCCCCGCGAGCCGCACGCCGATCGCGTTGCGACCCTCGGCGAGCAGCCCCGTGACGTCGGTGGTCTCGTGGATCGTGCGCTGCGCGTACGGGGTCCAGCCCGGCTTCATGACCTGGTCGTCGACGTCGGTCCCGCCGATCGCGACCTGGTACACGCCCACCGCCGTCGCATACAGCGTCGCGCGGGCGACAGGCCCCGTGACGTCGAACTCGGTGCGCAGGTACGCGGGCTGCGCGGTCTCGGACGGCGACGCGAGCGCGATCGCCGCGGCCTGCCACTCCCCCTCGCCCAGGAAGCCGGCGACCACGCGTCGCGGGGCGCTCCAGTCGCCCGTGACGCCGTCCGCGCCGGTCACGCGCACGCGCAGCGACACGTCCTCGCGCGGGGCGAGCGGCGCGAACGGCCATGCCACGCGCGTGGCCGTGCGGCCGTCGACCACATGGGTCGACGTCGCGCCGTCGCGGGTCAGCTCGACCTCGGCCGAGGCCTGCAGCCAGTCGGGGATGTCGGTCTCGGTGCGCCAGCCGATCTCGGGCGCGGGCGAGGCGACGACGTCGCTGCGGTGCGGCGCGTCGAGGACGATGTGCGGAACGGTGCTCATGGCACTCCTTCGTGCGGTCGGGGTTGTGGGGTCGAGGAAAGGGGAACGGGATGCGGCGATCAGGCCGGCACCACGACTCCCTGAGCGACGGCCGGCGCCGCGACGGCGGGCGAGGCGACGGCGGGTGCGGTGACGACGATGCGGTGCGTGCCGTGGTGCAGCTCGGCGGGCTCCGGAGCGCCGCCGACGGTGACGACCGAGTCCGCGGTGACGGGGAGGTCGAGCAGCGCCCGCGCGCCGAACGGCACCACGAGCGTCGCCTCGAACCGGTCTGCGGCCACGCGCCAGTCGATCGCCAGGGCGCCGTACGGGGTCTGGATCGACGCGGCCGCGCGATCGAGGCCGACCGCGGGCCGCGGCGCGACGTGCACCGTGCGGTAGCCGGGGTCGTCGGCGTCCGGGGCGAGGCCCGCCACCGTGCGATAGACCCAGTCGATCATCGCGCCGTACGCGTAGTGGTTGAACGACAGCATCCCGGTGTCGTCCTCGGAGGCGTCCTCGGTCGGGAGCGCGTCCATGGCGCCCGAATGGATGCTGCCGTCGGGCAGGATCGCGTCCCAGCGCTCCCACACCGTGGTCGCGCCGCGGTCGACCTGGTACAGCCAGGACGGCGCCTCACGGCGCAGCAGCATGAGGTACGCCTCGTCGAGGTGACCGGCGTGCGACAGCGCGAACAGCACGAGCGGCGTGCCGAGGAACCCGGTCGCGATGCGGCCGTTCTCGCGCCGCACGTTCGCGGCCAGGCCGGCGGCGATCTCGTCGCGGCGCTCGGCCGGCGCGAGGCCGAACTCCAGCGCGATCGCGGCCCCGCTCTGCGTGAGCACCGCCTCTTCGCCCCACCGATCGAAAGCGGCCGCCGCGACCCGGTCGGCGAGCGCGTCGTACTCGTCGGCCCGCGCGGTGCCGCCGAGCACCCGCTCGGCCCGCGCCAGCAGTCGCGCCGAGCGGACGTAGAACGCGTTCGACACGAAGTCCGACGACACCTTCGCCTCCCACGGCCGCTCACCGGGCGCGTCGGGGTCGAGCCAGTCGCCGAACTGGAAGTCGCCGCCGGGCAGCACGTCGCCGTCACCGGCTCGGCGGCGCAGGTGCTCGACCCAGCGCCGCATGCTGCTGAGCTGGCGGACGAGCACCTCGTCCGAGCCGTACGACTCGTACACGGCGAGGGGCACGATGGTGGCGGCATCCGCCCACCCGGCACGGCCCATGTTCTCGGTGGGGACCCCGCCCATCAGCATGTCCTGCGGGCGGATGATGTCGGGCACGACGGCGGGCACGCCGCCCTCGTCGGTCTGGTCGATCTCGAGGTCGCGCAGCCACGACATCCAGAACGCCTCGGCGTCCATCAGCGTGCTCGCGGTGGCGGCGAACGCCTGCGCGTCGCCGGTCCAGCCCAGGCGCTCGTCGCGCTGCGGGCAGTCCGTGGGCACCGAGACGAAGTTGTCGCGCTGCGACCAGAACACGTTCGAGTGGAACCGGTCCAGCGCTGCGTGCGACGACGAGAACGTGCTGCGCGGCGCAAGGTCGCTCGAGATCGCGACGGCCGTGGCCGCGACGACCTCGGCGCCCTCGACGTCGGCGTACCGGAAGCCGTGGAACGTGAAGGCAGGCTCGAGCACCTGTTCGCCGTCGCGGCCGAGCGTGTACACGTCGGTCGCCTTGGCCGAGCGCAGCGCCTTCACGTGCAGGTCGCCTGAGGGCTCCAGCACCTCGGCGTGACGCACGGTCACGACGTCGCCGGCGCGTCCGCGCACCGTGAGCCGCACCCAGCCCGACAGGTTCTGCCCGCCGTCCAGGCGCGCGCGGCCGTCGTGCGACGACACCGTCATCGGCAGCTCGGCCACGATCCGCACCGGTGGCGCGGACCGCGGCTCGAACCGTGCGCCGTCGACGTCGACGAGGGATGCCGCACGCCAGCCCTCACCGGAGAACCCCGGCCGGTGCACGGCGGGCTCGTCGAGGCGCAGATCGGTGACCGTGCCGTCGTAGATGCTCGCACTGCGGATCGCGCCGAGACCGGCCCGCCACGAGGCATCCGTCTTCGCCACGATCTCGTCGTCGGCCTCGACCTGCGCGAGCGCGCCGGTGCGGTCGCCGTAGATCGCCTGGCGGCGGGCGAAGCCGAAGCTGCCGCGGTACCAGCCGTCCGCGACGGCGAGCACGACGACGTTGACGCCCTCGTGCAGCAGTGGGGTCACATCGAGCGTGTCGATGAGGATGCGCTCCTGGTAGGACGTCCACCCCGGGGTGAGCAGTGCGTCGGTGGCGTGCACGCCGTTGATCCAGGCATCCACGAGTCCGACGGCGCTCAGGCGCAGCCGCGCGGACCGGGGCGCGTGGTCGAGCGAGAACTCCGTGCGCAGCAGCGGCACGGGCCCGTCGGCAGGGGTGTCGAGACCGATGGCCCGCGCGTCCAGGTCCGGGCCGTCGACACCGGCCTCGACCACGAGCGGCTCGCTCCATGCGCTCCAGCCGGCGGTCGTGGCGACGCGCACGGCGAACGCCCGGCGCTCGCGCGGTGCGAGATCGTCCGCGATCGCGGCGCCCGTGGTGCGGTGCCCCGCGACGGGATCGGATGCCACCGGCTCGCCGTCCTCCGCACCCGAGGCCAGCTGGTACCCCACGAGTCGGGCCTCGGGGTCGTCGCTCTCGGCGCGCCAGCTCAGTCGCAGCCCTGTGCCGGGCACGCCGAGCAGGCCGGTCCCGTGCTGGGTGCGAAGGCCGACGACGCGTGTCGCGGTGTCGGAGGACGAGGGGGCGGGGAGGGATGCCGTCATGGCCGGGTCCTTTCGGCGGAGCGGCCGCTTCGCCGCCCGCCCGACCATCCTGAAACGATTCAGGATCGCCTGTCAACTGATGTGTAGACCGTTACACGATCGTGATGGACCGGTCTACATCGACTGTTGACCTCAGCCCGGAGCGCGTCGTAGCGTACGAGAAGTTGAATGGTTTCAACCGGACAGGACCCGAACCGTTCGACGTAGCACCAAGGAATTCCGGCAGCGTGGGCGGACCCTCCGCTCGGCTTTACAAGGAGGTAAAGATGAAGAGCTCCCCGACCAGGAGAGTGCTCCTCGCGGGTGCGGGCATCGTGGCACTGGCCGTGCCGCTGGCCGCGTGCAGCGGTGGCGGCGGTGGATCGAGCGACGGCAAGGTCGAGATCTCGTTCCTGACGCAGAACGCCGGCACCAACGTCGATGTCGCCAACGCGTTCATCGATGCGTTCGAGAAGGCCAACCCCGACATCACGGTCAAGCTCGAGACGCAGCCGGCCGGCACCGAGGGCGACAACCTCATGAAGACCAAGCTCGCCACGGGCGAGATGGAGGACGTCTTCGGCTACAACTCGGGCTCGCTGTTCCAGGCTCTCAACCCCGATCAGAACCTCGTGCCGCTCGACGACGAGGCGTGGGTCGGCGACCTGATCGACACGATGAAGGCGGTCGTCTCGACCGACAGCCACATCTACGGCGCACCTCTGGGCGCCAGCCAGGCCGGCGCGGTCGTCTACAACAAGAAGGTCTTCGCCGACCTGGGGCTGTCCGTCCCGAAGGACTGGGCCGAGTTCGAGGCCAACAACGAGAAGATCAAGGCCGCCGGCATCGCCCCGGTCATCCAGACCTACGGCGACACCTGGACGAGCCAGCTGTTCGTGCTCGGCGACTTCGGCAACGTGCTCGCCGCAGACCCGGACTGGGCCACCGACTACACGAAGGGCGACCGCAAGTACGTCGACGAGCCTGCGCTCGCCGGCTTCTCGAACCAGCAGGAAGGGTTCGACAAGGGCTGGTGGAACACGGACTACGCCTCCGCGCTGTACGACGACGGGGCGAAGATGGTCGCCACCGGCGTGGGCGCGCAGTACCCGATCCTCACCGGAATCGTCTCGACGTTCCAGCAGAACTACGCCGACGACCTCGAGAACATCGGCGTCTTCGCGCTGCCCGCCCACGACGCGGCAGACACCAAGCTGACGGTCTGGCTGCCCAACGCGGTCTACATCCCGAAGACGACCGAGGGCGACAAGCTCGCGGCCGCCAAGAAGTTCGTCGCGTTCATCAACTCGCCCGACGGCTGCGAGATCCAGACCACCGTCATGGTGCCCAGCGGTCCGTTCGCCACGAGCGCGTGCTCGCTGCCGGACGACGTGCCCGGCCTGCTGAAGGACATGCAGCCGTACTTCGACGACGGCAACACCAACCCCGCGCTGGAGTTCCTGTCGCCGATCAAGGGACCGAACCTCGAGAACATCACGGTGCAGGTCGGCTCGGGCATCAGCTCGGCGAAGGACGGCGCGGCCCTGTACGACGAGGATGTCGTCAAGCAGGCGCAGCAGCTCGGCCTCGAAGGCTGGTGAGCCGGCAGGTCTGACAATCACCGGGGGTCGCGCCGGGCACGGCGCGACCCCCTCTTCACGGCACCGCACTCATCGAAGGAGATGACATGACGACCATCGCAGAGCGCCCCACCCAGGCGGCAAAGGCTCCCCCGCCCCACCAGAAGCGCAAGCGGATGAGGAGCATGTACCCCACGTGGTTCTACATCCCGTCCGGCGTGCTCTACGTCATGCTCTTCGCCGTTCCGACCTTCGCGTCGTTCTACTTCAGCCTCACGCGGTGGTCGCTGTTCGACGTCGAGTTCATCGGGTTCGACAACTTCGTCACGTTCTTCAGCGAGCCGATGCTCTTCCAGGGCCTCATCAACACATTCATCTACGGCTTCGTGACGTCGGGCCTCAAGGTGGTGCTCGGGCTCGCGCTCGCGCTCCTGCTCACCGGGAGCATCCTCGGACGCGGATACCTGCGCGCGACCATCTTCTTCCCCGTGCTGGTCTCGACGATCGGCATCGGCGTGACCTTCAAGGTGCTGATGGACCCGTTCGACGGGCTCATCAACAAGACGCTGGCCGTCTTCGGCATCCAGGGGCCGGGATGGCTCACGGATCCGGCGTGGGCGCTGTTCTCGGTCGCACTGGTCGACGTCTGGAAGGGCGTCGGCATCGCGACCCTCATCTAC
>Ga0160450_100931_pt1 | contig 13155 bp, 9 predicted proteins | sample HID1975K_E1MG_FD_108257 | JGI IMG/M metagenome (GOLD analysis project Ga0160450, IMG submission 108257) | Enriched soil microbial communities from UW Madison campus, WI, USA - HID1975K_E1 MG | ecosystem: Environmental > Terrestrial > Soil > Unclassified | place: USA: Madison, Wisconsin | collected...
ATCCACGACCGAAACACCGTGCACAAGCGACTGCTCAACACCATCCACCGACACGCCAGCCCGTTCAGCAGTCGCTCCGGCACCATCCACGACCGAAACACCGTGCACAAGCGACTGCTCAACGCCGTCGACGCCCGCGACGGCGACCACCCCGACGCCGTCGGGCGCAGCCCCGGCGGGCGGCCAGGGCTCGCCGCCGGGGCGCCGGGGCAGCCCACGGCGCAGCGTCGTCCCGAACGTCGCCATTGCCTACTTCGCCCTGTTCGCCTCGAGCGCCGCGATCAGCTGCGGCACGACCTGGAACACGTCGCCCACGACGCCGAAGTCCGCGACGTCGAAGATCGGGGCGTCGCCGTCCTTGTTGATCGCGACGATCGTCTTGGCCGTCTGCATGCCCGCCTTGTGCTGGATCGCGCCCGAGATGCCGAGCGCGACATACAGCTGCGGCGACACCGACACTCCGGTCTGGCCGACCTGGTGCGCATACGGGACGTACCCGGCGTCGACGGCCGCGCGCGAGGCTCCGATCGCCGCGCCCAGTGCGTCGGCGAGCTGCTCGACGAGCACGAACTTCTCCGCCGAGCCCAGACCCCGACCGCCCGAGACGACCTTCGCCGCGCCGCGCAGCTCCGGACGCGACGAGGACACCACGGCCTCCTCGAACGACTCGATCGTCGCCGCCGCCTTGCCCGACGCCGGCACCTCCAGGGGCACCACCGCCGGGTTCGCGACCGCCTCGGCGCGCGCATCGACCGCACCCTGTCGCACCGTGATCACCGGCGCCCCGAAGGTCGCCGCGCTGGTCACGTTGTATGCACCGCCGTAGACCGAGTGCTGCGCGAGGACGCCCTCGTCATCGCGGCCGACACCCACGGCATCCACTGCCAGAGCCGCACTCGTGCGCGCCGCGAACCGGCCCGCGACGTCGCGGCCCTCGATCGAGTTCGACACCAGCACCGCATCGGGCGACACGCGCGCCGCCGCCGCCTGCAGGGCGTCGACGACCGGCACCGTGAGCGCCGTGTCCGCGCCGGCCAGGCCGGCGGTGAGCACCGTGCCGGCACCCAGCCGGCCGGCCGCGGCCGACAGCTCCCCGTGCCGGGACTCGTCGGCGACGACCAGAGCGACCGGCGTGCCCGCCTGCGCGGCGGCGCCGATCAGCCCCGCCGACGACTTGGCCAGCTCCCCCGCGGGGGTCACCTCCAGCAGGACAAGAACCGCGTCCGCAGCGAACTCCGTCATGATCTGCTCCCTCACGCCAGTCGGTTCTCGATGAGGAACGCGGCGAGCTTCTCGCCCGCGTCGCCCTCGTCGGTGATCTTCACGCCCGCGCCGCGCGGCGGCTTCTCGCTCACCGTCGTCATGATCGCCTGCGCGGCGACCGCGGGGTCCACGTCCACACCCAGGTCGGCGAGGGTCACCGTCTCGAACGGCTTCTTCTTCGCCGCCATGATGCCCTTGAAGTTCGGGAAGCGCGCATCGGGCAGCGCCTCGGTGATCGAGATCACCGCCGGCAGCGGCGCCGACACCGTGGCGGCCCCGGCATCCGTCGCCCGCGTGCCGGTCACCGCGGTCTCGGAGATCTCCACCGCCGACAGCGCCGTGGCCTGCGGCACGCCCAGGTGCTCGGCCAGCATCGCCGGCAGCACGCCCGCCGACCCGTCCGTGGACAGGTTGCCGGTGATCACCAGGTCGAATCCGGCCCGCTGCACCGCCGCCGCCAGAACCCGCGCCGTCACGCCCAGATCCGCACCCGCGAGCGCCTCATCGACGACCTGGAGCGCCGAGGCGGCACCCATCGCCAGCCCCTTCCGGATGGTCGCGGCCGCCGCCTCCGACGCCATCGACACGACCACCACCTCGGTGCCCGCGTTCGCGTCCGCGTACTTCAGCGCGACTTCGAGGGCGCGCTCACCGATCTCGTCGAGCACCCGCTCGCTGGCCGCACGATCGGCGAGGCCGGTCTCGAGGTCGAGTCTGCGGTCCCCGTACGTGTCGGGGACCTCCTTCACCAGGACGACGATCTTCATTGACACTCCTCACGCCGGGTGGTCATTCGAGGCTCTCACAATGTACACATTCGAGCGGTCCACGGGACGAGGTGCCGATCTGATGACCGCTGTGTATACAGAGGTCACCGCCTCGAGCGCCGCCCGCTCCCGCACCGCGACTCGATAGCGTGGGGGCATGCGCACGCCCCGCCCGCTCTCCTTCGACCCTATCGCCGAAGCGCGACGGCAATGGTCCGCGCACGGGTGGGACGAATCATCCAGCGGGATGACGGTGGTGACCTCGATCATGCGCGCGCACCAGATCCTGCTGTCGCGCGTGGACGCGACGCTCAAGCCCTTCGGGCTGACCTTCGCCCGGTACGAGCTGCTGACGCTGCTGAGCTTCACGCGCGCGGGACGGATGCCGCTGTCCTCGGCCGCCGGCCGCCTCCAGGTGCATCCGACCAGCGTCACCAACACGGTCGACCGACTCGAAGCGGCCGGCCTCGTGCGGCGCGAGCCGCATCCGACCGACGGCCGCGCCACCCTCGTTGCCCTGACCGACGCGGGCCGGGAGATCGCTGCCGCAGCGACCGCCGCGCTGAACGCGGACGTGTTCGCGGAGCCGGGGCTGGACGCCGAGGACGCCGAGACGCTCATCCAGGTCATCGCGCGTCTGCGCGCCTCGGCGGGCGACCCGGCCTGAGGTAGCCGGGACGACGACGGCGCGCACCCCCGTCGTCGCGTGACGTCCTCCCTCATGGCGCGCTCGGGCGTCGACCGCCCGTCAGACCCGCTCGATGATGGTCGCGTTGGCCATGCCGCCGCCCTCGCACATGGTCTGCAGTCCGTACCGTCCGCCGGTGGCCTCCAGGTGGGCGAGGAGCGTGCCGAGCAGGCGCGTTCCGGACGAGCCGAGCGCATGCCCGAGCGCGATGGCGCCGCCCCAGGGATTGAGCTTGGCGGGGTCGGCGCCGACCTCGGCCGCCCAGGCCAGCGGCACGGACGCGAAGGCCTCGTTCACCTCGTACGCGTCGATGTCGTCGATCCCCAGCCCCGTCCGCTCCAGCACGCGCCGGGTCGCCGGGATGGGACCGGTCAGCATGAGCAGCGGGTCGTCGCCGACGACGGCGAAGCCGCGGAACCGCGCTCGCGGGACGAGGCCCAGCTGCTCGGCGCGCTCGGCGCTCATGATGAGCGCCGCCGACGCCCCGTCGGTGAGCGGTGACGAGCTGCCGGCCGTGATGCGCCACTCCAGCTCGGGGTGGCGGGCCGCGAGCGCGTCGTCGCGGAAGGCGGGAGCGAGCTGCCCGAGCGCCTCAGCGGTCGTGGCGGCACGGATGGTCTCGTCGCGGGTCACCGCGCCGGTGGCGGTGACGACGGGCAGCAGCTGGCCGTCGAACGAGCCGGTCTCCGCCGCCCGCGCGGCGCGCGCGTGCGACTGCGCGGCGTACCGGTCCAGCGTTTCGCGCGACAGGTCCCACCGCTGCGCGATGAGCTCCGCCGACACCCCCTGGTTGACGAGTCCGTCCGGATAGCGGGCCCGGATCCCGGATGCCGTGGCGGCACCGGCTCCGCTGCTCCCGAGGGGGACGCGACTCATCGACTCGACGCCGCCCGCGATGACGATGTCGTAGGCGCCGGCCATCACCCCCTGCGCGGCGAAGTGCACGGCCTGCTGGCTGGACCCGCACTGGCGGTCGATCGTCGTCGCCGGCACCGACTCGTCGAAGCCGGCCGCGAGGACGACCTGGCGGGCCACGTTCATCGCCTGCTCGCCGACCTGGCTCACGCACCCGAGCAGCACGTCGTCGACCTGCCGCGAGTCCAGCCTGTTGCGCTCGAGGAGACCTCGCAGCACTCCGGCTGCGAGATCGACGGGGTGGATCGACGAGAGCGCGCCGCCGGGCTTTCCCCGGCCCGAGGGCGTCCTGACGACGTCGACGATGACGGCTTCACGCACAGCGGCGGTCATGCGATACCTCTTCCCTTCCGGAACTCTTCTCGGCGATGCGGCGCGCAGTCATCGGTGGGTGAAGGTCGGCTGCCGCTTCTCGCGGAACGCCGCCATCCCCTCCTTCTGGTCCTCGAGCGCGAACAGCGACGTGAAGGTCTGCTTCTCGAAGCGCAGCCCTTCGGCCGCCGTGGTCTCCTGCGACACGCGCAGCGCCTCCTTGGCGGCGTAGACGACGGGCAGCGACTTCGACGCGATCGCCTCGGCGACCTTCGCGGCCTCGTCGAGCAGGTCGGCGGCGGGGACGATCCGCGAGACGAGGCCCGCGCGCTCGGCTTCGCCGGCATCCATCGTCCGGCCGGTGAGGACGAGCTCCGCAGCCTTGTAGTAGCCGATCGCGCGCGGCAGGCGCTGCGTGCCGCCGAGTCCGGGGATGACCGCGAGGTTGATCTCGGGCTGGCCGAACTTCGCCGTGTCCGCGGCGAGGATGATGTCGCACGCCATCGCCAGCTCGCAGCCCCCGCCGAGCGCGAAGCCCGCGACGGCCGCGACGATCGGCGTGCGGACACGGCTGAAGGCCTCGAGACCGACGAACGGATTCGCCATCGCCATGTCGCGAGAGGTCTTGTCGGCCATCTCCTTGATGTCGGCGCCCGCCGCGAACGCCCGCTCGGAGCCGGTCAGCACGATGCAGCCGATGCCCTCGTCGGCATCGAACGCGGTCGCCGCCTCGGCGAGCTCGCGCACGAGCGTGGAGTTGAGCGCGTTGAGCGCCTCGGGGCGGTTCAGCGTGATCCAGCCGACGCGTCCTCGCGTCTCGACCAGAATCGTCTCGTAGGCAGTCATGTCCTCATGCTTCCATGCTCGGTCGCGGCGCACATCCGTCGCCGCGGATACGACCTCGGGTCAGGGGTGGAGGAGGTGTCGGCCGATGATCACGCGCATGATCTCGTTCGTGCCCTCGAGGATCTGGTGCACCCGCAGATCGCGCACGACCTTCTCGATGCCGTAGTCGTGCAGGTATCCGTATCCGCCGTGCAGCTGCAGCGCCTGGTTGGCGACGGTGAAGCCGGCATCGGTCGCGAACCGCTTCGCCATCGCGCACTGCATCGCCGCGTCGTCCGCACCCTCGTCCACGGACCGCGCGGCCTCGCGCACGAGGGCCCGCGCCGCGCGCAGCTCGGTCGCCATGTCGGCCAGGGCGAACACGACCGCCTGCTTCTCGGCCAGCGGCTCCCCGAAGGTGAAGCGCTCGTGCACGTACGCGAGCGCGCGGTCCAGCGCCCACTGCGCCCCGCCCAGCGAGCACGCCGCGATGTTGAGCCGCCCGCCGTTGAGACCGCTCATCGCGATCTTGAACCCTCCGCCGAGCTCTCCGAGCACCATGGATGCCGGAACCCGCACCTCGTCGAGCACGACCTGCCGGGTGGGCTGGGCGTTCCATCCCATCTTCTTCTCGTTCGCGCCGAACGCGAGGCCCGCGGCGTCGGCGGGGACGAGGAACGCGGTGATCCCGCGCGCACCGGCCTCACCCGTCCGTGCCATGACGACGTACACGGCCGCCGCGCCGGCGCCCGAGATGAACTGCTTGACGCCCGTGAGCACGTAGTCCCCGCCGTCGCGGACCGCCGAGGTGGTGAGCGCCGCCGCATCGGACCCGGCACCCGGCTCGGTCAGGCAGTAGGCGCCCAGCTCGGCCATCGACACGAGCCGAGGCAGCCACTCCTGTCGCTGCGGCGCCGAGCCGTACGTGTCGATCATCCACGCGACCATGTTGTGGATCGAGATGTAGGCGGCGATCGTGGGGTCGCCCATCGCGAGCTCCTCGAAGATCGCGACCGCGTCCTGTCGCGCGAGCCCCGCCCCGCCGACGTCCTCGCGGACGTACACGCCGCCCAGGCCCACCTCGCCGGCGGCGGCGAGCACGTCGCGCGGGAAGTGCTTGTGCTCGTCCCACTCGAGCGCGTGCGGCGCCAGCTCGTTGCGGGCGAAGGCCCGCACGGCGTCGAGGATCGCGGCGCGCTCGTCACCGACGAGCGGGGAGGAAAGAGTCATGCTCATGAGATCACGTCCTTGTGAGACAGCCTGAGAGGCGGTGGGATGCCGGGTTGGGCACAGTGCTCATTTTACATGGACGTCCTTGTACTTCGCCGTGCGCGCGACGACGTGGCCCGGGCGGTCGGCACCGCCGCGTCGCCTGCCGTTCACATGGCTGTCACCCTGGATCAGTAGGACGGAGGTGCGCACTTCGGCGCACGCTCCGATCCCCGACCAGAGGACCACGATGCCCCTGCCCTCCGTCCGACGTCCGGCGGCCTTCACGGCCGCTGCGGTCGTCGCCTGCTCCCTCGCGCTCGCGACTCCGGTCGCCGCGTCGGCGCAGGTCGTCCCCGAGCCCATCGTCCACTCCGCCACTGACGCGGCGCTCACCCTCACTCCGCTCGGCAGCTTCGACACCGGCGTGTTCGACGAGTCCGCCGCCGAGATCGTCCAGGCCCACGGCGACCGCCTGTTCGTCGTGAACGCGCAGGCCGGCTCGGTCGGGGTGCTCGACTACTCCGACCCGACCGCGATCGAGAAGCTCTTCGAGATCACGTCCGCGGGCGTCGCCAACTCGGTGGCCATCCGACCGGACGGCCTGGGCGTCATCGCCGTCGAGGCGCCGCGCAAGACCGACCCCGGCCATCTCGTCTTCTTCGACGCGACCGCCGACGATGCCGCAGCGGCCGTCCTCGGCACCGTCACGGTCGGCGCGCTGCCCGACATGGTCACGATCTCGACCGACGGCGTGTACGCGGTCGTCGCGAACGAGGGCGAGCCCGCTGACGACTTCTCGATCGACCCCGAGGGCTCGATCAGCGTCGTCACCCTTCCGGACGGGCTGGCCGCACCCGGTCAGGACGCCGTGCGCACGGCCGACTTCCACGCCTTCGAGGCAGAGGGCGCACTCCCCGCGGGCGTGCGCGTGTTCGGCCCGACGCCCCACGGCGACGACCTGCCGATCAGCCGCAACCTCGAGCCGGAGTACATCGCCGTCAGCGGCGGCACCGCCTACGCCACGCTGCAGGAGGCCAATGCGATCGCCGTGGTCGACCTCGCCACCGCGACGGTCACGGCGATCGAACCGCTCGGCACGAAAGACCACGGCCTGACGGAGAACGCGCTCGACCCGAGCGACCGCGACGGCGGCCACACGCTGCGCACCTACGAGGGTCTCCGGGGCATCTACATGCCCGACGCCATCGCCGCGTACACGAGCGGCGGGACGACCTATCTCGTCACGGCGAACGAGGGCGATGCCCGCGAGTGGGGCGATTACGTCGAGCCCTCGCGCGTCAAGGACCTCGAGGACGACGGCTACGGCCCGGTCTGCGCCGACAGCCCGCTCGCGGGTGCGCTCGGCGACGCCGACCTCGGCCGCCTCAACGTGACGATCGAGGGGGGCTTCGACGCCGACGCCGAGTGCTACCGCGAGCTGTACGCGTTCGGCGCGCGCTCGTTCTCCATCTGGACCACCGGCGGCGACCTCGTGTTCGACTCCGGCTCGTCGTTCGAGGAGATCACGGCCGCCGCCGCTCCGCAGTTCGTCAACTCGAACCACTCCGAGTCGAATCTCGAGGGCCGCAGCGACGACAAGGGGCCTGAGCCCGAGGCGATCGCGATCGGCGAGCTGAGCGGGCGCACCTACGCGTTCGTCGGCTTCGAGCGCGTCGGCGGCATCGCCGTCTACGACGTCACCGAGCCCACGGCATCCCGGTTCGTCACCTACGTCAACAACCGCGACTTCGCGCAGTCCGTCGAGGACGGCGGCGATCTGGCCCGAGCGGGCGACCTCGGACCGGAGGGCATCGCGTTCGTCGCGGCGGCGGACTCCCCCACCGGTGAGCCCCTGCTCGTGGTCGGCAACGAGGTGTCCGGCACGACGACGGTGTTCGCGATCAGCGACGCGCTCGCGCCGGCGACCACCGACATCCAGGTGCTCACCATCAACGACTTCCACGGTCGCCTCGAGCAGGACCTGTTCAACGGCGAGGCCGGCGCCGCGGTGATCGCGGGCGCCGTCGCCGCGTTCGAGGCCGAGAACCCGAACACGCTGTTCGTCTCGGCGGGTGACAACATCGGGGCGTCGACCTTCACGTCGTTCATCCAGCAGGATGCCCCGACCATCGACGCGCTCGTCGCGGCCGGTCTCGATCTCGGCGCCGTGGGCAACCACGAGTTCGACGCCGGCTTCGCCGACCTCACCGACCGGGTGCTGCCGCGCTTCGGCGACGACGTGTTCGGCCTCGGCGCGAACGTGTACCTGAAGGGCACCGACACCCCCGCGCTCCCGGAGTACGCGATCGAGACCGTGGACGGCGTACGCATCGCGTTCATCGGCACCGTGACCGAGCAGACCGCCGTGATGGTGAGCCCCACGGGCATCGCCGGCATCGAGTTCGGCGATCAGCTCGAGGCCGCGAACCGCGTCGCCGCCGAGGTGACCGCCGGCGACCTCGCCGACGTCGTCATCCTGCTCACCCATGAGGGCTCGGCGGTCGACGACTGCGCGGCGGTCGTCGCCGACACCACGGTCTACGGCGAGCTGATCCGCGGCGCGTCCGACCAGATCGACGCCATCGTCTCGGGGCACACGCACCAGCGGTACGCGTGCGAGATCGACGGACGGCCGGTCGTCCAGGCCCACCAGTACGGCACGACCCTCGGCAAGCTCGACATCTCGGTGGATGCCGGGACCAAGGAGCTCGTGGCGATCTCGGGCTCGGTCGTGCCCCTCGTCGTCGACGGCGCGGCGGCCTACCCGGCCGACGCGGCCGTGGCACAGATCGTGGCCGACGCGGTCGCGGTCGCCGAGGTCGAGGGCGCCGTGGAGGTCGGTGCGATCAGCGCGGACATCGTGCGGGGCGGCACCCCTCCGGGCGACGACCGCGGCGTGGAGTCGTCACTGGGCAACCTCGTGGCCGACATGTACCTGTGGGCGACGTCGAACGAGGACTACGCGGGCACACCCGCACAGATCGGGATCATGAACCCCGGCGGCCTGCGCGCGGACCTGCTGTTCGGCGCGGACGGGGTGATGAGCTACCGCGACGTCGCGAACGTGCAGCCGTTCGCCAACACCCTCGTGACGGTGACCCTCACCGGCGCGCAGCTGAAGGCGGTGCTCGAAGAGCAGTGGCAGCCCGACGGCTCGTCGCGTCCCAAGCTGCACCTGGGCGTCTCGGACGGCTTCTCGTACGAGTACGACCCCGCGGCTGCGCGCGGCGCGCGCATCGTGTCGATGTCGCTGAACGGCATCGCGATCGACGCGGCGGACGCCTTCACGGTCGTGACGAACTCGTTCCTCGCCGCAGGCGGCGACAACTTCGTCACCTTCGCCGAGGGCGCCGACAGCACCGACACCGGTCAGATCGACCTGGCGGCGTCCGTCGCGTACTTCGCGGCGCACGAGATCGTCGACCCCGCTCCGCTCGGACGGGCCGCCGCCGTCGGCGACGGCCCCGGCGAGGAGCCCGGCGACGACGAGCCGTGGGCGACGGTCGACGTCGGCACCGGACGCGTCGAGCAGGGCGGCACGCTGGCGGTCGCGGTGTCGGGCTTGCAGGCGGGACAGCAGATCGCGGCGACGCTGTTCAGCGACCCGGTCGTGGTCACCGGCATTCCCGCCGCGGGCGCCGACGGCACCGTCGCGTTCACCGTGGCGATCCCGGCGGACTTCGATCTGGGCGCGCACACGCTCGTGCTCACCTCGGACGGCTTCGCGCCCATCGAGGTCGCCATCCAGGTCGTCGCCGCGGGCTCACTGCCGGATACGGGCGGGACGTTCCCGGTCGGATTCGTCTCGGTCCTGGCCGCGCTCGCGCTCGCTGCGGGAACGGCCCTGGTCCTGCGGCGCCGCACGCAGTCCGCCTGAGCGACGGCGGATGACGGGAGGTCCCGGGCGCGCTGCGCCCGGGACCTCCTCGCGTGCGCGCCCGCCCTCAGCCGGCGGCCTCCTCCGGGCGCTCCGCGATCGCGTCGGCACCGGCATCCGGAACATATCCGTCGATGTGGCGCTCGTCCGGTCCGTTGTACTCGGACAGCGGACGGATGAGCGCGTTGGATGCCGTCTGCTCCATGATGTGCGCCGTCCACCCGGTCACGCGCGCGGCGATGAACAGGGGCGTGAAGGTGAGCGTGTCGAAGCCGATGAGGTTGTACGCGGGGCCTGACGGATAGTCGAGGTTCGGGTAGATCCCCTTGCGGCTCACGAACTCGGACTCGAGGGTGTCGTACAGCGCGGCGACCTCGGGGCGGTCGTAGTGCGCGACGAGCGTGTCGAGGGCCGCTTTCATGGTCGGCACACGCGAGTCGCCGCGCTTGTAGACACGGTGGCCGAAGCCCATGATCTTCCGCTTCTCGGCCAGCGCGGCGTCCAGCCAGCCCGTGACGTTCGCGGCTGAGCCGATATCGTCGAAGATGTGCAGGACCGCCTCGTTCGCGCCGCCGTGCAGGGGGCCCTTGAGCGCCCCGATCGCACCGACGACGGCGGAGTACAGGTCCGAGAGCGTCGAGGTGATCACGCGAGCCGTGAACGTCGACGCGTTGAAGGAGTGCTCGGCGTACAGCGTCATCGACCGGTTGAAGGCGTCCACGACGATCTCGTCGGACTCCTCACCGAAGGTCATCCAGAGGAAGTTTGCGGAGTAGTCCAGGTCGTCACGCGGCGCGATGACCTCCTCGCCCCGCCGGCGGCGCTGACCGTAGGCGACGATGGCGGGGAGCGCGGCCCACAGGCGGACGCTGCGGTCCAGGTTCTCCTCGGGGCTGCCGGCCGCGTCGAGCACCGAGGCCGAGCCCGCGGTGTCGGAGGCGCCGATGACGCTGACGGCCGTGCGCACCTCGTCCATCGGGTGCGCGTCCAGCGGCAGCAGATCGATCGCGGCCTTCACCGTGTCGCTCAGCGGCCGGTGGGCGCGTTCGGTCGCGCGCAGTTGCGCGAGCTGCGCGTCGGTCGGCAGCTCGCCGTGCCACAGGAGGTAGGCGACGGCTTCGAACGGCTGCGTCGCTGCCAGTTCCTGCACCGGATAGCCCCGGTACAGGAGCGAGTTGGTCTCGGGGTTGACCTTGCTGACGGCCGTCACGTCGGCGACGACGCCCGCCAGTCCCTTCTTGATGTCCGTCATGCGGAAGCTCCCTTGCTCGGTGGCGGCGTATCGAAGCCCGGTGGTTGAGTAGCCGCCGTAGGCGGCGTATCGAAGCCCGGTGGTTGAGTAGCCGCCGTAGGCGGCGTATCGAAACCGAAGTTGAACACGTTCGTGTCGAAGTGGTTGTACTGCTCGTAGTCGATCAGGTCGTACAGCTCGGCGCGGTGCTGCATCTCGTCGAGGCGACCCGTCAGGTGCCCCTCCGAGGTCAGCGTATCGAGCGCGCGACCGGCCGCGCCCATCGCGATGCGCAGGAGCGAGACCGGCCAGATCACGATGCCGACACCGGCATCCCGCAGCTGGTCGACGGTGAACAGCTCGCTCTTGCCGAACTCCGTCATGTTCGCGAGGATCGGCACGTCCAGCGCGGCCGCCATCGTCTCGAACTCGCCGAGCGTGCGCATCGCCTCGGGGAAGACGGCGTCCGCCCCCGCATCGACGAGAGCCTTCGCCCGGTCGATCGCGGCGTCCATCCCCTCGATGGCTCGGATGTCGGTGCGCGCCATGATGAGGAAGTTCGGGTCGCGGCGCGCGTCGACGGCCGCCCGGATGCGCTTGACCGCCGTGTCGGCGTCGACGACGGCCTTGCCGTCGAGGTGGCCGCACCGCTTGGGGTTGACCTGGTCCTCGATGTGGGTGCCCGCCAGCCCCGCGTCCTCGAGCGTCTGGATCGTGCGGGCCACATTCATCGGCTCGCCGAACCCGGTGTCGGCGTCGATGATCGCCGGCAGCTCGGTCATGCGCGCGATCTGCTGGCCGCGGCCGGCGACCTCGGTGAGCGTCGTCAGGCCGATGTCGGGCAGACCGAGGTCGGCCGACAGCACGGCGCCGGAGATGTAGACGCCGTCGAAGCCCCTGCGCTCGATGAGTCGGGCGGACAGCGGGTTGAACGCGCCGGGGAACCGCAGCAGCTCGCCGCTCGCGAGCCGGGCGCGCAGCAGGCGCCGCTTCTCCGCCGCAGGCGTCCGGCTGTACAGCATCAGAACAGACCCTTGGGCGCGGCCGCCAGATCCAGCACGCCGGGCCCGGCGACGATGTTGAGCTCGCGCACCTCGGCGGCGGTGAGCTCGGGCAGGCGCTGGACGAGTGCCAGGAAGCGCTCGATCTCGGCCTCCTCGAGCACGGGCTCGGCGAGGATCCGGAACTTGCGGATGTAGTCGGCACGGGCGAAGGGGCGTGCACCCAGCGGGTGGGCGTCGGCGACGGCGATCTCGTCGACGACGGTGGTCCCGTCGGCGAGCGCGATCTCGACGCGACCGCCGAACGCCTTCTCCGCGGGATCCTCGGAGTGGTAGCGGCGGGTCCATTCGGCATCCTCGGCCGTCGTGATCTTCTGCCACAGCTCGACGGTGTCGGCGCGCCCCGCGCGCGCGGGCGCGTACGAGTCGACGTGGTGCCAGCCGCCGTCCTGCAGCGCGACCGCGAAGATGTACGGGATCGAGTGGTCGAGGGTCTCCCGGGATGCCGTGGGGTCGTACTTCTGCGGATCGTTCGCACCCGATCCGATCACATAGTGGGTGTGGTGGCTCGTGTGCAGCACGATGGTCGTGACGTTCTTCGGGTCCCGCAGCGCCGGGTGCTCGCCGTGGAGCTTGCGCGCCAGGTCGATCCAGGCCTGCGCCTGATACTCGGCCGAGTGCTCCTTCGTGTAGGAGTCCAGGATGGCGCGCTTGGCCTCGCCGGCGGTGGGCAGGGGCACCTGGTACCCGGCGCCGGGGCCGTCGAGCAGCCAGGCGATGACGCCGTCCTCACCCTCGTAGATGGGCGACGGCGAGGTCTGGCCGCGCATCGCCCGGTCGACGGCCTCGACGGCCATCTTGCCGGCGAAGGCGGGGGCGTGCGCCTTCCACGACGAGATCTCGCCCTTGCGCGACTGGCGCGTCGCGGTGGTGGTGTGCAGCGCCTGCCCGACGGCCTGGTAGATGGTGTCGACGTCGAGGCCGAGGAGCGTCCCGATGCCGGCGGCGGCCGACGGCCCGAGGTGGGCGACGTGGTCGATCTTGTGCTTGTGCAGGCTGATCGC
>Ga0160450_100932_pt1 | contig 13135 bp, 13 predicted proteins | sample HID1975K_E1MG_FD_108257 | JGI IMG/M metagenome (GOLD analysis project Ga0160450, IMG submission 108257) | Enriched soil microbial communities from UW Madison campus, WI, USA - HID1975K_E1 MG | ecosystem: Environmental > Terrestrial > Soil > Unclassified | place: USA: Madison, Wisconsin...
GACCGGGGCACAGCGCTTCGTCTCGCTGACGCTCGCTCAGCGACCGGGGGCCAGTCCGTTTCCGGCACGACGCTTCGTCTCGCCGGCGCTCGCTCAGCGACCGGCGGCCCGTCCCCTTCCCGGCACCGCGCTTCGTCTCGCTGGCGCTCGCTCAGCGACCGGCAGGCTCTACCGGCGGACGGGTCATGCCGGTCGCTGAGCGAGCGAGGAACGAGCGAGACGAAGCGTGGCGCAGACGCCGCAAGGCTCAGTAGCCGCTGAAGGCGTCGGTGGTGATCGAGCGGGCACGCTCCAGCGCGGGGGCGAGATCGGCGATCAGGGCCGCCGGGCCCGAGATGTACGCATGGCGCGAGCCGAGGTCGGGCACGACGCGCATCAGGCCGTCGGCATCCAGTCGCACGCCCTGCGCCCACTCCCAGTGCGGGGGAAGGTCCGCCGGACGGTCGCGCGTGAACACCACGACGCGGGCGCCGGACGCCGCGATGTCGTCGCGATACGCGAGCTCCGACGAGTCCGATGCGACGTAGACGAGCACGATGTCGCGTTCGTTCGTCGCAGCCGTCGCCTGCCGCAGCTGCGACACGAACGGCGTCACGCCGATGCCGGCGGCGACCATCAGGATCGGCGCGGCGTCGCGCTTGGGCAGCAGGAAGTCCCCCCACACGCCGGTGATGGCCAGCGCGTCGCCGGGCTTCACCTGCGCGAGAGCCTGCTTGTACGAGCTCAGCGTCTTGGCGGTCTTGCCCTCCTTGAACGCCACCTTGAGGAACGGCAGGTCGGCAGGCGCGGACGCGATGCTGAACTCGCGGCGCGTGCCGCGGGCGTCGGGGTGGCGGTGCGGCACCTCCAGTTCGAGGTACTGCCCGGGCAGGAACGCGAGCCGGTCGTGGACGCGGAACGTGAGCTCCTGCACCGTCGGTGTCGGCTCGGCGCGCGAGACCAGCGTGAGGCGCACGGCGGTGCGCACGGCGAACGCGAAGGCCACCAGGTTGCCGACGAGCAGCGCACGCTCCTGCCCCAGGGTGATGTCGCCGATCGCGATGGGCCAGCCGCACAGCACGCCGACGACAGCGGCGACCGTGAACTGCTGCCACCGGCGTGGCGGGAGCGTCAGCGGCTCCGAGAGCATGAAGGCGCCGAGGAACAGGAACGGCGACGACCACAGCACCGGCCACAGGATGTCGAGCGTGCCGATCTCGACCGCCGCCGCCTGGTACATCGCGGCGGTGCGGACGACCCCGACCGCCACCGCGATCACGAGGAACACCGAGATGACCCGCACCTTCTCGGTGCGGATCAGCACGGCGAGCCCCAGGAGGATCACGGGCGCCGCGAGCGCGGGCGTGCCCACCCACCACGACGAGGCACCGAGGTCGGACCACACCAGGCTCAGGAGCGTCAGCACGGTCGCGCCGACGGCGGCGGGGTTGAAGATGTGGCGTCCGCGCCAGGCCAGCACGTACTTCGACAGCGATGCCACAGCGGCGGCGATCACGATGCCGAGCAGGCCCACGAGCTCGAGCGTCGGGCGCAGCACGAACAGCAGGATGTGCGCGGTGATGAGCGAGGACTCGAGACGCCACGGCAGGTTCAGCACGCGCTGGGCGGCGGCATCCACCCCCACGCACACGGCCGACAGCACGAGGAGCGTCACGACGAGCTGCCACGGGTCGGGGCCCACCAGGCCGAAGAACGACAGCAGGAACGCCACGACGGCGAGCGCCGCCAGCGCGAAGTAGACGAGCCGGTACATCGACAGGCGGCCGAGCACCGCGAAGACCCGAGCGAACAGTGCGGTCAGATTGCCCATCACCGTTCCACGCTATCTGCTCCGAGGAACAGGTCGGCACGGCAGCCGGCCGACCACTCGACAGAGCCGTCGGTCGTCATGCGGACCCACTCGACGCCCCACTCGTGCGCGAGCCGCGGGCCGCCGTCGAAGAACAGCGCGGTCGCGACGGCGTCGGCGGTCATCGCATCGGCTGCCACGGCCCAGGTGGCGGCGTAGGCGCGCACCGGCTGCCCGGTGCGCGCGTCGAGCACGTGGTGCAGCGTCGTGCCGGTGGCCGACGGCCAGGAGCGCCGGTTGACCGCGGAGGCGCATAGCGCGGCATCCCCCACCTCCCACACGCCGATCGCGCGGCGCGTGTCGAACGGATGCTCCAGCCCGATGCGCTGCGGCCGCCCCCGCACCGCGAGGTCGCCGCCGGCGTCGATGACGACATCACCCGGGCTCGCCGCGGCGACGACCTCGAGAACGGGGTCGACGAGGCGCCCCTTGCCGAGCGCGCCGACGTCGATCGTGCCGGGGCCCGAGAGCGAGAGCCTGCCGTCGTGCCACGTCAGCCGCTCGCGCCAGTCGGCCGGCGCGGGCCGCGCACCGCGGTCGTGCAGCGAGTAGGACGCGTCGTATCCGAGGGAGTCGAGGGATGCCCCGACCAGCGGGTTCACGGCGCCCCCGGTGGCCGCCTCGAGCGACGCGAAGGCCTCGAGCATCGCGGCGGCGTCGGCCGGGGCCGCAACGGCGCCGCCGGCGTCGGCCAGTGCGCTCACGACGGAGTCGGGGCGGAACCTCGACCAGTCGCGGTCGAAGCCGTCGACGACCGCGTTCACCGCGTCGCGCACCGCGGCCGGCAGCGGCTCGTCGGTGACGACCTCCCATGCCGTGCCGATGGCCTCGAAGCGCCAGGAGGCCGCCGCGGCGGCCATCGTCAGGCCGCCGCCTCGGACTTGATCGTCTCGATCGCGTCGTTGAAGCCACCGCTCGTGAGCGACGACCCGGCGACGCGGCTGACCTGGATGTCGTCGATGTCCTGGCCGACGACCACCGCGGCGATACCGCCGATGAACTTGCCCTGATACTCCTCGGACTCCCGCTTCTGCGGGTTGCCGGTGACCTCGACGTCCGTGATCACGTCGTCCTGCAGCGTGACGGTGACCGAGATGGTCTCGACCGACTCGGGCGTCGCGTATGTGCCCTCGGCGGTGTACGTGCCGTCGGCGTAGCCGCCGGCACCGGTCGAACCGCCGCCCGACGAGGTGTCTTCCGACGAGGTGTCGTCCGACGAGCTCTCGCTCGACGACGTGGAGCCCGTCGACGGCTCCTCGGCCTCGGAGGCCGTCGGCGCGCAGCCGGCCAGCAGGGCGATGCCGGCGGCCGCGGTGACGGCGGCGCCGGTGCCGATGAGGCGGCGGGGGCGGGTGGGACGTGGAGCGAGTGCGGTGCGGATCATGACGGTCCTCCTGGCTCGTAGGCTGCGGGGCAGATGTATGCGCCCGCAAGCATCTTCGCAACCGGTCCTATGAAGCGCCTTTGAGCGACGTCTTGTTACGCGATGCCCGCGCACGCACCGCCTTGAGCGCCTCGACCGCGAGGAAGATCGCGATCGACAGACCGACGGGGAGGATCCAGGATGCCGCCGGCAGCGGCCGCGACTCGAACAGCAGGTTCATGAACGGCACGTAGGTGTAGATCACCTGCAGCACGATCAGGGCGAGGGCCGACCACCACACCGCCCGGTTGCCGCGCAGCACGTCGACGGTGAGGCTGGAGCGCGTCAGGAACCGGCAGTTGAACAGGTACGCCAGTTGCCCGAGCGCCAGCATGAGCACGGCTTCGGTGCGCGCGATCTCCACGTCGACGCCCGTCGCCGCGACGCCGTAGAAGACCCCCATCGTCGCCCCGCCGATGAGGAGCGACACGACCACCACGAAGCCGAGTTCGCCGCGATCGATGATCGGCCCGCCACTGGCGCGCGGCGGACGCCGCATGATCCCGCGTTCGGCCGGCTCGTAGGCGAGGGCGAGAGACAGCGTCACGGCGGTCACCATGTTGACCCACAGCACCTGCACGCTCGTCACCGGCAGTGCGAGCCCGAACACCACCGCGATCAGGATCACGAGCGACTGCGCGCCGTTGGTCGGCAGCAGGAACACGATCGACTTGCGCAGGTTGTCGTAGATGCGCCGCCCCTCGGCGATCGCGCTGCGGATCGTCGCGAAGTTGTCGTCGGCCAGCACGAACTCGGCGGCCTCCTTGGTCGCCTCGGTGCCCTTGATGCCCATCGCGATGCCGACGTCGGCACGCGTCAGGGCGGGGGCGTCGTTGACGCCGTCGCCGGTCATCGCGACGACCTCGCCGTGGGACTGCAGCGCCCGCACGATGCGGATCTTGTGCTCGGGGCTCGTACGCGCGTACACGTCGACGTCGCGCACCACCTCGCGCAGCTGCTCCTGGCTGAGCGCCTCGAGCTCCGCGCCGGTCAGCACGGTCGCGTCCGGTCCGGCCAGACCCATCTCGTGGGCGATCGCGAGCGCCGTGCCGGCGTGGTCGCCGGTGATCATCTTCACGCTGATGCCGGCGGCGTGGCAGTCGGCGATGGCCTCGATCGCCTCGGGCCGCGGCGGGTCGACGATTCCCCACAGGCCCAGGAACTCCAGATCGACGAGGTCGTCGAGGGCGAACTCGTCGGTGGTCGCCCGCACCGGCTTGCGGGCCGCCGCGAGCACGCGGAGTCCCTGCGAGCTGAGCTCGTCGAGCGCCGCCTCCCAGCGCGACAGGTCGAGCGATTCGGACCCGTGGGCGCCGCGCTGCGTGAGCGAGCGCTCGAGCAGACGGTCCGGCGCCCCCTTGACGAGGATCGCCCGCGACACCTCCCCCTCGCCGCCGCCGGTCCGCGCCGCCTCATTGAGCGTGGCCATGAGCTTGTGCGCCGAATCGAACGGGATCACCGCGACACGGCGCCCACCTGCCGAGCCCACGCCGCCCTTCATCGCCGCGACCTTGAGCGCGCCCTCGGTCGGCTCGCCGACGAGCGACCACGTGCCGTCCTCGCCCTGCACGATGTGCGCGTCGTTGCACAGCGTCGCCACCGACAGGATCGCGGCGAGGTCGCCCGAACCGGATACCTCGTCGCCGGTTCCGACCGCGTGGATGCCGCCCTCCGGCGCGTACCCGAGCCCCGACACCTCGTACTCGGCGATCGGCGTGACGATGCGCCGCACCGTCATCTCGTTCTTCGTCAGCGTGCCGGTCTTGTCGGAGCACACGGTCGTGACCGACCCCAGCGCCTCGACGGCCGGGAGCTTGCGGGTGATCGCGTTGTGACGCGCCATCTGCTGCACGCCGATCGCGAGCGTGATGGTCACGAGCGCCGGAAGCCCCTCGGGGATCGCAGCGACGGCGAATCCGATGGCGGCCGAGATCAGCTCGTCGAACGGCATCCCGTGCAGGAAGCGTCCGATCATCAGCATGACCGCGGCCATGCCCAGGATCACGACCGTCAGCACGCGGCCGAAGCTGTCGAGCTGGCGCGTCAGCGGCGTCGCGAGCGACCCCGCCTCGTCCGAGAGCGCTTGGATGCGGCCGATCTCGGTCGCGACTCCGGTCGCGGTCACGACGCCCTGCCCCTGGCCCGCGCTCACGATCGTGCCCGAGAACGCCATCGAGCCGCGGTCGCCGACCCCGGCGTCGGTCGCGACGGGGTCGGTGGACTTCGATGACGGCACGGACTCGCCGGTCAGCGCGGCCTCGTCGATGCGCAGCCGGAACGCCTGCGTGAGGCGGACGTCGGCGGGGACCTTGTCGCCCGGCATCAGCCGCACGACGTCGCCGGGCACGAGCTCGGCGGCCGGCACCGTGACCCAGCGGCCGTCGCGCCGTGCCGTGGCATCGGCCGACAGCATCCCCCGGATCCCCGCGAGCGCCTTCTCGGCCCGGCCCTCCTGGATGAACCCGATGACCGCGTTGATGATCGCGACCGCCATGATGACCCAGAAGTCGAGCCAGTCCCCCATCAGGGCCTTGATGACCGCGGCGGCGAGCAGGATGTAGATCAGCGTGTCGTTGAAGTGCGCGAGGAACCGCACGACGGCGGGTTTGCGCTCGGGCTCGGGCAGCTCGTTCGGGCCGGCGATCCGTAGCCGCTCCGCGGCCGCGGCGGCCTCCAGCCCGGCGGTGCCGGTCTGGAGGTGCGCGAGCACGTCGTCGGTCGGAAGCGCCCACGGCCGTGGCACGGTCAGGCGGGCCTCGGTCACCGGGGGGCTGTCAATCGGTGCCCCGTGGGTGGCAGGAGGGTTCGGCTGCGACATCCATGCTCCATCCGTCTGTCGCCGCCGAACCCGCCGGTCCTCCCGATGTCGTCAGGCGGCGCCGTCGAACATGCTGGTGACCGAGCCGTCCTCGAACACCTCGTGGATCGCTCGCGCGAGCAAGGGGGCGATAGGCAGAATCGTAAGCGTCGAGAAGCGCTTCTCGTCGGGGATCGGCACCGTGTCGGTGACGACGACCTCGTCGATGGCGGGGCTCTGCAGGCGTGTGGCCGCCGGATCGCTGAAGATCGCGTGCGTCGCGGCGACGATCACCTTGACGGCGCCGTTCGCCTTGAGAGCCTCGGCCGCCTTCACGATCGTGCCGCCGGTGTCGATCATGTCGTCGACCAGCAGGCAGACGCGGCCGTCGACGGCGCCGACGATCTCGTTGACCGTGACCTGGTTCGCGACGTTCGGGTCGCGACGCTTGTGGATGATCGCCAGGGGTGCGCCGAGACTGTCGGACCACTGGTCGGCGACGCGCACGCGGCCGGTGTCGGGCGACACGACGGTCAGGCGCGCGCGGTCCTCTGCGCTCAGCGTGTTCTCGAAGTACTCCAGCAGCACCGGCTTGGCGAACAGGTGGTCGACCGGGCCGTCGAAGAAGCCTTGGATCTGCGCGGCGTGGAGGTCCACGCTCATCACGCGGTCGGCACCCGCCGTCTTGAACAGGTCGGCGACGAGGCGCGCGCTGATCGGCTCGCGACCGCGGCCCTTCTTGTCCTGGCGCGAGTACGGGAAGTACGGGGCGACGACGGTGATGCGCTTGGCCGATGCACGCTTGGCGGCGTCGAGCATGATGAGCGTCTCCATCATCCACTCGTTGACCGGCGGCCCGAAGCTCTGGATGAGGAACAGGTCGCACCCGCGGATCGAGACCTCGAACCGCGTCAGGATCTCACCTGAGGCGAACGTGCGGTACTCGGTGGGGACGAGCTCGGTGCTCAGCTGCTCGGCGACCTGCGCGGCGAGCTCGGGGTGGGAGCTGCCGCGTGCGACCACGAGGCGCTTCTTCGTCTTCGCGACGAGTCCTGGGGCGATGTCATTCGCCCGGTCGAGCTCAACGGTCTTCTTCTTGCGCGCCATCGTCCGCCTTCTGTGCGCTGCGGGCCTTGGCGGCGACGTCCGCCGCCCCGGTACCCGGCCTGTTCTTCTCGACCCACCCCTCGACATTGCGCTGAGGGGCGACGCTGAGAGCGAGGGCACCGGCAGGCACATCCTTGCGGATGACCGCCCCGGCCCCGGTCTTCGCGCCGTCTCCGATCCTAACGGGCGCCACGAAGACGTTGTGCGACCCGGAGTGGACCTCGTCGCCGATCTCGGTGCGATGCTTCGTCAGGTCGTCGTAGTTCGCGGTGATCGCGCCGGCGCCGAGGTTGACGCCGCGGCCGATCGTGGTGTCGCCGATGTACGACAGGTGCGGCACCTTGCTGCCTTCGCCGATCGTCGAGTTCTTGATCTCGACGAAAGTGCCGATCTTGCCCTTGTCGCCGAGGTAGGTTCCCGGCCGGACGTATGCGAACGGTCCGACCGTCGCCTTCGCCCCGAACACCGCGAGCGTCGCATCGGTGCGGGTGATCGTCGCGTCCTCGCCCACCTCGCAGTCCACGAGGCTCGTGTCGGGTCCGACGATCGCACCGGTGGCGATCGTGGTGGCCCGCAGGATGTGCGTGTTCGGGAGCACCGTGACGTCGGGGGCGAGCGTCGCGTCGACGTCGATCCACGTCGTCGCCGGGTCGATGACGGTGACGCCCTCGAGCTGCCAGTGCCGCACCGTGCGGGCGTTCAGCAGGCGCCCGACCTCGGCCAGCTGCGCGCGGTCGTTGACGCCGAACGTGACGGTGACGTCGTCGACGACGGATGCCGCCACCCGGCCGCCCTCCTGCCGCACGAGTCCCGCGACGTCGGTGAGGTACTTCTCGGCCTGCGCGTTGTCGGTGCCGATCGCGGGCAGGTGGGTGCGCAGCGTCTCGGCGCGGAACACGTACATGCCCGCGTTGATCTCGCGGACCGCGCGCTCGGCCTCGTCGGCGTCCTTCTGCTCGACGATGCGGGCGACGTCGCCGCCGGCGTCGCGGATGATGCGGCCGTACCCGTTCGCGTCCTCGACGACGGCGGTCATGAGCGTCACGGCGGCGTCGGCCGCCCGGTGCGCGGCGACGAACGACGCCAGCGTGTCGGCATCCACGAGGGGGCAGTCGCCCGACAGCACCAGCACGTCGCCGTCGAACCCGGCGAGCTGATCGACCGCGAGCTCGACGGCCCGGCCGGTGCCGGGGATGTCGTCCTGATCGACGACGGACGCCTCGGGGTCGAGGTCGGCGACCGCCGCGGCCACCAGGTCGCGCTCGTGACGCACGACGACGAGCGTGCGCTCGGGCGTGAGCACTGCCGCCGCATGCAGCACGTGGCCCACGAGGGGGCGCCCGCCGATGCGGTGCAGCACCTTCGGGAGCGACGACTTCATGCGGGTGCCCTGCCCGGCGGCGAGGACGATGACGGCGAGCGCGTTATCGGTCATGCTCCGCCGCCAGGATTCGAACCTGAACCTCACAGCTCCAAAGGCTGTCGTGCTGCCGTTACACCACGGCGGAACGCGGCATCCGGTCACCCGCAGGCCGCCCGTCAAGTCTGCCAGACGTCGCCTGTGCGCCTCGGTCCCTTCCGGTGTCGCGACACGCGGCGACCTGGGGGGCGACACCGCGCGTCGTGGCACCCGAAGGGCAGGCTCACGCATGGGTGCGGCGTCCACTCGCGATAATGGGGTCATGACGACACGGCCGACGGGCGGCTCGCGGACCGCGGCGACGCAGGGCGACGAGGTCGACCGCATCGTCGAGGCGTGGATCACGCAGCGCCCCGACCTCGACTTCTCTCCCCTCGGCGTGCTGTCCCGCGTCGACCGGCTCTCACGGCACCTGGACCGCGCGCGGCGCGACGCGTTCCGCCGCAGCGATCTGGAGCCCTGGGAATGGGACGTGCTGTCGGCGCTCCGCCGTGCCGGCGAGCCGTTCCAGCTGAGTCCCAAGCAGCTGCTGCTGCAGACGCTCGTCTCCAGTGGCACGATGACCAACCGCATCGACCGGCTCGTCGGGCGCCGCCTGGTGCGGCGCGAGTCCGACCCCGCCGACGGCAGGAGCGTGCTCGTGACACTCACCGACGAGGGCCGGATCCGCGTGGATGCCGCCATCACGCGCCTCGTGGACGCCGAGGCGGTGCTGCTCGAATCGCTCTCGCGCGCCGACCGCGACCGGCTCGCCGCGTTGCTGCGCAAGCTCAGTCTGGGCTTCGACGCCGCCGGGGCGTAATCGGTCCGGCCGGCGGGCCGCCCGGCACGTCCGGGCAGGACTCCGCCGGTCAGCGGCGATCGTAGGCAGCCAGGAAGACGCGTGCACCCTCTCGCGCGTGCGCCCGAACCGTCGTGGGCCGCGGGACCCGGGTGCCGAACATCCCGCGGTCCATCTCGGCCCCCATGACCAGGAACGCGAAGTGCTCCGCAGCGAGCGTGGGTGATCTCACCTCGAGAAGCCCGCGGTCGGCCAGGCGCGCGAACGCGTCGGCGAGGGCTCGCAGCACCGTGTCGGGCGCCCGCCGGCGGTATTGCGCGACAAGGTCGGGGAACCGAGCCATCTCTCCGACCAGCAGCCGCCGCAGCGGAAGCACCGGGCCGAGCAGGACATCTTCTGCGAGGCGCTCAGCCAGTCGTGGAAGCTCCAGCTGCACGTCCTCGAGTTCTTCGATGGCCGTCGTCAGTTGATTCGCGAACTGCTCGGCGACGGCGATCGACCGGCCGAGCGCGGCACGGAAGAGGGCCTCTTTGTCGCCGTAGATGTTGTACACGGTCCGCTTGGCGACACCGGCCCGCTCCGCGACGATCTCGACGCTCACTCCGTCGTAGCCGAACTCCAGGAACGCCGTGATCGCCGCGTCCAGGATCAGCGCGCGCGAGCGTGCGATCCTCGGGTCTTCTTGTCGAGCCATCCGTCCCCCTCTTGCGGCGCAGCGTCCGATGCATCTACTCTACCCACCAGTGCACTATTGCACTCGGCAGTGCAGGAGTCAGATGATGTCCACAGAACCCTCCAGCTTCGATCGAGGAGCCGCAGTCACCCGCAGCCTGCTGGGCTGGGGTGTCGTCGCCGGCCCGTTCTACGTCGTGGTCGGGGTGACGCTCGCGCTGACGCGGCCGGGCTTCCACCTGTCCCAGCACGCGCTGTCGCTTCTGATGCTGGGTGAGTGGGGGTGGATGCAACGGCTGAATCTGATCCTCACCGCGCTCATGGTGCTCGCCGCAGCATGGGGCTTCCTCCGCGCGATCCGCAGCGGGCGCGGGCTCGCCATCGCCGTGCTCGTCGGCGCCTACGGGATCTGCCTCATCCTGAGCGCGATCTTCCCGCCCGACCCGGTTCCCGGCTTCCCGCCGGGATCGGCAGGCGGTACCGCTTCACTGAGCGGAGTGCTGCACCTCGTCTTCGGAGCCCTCGGCTTCGCAGCCCTGGCCGCGGCGGCGTTCGCCTACGCCGGCTGGTGTCGTGTCATCGACGCACCGCGACGCGCCGTCGGGGCGACCGTCCTCGGCGTGATCGTCCTCGTCGGCTTCTTCGGCGGAGCGGCGTTCGCGACGATCCCCCTCGGCGTGCTCCTCCTCTGGACCTCGGTGCTCGCCGGGCTCTTGTGGCTCGCCCTCGCATCGATCCACGTCTACGCCTGGTCGCCTCACCCCGTGCGCGCTCGACGGACACCCTCGACCGCGTGAGGGGTCCCGATCACTCGGGCCGGGTTCCGACGCCGCCGGTGCGCGAGCCTCTCACGCAGGATCAGCCCGCGCGGGATTCGGCGAGGGCCGCCAGCGCCCCGGTCACGGCACCCCAGCCGTCGTAGAAGCCCAGCTGCTCGTGACGGTCCCGCGCGGCCGGGTCGGCATGGCGCACGACCACGCGGTACTCGGTGCCGTCGGGGTGCTCGTCGAACACGATCTCGGCGGTCATCGCGACGGGCTCGGGCGACGCGGGATGCCAGCTGCTGTCGATGGCGTTCGAGAACACGAGCCGCGCGCCGTCGTCGACGACGAGGAACACCGAGTCGGTGTGCGGCACGAACGCCGCCCCGTCGTCGCTCATGCTGGTGACGAAGGCGCCCCCCGGACGGACGTCGAGCTTCTCGACGCGCGCGACGGTCGGCGCCGGCACCCACCATTGCGCCAGCTGCGCGGGGTCGGTCCAGGCCTGCCACACGACGTCGCGCGGGGCGCGGATCACACGGTCGAGGGTGAGGTCGAGACGAGGGTCGATGTCGGTCATGACGGCTCCTTGAGTTCGGTGACGAAGGCGGCGAGACGGTCGGTGCGCCCCTCCCACACATGACGCTGCTCGGCGAGCCAGCCGTCGACCAGCGCGAGGCGCTCGCGGTCGAGTGTGCACATGCGCACGCGGCCCGACTTCGCCGTGCGCACCAGCCCGGACGACTCCAGCACCCGCACGTGCTTGAGGAACGACGGCAGCGTGATCGCGAACGGGCGGGCCAGCTCGCTCACACTTGCCGGCCCCTCACCGAGGCGCCGGATCACAGCGCGGCGCGTCGAGTCGGCGAGCGCGACGAAGACCTCGTCGAGCGCCTCATACTTAGCCATGAAGGAAAGTATGAGCCGCATCGATAGTTAGCGCAAGGGCAAAGTGTTGAGGAACCGCCCCTGCGTCTCGCCGATGCTCCAGGATGAGACCGTGACCGAACCGCCCGCGGACCTGCTCCCCGCCCTGCGGAGCCGCTTCAGCCCGGTGCTGTTCGACACCTCCGCCACGATCTCGTCCGCCCAGCTGGACGTGCTGCTGGATGCCGCCCGCCGAGCCCCGTCGGCCGGCAACTCGCAGCCGTGGATGTTCGTCGCGGGGGTGCGCGGAGATGCCGTGCACGCCCGCCTCCTGCCGTACCTGGCGCGGAGCTCGTCCGCGTGGGCGCCCACCGCGTCTCTCCTCGTCGTCAACCTCGCGCACGTCGGCGTCGAGGGCGCGCCGGAGTGGGAGTACTCGGAGTTCTCGCGCTACGACCTCGGACAGGCCGTCGCGTACATGAGCGTGCAGGGTCTGTCGATGGGTCTGCACGCCCACCAGTTCCGCGCCTTCGACCGCGCGGCCGTCGCCGCCGAGTTCTCGGTGCCGGCGCACTGGGAGGTGACCTCGATGACCGCCTTCGGCGTGGCGGCCCATGCCCCGGGCGAGCTGTCCTCTCCCGGCACGAGCCGCGACCGCGCGGCCCTCGACGAGATCACCTGGGCACGCGCGTAGCCCAGCCGTCGAGCACCGTCTCCAGTTCGGCGAGCGAGCCGATCCGCACGGCGCCGACGTCGGGCGGCAGCGCCTGATGGCCGCCCTCGAAGTGGACGAAGCGCGTGCCGAGCTCGAGGGCGATCTCGTGGTCGTGGTTCGTGTCGCCGATGAGCAGCACGTCGCCAGCCTCGTGCCCCGTAGCCCGCAGCCACGACGCGATGACGTCACGCTTGGACGCACGGTGCGGGTCGGTGATGCTGAGGATCGCATCGAACGCGGGCGCGAGTCCGTGGGGCCGCAGCTGCGCCTCGAGCAGGGCCGCCTGCGTCGCCGAGGCGAGCACCTGCGAGACCCCGCGCGACCGCAATGCGTCGATCGTCTCTCGCGCACCCGCGTGCAGCGACACGTCCGACACGTCGGCTTCGAGCAGTCGGAGGTACCGGTCGACGGCCGCGCGGTACTCCCCCGGACCTATGCCGGCGTCGGCATAGAACCGCTCCAACGGGAACCGGAACAGCGCACGATAGGCGCCGGCATCCACGATCCCGGGACGACCGAAGTCCGCCAGCATCCGGTTCATCACCCGCAGACACCGTGCGACGTCGTCGAGCAGCGTGCCGTTCCAGTCCCAGCACACCGCACGCACCGTCACGGCAGGGTCAGCCGATCTGCTCGGTGAGCTCGAACCAGCGCTCCTCGACCTGGTCGCGCTCCTTCTCCAGGTCGGCGATGCGCGACATCTCGACCCCGAGCCCGACGTAGTCGGACTGGTCGTGGTCGGC
>Ga0160450_100935_pt1 | contig 13109 bp, 6 predicted proteins | sample HID1975K_E1MG_FD_108257 | JGI IMG/M metagenome (GOLD analysis project Ga0160450, IMG submission 108257) | Enriched soil microbial communities from UW Madison campus, WI, USA - HID1975K_E1 MG | ecosystem: Environmental > Terrestrial > Soil > Unclassified | place: USA: Madison, Wisconsin | collected...
ACGGTCACGGTGCCGTCGGGGTCGACGGTGCCGTCGAACTTCTCGATGGTCGCGGTGGGGGTCAGGTCGGCGAAGTATCCGGCGTCGAGCGAGTGGTCGTTCTGGCCACCGGCACCGGTCGTGTACACGAAGCTCGCGGTCTCGGGATCGGGGTTCGAGTCGACCTCGCCCCGGCTGCCGCCCTGCGCTTCGCGGGTGGTGATCGCCAGGTCTCCCCAGGTGATGAACCCGTAGCGCGGATCGCCGGGGAACACGAGAGCGTCGAGGTCGACGCCATCGGGCAGCGCGAACGAGATGACGTATTCGGTGTGGAGAGCGAGCGGGTTCGCGTCCCGGCTGTCGAACAGGTAGGCGCCGTCGGCATCGGTGGTCGTGCGCAGCGGGGTGCCGGTGCCGTCGACGCGCGTGGCCGTGACGACGATCCCCGCCAGCGGGGGCTCATCGGCATCCTGGATGCCGTTGCGGTTGCCGTCGAACCAGACGCGGTCACCGATCTGCAGGGGCGCCTGCTCGGCGAGCGCCTGCACGTTGCCCAGGCCGCCGCCCTTCTGGAACGAGAAACTGCCCATGGACGTCTGCTGCGCCGTGTGCTGGTACCCGCCGTAGTCGTGGCCGTCGTCGGTGCTCATCCACTTCAGGCCGGTCACGTTGACGGTGTTCAGCGGGTCGATCACGGCCGAGACGATGCCGTTGTAGCCGGTCTTGGCGGCGATGCCGCCGAGGGTGCTCTCGCGGTGGTAGTCCGAGGCGCCGCCGTTGATCTTGTTCGTGTCGGCGAAGAACTCGCGACCGCCGACGCCTTCACCGGCGCTGCCGCGTGCGGTCTCGCGTCCGTCCACGAGGATGCCGTTGTGCTCGAGGACGAACGCCCCGTCGGCGTCGAGTGCGGCGATGAGCGTGTCGCCGCTCGCGATCGCCTCGTAGCTCGTCGTCGCGCCGCTGTCGTCCGCTGAGCGGTTGCGGTTACCCGCCTGCAGGCTCGTGCGGTCCATGAGACCGACGACGAGGTCGTTGGTGTCGCTGAACTCGATGTCCGAGAGCACGGCCTGCGGATAGGTCTGCACGTTGCCCCAGCTGCCGGGGGCGTCGTAGCCGACGCCGGTCGGCTGCTGATGCTCGAGCCCCTTGTCCCCGGGGCTGGCGTTGGTCCACTCGTCCACCCACGAGTTCCAGCGCCACAGCCACGGGGCGTTGGCGATCGTGGTGTTGGCGCCCGCGATATACGACGGGCCCTTCTGGTAGCCGAGGTCGATCGTCAACTCGCTGGTCCACGCGAGGGACGCCCCTCCGATGGCGGCGTCGAGCTGTTCGACGGTGGCCGAGACCACGTGGGCACCGCTGTTCTGTGACGCGGCGGTCTGCCACGGCGTGCCCACCTCGACGTAACCGACGTACACGCGCCCATGGTGCTCCGTGACCGCCCACGGACGCTGCCCCGCGCTCAGCGACAGGTCGATTCGCTCGATGTGCGGCGACGTGGCAGTGGCAGCCGGGTCGCTGATGTCGATCCGGTAGAGGGTGCGGTCGTGAAGGTTGACGAAGTAGAGCCAGCGCTGGTCGGCGCTGACGGTGATCGATCCGATGCCGATCTTGCCGGCGTTGGCGAACGCGTGCGCGTCGGCGACCCACGCGTTGGGCGCTCCCAGCCCGCGGTCCGTGTTGCTCTGCGCAAGGCCGACGTCGACGCTCTCGCCCGGCGCGTTGGCGATGGGCTGGCCCTGCACGTTCAGCCAGGCTTCCGGCCCGGTGGTGGCCGCAACGGTGCGCTGCCCGTCAAGGGTCGTCTCGGTCACCGGGATCCGGTAGATCCCGCCGATGCCGAGCGGACCGAGACCGGACAGTCGCTTATATGCGGCAGACGCGTAGACGTTGCGAAGGCTGGTCTGGTACGCCGTGCCCCAGACGGCGCCGACCTGGCCGAACGTGGCCAGCGTGGTGCGCTTCGGGAACTGCCCGCTGGTCGAGATGCCTGCGGCGTTGGTGGTCGTCCCGGCGCCGGTGGTGTTCTGTCCGGCGTTGGAGGTGTAGTACGAGTTCCAATACTGGGCGACCACGGCAGGCTCGGCGCTCGCCCCACTGGTGGGGCTGCCACCGGACTGGATCGCCGATACGAGCGGGGGCGCGCTGGTCGAGTAGTCCTCAGGCGTGCTGACGCCGAAGTCGACACCGGTGAGATCGGCCGCGGGCGCGGTCAGGAATCGCACCGAGGCGTTGCTCTGGAGCGGGCTGCCGCTGAACGTGTCGTGGTAGCCGTCGGCGATGAACTCGACGCGGAGCGCGTCACCGGCCTCGACCGTCGCATCCAGAGCGAGCGTGTAGCTCCCTCGCGTGCTCCACGCCCCGCCCGGATCGGTAACCGAGCCCAGTGCGGTGGTCGTCTCACCGACGACGCGGTCGCGGGCGTCGAAGGCGCGCACGACGACATGCTCGAGCCCCATCTCGCGGGGTCCGTTGGCGACAGCGGTGGCGTCGAACACTCCGTTGCCGTTGTAGTCGCGGAACACCTGTCCGGTGATCGCACCGCTGGGGGCGGCGGATGCCGGTGACACGGCGCTGGCGCCGCTCGCGACGACCACGCCCACCAGGAGCGCGCCGACGATGTTCCGCAGCCTCCGGCGTCCCTCGTTCGGGCGCAGCGCGGCGCGGCTCGATGCACGTGATTCCAACAGGTCCCCCTCGGGTGTTCACGCCGGCCGCTGACGCCGACGCACGGGGAGCTGCTCCGGGCGCGCATACGGCGCCAGACGAGAGCCCCCCAGCTCCCTTCGAACCTAGGAGGCGGTTCACCCCGATTCGGACCTTTCCCGGCGATCTCACCCCTCTTTTCACCCCCTACCGCTCTCCCTCGCCCTGCGCTCGACAGATCGCCGCTGCGCCCGCTGCCGTCAGGCCTGTTCGACCCGCATGCCGGCGGGGGCCCTCGCATACACTTCGCGGTATGCCTTCTCGCCGTGCCGCTTGCCCACGCGGCGCCTGCCCGCACCCCGGCTTCCGGGCCGATCGAGCACTCCCATGACACGCACCCTCGCACGTCTGCTCGCCGGGGTCGCCGCACTCGTGCTGGTGTGCGGCCTCACGGCGTGCAGCAGCGAGGACGGCGAGTCGCCGCCGCGCAGCGTCACGACCGAAGAGTCGCAGGCGCTGGCGTCTATGCGCTTCCGGAACTTCGACGCGGGAACCCGCCGCGTCTCGTTCGATCTCGCCGACGGTGGCGCCGCGACGCACTTCGATGGTTGGTACGACTTCGTCGCGCACATCGGCTATGGGCTGCTCGCGCAACCCGACGACGGTGCGCTGATCGCATGGACCCCGACCTCGATCGGCGTTCACGAGGGCGCCGCCGGCGAGGCGCCCCTCCCCCCGCCGCCCGCCGCCGAGTGGGCATCGGGATCGCTGGACCCCGGCGGGGTCCGTCTGCACGCGCTGCTGAGCGTGATCTCGGCACTCGGCGCTGATCGTCCCGACAACCCGCTGCTGCTGCAGCAGTCCGGTGCGCTCTGGCTCGCCGACGAAGAGATCGGTGGCGAGCCGGTGACCGTCTTCGCGGGCCCCGCGAGCGACACTCCGATCGAGCCAGGTCAGACCGCCGACGCCGAGGCCGCGAACACGCGCTACTGGGTGGATGCCGGGGGCCTCCTCCTGCGCGCCGATGTTCGACTGGGCGACGACGCGGACTGGACCACCCTCACTTTCGGCCCCGGCGAATCCCTCTCACTGCGGGGCGCGTTGGAGGCGACCGCGCGCTGAGCCCGGAGAGCGCGGAGGGTGCGGACGTCCCACCGTGACTCGATAGGGTGAGATCCGCACCTCACGACCGCTCCAGGAAGGCCGCCCCATGGAGATCATGACCATCTGCACGGGCAACATCTGCCGTTCGCCGCTGGCCGAGGTCATCCTCGCGACGCGGCTCGCCGACCTCGGCGTGACGGTCACGAGCGCCGGTGTCCGCGGCCTCGCCAGCGAGAGGATGACGCCCGAGGCGATCGCGCTCGCGCAGCATTTCGGCGTTCCCGACGAGCGTTCTGGCGCGCACCGTTCGCGCTATCTCACCGAGGCGATGCTGACCTCGCCCGACCTGATCCTCACGATGACCCGTGAGCACCGCCGCAGCATCGCCGAGCTGGCGCCCGCGCGCCTGCGCTCGACCTTCACCGTGCGCGAGTTCGCGCGCCTGGCCGAGGCTGCGACCGACGAGCAGATCGTCGGCGCCGCGAACGCCGCCGGCGACGACCCGGCCGCACGGCTGCGCGCCGCCGCAGGGCTGGTCGCGTCCCTGCGCGGGCTCGTGCCGAACCCGCCGACGCCCGACGGCGACGACGTGATCGACCCGTACCGTCTTGCGTGGGAGATCTACGTGCAGTCGGCCGACGAGATGGTTCCCGCCCTCTCGCAGGTCGAGCGTGTGGTGCGCCTCGCCGCCTGATCAGCGCTTCTCCGGCACGTACCCCCGGGGTGTTCCCAGTCCCCCTGTGGCAGACTGTTCCGACACGCGGTTCGCCGCGCCCTTTTTCCCGGAGAGGTAACTTCCAGCCGCATGGAGCTCAGCGACTACATCCGCATTCTGCGCAAGAACTGGCTGATCATCGTCGTGGTGACCCTCGTCGGCATCGGGCTGGCCGCGGCGTTCTCGCTGACCCGCACGCCGATGTTCACCTCGTCTGCCACCGTCGCTGTATCGACTCAGGCGGGCGGATCAGGCACGGCCGCAGAACTGCAGCAGGGGTCGAACTTCGCCCAGGCCCGCATGAACACCTACGTCGGGCTCGTCAAGCAGGACATCGTGCTCGCGCCGGTGATCGAGGGCCTCGGGATCGAGACCACGCCTGCCGAACTCGCTGACTCGATCTCAGCCGCCGCGACGCTGAACTCCACGCTGCTGACGATCACCGCGACCGACCCCGACCCCGACATCGCCGCAGCGCTGGCGAACGAGACGGCCACTAGCCTCGCCGCCGCCGTCCCGCAGATCGAGGCGTCGGTTGCCGACGGCGAGAGCCCGCTGCGGATGACGACGGTGACCCCGGCCGCGCCGCCCGCCGAGCCGTCGAGCCCGAATGTGCCCTTGAACCTCGCGCTGGGTGCGCTGCTGGGTCTCGCGCTCGGCGTCGGGATTGCGGTCCTGCGCAGCGTGCTCGATACGCAGGTGCGCACACCGCGCGATGTGGCGCACGTCACCGACGCGCCGCTCATCGGTGCGATCTCGAACGACCCCAAGGCGAAGGAGCGTCCGCTCATCGTCCACGTGGACCCGCTGAGTCCTCGTGCAGAGTCGTTCCGCGCCCTGCGTACGAACCTGCAGTTCCTCGATATGGACGGCCGTTCGAGCTTCGTCATGACCAGTTCGCTGCCTGCGGAGGGCAAGTCGTCGACCACGGTGAACCTCGCGATCGCCCTGGCCGATGCCGGCAAGAAGGTGGCACTGCTCGACGCTGACCTGCGCAAGCCCAAGGTCGCCGAGTATCTGGGTCTCGAAGGCGGCGTGGGCCTGACCGACGTCCTGATCGGCCGGGTGCGTGTCGGCGACGTGATGCTCCCGTGGGGCGGCCGCAGCCTCTTCGTGCTGCCGGCCGGAAAGATCCCGCCGAACCCGAGCGAGCTGCTCGGCTCGCAGCAGATGAAGACGCTGCTCGAGGTACTTGAGCGCGACTTCGACGTCGTGCTGTGCGACGCGCCTCCGCTGCTGCCCGTCACCGACGCGGCGATCCTGGCGAAGTCGACGAGCGGGGCGATCGTCGCCGTCGCGAGCGGCAAGCCCAACCGGCATCAGCTGTCGGCGGCGATCGACACCCTCGAGACCGTCGGCGCGAAGGTCGCCGGGGTCGTCATGACGATGATGCCGATGCGTGGACCCGACGCCTACTACGGCCAGTACGGCGGCACCGCGTACGGCTACCGCGTTGAGCAGAGCAAGAATACTCGCACCGGCAAACCCGAGCACGAGATCGCCGCATTCACCCCGGTCGCTCCGCTCACCGCGCATGCACCGGCTGCTGACTCCGCTCCGCGGCGAACATCGGCAAAGGTGGTGTCGACGCCCCCCACCGCGGGCGCTGCCTCGCAGCCTGCTCGGGTCGCACCGACCCAGCCCACACCTGCTCCTTCTCGTGTAGCGTCAGCGCCCGTCACGCAGGCGAAGCGGCCTGACTTCGATGCGCTGCTCACCGGGCAGCAGGCGCAGGAGATCGACCCCATCGATGTGACGACCCGGCGCCGTCCCTGACGCATGTCCAACCTGTTCACGAACGGGGGCACGGGCGCACGCGTCGGTGCGATCGCAATTGTCGTCGCGCTGACCGTCGGCGTCGGCGCGCTCGCGGTCCTCGCGCTGCAGCACGGCTCGTCGCTGCCCGACGAGAGTGCGTCACCGACTGTCCCTGCCCTGCCAACGGGCAGCGAGACGCCCACCGCGTCGCCACCGGCGGAAACGCCGGCGACGCCCACTCCTGCCGGTGAACGCTTTCTTGCGCTTCAGGGTGACCGGCTGTGGCGAGGTATCGCCGGCTCATGCAGCGGAGCCGCACCCGCCGTCGAGTTGTCGACGGATGGGGGCAGCTCATGGTCGAACGTCACCCCCAGCGGCCTCGGGCTTCAACAGCTCCTCGGCGTCGCCGCCTTCGGTGAGACGGATGGCGATCTCGTCGGCGCGGTGGGCGACGACTGTGAGCCGGCGGCGCTCCGCACCTACACGGCCGGCGCGGACTGGGAGATCTACGATGAGCTCCTCGCCTCAGCCACCTATGTCTCCCCCTCGGACGGACGGACGGTCATCACTCCGAGCACACAGGTCGAGGCACCTTGTGCGCTTCCAGCCAGCTTGCGCACCAGCCGCGGGGAGGTCGGCTTGTTATGCGACGGCACTGCATACCGCCTCGAGAATCGCGTCTGGGTTGAACTGATTTCAGGAGCGGTAGCGATGGACGCTGTCGGCGGCACACTCGTGGTCGCCCATGCTGACGATGAGTGCGCCGGACTCGCCATCACGGAGTTTGCCCGCTCGGGCTCCTCCGCGGTGGGTTGTGTCGAGGACGCTGAACCGAACGCACCAGCCGCGTTGTCTGTGCTGGAGGGCGAGTATGCCCTGTGGACCGGCGACCACGTGATGCGAGGCTGAGCTGATCTATCGCTGCCGCGACTGCGCGCATCGACATCGCACATTTGGGGAGCACTCTCCATCGGCCGGGCTCGTCCTCGCTGATACTCTGGGGACGGGACTTGGAGACCAGGCCAGCAGGGCCGGAACAGTGCGCGGTAGGCAGTTCGGGAGATATGCACAAGAACGCAATGCAACGAGTGAGCCAAGTTCGGGTACCAAGTGATGCTTGTTGAACCGAAGGTGACCGCCGAAAACACCGGATCTCAGTTCGTCGAGGCGCCGGGTGGCCTTCCCGGTCCCGCCGCTCGAGTCCGACGTTGGCAACGGGCGTTTGCCTTCCTCTTGTCGGTCACCGATCTCTTTGTGATCGCGCTCGCGGTGTTTGCTGCACAGTTGATCCGCTTCGGTGTGAGTCCTGACCAGTTAGTGATCCCGGGTATCCGTGACGCCGATGTCGCAGTCGCGTATACGGCGGTCTCGATCACGATGATCCTGTGCTGGGCATTGGCGATGTTGGTGTTCGGCACGCGCGACTATCGCATCGTCGGCACCGGAACTCTTGAGTACAAGCGTGTCACCAACGCGACTTTCGCGTTTTTCGGCGCCTTCGCGATCATTGCCTTCGCTATTCGCGCTCCGATAGGACGCGGATACTTGCTGATGTCTTTGCCCTTGGGATGGGTTCTGCTGCTGTTCTCGAGGTGGCTGTGGCGCAAGTGGCTCATCAGCCGCCGGCGCCGGGGTCGACTGATGAGTCATGCGGTCCTGGTCGGTGACCGGACGAGTTCGATCCACGTCGCGGAGCAGATCGCGCGCAACCCTGCCTGCGGCATCCGAATTGTAGGAGCGGTTACGGAGCGCGGCTCCACGAACCGCAAGCTCACAGACACAATTCCCGTCCTCGGAGAGTGGGGACGGGTGCTCACACATGTCGACAGCGCTCGAGCCGACACGGTCATCATCACGGGTAACCACACTCTGAAGCCGCGTCAGCTTCGCGAGCTCGGCTGGGGGCTGGAGGAGCGCAAGGCCAACCTCATCGTGGCACCGGCACTCACCGATGTCGCGGGACCAAGAATCCATTCGACCCCCGTCGCCGGCCTTCCGCTCATACATGTTGAGTACCCGGAGTTCACCGGAGTCAAGCTCGCGCTCAAACGCGCCTCCGATGTAGGAACCAGCGCGATCGCTCTGGTCTTGCTGGCTCCGTTCTTCTTGCTGATCGGAATCGTGGTTCGTGCAACAAGCAGCGGACCCGCCTTCTTCCGGCAGGAGCGTGTCGGGCTGCAGGGCAAACCGTTTCGCATGCTGAAGTTCCGCACAATGGTGGTTGATGCCGAGGCTCAGCTCTCGTCGCTACTGGATTCTTCCGAGGGAAACGGCGTGTTGTTCAAGATGAAGAACGACCCGCGCATCACGCCGGTCGGTCGCTTCCTGCGACGCTACAGCCTGGACGAGTTACCCCAGCTATGGAACGTTCTCAAGGGCGATATGTCGCTCGTTGGGCCTCGACCGCCCCTGCAGAGCGAAGTACAAGCGTACGAGCGCTGGGTTCATCGACGTCTTCTCGTCAAACCTGGCATTACCGGCCTGTGGCAGGTGAGCGGTCGTAGTGACCTCTCCTGGGAGGACAGCGTACGCCTGGACCTCTACTACGTCGAGAATTGGTCTCTCACAGGAGACCTGGTGATCCTGTGGCGGACTGCGCGCGCAGTGGCGAGCAAGGACGGCGCGTACTGAGAGTCGGATGGGCCTGCACGACCCACCGTCGCAACGGCTCGTTCCCCACGCCTTGCTGGGGGCCACCGCAGAGACAACCGCTGTGGTGGACGGGTACTCAACCCGGCACTCTCGGACCAAGCGCGCTCGCTCACGGAGCGCGGGTTCGATCCTCTTGGGCATGATGGCTCGGAAATGTGCGGGATCATGCCCCAGGCGGTTCACCCGACGGTCCCGCATCAGCCCCGGCTCTTTGGAGGCGCGAGGCGTGGGACACCGGTCACCCATTGTGCTACAGGACTGCCGAGTGCGACACGCGCGACCGCGGCAGGGAGGGCGATCGCCGCAACGAACAATGCCGTTTCCGTCCATGCGCTTAGAGCCCACAACACGGCAGGGTGCGCGAGCACAATTGTGAACCCACACACCGCAAATCCTGTGACCGCTGACCCGACACGGGCAGAAAGACGTTGACATAGGACTTGCGCGACGACTACTAGCGCCCAGGATATCGCGACCGCTACGATCACGCTCACGAGGGGATGACCCCAGTCCCCACGCTTGATGTCGAGCGGCGGAACCAGCCCGGTCAGCACCAAGCACCACGCTGTGACGCCGACGACGCCTGCAGCCCACGGCACCCAGCGTCTCGACTCCAGGCGACGCAGCCATGCCCCCGCAGCTACGAATAGCAGCGCCGGCAATGCCGTCCCAATCGCGAGCGGCGTTGCAGCAAGCTGCGGCCCGAGGTAGACGGACACACCCAACGCAACGGCCAGCATGATCCCGCGCGCCCACGACGGAACTCTCGCAAGAGCCTGCCATAGGATCGCTGCTGCGAAGAGCACGAATACGAACCAGAACGTTGTGAACGGCTGTGTCGCGTAGCTGCCACCGTAGATCGGTGCGAGTAGTCGGCCGAAAGTTGTTCGGCCGCTCGCCACGAGCACACCGAGGTACGCGGCATACAACGCAATGAGCCAGAACAGGTAAGGCTTGAGCAGGCTTCGCGAGCGCGCCGCGAACTCGTCGCCCATCCGTCTGGGCTTCCACAACCACCCGGAGATGAAGAAGAACACGGGAACATGCCAGGCGAACACCATCGAGTGAAACGGCTCACCTTCCCAGATGTGCCCAGCAACGATCGCGAGTACGCCGATGACCCTGACAAGGTCAATCCCGGGGTTACGCGTCACGGGCGCAATACTAGACCGCCGAGCGTCTGCTGCGGGCGCAAGCCTCTCCTACGCATCCAGATGGGTTCCCTTCCTCGACTATTGCATGGCGCTGGCCAAAGCGGCCGGCACGAGTCCGTAGCCGCGGCGCCTGATTTTGGCGGCGACTTAGTATAGAGAGGCTCAGCCATCCAGGAGAGGACGTCCGATGCGTAGGGCCTTCGCGGCAATCACGGCGGGCGCGATGATCGTGCTTGCTGCCGTTGCTACTCCGGTCGCGCATGCGACAGCTACTGACAATAAGCCGACTGCATCGAGCGTCTCAGCTGACCACCCTCGCGTAATACGAGATGCTTCTGGGTGGGCATCGCTTTCAACGCAAGTTGTGACCGACTCAGTGTCCGCAGCGCTCTATGGCAGAATCAAGACTGCGGCGGATGCGTTGCTAACCTCCTCGGCCGCACAGTACGTATCCGCTTCCGACGGCGGGCTCCTTGAGGTAAGCCGCACCGTCGTTGATCGCGTATATGCTCTCGCCATCATGTGGCGGCTGACACATGATGCGAAGTACGCGGACCGTCTTTGGACCGAGGTAGCTGCAGTCGTCGCCTTTCCCGATTGGGGAGGCTCTCAGATACTTGCCACAGCAGAAACAACCCACGCCATCGCAATAGGGTACGACTGGGGCTACGACCGTTGGACTGAGCAACAGCGCACAACCATTCGCGAGGCACTGATAACTAAGGGGCTGCAGCAAGGACTGGCTGCGTACAGGTCCGCCGACAGCCGATCGTGGCCATCACTGGCCAACAACATTAATGTCGTGGTGAACTCAGCGATGATTATCGGCGCCACCGCGATCGCTGGGGACTCGCCGTCGTCCATACCTGGGGATATTCTCGACTTAGCATTCGACAGCATGCGGGTTGGACTAACTGCTTACCAACCAGATGGGGGCTTCGCCGAGGGCCCAACATACTGGGATTACGCGACACGTTACGCCGCGGCGGCCATCTCATCATTGCAGTCCGCCACTGGGTCTTCGTGGGGGCTCACGTCGATCGGCGGCTTTGCTTCCACCGCCCGGTTCATGCAATCCCTAACTGGGCCAAGTCGAGCCTACTTCGGCTTCGCGGATAGCGCACCCCGCCCCCAGCCAGGCGCCGCCTATACGGGTCTCGGACGAGTACTGGACCAGCCAGCGCTAGCGGTGCTCGGCGCTAGCGCTGAATCAAATGCGTGGCCGGCGCTCCAACTAGTGTGGCGAGATTCCAGCCAGTTAGCAGGAGCAAGCGCGCCCGTCGCACCACTCGACGCCGCGTTCAGCACAGGGGTGTTCACGACCCGAGCGAACACGCACGATTCGTATGCCACGTACGCGGGACTTCGCTACTCAAGCGATCCAGCCGCGTACCACCAACACCTCGACGCCGGCGACTTCAACTTCCAAGCTTTGGGTCAGGAGTGGGCCATGGATCTTGGAATGGATGACGCGACCTATCGGCTAGGGGACACGGCGACAGCGCAGTTGTTATCGGAGTACTACCGGCTCAATACTGAGGGCCACAATACGCTTACGTTCGCGCCGTTCTCAGGTGCTCAGCCGGCTCAAGCGAGGACCACACTGCACGCGCAAGGCGCTCAGCTCGATAGTTCATTCGCAGTCGCCAATCTGACGCCAATGCACCGGGATCGCGCCACATCATGGTTGCGAGGCATAAAGCTATTCGACAGTCGACAGCAACTCGTCGTGCAAGATGAGGTCATCGTCACGAGCACAACCGAGCTGATGTGGTCGATGCACACTGAGGCCAACCTCTCTATCTCTGCCGATGGAAGGTCAGTGATGATGTTCCAGGGAGGGCAGAGAGTACTCGCCAGGATTGCTTCCGACGCTGATGCTGTCTTCTCTCAGATGCCGGCCGGCCCACTCCCTACCTCGAGCAACCCCGCGCAAGCGTCCAACTCGACGGTGACAAAGTTGGTGATCTTTCTCACCGCACCCGCGAACACCACGACCACGCTCGCTGTGCAGTTCACACCGATTCAGGTTGGCGGGAGTGCCGCGACCGTCGGACCAACCGTCGCACTTTCAGAACTAACCACGTGGGCTTCCCCGGGATCCCCTGAACCGAGCTTGCTGTCAGGCATCACGATCGACGGCGCGGCGTTGGGTGGGTTTAGCCCTAGTACAACCAGCTACCGACTTGAAGCCGCGTCAGGGATACTGCCAACCGTCGAGGCAACCGTTGACTCTGGAACTGTGACGGTCGAGCAGGCCACAGCCGCAACTCGAACTGCGAAGATCACGGTGGCACAATCTGGACGAGCATCCACCACGTACTCCGTGGCGTTCGCCACGTCCAAAATTCGCGTCACGTCGATGATGGCTTCCGCGGTTTCCTCGGGTTGGATTACTGCAACCGTGGACGGGAATCTCGGTACGTACTGGGCTGTAGACACGGCAGGTGCGTACGCACGCTGGGAGTTCGGGGCGCCTACCCCGCTTCAGACGATAAAGCTCACATGGCGTGCCGCAGCGAGCGAGCGAACAACGTTCAAAGTCGAGACGTCAGTGGATCGCTCAGATTGGACACCGGTATTTACCGGAACGCACGTAGGCCCCGGCGATCAAGTAGTTCCAGTACCCAGTGGGACGCCGGTGCAGCACGTTAAGGTCACAATCCTGGATAGTGGCGCCCTGAGCGAGGTCGCCTTCTACGACTTCGACATCGCTTCCGAGGTCTACATGAGGGTGGCCGGTGCTCCCGCGAAGACCGTGATGGAGGGTGTTCCTTCCTCGATGGTACCGGGAGAGGGCAGCACCGCGACTGTTTCAACGATCACATCAAACGGGTCGCCAGCTGCGCATGTTCACTACCGGTTTGTATCGTCAGCCCCAAACATCGTGTCGATCACTGACGAAGGTGTTGTCACGGCGCACGCGGGAGGGAGTGCTCGCATCGGAGTGCTGGCATCAGCACACGGCGTGACTGTCACAACGTCGGTCTACGTGACTGTTATCGATGCCACCCGCGCCCGGGTTTATGCGTCGGGTGACGCCTATGTCCAGAGTTCAACACCAACGACCAATTTCGGTTCACAGCACGGCATGCTCACCA
>Ga0160450_100940_pt1 | contig 13077 bp, 12 predicted proteins | sample HID1975K_E1MG_FD_108257 | JGI IMG/M metagenome (GOLD analysis project Ga0160450, IMG submission 108257) | Enriched soil microbial communities from UW Madison campus, WI, USA - HID1975K_E1 MG | ecosystem: Environmental > Terrestrial > Soil > Unclassified | place: USA: Madison, Wisconsin...
AGACATCACTATGGCAGCAGTGTGCCAGGTGACTGGAGCAGTTCCCGGCTTCGGTCACAACATCTCGCACTCGCACCGCCGGACGAAGCGCCGCTTCGACCCGAACGTGCAGAAGAAGACCTACTTCGTTCCGTCGCTGGGTCGCAACATCAAGCTCAACGTCTCGGCCAAGGGCATCAAGGTCATCGACGCTCGCGGCATCGAGGCGGTCGTGCGTGACCTCCAGGCGAAGGGTGTGAAGCTCTAATGGCCAAGAAGGCACAGGACGTCCGTCCGATCATCAAGCTGCGTTCGACCGCCGGCACGGGTTACACCTACGTGACGCGCAAGAACCGCCGCAACAACCCCGACCGCATCGTGCTGAAGAAGTACGACCCGGTCATCCGCAAGCACGTCGATTTCCGAGAGGAGCGTTGATCCATGGCTAAGAAGAGCAAGATCGCGCGCAACAAGCAGCGCCAGGAGGTCGTCGACCGCTACGCCGCCAAGCGCCTTGAGCTGAAGAAGGCGCTCGTTTCGCCGACGTCGACCGACGAGGAGCGCGAAGCCGCTCGCGTGGGCCTGCAGAACCTGCCCCGCAACGCGTCGCCGGTCCGCCTGCGTTCGCGCGACGTCATCGACGGCCGCCCCCGCGGTGTCCTCACGAAGTTCGGCATCTCGCGTGTCCGCTTCCGTGACATGGCGCACCGTGGCGAGCTGCCCGGCGTGACCAAGTCGAGCTGGTAAGCACCCTCGGTCGCTGAGCCTGTCGAAGCGTCACGGAAGGCCCGGAGTTCCTCGGAACTCCGGGCCTTCCGCATTTCCGGGGCGCAGGCGCGAGGATGGAGGCATGCCCTTGGACCCGTTCTTCGCCGAACGTCTGCGCCTGCACCGCAGGTACCTGTTCGACCAGGCTCTCGGGTCGATGCGCAAGCGGCTCTGGGCGCTCTGGCCCTTCGGGCGCACGAGTGTCCCTGAACCGCAGAAGCCGGCGAAGGGCCCGAAGCTCAGTCCGCGGGCGCGGCATCGGCGCGCGGCTCTGGCCTGGGATCGCACGGAGCTGCGCACGGTCGGCACGCCCGGGCCCGATGTCCGCACCACCGAGCACGACGTCCCCGTCCCCGGCGCTCCGTCGGTGCGGGTGCGGCTGTACCACCCCCGTGGCGACGACCCGGCGCCGGCCGTGCTGGCGTTCTACGGCGGGGCCTTCCGCATCGGGGGCATCGACTATCCGACGACGGATGCCGGCTTCCGTCGCCGCTGCACGGACGCCGGCGTCGTGATCGCCGCGGTCGACTACGCTCTCGCGCCCGAGCACCGCTATCCGGTTCAGGTGGAGCAGGCGTATGCGGCGCTGTCGTGGCTGTTCGCCGAGGCGGACGGACTCGGTGTGAACCCGTCACGGATCGGCGTCGCGGGGATCTCGGCCGGCGCGAACCTCGCCGCCGCGGTGACGCTCGTGAACCGTGATCGCGACGGGTACCCGCTGCGGCTGCAGGTGCTGGAAGTGCCGGTGACCGACCTCACGGGCGCGCACCTCGACCTGAGGGCGACGCGGGCGCTCGGCATCCCTCGGTTCATCGTCGCCCGCGAGCTGCGGTCGGTCGCCCGCACCTACCTGCCCGCGAAGCGCCTGGCCAGTGAGCCCTACGCCTCGCCGCTGCGGGCGGCGTCGCACGAGGACCTCCCGCCCGCGGTGATCCTCACCGCCGAGTTCGACCCGCTGCGCGGCGACGGCGAGGCATACGGCGCGGCGCTGCGGCTCGCCGGCGTCGACGCGAGCGTCGTGCGGTACCTGGGTGTGACGCACGACACCCCGATCTTCACCGGCGCCCTCCCCGCTGCCCGGCGCTGGCACGACGACGTCGTCAGCGCGCTGCGCCGCCTCCACGCCTGACGGTCGTCGAGTCTCGCTCGTCCCCCGCTCGCCCGACGGGCGGCAGCGGGAAGGCCCGGGCTCTCGCGAGACCCGGGCCCTACGCCCCACCGCGGACACCGGCCGGGACACCACCCGACCACCGAGCCACCAGACGGGCTGGGGGCTCGAGGGCCGGGTGCTGTCCCACCGGGCCGGGGTGAGGCGTCCGCTTACTGTGCTGCCTTCGTCTCCGGCGCTGCAGCCGTCTCGCGGACCTGGTGGGTCGTCGCCCAGTCGAGGGCGTAGTCGGCGATCTCCTCCCAGCCGTCCTGGCTGACCAGGCGGTGGGTGCGGCCCGCGTACTCCTTGTACTCGACGATCGCGGGGCTGCCCGTCGACGTGTACTTCTTCACGATGGCCTTGCCGATCGCCGGCGGCACGACGTGGTCGATCTCGCCGGTGATCACGAGGAACGGTGCGCGCTCGGGACGGCTGTAGTCGACGTGGGTGACGCCGTTCTTCTCGTTGAGCACCGACGTGACGCCTTCGAAGAAGACCCGGTTGTACGAGTTGACCGCGTACTCCTCCCACAGTTCGTCGGATGCGGCGCGGGGCAGGTCGTTGCCGAACGTGAAGTGGAAGTGGCGCTTGCTGAGCGGCTTGGCGCCGTTGCGGCCGAAGGGGTTCGAGAGGATGGGCGTGCCCGTCCACAGGGTCGACAGCGGCAGTGCGGTGACGCCGGCGGTCTGTCCCGGGGCGACGCCGACGTACGCGACGCCGAGCCCGCGGTCGGCGAGCATCTGCGTGATCACTCCGCCGAACGAGTGGCCGATGATGATCGGCTTCTGGGGAAGCGCACGGATGATGCGCTCGTAGTTGTCGGCGATCTGCTTGAGTCCCACTCCCTTGAGCGCCTCGGGGTTGCTCCGGATGTCTTCGACGGAGCGGTCGTCGATGCCGGGCCAGCCCGGGACGATGACGTCGTGGCCGGCGGCGCGGAAGCGCTCTGCCCAGGTGTCCCAGCTCTTGGGCGTCATCCACAGTCCGTGGATCAGGACGATCGGGGTCTTGGTCGAGGTGTTCATTTCGTTCTCCTTGAGTAGGTGGTGCTCGTGGGTGTCAGGGGCTCCGGATCCGGTGGGGTTCGGCTGATGTATCCTGATAGTAGACCGAACGTTCTATCTACGCAAGAGTATTCCCACATGGCACGATGGAGACGGAGGAATTCCCATGACGACGACGACGGACGCCCGGGCCGCACGCCCCGGCTCGGCCCGTGAGCGCCTGCTCGGCGCCGCGACGGAGCTCTTCTACAACGAGGGCATCCACTCGGTGGGCGTCGACCGAATCATCGAGGAGGCCGGCGTCACCCGCGCCACGATGTACAAGCAGTTCGCCGGCAAGGAAGGACTCGTGCTCGCCTACCTCGAAGGCGAGGACCAGGGTCTGCGCGGCCTGTTCGCGCAGGCGGCCCAGGCCTCGGACGACCCCGCCGTGCTGCTGGACCTCGTCGTCGACGGCATCGAGCGCGACATCCGCGAGCGGCACACGCGCGGCTGCCCCTTCATCAACGCCGCGGCCGAGTATCCCGACGAGGGGCCGGTGCGCGAGCTGATCGCCGACCACCGCGAATGGTTCCGCGCGACGCTGCGGCAGTTGGCCGAGGGGGCGCGGCTGCGCGAGCCGGAAGGGGTGGCGGCATCCCTCGTCCTGCTGCGCGACGCCGCACTCGTCGGCGGGTATCTCGACGGCCAGGACCGTGTCGGCCCCGCCTTCGCCCGCACCGCCCGCGACCTCATCGCCGCCCACCGCGCCTGACACGCGAAAGGGCCGGAACCTCGGGGGTCCCGGCCCTTCCTGTGCTTCGACGGATCAGCGGCGGGCGCCGGCCGTCCAGGGTTCCGCGCCGTACTGGAACGCGCCCAGGCTCGGGACGGCGTCCGTCGAGCCGTCGTTGTAGCCGGGCAGCGGCGTCGCGACGCCGCGCGCGGGCGAGCCGGCCTGCAGACGGTAGTCGTGGTTCGCCGCGTCGACGTACAGCGGGTCGCCGTCCATGAGGTTGTTCGACAGCGTGAGGCCGCCGTCGGTCGCGCCGGCGAGGCCCCGGATCGGGCCGATGTTGTTCATCACGACGCTGCCGGTCGACTGGCCCGGGCCCTTGACGTAGAACAGCGTCATGCCGCCGGTGTTGTTGTAGACGAGATTGTCGTGGCTGCCCGAGCCGAGCCCGTTGAGCTCGACGGTGCCCTCGGGATTGCCCCAGCCGACGTTGTTGTGGATGCGCAGGTCGCTCTGCCCGTTGTCGGCGTAGATGCCCGACATGCCGAACGGATACACGCCGCCGGGGCGTGCGTTCGGATCGTGCAGCACGTTGTGGTCGATCTGCGTGCCCTCCATGCGCGACGAGCAGCAGGTGTAGATCGCCGCGGTGTCGACGCTGAGGCTCGCGTAGCCCGAGATGTCGTTGTAGGCGATGCGGTCGGGGCCGGGGACGGTGCCCTCGACGCCGTTCCACTGCAGGTTGACGCCGCTGCGGCCGACGCGCGCCATCGTGTTGTACATCACGGTCTGGCTGTGGCCCTGCACGGCGACGGGCGCGGCGTACGTGCCCGCGTAGTCGACGTCGGTGATGACGTTGTCGATCGCGGTGTTGCCGTAGCCGCGCAGCGCGATGCCGTTGCCGGCGCTGTACTGGATGGTGCTGTTCTTCACGGTGTTGCCGGTGCCGTTGAGCACGATGCCGGTGTCGCCGACGCCGCGCGTGACGTTCTCGCCGCAGTTGGTGGCACCGCGCGTGACGTCCCAGTAGTGGCTGAGGTACTTCGCGTCGACGCCGTCGAGCACGACGCCCGTGCTCGAGGTGCCGGTCTGCGCCGACGACGCGAACAGCCCGAGACCCTCGAGGTGGATGCCGGAGGCCGAGCTCAGATCGAACGCCAGCTGCCGCTTCTTCGCCTCGATGAAGTGACGGTTGGGGTTGTCGTCGCTGTAGAGGTAGAGGCGCTTGGTCGCGGCGTCGTAGTAGTGGGCACCCGGATAGCCGAGCTCGCCGATCTTGCCCGACAGCCGGTACCACGTGTCGGTCGGAACGACCTTGTGCACGCACAGCGGCGCGGTCTGCAGGGTGATCGAGCCGACGGCCGAGCTCGCGACGCTGCCCGTGGTGGTGATGTACCAGTACGCGGTGAGCGCCCGTGCGCCGTCCCAGTAGCCCGCGGGGCGCGTCATCTGGGGGTCGACGATGGTGGCGTCGGCCGATCCCGCCTGGGCGCGGCGGATGTCGGGGTCGAGCAGGTCGGTGCCCGGATACGGGTACGACGCCTCGATCGACATCGTTCTGTCGATGAACACCTGCTCCTCGCCGCCCTTGTCGCCGAGGTCGACGGGCACGCTGTAGATCTTGCGCTGCGCCACGGCCGCGCTGAAGAGCGAGTCCGCGGCGTACGGGTCTGCGGCCGTGATGGCGGCGAGGTCCTTCGGCAGCACCGGCGTGAACCCGGTGAGCCGCTCGGTGCCGTTCACGACGACGTCCGCCCCGGGGGCCGCACGGTAGGTGACGGGCCGGTCGGCCGTGCCGGAGGCCTTCGGCGTGACCGTCTCGCGGTAGGTGCCCGAGGCGATCTCGCATGTGTCGCCCGCCACCATGACGTCTGCGCACTGCTGGATGGTGCGGAAGGCCGAGGCGGGCGAGGTGCCGCCCCCTCCTCCGCGTGCGTCGGACGACACGTAGAACGTGCGCCCGGCCTCCGCAGGTGCGGCCGCCGCAGCTCCTGCCACGGTGAGTGCGGCCGCGATTCCGAGGGCCGTTCCTGCCATGATCCTCCGCCGTGGGGACAGTTGAATACGAAGCATCCTTGCTCCAATCGATGGTGAGTAATCGATAATCTATCGACGGCAAGCGAACGATGTCCACCGTCTCGGACGGGCTCATTCGCCACTTTCGTCACTCTGATCACAGGACACGCGGTCGTAAACGGCAGAAATCCGCAGAAATACGCGGAACTGTCGGCCGTGTCGGGTACATTCGGGACCGGTCGATCCGACCAGCCGGGGGGCGCCAGCCGTCCGGACCGAGCAATGACAGGACGGCAGTCGTCGTCTTTGGAGGACAACCACATGGCCGACAAGACCATCACCAAGACCGAGCTCGTCGCGAGCATCGCGAGCGCGACCGGCCAGAGCCAGTCCGCCGTCTCGGGCGTGCTCGACTCCCTCTTCTCGGCCGTGTCCGAGGCTGTCGCGGCCGGCAGCAAGGTCTCGATCCCGGGCTGGATCGCGTTCGAGCAGGTCGCCACCTCGGCTCGCACGGGCCGCAACCCGCAGACCGGCGAAGAGATCAAGATCCCCGCGGGCAAGCGCGTCAAGGTCACCGCGGGCTCGAAGCTCAAGGCTGCCGTCAAGTAATCCCGACGCAGACCTCCGGAGAGGGGATGCCGCGAGCCGCGGCATCCCCTCTCTCGCTGTCTGGGGGCGCCGGAGCGCCACGTAGGCTGGTGGGGTGAATCCCCGCGCGCTGCGGGCCGTCGGGCCCGCGCTCCTCGTCGTGACCGCGATCGCGGCGATGGTGTGGGCGCTGGCGTTCGGCGGTGGAGCCGCGCCGCTCGCGCTCGCCGACCCCGGACCGTTCGTCCGCTGGGCGCTGCCGACCGTGACGCTGCTGGTCAACCTGTCGGCGGCCGGCATGGTGGGCGTCCTCGTGACCGCCCTGTTCGCGCTGCGCGCCGGAGAGCGCGAGTTCGACGTCGCGCTCGACGTCGCCTCGATCTCGGCGGCGGTCTTCACGCTCGCGGCCGCGGCCACCGGCATCCTCACGTTCATCGACGCCTTCAACCCGGTCGTGAACCTCGGGCCCGAGTTCGGCGCGCAGCTCGGCCGCTACATCGTCGAGACGGAGCCCGGCCGCACGTGGCTCATCACGACGATCGCCGGCGCGGCGCTCACCGTGCTGACCTTCGCCGTCCGGTCGTGGACGGCGACGTTCTTCGTGGCGCTGCTGGCCGCGGCATCCCTCGTCCCCATGGGCACGCAGGGGCACTCGGGCGAAGAGGCGTTCCACCACGAGGCCATGACGGCCCTGATCCTCCACCTGATCGGCGCCGCGGTGTGGGTCGGCGGGCTGCTGCTGATCGTGATCGTGCGGCCGCTGCAGTCGCGTGAGGACAGCGCCTCGACGGTGGGACGCTACTCCAGCATCGCGATCGCGGCGTTCGCCCTGGTCGCGATGTCGGGCGTCGTGCGCGCCGCCATCGGCCTGCAGACGTGGTCGGCCCTCATCTCGCCGTACGGTGCGATCCTCGCCGTCAAGGTCGTCGCCCTCATCGCACTGGGTCTGTTCGGCGCCTGGTACCGCACGCGGCTCATCGGCAGGATGCGCACGGGGGATGCCGCGACGCGCTCGTTCTGGACCCTCATCGTCTTCGAGATCGTGCTCATGGGCATCGCGAGCGGCGCGGCGACGGCGCTCGCCCGCACGCCCCCGCCGGTGGCCCCGCTCATCCCGGCGAGCCCGACGCCCGCCGAGCGCCTGACGGACGCGCCGCTGCCGCCCGAGCTGACGATCGACAAGTGGTTCACGGCGTGGAACATCGATCTGCTGTGGGCCGTCCTCGCCGGCTTCGCGATCTTCTTCTACCTCGTCGGTGTGTGGCGTCTGCGCCGGCGCGGCGATGCGTGGCCGATCTACCGCACCGTCATGTGGGTGCTCGGCTGGCTGCTGCTGGTGTGGGTCACCGGCGGCGTCATCAACGTCTACCAGGACTACCTGTTCAGCATGCACATGGTCGGGCACATGCTGCTCACCATGGCGATCCCGCTGCTGCTGGTGCCCGGTGCGCCGATCACGCTCGCGGCGCGCGCGATCCACAAGCGCGACGACGGCACGCGTGGCGGCCGCGAATGGATCCTGTGGGCCGTGCACTCGCCGGTCGCCCGCGTGCTCACGAACCCGTTCGTCGCGGCGGGGATCTTCATCGGCTCGCTGTGGGTGTTCTACTTCACGGACCTGTTCCGGTGGTCGCTGTACGACCACCTCGGTCACGAGTGGATGGTCGCGCACTTCCTCATCACGGGCTACCTGTTCGTCATGACGCTGATCGGCATCGACCCGGTGCCCTACCGGCTGCCCTACCCGGGCCGGCTGCTGCTGCTCATCGGCGTGATGGCCATGCACGCCTTCTTCGGCATCGCGATCATGATGCAGGAGGGCCTCATGGTGGCCGAGTGGTTCGGCTCGATGGGGCGCACCTGGGGCGGCACACCCATGGAGGACCAGTACACCGGCGGCGGCGTCGCGTGGTCGATCGGCGAGATCCCGACGCTCATCGTGGCGATCACCGTGGCCATCCAGTGGAGCCGCAGCGACGACCGCGAGACGAAGCGCCGCGACCGTCACGCCGATCGCACCGGCGACGCAGAGCTCGAGGCGTACAACGCCCGCCTCGCCGCACTGGCCGAGCGGGACGCCCGCACCGGCGGCTGACGCTACTGGGTGTCAGGCCCGGTGACGACGATCGAGGCCGATCCGTCGGGCTGCACCGTGATCGTGCCCTTCACGATGAACGGCACGTCCTCGTCGAGCGGGCGCACGCGGCCGTCGAAGATCGAGCGGATGTCGACCTGGAGGTGTGCGACCGCCTCGGCCGGCAGGATGCGCCACCCGGCGCCGTCGGGCTCGACCGCCACCTTCGGCTGCGTCACGATCGACCACGTCGGCAGGTCGTCGATGCGATCCTGCACGAAGTAGCCGAACGGGCAGGACGTCGGCTGCAGCACCTGCTGCGTGGCGCACTGCGTGAGGAACTCCTCGACCTTGTGCTGCACGACGTCCACGAACTCGTCGGTGGCATGCGCCTGGACCTCGACGGGGATCGCGCGGAACGGGCTGTCCGACAGCACGGCGACGCCGGGTGTCGCCGAGATCGCGGTGTCGACCGACACGGAGTACAGGCCGGGCGAGAACACCAGCAGTGCGACGGGTGCGAGGGGGTCGGCATCCATCCCGTCCGGCGAGACCTGACGCTTGTCGACCTGGAAGCCGTTGACGTCGAAGCTCATCGACCCGGTCACGGCGAGGTTCATGACCGCCAGCGGGCTCTTGGCGAAGCGCCACGTCGGGGCGAGCCCCACCGAGCCGTCGCGCTCGACGGAGAAGGTCGTGGTGCCGTCGTAGCCGCGGGCCGTGTAGGCGACGGTGACACGGGTGATGTCGCCGTCGGTCGCAGCGGACGTGACGTGCACGTCGTCGAGCGAGGCCAGTGCGTCGCTGCGCAGCAGCGCGTCGGACGCCGTCGGGGGCAGGCCGGCATCTTCGAGCTCGGCGGAGGTGACGGCCACCCCGGGCATCGCGAGGGCGTCGGCGGCGCGGCCGTCGGCGAGCAGTCCGACGTAGCGCTCGACGAACGCCGAAGGGCTGTAGAACTCGCGCTCGATCGCACCCCACGCGGCGAACACGGCGGCCACGAGCACCGCGCCCACGGCGCCCAGGATCGTCAGATCCAGCGCGAGGCTGCGGCGGCGGCGGGTCTTCGTCGGCGGCTGCACGAGCCGCGGCGCGGCGGTCGGCTCGGCGGCGGTCGTGGCGTCCGTGGGCGCCGCGGTGCGAGGGGTCGCGTCGGAGGCCGGGGCGCTCGCACCGCCGGATGCCGCGTCCACTGGCGCCCGATCCACCCGACCAGTCTAGAAACCCCAGGCCGGGAGGCTACTGTGTGCCCCGCCACGAGATCAGAATGAACCCTGTGGGCCCGAGCGGACATTACGGGGTATGAACGAAGAGGATGCCGCCGACTGGGGAGCGGTGATCGATGACGATCCCCGCGGCCTGGCGCGCCTCTTCGACCGGCATGAGGCCCGGCTGTTCCGTCACGCGTCGCGACTGCTGACCGTGCGGGAGGACGCGAAGGACGCGGTGGCCATCGCCTTCTTCGAGCTCTGGCGGCGGCGCGCCGGGGTGCGGCTCGTCGAGGGATCGCCGCTCCCGTGGCTGCTGAACACGGTGTCGAACACCGCGCGCAACCTCGAGCGGTCGGCGCGGCGCTACCGCGTCCTCCTCGGTCGCGTCCCCCGTCCGGATGCGGACTCCCGTGTGCATGCGGCCGACGAGTCCGGAGTGCTCGCCGCGCTCAGACGTCTGCCGGAGAAGGAGCAGAGCGTCGTCGTGCTGACGATCATGCAGGGGTATCGAGAAGCCGAGGCGGCGACCGCGTTGGGGATCCCCGTCGGCACCGTCAAGTCGCGGCTGGCTCGGGCCAAGTCGCGTCTGCGCGCGGAGCTGACCGAGATGGGAGTGGAGTCATGACCGACCCGATGACCCCGCGCGAGCACGACGACATGCGCGATCTGCTGCTGGCGGGCACGCAGCGGATCCGGCCTGCGGCCGGCGCGAGACTGCTGGTCGCCGCGGCGGTGGCCGTCGTCGTGGTGTCCGGAGTGGTCGGGGCGGTGGCCACCACGATCCTGACGCGCGAGTCCCCCGCGCCCGTGGCCTCTTCGCCGGTCGTCGTCGCCTGCGACGCACCGGACCCGCCCGAGGCGGTTCTCCCGCCCGCCGACGTGCCGTCACCGGGGACGACCGTGCCGCTGGAATCCGATCCCTGCGTGACGGCGACGCGCGACCAGGGCGTCGCCGCCTGGTTCGACGAGACCAAGAAGACCGACGTCGGCTCGCTCCGGGGGTTCCAGTCGGCCGGCGGTCTGCAGCCGTGGACGGCACGGCTCGACGACGACCGGGGGCCGTGCCTCCTGCTTCGCGCGGCAGGCACGGACGCCTGGACCGACATCGCGTGCGGTGCGGACGGTGCACCGGCGCGCATCGAACGGCTGATCGCCGACGGCGGCGCACTGCGGTTCCAGATCGCGGGCGACGGGGTCGTCGTCTCATACATCCCGTGGCAGGAGACCCAGACCGACCCGATCCCTCCCGTCGCGGACGGATGCGAACCGGCCGACCTCCCCGCTGCGTCGCTGCCGTACGCGGAGCTGCCGGCGCCTGATGCCGTCCTGACACCGCCGCCGGACCCCTGCCTCACCGCGCACAGCCTTCTCGGCTCCGCGACGTGGCTCGAGGAGCACGGGGTGGATTCGGCGTCGGTCCAGGGCTTCCAGGCCGTCGCCGGCATCGAGCCGTGGACCGCGTCGCTCAACGACGGCAGCGGTTCGTGCATCCTGCTCCGACGCGATGACCGGAACGGCTTCGCCGACGTCGACTGCCGGAGCGACGGCACCGCGCCATCGGTGGAGCGCGAGGTCGACGGCGCCGTCGTGCGGTTCTCGAACGAGGGCGGCGGGGTCGAGGTGACGGTCAGCTCGCGGTGACACGCTCTGTGGAGAGCCCGGATGCCGTCCGCATCTCCCGGCCGGGCACGGCCGGGACGCGGCATCCGGTCGTTAGCATGAATCGGTGAGCACAACCCCTTCTTCGGCCGGCATCGCGCTGTCCGCCGAGCAGGAGGCGCTGTTCCGGCTCATCGAAGACACGCGCGAGCACGTGTTCGTCACCGGCCGTGCCGGCACCGGCAAGTCGACGCTGCTGCAGCATCTGGCGTGGCACACGAACAAGCAGATCGCGGTGTGCGCGCCCACGGGGGTGGCGGCGCTGAACGTCGAGGGTCAGACGATCCACTCTCTGTTCAAGCTGCCCCTCGGCATCATCGGCGGACACGACGAGCCGCAGTCCGACGCGACGCGCAAGCTCCTGAACGCGATCGACACGCTCGTGATCGACGAGATCTCGATGGTCAACGCCGACCTCATGGACGCCATCGACCGCGCGCTGCGGCAGGCGCGCGGACGCCGGTCCGAGCCGTTCGGCGGCACGCAGATCGTCATGTTCGGCGACCCCTACCAGCTGGCGCCGGTGCCGCCCCGCGGGGATGAGCTGCGCTACGTGCAGGACCACTACCGCTCGTTCTGGTTCTTCGACGCCAAGGTGTGGGTCGGCGAGACCGCGACCGACGGCATCCTCGACGTCGGCACGTACGGCACCGAGCTCAACATCCGCGAGCTGATCGACATCCACCGGCAGAACGACCCCGCCTTCAAGGCGATGCTCAACGCCGTCCGGTACGGACGCGTGACCGCCGACATCGCACAGGTGCTCAACGACACCGGGGCGCGGCGCCCGCCGGATCCGTCCGACGGCGAGCACCCGATCATCACGCTCGCGACCCGCAACGACATCGTCAACAACATCAACCGCCGGCACCTGAACGAGCTGATCGGCCGAGAGCAGACCGCGGTCGCCGAGGTGAACGGCGACTTCGGGCGGGGGGATGCCGCCTACCCGGCCGATCTCGAGCTCAAGCTGAAGGTCGGGGCCCAGGTGATGTTCCTGCGCAACGACACCGCGTCGTTCGGCGAGCCGCCGCGCTGGGTCAACGGCACGATCGGCACGGTCACGCGGATCGCCGGCGAGTCGGTGCGGGTGGACGTCGAGGGCGAGGAGTTCGACGTCGAGCCGTCGGTGTGGGAGAAGTACCGCTACTCGTACAACCCCGGATCCAAGACGCTCACGCGCGACATCGTCGCCGAGTTCACACAGTTCCCGCTGCGCCTCGCGTGGGCCGTCACGATCCACAAGTCGCAGGGCAAGACATACGACCGCGCGATCATCGACCTCGGCTCGGGAGCCTTCGCGCCAGGCCAGACCTACGTGGCGCTGTCGCGGCTGACCTCGCTCGACGGGCTGTACCTGTCGCGCCCGCTGCGCCCGCGCGACATCCAGGTGGATGCCGACGTGCAGCGGTTCATGCGCGACGCCGTGCGCGGGCCCGCGGTCTGAGCCCGAGGCCGTCCGTGCGGTCGAGGCGTTTCGTCTCGCTCGTTCCTCGCTCGCTCAACGACCGGTCGTTGAGCGGAGCGCGCTCTGGCGCCCGCAGTCGAAACGCGCAGCCATTCAGGCGACCTGGGCGGCCTTGGCGGCGGCGAGGTCCTCGAACAGCTCGGTGTTGAAGCGGTAGGCGAGCAGCACCTCGTCGATGACGCGCTCCTGCTCGGCGGCATCCCACGGCGCGGCGTCGAGCTGTTCGCGGTAGACGTCCTTGAACGCCTTCGGGTCGGCGATCTCGGCGAAGATGTAGAACCCGATGCCGTTCGTCTCGAACCCGAACTGACGGGCCATCACCTTGCCGATGAACTGCCCGCCCGACAGGTCGCCGAGGTAGCGCGTGTAGTGATGGGCGACGAAGCCGCCCGGCCAGGTCGCACCCACCTGCGCGATGCGCTCGACGTACCGCTGCGTCGTCGGC
>Ga0160450_100941_pt1 | contig 13075 bp, 11 predicted proteins | sample HID1975K_E1MG_FD_108257 | JGI IMG/M metagenome (GOLD analysis project Ga0160450, IMG submission 108257) | Enriched soil microbial communities from UW Madison campus, WI, USA - HID1975K_E1 MG | ecosystem: Environmental > Terrestrial > Soil > Unclassified | place: USA: Madison, Wisconsin...
ACGCGCGACCTCGACGGCGCGCACGTCGACTACTTCTCGAAGATCCGCAACCCCATCGGCGTGAAGCTCGGTCCCACCACGAGCCCCGACACGGCGCTGGCGCTCATCGACAAGCTCGACCCGAACCGCGAGCCCGGGCGCCTCACCTTCATCACGCGCATGGGCGCCGGCAAGATCCGCGACGCGCTGCCGCCGTTGCTGGAGGCGGTCAAGGACTCGGGTGCGACCCCGCTGTGGGTCACCGACCCGATGCACGGCAACGGCATCACGACGCCCACCGGCTACAAGACGCGTCGCTTCGACGACGTCGTCGACGAGGTGCGCGGCTTCTTCGAGGCGCACCGCGCGGTCGGCACGTTCCCCGGCGGCATCCACGTCGAGCTCACCGGCGACGACGTCACGGAGTGCCTCGGCGGCTCCGAGCAGATCGACGAGGCCACCCTCGCGACGCGCTACGAGTCGCTGTGCGACCCGCGCCTGAACCACATGCAGTCGCTCGAGCTCGCCTTCCTCGTGGCCGAGGAGCTCGAGAAGCGCTGAGCCCGGCCACCTGAACGACGAAGATCCCGGATGCCTCGGCCTGAGGCATCCGGGATCTTCATCGTTCAGGCGTCAGCCGGTGACGCTCAGCTGGATGTAGACGCGCGTCCCCTTCGGGTACATCGCGTCGGCCTGGGGGTCGGAGGCCTTGACCTCCGTGATGTCGTCGGGGACCACCGCGAAGAACGGTGCGTAGTCCACCTGGAAACCGGCGTCTTCGAGCTTCTTGATCGCCTCGTCGCGCGTGTCGCCGACGACGTCGGGCACGGCGAACAGCGGGGGACCGGTCGACACGACGAGCGTGACGGTGTCGCCGGGCGCGAGCCAGCCGTTCTCGGGGGCGCCGTCGACGCGGATCACCTTGCCCTCGGCGACGGTGTCGCTCGCCTCGGTCGTGCTCGTATCGGCGACGACGAGGTTCAGCCCTTCGAGGGTGCTGCGCGCCTTGCCCTCGCTCTGTCCGGCCACGTCCGGCACCGGGCCGAGCGACACCTGGATGCTCGCGGTGTCGCCCTGGTGGACCGTGCAGCCGTCAATGCAGGCGACGTCCTGCGAGCCGTCGTCTGGCGCACCGGCGGGACGGACGAAGACCCCCACGACCGTGTCGGCGGCGGCGTCCGTGAAGAACGGCGCGCTCTCGCCCGGTGCGTCGACGGACTGCGCCGACAGTGCCGCGCGTGCGTCGGCATCGGTCATGCCCGCGAACGACGTGAACGTCGCCTCGGCCGGGCCCAGCGACACCACGACCGTCACCTCGGTGTCGCGGTCGACGCGGGTGCCGTGGCCCGGGTCCGTGCTGATGACTCTGCCGGCCGGGACGTCGAGGCTGTTCGCGTCCTGACGGACGGCGACCAGCGTGTCCTGCTTGAGGCGGGCGGCCGCGTCGTCGTAGGTCTGGCCGGTCACATCGGCCACCACGACCATCGAGCCCGGGCCCGACCCGAACCACCAGCCCACACCGCCGGCCACGACGGCCAGCAGCAGCACGAGGGTCAGCAGCCACGCGCCGCGCGTGCGGCGCCGCTGCGTCGCCGTGCGCAGGCGCGCGGAGTTGTCGACCTCTTCGAGCGTCGAGACCGGGCCCGTCGCGGTGCTCGGCAGCACGGCGGTGAGCTCTCCGGTCGGCGTCGCGGACTCGCCGATGACGCCGATCGGGCCGGTGCGGGCCACGACCGGGGCGACCCCGAGCTCGCGCTCGATCTCGCGCAGGCGGTTGAGCATCTCTCGCGCGTCGACCGGGCGCTCGTCGGGGGACTTCTCGGTCGCCCACAGCACCAGTTCGTCGAGTGGCTCGGGCACGCCCGGGTTCTTGACGCTCGGGCGCGGCACGGAGTCGGTCGCGTGCTGGAACGCGATCTGCATGGGCTGCTCGCCCTTGTACGGCTGCTCACCGGTGAGCATCTCGTAGAGCATGATGCCGATGGCGTAGATGTCGCTGCGGGCGTCAGCGGTGCCGCGGGTGACGAGCTCGGGCGCCAGATACGCGATCGTCCCGAGCAGCTGCGCGCCGGAGGCGGTGTTCGCGGTGGTGGCCCGCGCCAGCCCGAAGTCGCCGATCTTGATGCGGCCGTCCTCGGCGAGGAGCACGTTCTCGGGCTTGACGTCGCGGTGCACGATGCCGGCCTTGTGCGCGGCCGCGAGGCCGGACAGCACGGCGTCGAGGATCGAGATCGCCTGGGGGACCGTGAGACGGCGCTGCTCGCGCAGCAGCTCACGCAGAGTGATGCCCGGCAGATACTCCATGACGAGGTACGCCATGTCGCCGTCCTGGCCCTGGTCGAACACGTTCACCACGTGCGGATCGGCCAGACGCGCGGCCGCGCGGGCCTCCTGGATGAACCGGCTCTGGAAGACGGAGTCGTCGCTCAGATGCGAGTGCATCACCTTGAGCGCGACCCGGCGCTCCAGGCGCAGATCGGTCGCGACGTAGACCGTCGCCATGCCGCCACGGGCGATGCGAGCACGCACCCGATACCGGCCGTCGACCAGACGGCCGATCAGCGGGTCGGTCTGCTGACTCGTGCTCACGCTGAGAGTCTACGGATCCGGACCTGCGAGCCCGCGGAGCGCCTCGCCCCGTGAGACCGTAATGTGACGGTCCGCGCGGTGTCGGACGACGCCGCGGGCGCGGCGTCGGTCAGCCCAGAGCGGCGAGCCACGAGGCCGCCGGTGCCTCCCACTTCGCGTACGCGTCGGGATAGGCCGAGATCTGGACCGCCTGCGCCGCCTGTGTGAACGTCAGGGCCTGCCAGCCGGGGATGTCGAGCAGCCCGCGGGTGCGGGCGCCGTTGGGGTCGCCTGCTCCGCCGAAGAACGCGCGGGTCGCGCGGGCGGCATCCTGGACCTCCGCCTCCGTGCCCCAGCCGTAGCTCGGCCGCTGCTGGAACAGGCCCAGCGAGTCGCGGTCGCCCCACGTGACGTTGCGCAGCGACGACTCCTGCATGGCGGTGCCGAGGGCGATCGCGATGCCCCGGTCGGGCACGCCGAGCTCGCGTCCGATGCGGACGATGAGCTGCGCGTTGGCGACCTGCTCGGCGGTGAGGCCCGGGACCGACGGAGCCGCGGCGGGCACCGTGATGGTCTGGCCGGGGTAGATGATCGACGACATGCCCAGGCCGTTGGCGGCGAGCACCGCATTCACGCTCACGCCGTGGCGCTTCGCGATCGCGCTGATCGTGTCGCCGGCGACGATCGTGTAGGTCGCACCCCCTGCCGACGGTGCCGCAGGAGCTGCGGGGGCCGGCGGGGTCGGAGCTGCGGGAGCGGATGCCGCCGGTGCCCCGCCGCCGGGGATCGAGATCCTCTGGCCGGGGTAGATGATCGACGACCAGCCGAGGCCGTTGGCCGAGAGGACCGCGTTCGTCGTCACGCCGTGGCGCTTCGCGATCGAGCTGATCGTGTCGCCGCGCTGGACCGTGTACGAGCCGGTTCCCGTCGCAGGCGGGGGCGGAGTCGCGGGCGCCACCGGAGCAGCCGCTGCGGCGGCGGTGAGCTTCAGCACCTGTCCGGGGTAGATGACCGACGACCAGCCGAGGCCGTTGAGCGCCAGCACCTCGGCGGTGCGCAGGCCGAATCGCGACGCGATGCGGCTGACGGTGTCGCCGCGGACCACGGTGTAGCTCGCCGGCGCCTGCTGCGCCGCCGGCACCGCCACCGCGGGCGCTGCGACAGCAGAGACGGCCACCACCGGAACGACCGCCCGGACGTGTTGCGGCACGGCGGCGAGCGGATGGATGCTGCGCGGCACGTCGGCCGCGGCGCCACGGGCCGCGGCATCCACCGTCGCGGCCTGCGCGGGAGCGGCGGTGAGCGTCAGGGCGATCGATCCGGCGACGGCCACGGGCACGCCGGCGAAGATCGCACGGGGCCCGCGTGGAATGCGGGCGCTGTTGGTCTGTCGCACGAGTTTCCCCCCTCAGTCGACTCCGAGAACCGTGTCACGGATGGTGAGGGGTGTCAACGACTGTTATAAGAAGTGGCCCCTGTGGTGCATGTGACAGAAGGGGAGTGGGGACGGCCGCCGCGATCATCTGAGATAGTGGCTTTCGTGACCTCTGACGAAGTTTCGCTGTACGAGACCGACTGGCTCACCCTCCCGGAACTGGTGGAGGTGCTCGGCGAACCGCTCGGGCGTGTGCGCCGCCTGCTCGACGAGTTCCACCTGGTGGGCACGCGTCGCGACGGCGCGCTCAAGGTGCCGTCGGTGTTCATCGTCGACGGCCACCCGCTCCCGTCGCTGCGGGGGACGGTGTTTGCGCTCCACGACGCCGGATTCTCGGACGACGAGGCCATCGACTGGCTGCTCGCCCCCGATGACACGATCGGCGTCGCGCCGATCGAGGCGCTGCTCGCCGGTCGCAAGAGCGAGGTGCGCCGGGTCGCACGCTCCCTGGCCTGAGAATCAGGTCGTGCGGACCGTCGCGGCGCGCGCCAGATCGCGCAGCTCGCCGACGGCCGCGTTGCCCAGACGTGCTCCCGACAGGGCGCGATCGGCCTCGTGGGCGTAGTCCGCGATGAGCCGCTCGACGCGGTCGAGCGCGCCCGAGTCGACGATCGTCTGCTGCAGCGAAGCGACCTGCGCGGCATCCAGCTCCGGGTCTCCGACGAGCTCGTCGACGATGCGGCGCGCGGTGGGGCTCAGCGCCTCGCGCGTGTAGGCGATCAGCACGGTGCGCTTGCCCTCGCGCAGATCGTCGCCCGAGGGCTTTCCGGTGGCCTGCTCGTCGCCGAACACGCCCAGCACGTCGTCGCGCAGCTGGAACGCCATGCCGAGCGGGTGCCCGAACGCCGCCAGCGCCGCCGCCTGCGCGTCGTCGGTGCCCGCGAGCGCCGCTCCGACCGCGAGCGGCTGCTGCACGCTGTACCGCGCCGACTTGTAGGACGCGACCCGCAGCGCCCGCTCGGCGTGCCGGTCGTCAGGCTCGCTGACGAACGCGGACTCCTCCGCGACGTCCAGGAACTGGCCGAGGGTCACCTCGCGCCGCATCAGCGCGTACTGCCGCCGGGCGGCCGCGGCACGCACCGGGGTCACCTCGACGAGGCCTTCTTCGAGGATGTCGTCGCTCCACGCCACGAGCAGGTCGCCCACGAGGATCGCGCTGGACCGGCCGAACGCATCGGCGTCGCCGTGCCAGCCCGCGAGGCGGTGCCGGGCCTCGAGCGCGCGGTGGGCGGCGGGGCGTCCCCGGCGGGTGTCGGAGTTGTCGATGAGGTCGTCGTGCACGAGCGCTGCGGCGTGGAAGACCTCGAGCGCGGCAGCGGCGGCGATCACCGCTCCCGGCGCGTCGGCGACGGGTCCCGCCGCCTCCTCCACCGCCCTCCACCCGGCGAGGCAGAAGCGGCCGCGAAGGCGCTTTCCGCCGGTCGCCGCGTCGGCGGCGGCGTCGATGAACAGGGCGGCGTCGGCGCCGGCATCCACCGCACCCGCCCGCTGTGCTGTGACGAATGTGTCGACTCGCTGGGAAATGGCTTCGATCGGCTCTACGAGTGAGGACACGGGCCTAGCCTAGTGACGAAGGGCACGCGTACAATCGAGCCACCGGAAGTACAGAGGGGGATGCATGCCACTCTCCGAACAGGAGCAGCGCCTGCTTGACGAGATGGAACGCCATCTCATGCGCAACGACGCGGACGTCGTCAGTGCGCCGCAGGGCGGGCGCACCCTGAGCTATCGCAACATCGTCTACGGCACCATCCTCGTGCTGCTGGGCATCGGCGGCCTGATCATGGGCGTCTCGCTCCAGATCATCGTCGTCGGGGTCATCGGCTTCGTCGTGATGCTCGGCGGGGTCATCCTCGCCATCACCCCCGGTCGCGGCGCCGGCAAGGCCCGCGTCGAACCCGAGCGGCCCGCCAAGCCGCAGAACAACAGTTCTTCGTTCATGGATCGCATGAACGATCGCTGGGACAAGCGGCAGGAGGAGCGCTGAGCGTCCCCGTCGCCTGAAACGGCACAGAAGCACCGACCTTCGGGTCGGTGCTTTTTTGTTGCCCGCACACGGGTCGCCGACCCTGTTCAGGCACCTCACAGGGAGCGTTCAGCATCGAATCGATGGTGAAGTGGAGGAGAGTGGAGTAAAGTGGCGAGCAACCCGGGGGGCCGGCTGAAGGGGGTGTGATGTACCGATGCTGTTGGGCACGCACACACCCAAGCTCGACGACAAAGGCCGCGTCATCCTCCCGGCGAAGTTCCGCGACGACCTTGGTGGGGGTGTCGTCGTGACGCGCGGGCAGGATCGCTGCCTGTACGTCTTCAGCGAGGCGGAGTTCGAGCGGGTGCACGAGCGCATCCGCGAGGCGCCGCTCGCCAACAAGCAGGCGCGGGACTTCCTGCGCATGTTCCTCTCGGGCGCGAGCGCCGAGAAGCCCGACAGTCAGAACCGCATCACCATCCCCCCTCCGCTGCGCGCCTACGCCGGCCTGGAACGCGAACTCGTCGTCACCGGCGTGGGCGCCCACGCCGAGATCTGGAACGCCGACGCGTGGAACACCTACGCAGAGGCCAACGAAGAGAGCTACGCCGAGCTGGAGCAGGAGGTGATCCCGGGACTGTTCTGACGCCCCAGGCCCCGACTCCCAGCCGCTCCCGCCCTGACACACTTCCCCGGTGCCAGGTCAGAGCGGATGGGGATCAGGACCGGGGGACGACGAACAGCGGGACTGACGCATCATGAACCTTCGCGACATCCACACCCCCGTCATGCTCGAGCGCTGCATCGAGCTGCTCGCCCCGGCCCTCCAGCGCGAGGGCGCCGTCTTCGTCGACGCGACGCTCGGCATGGGCGGGCACTCCGAGGCGTTCCTCGAGCGCTTCCCGGGGCTGCACCTGGTCGGCCTCGACCGCGACACCGACGCGCTGCGCATCGCGGGGGAGCGGCTGGCGCCGTTCGGCGACCGCGTGACCCTCGTCCACACCGTCTACGACGGGATCGCGGATGCCGTCGCATCGGCCGGCTTCGCGCACGCCGACGGCATCCTGTTCGATCTCGGCGTCTCGTCCCTGCAGCTCGACGTGGCCGACCGCGGCTTCGCCTACGCGCAGGACGCGCCGCTCGACATGCGGATGGACCAGTCCGCCGGCACGACGGCGGCGGACGTCCTCGCCACGTACGGCGAGGGCGACCTGCGCCGCATCTTCGAGCGCTACGGCGAGGAGAAGCTCGCCGCCCGGTACGCGCGGGCGATCATCGCCGCCCGCGCCGAGGCGCCGATCGAGCGCTCCGGTCGTCTTGTCGAGATCCTGCAGGCGGCGACGCCCGCGGCCGTGCAGCGCGCCGGGCACCCCGCCAAGCGGGTGTTCCAGGCGCTGCGCATCGAGGTCAACCGCGAGCTGTCGGTGCTCGACCGTGCGGTGCCCTCGGCCCTCGGCATCCTTCCGGTCGGCGGCCGCATCGTCGTGCTGTCGTACCAGTCGCTCGAGGACCGGCTCGTCAAGCGCGCCCTCGCCGAAGCCTCGGCCTCGACCGCACCGGCGGGCCTGCCCGTCGAGCTCCCCGAACACGCCCCCCGATTCCGACTGCTCGTCAAGGGAGCCGAGCTCGCCACCGACGAGGAGCGCGCGGTCAACCCGCGCGCGACGCCCGTGCGGCTGCGCGCCGCCGAGCGGCTGAGGGAGGACGCATGAGCACGACCGCGCTGAGCGCGAGAGGACTGCCGCGGCGGTCCGTCGCGCCGGAGAGGGCGGATGCCCCGCGCCGGCGCCTCCGGATCGTCGACGCTCCCGCCCGCCGGCGCCGGCCGAAGCTGCTCTACGGCATCGTCGCGGTGGCGGGGGCGTTCCTCATCGCCGCAGCCCAGATGTCGCTGTCGCTCATGACGACGCAGGGCACGTACGAGCTGTCCACGCTCGCCCAGGAGCAGCGGGACCTCACGTACCAGAAGCAGATCCTCTACGACGACGTCGCCGGACTCAGCTCGCCGCAGTACCTCGCCGCGAACGCCGCGGCGCTCGGCATGGTGATCAACGAGGCGCCGAGCTACCTGCGCCTGAGCGACGGCGCGATCCTGGGGCCGTCGGAGGTCGCGATGGGGTCGTCGTCGGTCGACGCGATCGGCCGCGGATCGGTCGCGAACGCCCTGATCACCGACACGCCGCTGGTCACCGTTCCCGACGCGACGATCGGGGGACTGCCCGTTCAGGTGGCGGACCCGGTCGACGGCGGGGTCGGCAACACTCCGCCGCCGATGACCGATGGACTGCCCACTCCGAGCACACACTGAGACGAGATGACGGCGCCGACGGTGAGCACTGAACGCAGAGAACGCGAGACGCAGAGCACGAGAAGCAGATGACGACCAGAAGCACGAGAAGCCCCCGCCGCCGCACCGTCGTGGCCCTCGGAGTCGTGCTGGCGGTCCTCGCCGGTTTCGTCGTCCGCCTCGTCGACATCCAGGTCGTCAACGCGGACGAGCACGTCCAGGACTCGCTGAACGTCGCGTTCGCCGGCAAGGAGAAGCTCTACGGCACGCGCGGCGCCATCGTCGACACCAACGGCGAGGTGCTGGCCGGCAGCATCCTGCAGTACGACTGCCAGCTCGACCCGCTGCTCATCACCCAGATCGACACCGCTGTGCTCGAGAAGAAGTCGAAGTACCGACTGTGGGCGGACGTGTCGAACGACGTCGCCGAGATCACCGGTCAGACGCCCGAGGAGGTGCGCCAGATCGTCGGAGACGCGCTGGCCCAGGACTCGGCGACGCAGTACGCCCCCTTGAAGAAGGGCCTGTCGACCGAACAGTTCCGGGCTCTGGCCGACCTCAAGGTGCCGTATCTGCACTGCCAGGAGCACCCGGCCCGCACATACCCGGATGGCGCGGTGGCCGGCAACCTCATCGGTTTCGTCGGGACCGACGGGCAGCCCCTGGAGAGTCTCGAGAAGGCGCAGAACGCGTGTCTGGCGGCCAGCGACGGGGAGCTCACCTACGAGCGCGGCAAGGACGGGGTCGTCATCCCCGGCACCGAGAAGGAGACGCCCGCGACCGACGGCGGCACACTGCAGCTCACGATCAACCGCGACCTGCAGTGGTACCTGCAGCAGCTGATCGCCGAGCAGACGCAGAACATGGCGGCCCAGCGCGGTGCGATCCTCGTCTACGAGGTCAAGACCGGCAAGGTGCGGGCGGCAGCCGAGTACCCGACGGTGGATCCGAACAACTTCGCCGCCGCCGCGGTCGGCGACCGCACGAGCAGCATCTTCCTGCACGAGTTCGAGCCGGGATCGACCTTCAAGGGCCTCACGGCCGCGACCGTGATCGACGCGGGCGGCCAGACACCCGAATCGACGGTGACGGCCTCCGGGCTGGAGAACTTCCCCGGCGGCGTGCGCGTGCGCGACTCGTTCCAGCACCCGGCCTACGACTACACGCTGACCGGCGTGCTCATCGACTCGTCGAACGCGGGCATCTCGAAGTTCAGCGAGAAGGTCGACAAGCAGACGCGGTACGACTACTTCAAACGCTTCGGCATCGGCGAGGGCACGGACTCGGGCTATCCCGGCGAGCAGGACGGGCTCATCTACCCCGCGGACGAGTGGGGCGCTCAGACGACGTACAACACCGCGTTCGGACAGGGCGTCACGACGACCATGCCCGAGCTCGCGCGCGCGTACGGCGCGATCGTCGACGGCGGTGTCAGGATGCCGCTGCAGATCATCGAGTCGTGCACGAAGCCCGACGGCACCGTCGTGAAGCCCGAGGTGGCCGAGCCCGAGCGCGTCATCAGTGAGAGCACGTCGGCCCAGATGCGCGAGATGCTCGAGAACGTCTTCCTGCAGGCGAACTATGCGAAGGCCGTGGAGATCCCGGGCTACCGCATCGGCGGCAAGACCGGCACCGGTGAGAAGAGCGACGGGAACGGGCACTACAAGCAGGGCGTGTACTACACGACGATGGTGGGCTTCGCGCCCGCCGACGACCCCGAGTACGTGGTCGTCGTCACCCTCGACGAGCCGACGAAGGTAACATCGTCTGCGGCCAACGCGACCGCGTTCCAGAAGGCCATGACCCAGGTTCTGAAGACCTACCGCATCATGCCCTCGACGACGTCGCCGGTGCTGCTGCCCAAGTTCGGGTAGTACCCCCAGTACTGGATTGCTGCCTAGGGCCCGGAGTACCGCCACATGATCGCGCTCACCATCGCACAGCTTGCGCATGCCGTCTCGGGCGAGGCATTCCTCGCCGACGGCGACACGCCCGACACCGTCGTCTCCGGCGCCGTCGACACCGACTCGCGCCTCATCGCGCCCGGCGGCGTGTTCGTCGCCAAGCCCGGCGAGGAGACCGACGGGCACCTGTTCGTCGATGCCGCGGTCGCGAACGGCGCCGCCGTCGCCATCGTCGAGCGCCGGGTCGAGGCAGCCGTCTCGCAGATCGTCGTCGCGGACGCCGTGGCAGCCCTCGCCGACCTCGCGCGGGTGGTCGTGAAGAGCGTCCGGGATGCCGGCGACCTGCGCGTGGTGGGCATCACCGGCTCCAACGGCAAGACGACCACCAAGAACCTCCTGGCCCGCATCCTCGAGGGCGAAGGCGAGACCGTCGCCCCCAAGGCGTCGTTCAACAACGAGGTCGGTGCGCCGCTGACGATGCTGCGCGTCACCGGCTCGACCCGTTTCCTCGTGAGCGAGTTCGGCGCCAGCGCGCCCGGCGAGATCGCCCGGCTGGCAGGTCTCGTCGACCCCGACGTCGGCGTCGTGCTCATGGTCGGCATGGCGCACGCCGGCGGGTTCGGCGGCATCGAGGCGACGTTCCACGCCAAGTCCGAGCTCGTGAAGGCGCTGCATGCCGGGGGAGTCGCGGTGCTCAACGCCGACGACGCCCGCGTCACCGCCATGGCGCCGATCGCCGCCGATGCGGGCGCGTCGGTGCGCTGGTTCGGTCGCGGCCCGGAGGCCGAGGTACGGGCCGACGACGTCGTCGTGACGGCATCCGGCACGTCCTTCACCGTGACGGCCGACGGCGAGTCCGTGCCGCTGCGCCTGAAGGTGCTCGGTGAGCACCACGTGATGAACGCCCTCGCCGCGATCGCAGCCGCGACCACGCTCGGCGTGACCCTGGCCGACGCCGTCGCGCGCCTCGAGACCGTCGAGATCGCCGAGCGCTGGCGCATGCAGCCCCTCGGCTCGGACCGCGTGCGGATCATCAACGACGCGTACAACGCCAGCCCCGACTCGATGGCCGCGGCGCTGCGCACCCTCGCGCAGATCACCGGACCGGGGGAGCGCACCGTCGCCGTGCTCGGCGCGATGAGCGAGCTCGGCGAGTACGCCGAGGACGAGCACGACCGCGTGGGCCTGCTCGCGGTGCGCCTGGGCATCCAGCGCATCGTGGTGGTCGGCGACGCCGCCCGCCGCATGTACCTCGAAGCCGTCGCGCAGGGCTCGTGGGACAACGAGGCCGTCTTCTTCTCGACCGCCGACGAGGCGTTCGACTACCTGCAGGGCGAGCTGCGCGAGGGCGACCGTGTGCTCGTCAAGTCGTCCAACTCGGCAGGACTGCGGTTCCTGGGCGATCGTCTGGGAGAATCGTTCTCGTGAGATCTCTCCTTACCGCGGCGGCGATCTCGCTGGCCTTCACGCTCTTCCTCACCCCCGTCTTCCTGCGGCTGTTCCGCAAGTGGGGGTGGGCCCAGGTCATCCGCACGCCCGAGGACATCCGCAACCCCAACCACCAGACGAAGCGCGGCACGCCCACCATGGGCGGCACGATCTTCATCGTCGGCACGATCGTCGGCTACCTGGTCGGCGCCTACACCGGCAACAACCCGCCGACGATCTCGGGCCTGCTCGTGATCTGGATGATGGTCGGGCTCGGCGTCGTCGGATTCATCGACGACTACATGAAGGTCCGTCAGCAGCGGTTCATGGGCCTCAGCGGGTGGCGAAAGGTCGTCGGACAGGTCATCGTCACCGTGCCGTTCGGCATCGTGGCCCTCAACTTCCCGAACGCCTACGGCCAGACGCCCGCGTCGCCCTACATCTCGGTGTTCCGCGACGTGCAGGCGCTGTCGTTCATGGCGGTCGGCCTCGTCGTCGGCTGGCTGCTCTATCTCGCCTGGGTGTCGTTCATCGGCGTCGCGTTCTCGAACAGCACCAACGTCACCGACGGGCTCGACGGACTCGCTGCGGGCTCGGGCATCTTCGTCACGGGCGCGTACAGCCTCATCGCCTTCTGGCAGTTCAACCAGGCGTGCTGGGGCGGCGGCGAGCTGACCTCCGGCGCCCAGATGGCCTGCTACCCGACGCGCGACCCGTTCGACCTCGCGATCATCTCGGCGTCGTTCGTCGGCGCGCTCGTCGGCTTCCTGTGGTGGAACGCCCCGAAGGCCAAGGTCTTCATGGGCGATGTCGGCTCGATGGCGATCGGCGGCGTGATCGCCGCGATGGCGATCCTCACCCGCACCGAGCTGCTCGCCGTGCTGGTCGCCGGCGTGTTCATCATCGGCCCCGGCTCGGTGATCCTCCAGCGGCTCTACTTCAAGATCACGCGCGGCAAGCGCCTGTTCCTCATGAGCCCGTTCCACCACCACCTCGAGATGCGGGGCTGGTCCGAGGTGACCATCGTCGTCCGCATGTGGATCATCGCGGGCCTCCTCGCCGTCTCGGGCATCGGATTCTTCTACGTCGAATGGCTCTCCCGCACATGACCTCCGACCGCCTGCGCACCCTCACCAGCTGGAACGCCGACTGGAAAGGTCTTCGGGTCGCCGTGCTCGGACTGTCGGTCACGGGGTTCTCGGTCGCCGACACGCTGACCGAGCTCGGCGCCGACGTGCTCGTCGTGACAGAGAAGGCCGACGAGGAGTACGCGCGCCTGCTGCCCGTCATCGGCGCACGGCTGTGGACCGGCTCGCTCGAGACCGTGCCCGCCGACCTCGCCGGGTTCGATCCCGAGGTCGTCGTCGCTTCGCCGGGCTTCTCGCCGCGGCATCCACTGGTCGTCTGGGCCCTCGAGAACGACATCGCGCTGTGGGGCGACGTCGAGCTCGCGTGGCGCGTGCGCGACAAGGTCGTGCGCGACGACGGCACGCCGGCCGACTGGG
>Ga0160450_100942_pt1 | contig 13063 bp, 13 predicted proteins | sample HID1975K_E1MG_FD_108257 | JGI IMG/M metagenome (GOLD analysis project Ga0160450, IMG submission 108257) | Enriched soil microbial communities from UW Madison campus, WI, USA - HID1975K_E1 MG | ecosystem: Environmental > Terrestrial > Soil > Unclassified | place: USA: Madison, Wisconsin...
CCACCGCCGCCACCGCCGCCGCCCGCCGAACCGCCGCCGGACGAGCCGCCCGACGAGGACGACGACGCCGCCGAGGCCGACAGGCTGGAGATGCCCGACGAGAACGCAGCCGCATTGAACGTCGACGTCCCGACGTACCAGCCGGGGTTGCCGCGGTCGCCGTAGAGGACGGCGAGCTCTTCGGCCCACTGCTTCTCCTGGCCGAAGACGACCGCATACGGCAGCAGCGTCTCGTACAGCTTGAGCTTCACGGTCGGGTCGGTGAGATCGACGGGGACGCGCTCGGCGCCCCGCGGGGACTGCAGCATGCGGATGCGGTCAGCCTCGGCCCACTCGATGAACTCCTTGAGCCCGAGCAGGTGGTCGCGGGCCTCGGCCCCCGCGGCGGTGAGCGGGTCCCTCGCCACCAGGAACGTGACGGTGAACGCCACCCCGAGCCCGCCCACGAACAGCAGGATCGGCACCAGCGGAGTGACGAACGAGATCAGCGCGATCACGCCGAAGACGATCACGAGCGCGGCCGACAGCCACGCGATCGCGATGGGCCACGCCTTCGCGCCGCCCGGCACGACGCGGCGGAAGCCCCGCGCCTTGAGGTCGTCGGCCGCCGCCTTGAGCAGAGCCTGCGCGGTCTTCGAGAATCGCGTGTCGGTGCCGCCGAACTCGAACTCCTCGCCCGGCACGCCGGAGGGGAACAGCCCCGGCAGCAGCATCTGCCCGTCGGCATCGGCGAGCGTCGGGTCCTGCAGCACGGCCTTGAGGTGGACGCCGCCGAACAGCTTGTGCGAGCCCTCCTCGATGCGGATGCTGCCCACGATCGCCTGTTCGAGCACCTCGGCCGGGACGGCCTTCGTGGTCCGGCCCAGCAGCACGGCGCTCTGCATCGCGTCGAGTCCCGGCGGCGGGGTGTACTCGGCGATGATGACGGGGCGTCCCGGCGCATCGCGCAGGAACCGGCGGCGGGCGAAGAGCGCGGCGACGAACGAGCCGCCGAGACCCAGCACCGCGACGATCCCCTGCAGCCATCCCCAGGGCGAGGCGAGGTACGACGCGTCGAACGGGGTGAAGGTCCCCGCCGTGAACCCGATCGCGATCGTGACGGTCTGGTATGGCCCGACGTCGGTGGCGGATGCCTCGACCCCGTCGCCCGCGTCGGCGATGGGGCAGGTCGCCGTCGAGCCCTGGCTGCCGACGTAGCACGCCATCGCACCCGTGCGGGCGGCATCCACATCGTCGGCCATCGTGACATGCGCCGTGATGCGGCCGAAGGACTGCGGCCACGCGGTGCCGTTGACGTCCCAGTAGAACTCGTCGACGCCGGTGTCGGAGAAGTACCGCGTGACGTTGTGCAGCGTGTACGTGAACACGTAGGTCTGGCGCCCGTGCACGAACCCGTCGGCCCGCGAGGTCATGTAGAAGAAGCCGTCGTCGGTCTCCGTCTCGGACGCGCGCGGCGCACCGTTCTCGTCGGTGATCGACACCAGCTGCGGATCGAGCGGCGCCCCCTGGTACGAATCCGGGACGCCCCGCCGCATGCCGTGGTTCTGGTCGATGTCGGGGAACAGCGCGACGAACGTCTCGACGACGGTGAGGGTGCTCGCGCCGTCGGCGTCGCGCCCCAGCCGGTACTCGACGTCGAGGCTCTCGAACGAGAAGTCGTCGACGTCCGCGTGCGCCGGCGACGGCCCTACGGCCGCGAGCAGCACGCCCGCGAACAGCGCGATCAGCAGGCCGACGACACCGAGACGGCGCGGACGTGACGCGCGCGCAGCGAGAGAGGCCATGGCGCAAGCCTACGGTCCGCGCACTGCCCTACTCTTGTCGATATGACCGACCGCCGTCTCGCCATCGACGCCTGGGAGAGCCTGTTCCGCGCCCAGCATGAGGTGTTCGGCGACATCAACGACGACTTCGACGACGACACGCTCAGCCAGGCCGAGTACGACGTCCTGCTGACGGTTACGCGCGCGGACGATCTGACGGCGCGCCTGCGCGACGTCACCGCCAACATGCTCATCAGCCAGCCGAGCGTGTCGCGGCTCGTCGACCGCATGGTCGCTCGCGGGCTGCTGACGAAGTGCGCCGATCCCGACGACGGGCGCGGCTCTCTGGTCCACGCGACGGATGCCGGCGCGTCGATGTTCCGCCGCATCGCGAGCGCCCACGGCCGCGCCATCGCCGACCGGATGTCGCTGCTCACCGACGACGAGCTGGCACAGCTGCGCGAACTCACCTCGAAGCTGCGCAAGAAGCAGCCCAGCTGCTGAGCCCCCCGACGGGCTCAGGGACCGCCCACGGCTCGGGGACGGCTACGGGGTCCGCCGTCGCAGGGTGAGCGACGCGAGGATCAACGCCCCCACCGCGAACGCGACGACGACGAGCAACGGCCCGAACACGTCCCATCCCTCGTCGCCCGCGGTGACGGCGTTGATCGTATCGATCGCATAGCTCAGCGGCAGCACCTTCGAGATCTGGTACAGCGCGTCGGGCATGTCCTCGCGCGGCATGAACAGGCCGCCGAGGATGATCTGCGGGAACACGATCAGCGGCATGAACTGCACGGCCTGGAACTCCGTGCGGGCGAACGCGCTCGCCAGCAGTCCGAGCGCCGTGCCGAGGATCGCGTCGACCACCGCGACCAGCCCGAGCTGCCACAGCTCCCCGTCGACCTGGAGATCGCACACCCACACGGCGAAGGTCACAGTGATCACGGCCTGCAGCGTCGCCATCAGCCCGAACGCGAGCCCATAGCCGAGGATGAAGTCCGCCTTGGCGATCGGCGTGGTCATCAGCCGTTCGAGCGTGCCCGAACGGCGCTCGCGCAGCGTCGTGATCGAGGTGATGAGGAACATCACGATGAACGGGAACAGCGCGAGGATCGGGCCGCCGAACTGGTCGAAGACCCCCTCCTGGTCGCTGAACAGCCACGCGAACAGGCCCACGAGCAGGCTCGGCGCGATGAGCATCAGCGCGATCGAGCGCGGGTCGTGGCTCAGCTGCCGGAGCACCCGGCCCGCCGTGGCGAACGTGCGTACTCCGTTCATGACGCGTCCTCTCCCGAGGGCGGCAGGGGTTCCGGATGCTGCGCGTGCTCGCGCGCCTCGCGACGGGTGAGCGGGTGCGGTTCGACGGACTCGCCGACCGAGGCCTCCGGTCCCTGACCGGCCGAGGCCTCCGGTCCCTCACCGGCCGAGGTCTCCGCGCCCTCACCGACCGAGGCCTCCGCGCCCTCACCGACCGTGGCCTCCGGTCCCTGAGCCTGTCGAAGGGCGTCACGCTCGATGAGCGCGAGGAAGGCGGCATCCGGGTCGGCCGTGCCGGTGTCGGAGAGCAGCCCGTCGGGAGTCGTGTCGGCGATGATCCGGCCGGCGCGCATGAGGAGGAGCCGGTCGCACCGCAGCGCCTCGTCCATGACATGGCTCGACACGATGAGCGTCGTGCCGGCGTCCGCGAGCCCGCGGAACACATCCCAGAGCTCCGACCGCAGCAGCGGGTCCAGGCCCACCGTGGGCTCGTCGAGCACGAGCAGTTCAGGCGCGCCGAGCATGGCGACCGCGAGAGACACCCGGGACTCCTGGCCGCCGCTGAGCGAGTCGATGGTCTGGTCGCGCTGATCGGCGAGGCCCACCTCCGCGATGACCCGGTCGATGTCGCTGCGGGGTGCGCCGAGCAGCCGGGCGAAGTAGCGCAGGTTCTGGCGGATCGTGAGATCGCCGTACACCGACGCGGCCTGGGTGTCGTACGAGACGCGGTGCCGCAGTGCCCGCGATCCGGCCGGCTCGTCCAGCACCTGCACCGTTCCGCCGGCGACCTTCTGCACGCCGACGATCGAGCGCATGAGGGTCGTCTTGCCGCATCCGGAAGGCCCGAGCAGGCCTGTGATCTGCCCGCGCGGAATGTCGAGATCGAGCCCGGCGAACACCTCGGTCTTGCCGCGCCTCACCTGCAGCCCGCGAATGTGGACGGCCTCTGCCGTCACGATGTCGCTCACACCATGAATCATGCGCCCGCGGAGGCCGTCGCGGCCAGATGCTCCGCGCGACGGCGCGCCGCGGGCGCAGACGGGCGAGCCGCGTCACCAGCGGTTGTGGACCTCTTCCGCCCAGCCCAGGATGCCGTCGAAGGCGACCGTCTCGCCGTCCGGGATCGCGAAGGTCCCCGCCCAGTGCCCGAAGCACTGGTCGGTGCGCGACGAGATCACCCCGAGGTTCGTGCGGGCCGTCTTGTCGTAGAAGGGAGTGAAGGATGCCGTCAGCCCGCCGCCCGAGATCCGCCAGGGCGTGCGCCAGTCGGCGATGTCGTACTCCCACGCGAGCTCGTCGTGGATCTTGTGCAGCCGGCCGTCGACGAAGAAGGCGTTCTCGGTGGAGCCGGTGCCCTCGGTCCAGCGCCCGCCGACCTGGATGCCGATGGTGCGGCCGTGCGAGACGCCGGAGCCGGCGCCCCAGTTCCACGCGATGTCGTACGGCCATCGGCCGCGGCCGTGGTCGAGCACCGCCCACGACTGTCCCGCGGGGACCTCGTGCGTGACGCCGTCCACGGTGACGGTGCCCGAGGCGGGGCGCGCGACATCCTTCACGGTGTACTGGAACCGGGTGCTGCTCCACGGCACGACGACGGCGAGGCGCTCGTGGCCTTCGGGGAGCTCGGCGAACACGTCGAACGACGCACCGGGGATGCGGGCGCGCAGGCGCGCGCCGGTCGGCTCCGGGGTGATGTCGATCTCGAGGTCCTTCGCCCGGGCGCGTGCGGGGCCGCTCTCGACACCCGCCGGGAGCCGGGCGTCGTGAGACGGGATGACTGTCGCACCCTTGCCCCACGTGCGCTCGGTGGCGCGGTCGAAGACCCACACCTCGTGCACGGCGGCGTAGTCGATCGATGACACCGTGAGCGCGAGGATATGGCTCGGTGTCGCGACGTTCCAGTACTCCCAGCGCTTGTTGCGGCCGAACCCGCGACCGATCCCGGCGGTGTCGACGATCGGCTGCCGCGCCCACCCGATCGCGTCGGGGTTCACCCGCCCGTCCGGCAGGGTGAGCGACACGGGGGCGGTGAGCTCGCGCTCGGTCATGCCGGGTCCTTCCTGGGGCGCGGGGATGCGGCACTCGCGCTGAGCGAGGTACGGGACGAGGCGTCCCTGAGCCCGTCGTTGATCGCGCGCATCACGTCCTCGGGGACCTTTACGAACCGCCGATCGTACGTCACGAGCCCGTTGACCTCCTCTTCGACGTCGGCGAGCTGCGTGTACACGGTGGCCGCGAGGCCGCGTGCGATCGCCGGCGCGATCTCGCGGGCGTGCAGGCGCTCCAGCGCCGCGACGAGCTGGTCGCGCGTGCGGAACTTCTTGTAGCCGAACGTGGTCGGGCTCCACGTGTGCTGCGGCACCGCGAGGCTGTAGCCGCCGTACTCGGTGAGCGCGAGCACGCGCCCGTCGCCGCGGGGCGCCTTGACCGGGCGGAAGTAGATGTGCAGGCTGCGCAGGTCGCCCGCGCCCTGGTCGTGCCACCCGCTCGCGTGATCGACGGGTCGGGTCGGGTCGAGCGCGCGCACCACGCCCGCGATGCGCGCCGCGTCGAACTGGCCCCAGCCTTCGTTGAACGGCACCCACAGCGACAGCGAGGTGACGCTGCGCAGATGGTCGATCATCTCGTGCAGCTCGCGCTCGAACGCGGCGCGCCCCGCCTCGTCGGCCCGCCCGAACCGTGCGTGCCGGCGATCGTCGAGGGTGGGCGACGCGATGGCCGGGGCGCTCACCACGAGCGGGTTGTAGGCGGTGCCGCCGCTGACGGCGTCCTGCCACACGAGCATGCCCAGCCGGTCGCAGTGGTGGTACCAGCGCAGCGGCTCGACCTTGATGTGCTTGCGCAGCATGGTGAAGCCGAGCCGCTTCGCCAGGCGGATGTCGTACTCCATCGCCGCATCCGACGCCGCCGTGTAGCCGCCGTCGGGCCAGTAGCCCTGATCGAGCAGGCCGACCGGCAGGTGCGGCTGCCCGTTGAGCAGCAGTCGCGGAAAGCCCCGGTCGTCCACCCCGACGCCGAACGACCGCATCCCGACGTACGACACGACCGCATCGTCGCCGAGCGTCACGCGCACGTCGTACAGGAAGGGGTCGTCCGGGCTCCACAGCCGCACCGGTCCGTCGAGCACGACCGCTGTCGGCACCCCGACGAGAAGATCAGTGGATGCCGCCACCCGCCCGTCCTCGAGCACCTCGACCCGTGCGGTCTCGCTGCCGGTCGCGTGATCGCTGTGGACGGCGACCACGACGGCGCCCGCGTCGAGGTCGGGGGTCAGCACAAGCCGGTCGACCGCGACCTGCGGCACGATCTCCAGCCACACCGTCTGCCAGATCCCCGACTGCGGCGTGTACCAGATGCCCCCGGGGCGGCTCGTCTGCTTGCCGCGCGACAGCCACGAGGCATCCGTCACATCCCGCACGGCGACGACGAGGTCGTGCTCGTCCGCGCCTGCGGCGAGCGCTGCGGTGATGTCCAGCGCGAACGGGAGGTACCCGCCGGTGTGACCGCCCACCTCCTCGCCGTCGACGGCCACGCGACAGGACTGGTCGACCGCGCCGAAATGCAGCAGGACCCGTTCTCCCTCGCGCAGCGCCCGCGGCAGCGAGAACGCCCGCCGGTACCACAGCGTCTGGTCGGCACGCAGCGTGCGGCCGACGCCTGACAGCGCCGTCTCGGGCGAGAACGGCACCACGATGCGGCCGTCGCCGACGGACGGCGGCGCGGTGGGGTCGTCGACGGCGAGCGGATCCGCGCCGTCGGCTCCCGGTCCCGGCAGCCCGTCCCCCGGTCGCTGAGTCTGTCGAAGGGGCGCGATGGCGTAGTCCCAGCGGCCGTTGAGGTTCGACCAGTCCCCGCGCACCAGCTGCGGCCGGGGGTATTCGGGCAGCGGGGCTTCGGGGTCGAGGGACTCCGCCCACGGGGTGAGCAGCGTCATGCCTGAACCTCCGTGACAGCGCGGCCGGCGGCATCCACGGTCCGTCGGTCGTGACGGCGCAGCAGCAGCACGGGCACGACCACGAAGACGGCGACGAGGGCCGCGGCGGGGAAGATCCAGGGCGTCGGCACCTGCTTGACCACGCCGAGGTCGACGTACGTCTCGGCGGCCCCGACGATGACGGCGGCGCCGATGAAGGGACCCACGACCATCGGGATCAGCACCGCCGCGATCATGCGGAGGCCCTGCACCATCCCGACGCGGTCGGCCGGCGTCGCGTCGCGGACGCTCGCCGAGATGGCCGCGATCGACAGCATGAAGCCCGCCATCATGACGGTGCCGGCGACGATCACCGCGAGCATGTCGCGCACGACGAACATCGCCACCAGGCCCACGACGAGGATCGCGACGGCCGGGAGGATCGCCCGCACCTTGCCGACCCGGTCGATCACCCGGCCGCCCAGCACGCTCGCGATCGAGGCGAGGATCAGCACGCTGCCGAGCACGATCGCGTAGCCGTCGATGCGCAGGTACCGCTGGATGTAGATAATCAAGTACGGGATGAACACCTGCGTGCTCGTGCCCACCACGGCGTAGGCGAGCAGCAGCAGGTACAGCCGGGGGTTCGCGCGGACGGTGCCCGGACGCAGGCCGTACACGACCGTCGCGAGGTAGGCGCCCTGCGCGGACTCGATGCGCTCGGGGTCGCGCACCAGGAACCAGGCGATCACGCCGACGACCGCGGTGACGAGTCCGACGATGCCGAAGAACAGCGTCCACTGGCCGGCCCGGGTCAGCCCGTCCAGGGCGCCGAACACCACCAGCATGCCGATGAGCGGCATGATCGCGAGCACGCCGTCGACGCGGCCGCGGTTGGAGGGCACCGTGGACTCGGTCACCCACGCGTTGAACGCCGCGTCGTTGGCGCCCGACCCGAAGAACGACATGATGCAGTCCAGCGCGACGATCGCCACGACCGCCGTGCCCACCGCGAGTGCGGCATCCGCTCCCGCCGACGGCTGCACGAAGCCGAACGTCGCGGTCGTGAGGCCCCACAGCACGTACCCCACGGCGATGAAGGGCCGGCGCGTGCGGGCGCGGTCCGACCACGCGCCGACCAGCATCGTCGCGAGCGTCGCGGCGACGGCGGAGGCCGCCACCAGCGTGGCGATGACCGTGGGGTCGGCGGTGATCGTGTCGTACACGAACACGTTGAGATACATGTTCTCGACCGTCCAGGCGAGCTGGCCCACCAGGCCCAGCACCACGACGGTCACCCAGGTGCGGGCGGAGAGACGCTGAGCGCGCGGCGGCGCGGGCGCACGGGATTCTGCGGGCATCGGCATCCTTGCTGACGTTCCGGGGGACATTGTCCGGTAGTTCGGGCGCTTCGATCCTAGGCCGCATATTCTGGCGCCATGCACACGCCAGATCGGGCCCGGCTGCAGGTGGTGACCGGCCCCATGTTCGCCGGCAAGTCGGAGGAGCTGCTGCGCCGCGTGCGGCGGGCGCGCATCGCCGGGCTGACCGTCGAACTCGTGAACCATGCGCTGGACGACCGGCGGGGGACGGGGATGGTCAGCTCGCACTCCGGACTCAGCATCTCGTCGCGCACCGTCGCCGACGCCACGGCGCTCGTGGACGCCACGCTCGGTCGCGACCTCGGCATCGTGGCGATCGACGAGGCGCAGTTCTTCGGCCCGGCACTGGTCGGCGCCGTCGAGGAGCTCGTCGCCGACGGCGTCACCGTCATCGTCGCGGGCCTGTGCGTCACGTTCGACGGCCGCCCCTTCGAGCCGCTGCCGGCGCTCATGGCGACCGCCGAGGACGTGCTCAAGCTCACCGCCGTGTGCGCGGTCTGCGGCGCCGATGCCGCGTTCCACCAGCGCCTCGCGCCCGGCGAGGTCGTCGACGCGCGCCTGCCGACGCCCGAGCAGGTGGGCGGCGTCGAGTCGTATCAGGCGAGGTGCCGGCGCCACTTCACGGGCGGGGCGCTCAGCACTCGATGACGTTGACCGCGAGACCGCCCTCGCTGGTCTCCTTGTACTTCGTCGACATGTCGATGCCGGTCTGACGCATCGTCTCGACCACCGCGTCGAGCGACACGTAGTGCGAGCCGTCGCCGCGCAGCGCGAGACGCGCGGCGGTGACCGCGGTGGACGCGGCGATCGCGTTGCGTTCGATGCACGGGATCTGCACCAGCCCGCCCACCGGGTCGCACGTGAGCCCCAGGTGGTGCTCCATCGCGATCTCGGCGGCGTTCTCGATCTGCCGGTTGGTGCCGCCCATGACGGCCGTCAGCCCGCCGGCGGCCATCGCACATGCCGAGCCCACCTCGGCCTGGCAGCCGCCCTCCGCGCCCGAGATCGACGCGTTGGCCTTGAACAGCGACCCCAGGGCCGCCGCGGTGAGCAGAATGCGACGGATGCCGCGCCGCCGGTTCGCGTCGGCCACCTGCTCGTCGTCCCACGAGCCGGACTCCTCGGGTTCTGCGACGTGCCCGTCATAGCCGAGGAGGGCGCTGCCGACGAGCTCGCCGTACGGAGTGACCGCGTTGCCCGCGCCGAGGCCGGAGTCGGCGAGGAACCGCCACCAGTACATCGCCACCGCGGGCACGATGCCGGCGGCGCCGTTGGTCGGCGCGGTGACCACTCGGCCCCCGGCCGCGTTCTCCTCGTTGACGGCGAGCGCGAACGCCCCCAGCCACTCCCCCGGCAGCTCGCGCCGCCCGTCGGCCTCGGCGGCCTCGAGCTGGGCGCGGATCGACGCCGCGCGCCGCTTGACCCCGAGCATCCCGGGCAGCACCCCGTCGGCATGCAGACCTGCTTCGACACAGCCCGCCATGGCGTCCCAGATCGCGTCCAGCCCCGCTGCGACCTCCTCCTCGCCGCGCATCGCGGACTCGTTGAGCCGCGCCGCCTCGGCGATGCTGAGCCCCTGCTCGTCGCACAGGTGCAGCAGCTGCTCGGCGGACGCGAAGTCGAGCGGATAGGCGTGCGCGCGCACCTGCGGTGCTTCGCCCTCACGGCGGATGAAGCCGCCGCCCACGGAGTAGTAGGTCTCCCGCGCGATCAGCCCCGCCTCCGGTGTCGGCTGCGCGTCGGCGACGACCGCGTGCCCGGTCTCGCGGATGCCACCGGCCGTGGCGAGCGCGCGCAGCGGGCCGTCGCCGGGCGACGCCCAGGCTTCGAGCGTCATCGCGTTGGGGTGCGCCGGAAGCCGGGTCCGCGGCGCGAACACCACGTCCCCCCGGTCGAACGGCACCGGGTGGCTGCCGGCCAGGTCGAGGTGCCGGCCGTCGGGCCATCCGGTCCACGCCGCCCGGACGGCATCCGGATCCACCGTCTCGGGCTCGAGCCCCTGCAGTCCCGCGACGACCGCGTCGGGGGTGCCGTGGCCGATGCCGGTGGCACCGAGCGAGCCGTAGAGCGTGCAGGTGATGCGGCCCACCTGCGGCAGCACACCCGATTCGCGCAGACGGACGGCGAAGTCGTGGGCGGCCCGCATGGGTCCGACCGTGTGGGAGCTCGAGGGTCCTACGCCGATGGAGAACAGCTCGAACGCCGAGACGTAGGCGCTCATCCTCACCAGGCTAGCCGCCCTGGACGCGCACTCTGCCCGATGTTATGGATTCGAGAGGGGCAGGATGCCTCGAGCCGGCGCGACCGGTAGAGCACTGTGCCGCGCTCCCAGGGGCGTCACGGGCTGGGCGCGAACGAGATCAGCCCCACCGTGTTGCCCTCGGAGTCCTTCACGAACGCCTGCCACTCATCGTTTCCGGCGGGGCCGAGAGTGTCGTCGTAGTGGGTGAAGATCACGTGCGGCTCGGAGACGACCTCGGCCGCGGAGCCGAGCCGGGCGACCGCCGCCGCGACATCGTCGACGCGCAGGTACAGCAGTGCCGACGGCGCGTTCCTGTCGAGAAGCAGGCGCACGCCGTCCAGGTCGAAGAACAGCAGCCCGGGAGGATCGAATCGCGCCGTCGGGGGCGCACCGACGAGGGTCTCGTAGAACGCCGACGCACGGTCGAGGTCGTCGGCGTGCTGGGCGACCTGCAGGAGTCTCATGCCGACATTCTGGTGTGCGCGTGCCTCTGGCGCACCTGCCGCCGCGGCGAAGCCTTGCCCACGAGGATTCCGTGCGGTAGGCAGAGAGGGCAACGCTTACGAGTCAGGGGGCCGTCGATGCTGTTCGTTCTCTATCTGATCCTGCTGGTCGGTGGGATGGTGCTGCTGGGGATCTCGTTCGCATCTCCGCTGCCCGCGCTGATCTTCATCGTGGGCCTGTTGTGCGTCGTGCTCGCCGTCGCGCTGCCCATCTCGGCGGGGGCGTTCGAGCAGCGCAAATAGGCTCATGGCCCCTTCGACGCGGCAAACCGGCTAGGCTCGGGAACTTCATCTGTCCCGGCCGAGGAGGTCTGCCGTGTCTGTTGTGGAAGAGCCGATCTGGCTCACGCAGGACGCCCTGCGTCACCTGGAGCAGGAACTGGACGCGATCGTCCGTGAGGGCGCCGACGACGACCAGGCTCAGGCGCGCGCGATCGAGCTGCGCGCGATCATCCGTCGCGCCCAGGTCGGAGCGCGTCCCGACGACGGCATCGTCGAGCCCGGCATGCGCGTGACGGTCGAGTTCGCGGGCGACGGCTCCCACGACACGTTCCTGCTGGGCTCGCGGGTCCTGCTCGGCGCCGACGGCGACGTCGCCGTGTACTCGCCCGATTCGCCGCTCGGTCAGGCGATCGCCGGCCTGCTCCCGGGCGACCGCTTCGAGTACCGCACCCCGAACGGCGCCGTCGTGGCCGGCGCGATCGTGGCCGCCGTTCCGCACGCCTGACGCGTGTCGCCGTGACGCGGCCGATCAGATGGCGGTCGCGAGTTCGCCGTATCCCATCGCGATGAGGAGCGACAGCACGGCCAGCACGATCGACACCGGCACCATCGTGTAGCGTTCGGGCTTGCTGCGCGAGGCGGCGTTGAGCGCGATGCCGAGGACGAAGTAGCCGAAGATCACCCACATCGCGATTTCGGAGAAGGCGCCGCCGAACACGTCGACGGCTCCCACGCGATCCCATGCGACGAGGGCGATCAGCGCGTAGACGAGGATCGACACCGCACTGCCCGCGCGCAGGCGTGCCGGCAGCACGCGGTGCTGCCCTCCCCAGGCGAACCGGCCGAGCGGCGCGCCGCAGATCAGCGCGAGCTGGAACACCGCGAGCAATGCGAGGACGACGGTCAGGGCGAGCGCGAAGGGCACGGCTCTCACCGTAGCGGGGTCGGCGCGACGCCGAGCTGGCTCATCAGCTCGAAGCCGGTGTCGGCGCCCGCGAACTCCACGAACCGATCCTTCGCCACCCGGTACATCGAGAACTCAGCGAGGTTGGCATGCCGCCGCGTGGGTGCGATCCCGCGGAACTCTCCGAGATGCGTGCCGCTCCCCCGCAGATGCGCCGCGATGCGGTCGTCTTCGACGATCAGCTGGATGCGCCGCCAGCGCCAGTCCGGGAACCCGCGGAAGAGGGCGTCGAGGTCGTCGATCCAGGCGTCGGCGCCGCCCGGCAGATGCGACCGCCGCACGGCCGGGTCGACGAACGAGCGGATCGCGGCGAGATCGTGCCGGTTGCATGCGTCGAGGTAATCGGCGTACCACGCGTGCATCTCCCACGGCTCCACCTCCTCATTATCCGGGGCACCGGAGCAGCTTCGGGCGCATCGGATCGATCCTCGACACTGTGACACCTGCTCGGACACTCATTGTCGTACCTTCGTGCGACGATGCGGCTCGGCGGATGGCAGCGGGAGGGGCGGCATGCGGGGCGAGGCGACGGTGCTGCACGCCGATCTCGACGCGTTCTACGCGTCGGTCGAGCAGCGGGATGCGCCCGCACTGCGGGGCCGGCCCGTGATCGTCGGCGGTGGCGTGGTGCTCGCGGCGAGCTACGAGGCGAAGGCCCGCGGCGTGCGCACGGCGATGGGTGGCCGTCAGGCACGCGAGCTGTGCCCGGATGCCGTCGTGGTGCCACCGCGCATGGAGGCGTACTCCGCCGCCAGCAAGGCGGTCTTCGCGATCTTCCGCGACACCACGCCCCTGGTCGAAGGGCTCTCGATCG
>Ga0160450_100946_pt1 | contig 12992 bp, 7 predicted proteins | sample HID1975K_E1MG_FD_108257 | JGI IMG/M metagenome (GOLD analysis project Ga0160450, IMG submission 108257) | Enriched soil microbial communities from UW Madison campus, WI, USA - HID1975K_E1 MG | ecosystem: Environmental > Terrestrial > Soil > Unclassified | place: USA: Madison, Wisconsin | collected...
GATCGGCAGGATCACGTAGGGCAGCCACAGGTACGAGAGCGTGATGACCGTGGCGGTGAGACCGTACCCCGGCGTCTGAAGTCCGAACGGCTCGAGGATCCACTGCAGGATGCCCTCCTGCGACAGCACCGACCGCCACGCATAAGCCTTCACCAGATAGCTCGCCCACAGCGGCATCAGCACGGCGATGACGAGGAACCGCTGCGTCCGCGGTGAGGCCACCTTCGCCATGTAGAACGCGATCGGCAGGGCGATCGCGACGTCGATCAGCGTGACGAGGAGCGCCACGCCCACGGTCCGCAGCGTCACCGTCTGGTACAGCGTCCCGGTGAGCACCGTCACGATGTTGTCGAGCGTCCAGTCGGTGACGATCTCGCCGGTGAAGCTGTCTACGGTCCAGAACGCCGTGACCAGCAGCAGGACGAGCGCCACGATGTACACGATGCCGAGCCAGAACAGCGGAGCGGTCAGCAGGAACGCCAGTCGCAGTCGCGGGTGCACGCTCAGCCACGCTGACGCCCGTCGCGCGGGCGTCAGTCGCGGCGCCGCGATGGTGCGTGTCGTCGGCGGAGCGGTCGAGGTATCGGTCATCGCGTCTCCGGTAGAAGGGGTCCGTGCCGGGGCGGCGGCTCGGCGCGCCGCCCCGGTCGGGTGCTGCGGGCGTCAGCCCTTGATCTCGGCCCAGGCCGCGGTCCAGTCGGCGTAGTCGACGCACTTCACGTCGGTGCGGCCGTCGACGCAGTCCTGAATCGGGGTCGTCCAGTACCAGATCTTCGACGCGTAGTCGGCGTCACCCGCGTGGTACGCCTCGCAGTCGTCGCGGTAGTCGCAGGCCTTCTGACTGGACGGCGCTTCGCCGAAGTAGGCGGTCGCCTGCGCGTTGACCTCGGGGCTGGCGATCCAGTCGAGCCACGCGTAGGCGCAGTTCGGGCTCTTCGCCTTCGACGAGATCATCCAGGTGTCGGACCACCCGGTCGCGCCTTCGTCGGGAAGCACGGCCGCGGTGTGGGCGCCCTCCGCTTCGAGCGAGTTCTGGATCACCTGCCACGTGGTGCCCACCACCGAATCGCCGGTCTCGAAGGCCTGGATCTCTTTGAGGTAGTCAGACCAGTACTCGCCGACGTGCTGGCGCTGCTCCTTGAGCAGGTCGACAGCGGCCTGGAACTGGTCCTGGTCGAGGGCGTAGGGGTTCTCGATGCCGAGGTCGGGCTGGTGCGCCATCAGGTAGACGGCGGCGTCGGCGATGTAGATCGGCGAGTCGTACGCGGTGACCTTGCCGGTGTAGGCGCCGGCGCCGTCGAAGACGACGTCCCACGACGTCGGCGCGGGCGAGACGACGTCCGTGTTGTACAGCAGCAGGTTGGCGCCGTATCCGTGGGGCACCCCGTACGACTGGCCGTCGACGGAGTTCCACTCCTTCTCCTTGAGGAAGTCGTAGACCCCCGCGTAGCTGGGGATGAGGTCGGTGTTGACCGGAGCGACCTCGCCCGCGGCGATGAGCCGCAGCGTCGCGTCGCCCGAGGCGGCCACGACGTCGTAGTCGCCCGTCTTCATGAGGTTCACGGCCTCGTCGGAGGTGCCGTACGATTTCGACGTGACCTGACAGCCGGTCTTGTCCTCGAAGCCCGACACCCAGTCGACGGCGGGGTCGTTGCTGCCGTCCTCGACGTAGCCGGGCCACGCCAGGATCGACACCTGGCCCTCGAGATCACCGAGCTCGGTCGCCTCCGCGGACGGCTGGGCGCTGCTTCCGCTCGACGTGCCGCAGCCGGCAAGGACGACGATCGAACCGGCCGCGAGCGCGGTCGCGGCGATCCGCGCGCCGCGTGACATGCGCATCATGGTGCTTCCTCTCTGTGCAGTTCCCGGGAAGGGATGCTGTGGTGCTGTGTGTTCCGGGGCGACGGGTCGCCCAGGTCTGGGCGACGCCTCAGGCGCCGGGCGGGATGAGTGAGACGACGTCCTCGTCGTGCCACGTGACATGGACGCGGTCGCCGCGGTCGTCATCGGAGCGGCGGGTGCGGTCGTTGCGCTCCAGGACGGTCACCCGCATACCCGCATCGAGATCGATGACGCGGCGGATGCCGCTGCCGACGTAGATCGACTCGACGACGGTCCCCTCCGCCGAGCGCTCGCCGGGGGCGGTCGCGGCCGAGCCCGCGAGCGTCAGCTTCTCGGGCCGGATCGAGTGCTCTCCCGCGCGGCCGATGAGCGTCGCCGACCGCTCCGCGTCGAACAGGTTGGAGGTGCCCACGAAGTCGGCCACGAATCGCGACGCCGGGCGCTCGTACAGGTCCTGTGGCGTACCCAGCTGTTCGATCCGGCCGTCGTGGAACACCGCGATGCGGTCGGAGAGGGTCAGCGCCTCCTCCTGGTCGTGGGTCACGAAGATGAACGTGATGCCGAGGTCGCGCTGGATCTGCTTCAGCTCGACCTGCATCTGCTCGCGCAGCTTGAGGTCGAGGGCGCCGAGCGGCTCGTCGAGCAGCAGCGCCTTCGGCTCGACGACGGTGGCGCGCGCGAGCGCGACGCGCTGTCGCTGGCCGCCGGACAGCTGCGACGGCTTGCGCGCGGCCATCTGGTCCAGACGCACGGCCGCGAGCGCCTTCATGGCCAGGTCTCGACGACGGCTGCGGCCCATGCCGCGCACCCGGAGACCGTACGCGACGTTGTCGAGCACGGTCATGTGCGGGAACAGCGCGTAGTCCTGGAACACCGTGTTGACGTCCCGGTCGAACGGGGCCTTCTTGCTCACGTCCTGGCCGAAGAGCTCGATCGTTCCGCTGGTGGGCTGTTCGAAGCCGGCGATGAGGCGCAGCACGGTGGTCTTGCCCGAGCCCGACGGGCCGAGCATCGAGAAGAACTCACCCGCGGCGATCTCGAGGTCCACGTGATCGACGGCGGTGACGGCACCGAACTCCTTGGTGAGTCCGGTCAGCCGGATGGCGGGCTGCTGCGCGGTCATGACGTCTCCTTCGATGTCGATGGAAGTTAATCATATGGATCCATATGTCAAAAGGGGGACGAGCGTGTTACCGTCGTGTCACGGTCCGCGAGGAAGGACTCCTCCGCCGCCAGAACCGGGGGTTCCATGCCGCACGCGACGGGACGGGTCGACGCCGCACGCGCCGTCGTCTTCGCGCCGCTGGACGGCACCGGCCGCGCGGAGCTGGTCGAGCAGCGCCTCACCGATGCCATCGTCACCGGCGTCCTGCACGACGGCGAGCGCCTCCCGAGCGAGGCCGATCTGTCGCGCAGCCTCGGGGTGGCGCTGGTCACGGCCCGTGAGGCACTCGAGGTGCTGCGCGACAAGGGCATGGTCACCACGCGACGCGGCCGCGACGGCGGCAGCTTCGTCACCTTCGACCGCGAGTCCGCGGCCCGGCTGCTCGAACGCCGGCTGCGCGAGCACAGTCGCATCGAGCTGCGCGACTTCGCGCTCCTCGCGTCGGCGATCGCCGGCACCGCGGCCGAGACGGCCGCCGTGCGCGCCAGCGACGACGACGTCGAGACGCTGGTGCGGATCGCCGGTGCCGCCGACCTGCACTCCGCCGGCGGGGCGCGCCGGGCGGTGAGCCGGTTCCAGCTCGAGGTCGCTGCGATCAGCCAGTCGCCGCGGCTCGTGCATGAGGAGATGCGCCTGCAGGGCGAGGCCGGCTCGCTGCTCTGGATGTGCCTGCGCGAGCAGGAGTACCGTGACCGCAGTGCCGAAGTGCGCACGCGGGTCATCGCAGCCATCCGCGACGTCGCCCCCGAAGCGGCGCGCACGACGACCATCGCACATATCAACACCGCCTTCGAATGGCTCATCGACGAGCGAGCGCGCATCGACGCGCGCACCGACGGCGCGGCATTCGACCCGAAGGACATGCCATGACCACCATCGCGACCCGGTCTCCGGCCGATGTGGCGATCCGCGTCGCCGAGACGATCGACGGCATCTTCGCCATGATCGACGGCTGGCGCGACCTGCTCGAGCACCGCCTTGCCGCCGCCGACGCTCTCACCGCCGAGACGGTCGACACGATCGCCGAGACGTTCGCGGTGCCGACGGTATCCGGCGAGACCCTGCTGACCGGCGCGGGATTCGTCGCCGCGCCCGGCGCACTCCAGGACGCCGAGTGGCACCTGGCCTGGTGGCTCGGCACGTCAGGATCGCCGCACGGCGCACGCCGCCTGGCGACGATCGATGACCCCTCCCACGAGCAGTTCCGCGACTACACGGCCTTGGAGTGGTGGCGGGTGCCGGCGACAACGGGAGCGCGGCACCTGACCGGTCCGTACGTCGACTACGTCTGCACCGACGACTACACCGTGACCATCACGACACCCGTCGTCCGCGAAGGACGCATGGTGGGCGTGGTCGGCGCGGATGCGCTCGTGGACCGGCTGGAGCGCGTGCTGCTGCCGGTCCTGCGCGCGGGGTCGACGCCCGCGACCCTCGTCAACGCGTCCTGCCGGGTGGTGACCTCGACGGACGCCCGCCGGGAACCGGGCTCGATGCTCCGCGACGACGGGCTCGCCACGGCCGTGAAGGCCCTCTCGTCGACGCCCGTGACACTGCCGGGCGGCGCTTCGGTCCTCGCGTGCGGCGACACGTCGCTCGCCCTCGTCGTCGGACGCTGACGGCGCCTGCGCGCTCGGGCAGGATGGGTCCGATGTCAACGCCGACCGACTCCCCCCTCGACGAACTGCAGTCGCTCCGGGCCCGTGCCTACGGTCCGGACGCCGACATCCACGACGACCCCGCTGCCCTCGCCCGCCTCCAGGAGCTCGAGGCGCAGCGGCGCGACGCGATCGCGCCCGCACCCGTCGCCGAAGAGCCGTCGCCGCTCGCCGTCTTCGAAGACGGAGAGAGGGATGCCGTCCCCCTGCGGACGACGACGGTCGGAGATCCCGCTGCCGGCGGTCCGGCGCCGACCGCCACGGCCCCTGCCGATGACACTCCCGACGCCCCGTCCGGGTCGGACGACGGCATCCCCTCTCCCGACGCCGGACTGGAGGAGCCCGCACCCGCCCGCCCGTGGTGGCGGCGACGACGTGCGCTGTGGGTGGGGTCGCTCGTCGTCGCGCTGCTGCTGGGCGTCGGGCTGACACTGTCGGTGCAGGCGATCACGGCGGGCAAGGTCGCGACCCTCGCCGTGGACCGCGACGCCGAGTGGCCGACGGAGATGTTCGGCGAGAGGCCCGTCGGCGGGCTGATGTTCGAGGAATTCCACGGGCTGATGGTCCTCGGAACCGGGCAGGGGTTCGGCAGCACAATCGACCAGGTGTGCTTGTCCGTGCAATCCGCCCCCGACGAGCTCGGCAACGTCGGGGCCTGGGGCTGCGGCACGTCGCAGTTCCTCGCCGCGGCGTCGATGACCGTGTCTGCGACCGCACCCCGCGAACTGCGCGACGCGTTCCCGGTCGGCACGTCGCTGCAGTTCGTGCTCGACGGCGACCAGGTGCACGTGTACGCGAAGGCCCCCGGCATCCGGGCCTCCACACCGGCGTCCGTGGCCGGGTCGTCCACGATCGACGGCTGAGACGAGCGCCGCCCCGGCCCTCGTGAGGTCGGGGCGGCGCCTGTCGGTCAGCGGCGCGCAGTCATCGCGCCGACGGCGACCCCGTGGGATCCGGCGCGGTCGGCGACGGCGTGACCGACCACGTCGGCGTCGCATCCACGATCCGCGCTGCTCCCGCGGGAGACTCAGCGTGACGCGCGTCGCTTGGCCCGTGCCGCCACGAGGATCGCCGTACCGAGCAATGCCGAGAGGACGCCCGCCGCGATGAGCCCCACGGGACGGTCGCCGCCCGTACCTGCCAGATCATCGCCGCCCGTCGACGCCGGGTCGGGTGCCGAGGTCGAAGTGGGCGTCGGCGTCGGCGTCGGGGTGGGCGGCGGCGGCGGAGTGGGGGTCGGAGCGCAGGCCTGAGGGTAGAGAACCTGGTTCACCCGCAGCTCGTGGATGAATGCACCGCCGCCGTCGTAGGCGTCGGTCGGCACACGGGCATAGCAGGGGGAGCCCCAATCGTTGTCCCCGCGGGCATCGACAGCCGCATCGCCGTTGGTCATGGAGTTGGAGTCGTCACCGTCGAGCCCCTGCTCGGCGTTGTCGACCGTCACGATCGCCGTGGAGTCCCGAGGGAACACGTTGAGCGAGACGTCGACCGTGTCTCGGAGGGTGCGTGCGGCGCTCGGATCGGCGGGAGCGTCAGGCGTGCCCTTGTCCACCGTGCTGGTCGTTCCGACGCCGATGAAAGGACCGTCGCCGACGAACCGGTTCTCTCGCACCGCGATGTCGCTGCTGGAGGCGCTGTCGGTGTCGAGGTTGAACCACTGTGGAGCGATCCAGAACGCAGCCGGGGCATTGGAGGGCGGCTCCGCCGAGGACACGCCGACCAGGGCTGCCTCGGCAGCGGTCCCCGCATCGGGCGCGACCGCCGTGTCGACGAGGCCGTTCTCTGGCACCGCATCGCCGAGCGGCGGGTCGAGAGGAGGCTCCGGCAGCGGCTGCGCGGAAGCCAACGTCTCAGCGGTGACCAGCAGGGCAGGATCGTGCGTGAAGGTGATGTCATTGTCGAGGGCTCGGAACCCGTGGACCGGTGTGCCGAAGACCACGTAGGTGCTGGTGCCGGTGACGGTGTTGCGTTGGAACGTGATGTCGAACGCCCCGAGGGGAAGGTAGAGACCGGCCACGTTGTCGGTGAAGGTGCTGTCTTCGAAGAGGATGTCGCTGCTGACCTGACGGCGGTCGAGTGCGTCGGCCGATGTCGGGTTGATCGTGAGATTGCCGATCCCCGCGTTGTCGTGGATCGTGCTGTTGCGAAGTTCGAATCCGGTGACGGATTCGGCGTAGGTCGCGTACCACGTCGCCCCCGACGCATCGAGGCCGTCGACGACGGCATCCGTGCTCATGTCGAGGTACAGGCCCGTGGCACCTCCTACGGTGGTGACGTCGGTGACGGCGATGCCGTCGGTGTAGTAGAAGCGGATGCAGTTGGTGCCGTTCTGGAAGGTCGTGCCGGTGTGACCGGTCACGCTCGTGCCCTCGACAGAGAGGTCGGCGTCCTCATGACCGGCGATCCCCTCTCCGAACGCGTCGACGGTGGTGTCGCTGATCGTCGTGCCCGTGGTGTTGGCGGTGTAGATGCCGATCCCGGTGCCCGTGATGATGGCGCCCTCGATGGTGTGGCCTGCCAGATCTCGTCCGGACAGGCGGATCCAGGTCGCTCCGATACCAGTGGCGACGTCGCTCACCTGTGCCCCGATGATGGACGCGGCGGAGGCGCGGTTCGTCGTGATTCCCGTGGATCTGCTGATGCCACGCCCTGCGCCGATCACCGTCGCATCCTCGACGACGGCGCCCACCGTGGCGCCCAGGTTGATGCCCGTGGCCGCTGCTGCGTCAGTGAGCACGATGTCGGCCCCCGTGATCCGCAGGCCGGTCGAGGCGTTGGTGGAGGGGGCGTTCACACCACGCGCGACGTCGGTTGCGACGAGTCCGGAGATGCTCGCCCCGGTCGACGAAGCCAGCTCCACCCCGACGGTCGCGATCGCGGTCGCGGCGGGCCGCAGCTGCCCGACGACCTCGAGGTCGGTCACGGTCGGGGCGACGCTGGCGCCGAGCGTCACCGCCGATACCACCGCCGCGATGGTCCCGCCCGTGATCGAGAGTGCTGGAGCCGAGTTGTTCGCGGCCACAGCGATGCCGTCACGGAACCCGGTCGCATCGACGTCGACGAGAGTCACCGACGTGGCGTTGAGCACGTTGACGCCGATTGCGGCGGCATTGTTCGTGGGCTCGAGTCGGGTGAGGCTCGCCGCCGTGACCGATGCGCCGGACGTCGCGCCGAGTCCGATCGCGTTGCCCGTGGCGGTGATCGATACGTCGCGGATCTCGGGACCCTCCGCCGTCGTCGTAGGGGTCGACGTGCTGATGCCGTGGAGGACCCCGGTGATGTCGACGCCGTCGGCGAGGATGCCCGACGCGTTCTGGTAGTCGATGCCGTAGGTCGTCCCCGCTCCGGGCCCCGTGAGCGTCAATCCGCTGAGCGCGGGGGCCACGGTGCCGCCAAGGGTCACCCCCTTCGCGGTGAAGGAGATCGAGGAGTCCTCGATCTGCGGCCCCCTGGACGCGTTGGCCGCGGTGACCAGGATGCCGGTCGTGACACCGGAGAGCACACCGCCCCTGATCAGCGCTGCGGCCGTGGCGCCGAGGTTGATGCCGGTGGCGCTGCCCGAGATCACCGGCCGGGTCAGGGTGGCGTCATCGGCCGTGGCTGCGAGGGCGATGCCCGTGGTGCCGGTGAAGCCCTCCGGATTGACCACACCGACGTCGGTGAGCTGGGCGGCCGCGCCGGACACCGTTACCTGCACCTGGCTGTTCGCCGCCGCGGCGATCAGGGTGTTCGCAAGACTGAGCCCGGCGCCAGACACGGTCAGGCGCCCGTAGAGCAGGGTGGCCGTGGCAGCGGTCACCGTCGTCCGGGTGGGAACGGTGAGGATCGTCGCGAAGCGGTAACCGCTCGCGTTCGGCACGATGCTGACCGTTCCGTCAGCGGCTACCGCGCTCAGCGCCTGCTGGAGGGTGAGCTTCTGCGCCGGCTCGGGACCGGTTCCGAGCCACGCGATCTGCGCGGCGTCCGAGGTGGTGGGCGGCAGGGCAAGCGGACCCACCGATTCGTCGGCCGCGACCGCTGCGGTCGCATGGGGCGACACCTCGGCAGGAGGGCTGACGGGAGGCGCTTCCGGATCGAGGATCGCGCTGTGAACGTCGTCGGGCGGCACGTCGGCTCGGCCCGCATCCTCATGGTCTCCGGTGTCGGGGATCGGTGCCGCATCGACCGCGGGAGGCGGCGCAGCCTCGACCGGCGGTGCCTCAGCGGCCTCCTCGGGCGTCCCCACGGGGGCCACCGTGGGCGTCCCGAGAGGGGCGACCCCACCGCTGTCGGGGGGCTGGTCCTCACCGGAGGCCATCCCGGCACCGGCGGAGAACATGACCACGCACAGCACGACTGCCACGGACACTCGCGCTGCGAGCACCTGCCGAGCACTGAGCCTCATCGCTGACCTTTCGAGAATCGTCTCGTGCGTCAGTGGCGACGCTCTTGGTCACGATAATCCCAGGTCAGGGCTAATGTCACCCCTCTGCCGAGGTTCAGGCGCCGCGGCTGCCGGCATCCAGGACTCCCACGTCGGTGCGGTGGAAGTTCTGGAACGACCGGGATGCCGTCGGGCCGCGCTGACCCTGATACCGGTTGCCGTAGGGGCCGGAGCCGTAGGCATTCTCGGCCGGCGACGAGAGACGGAAGTAGCAGACCTGGCCGATCTTCATGCCCGGCCACAGCTTGATCGGCAGCGTCGCGACGTTCGACAGCTCGAGGGTGACGTGACCGGTGAATCCGGGATCGATGAAGCCCGCGGTGGAGTGGGTGAGCAGGCCCAGGCGTCCGAGCGAGGACTTGCCCTCGAGGCGGGCGGCGACATCGTCGGGCAGCGTGATCTGCTCGAACGTCGAGCCGAGCGCGAACTCGCCGGGGTGCAGGATGAACGGCTCGTCCGGGTCGACCTCGATGAGGCGCGTCAGCTCGGGCTGATCCTCGGCGGGATCGATGAACGGGTACTTGTGGTTGTCGAACAGCCGGAAGTAGCGGTCCAGCCGCACGTCGACACTCGACGGCTGCACCATCGCGGGCTCCCACGGGTCGAGCCCGATGCGCCCCGCCTCGATCTCGAGCCGGATGTCGCGGTCACTGAGCAGCACGGTGCCAGCCTATCGGGAGGGACGGGCGCGCAGCCCGCCCCTCCCGATCGGCTCCTACCTGGCGACCTTCACGGTGACCGGCTTCACGGCCGTCTCACCCTGCGAGTTCGCGAGCACGCCCGTGTACTCGTACGTCCCGGCCGGCAGGTCGCGGAACTTCACCAGGGCGGACTGCGCCTTCGGCGTGTGCATCTTGAGCGACACCGTCTTGACGAGGGTGCCGTTCTGGTACAGCCGGAACTCGGACGCGTTCTCGCCGCGGCGCAGATCCATGCGGATCTCGAAGTCGCCGGCGTGCTTGCCGCGGTCCTTCGCGTTGAGCGCGGTGAGCACGCCCGCGGCGGGCGCCGCGGTGGCGCCGTCGTCGACCGCGAAGGCCGCCGTGAACGCCCGGTCCGCCGTCACCGCAAGCTCGAGCCGTGGATCGGTGCCGACGACTTCGCCGTTCTCGACCCAACCGGTGAACCGCGACCCGGCGGCGGGCTCGACCGTGAGTGCGATCGTGCTGCCGCGCTCATAGCGGCCGGGCTCGACCTCGTTGCCGATGATCGTCACCGTCCCGGTCGGTCCCTCGGCGGGTGCCGTCGCCGACACCGCGTCCGACGCCATGCCGATCGCCATGATGTTCCACAGCGTCGGGATGCCCCGCGCGGTGGCGCCGTTGTAGCGCATGACGTTGACCGCCTCGACCGTGCCCCCTGCGAGATCGACCGTGTAGCCGTCGCTGCCGAGGTTGTCGGTGCCGAGGTTGAAGGCGCGCATGTCGCCCGACGACACCACGAGGCCCGAGTGGGTGCCGTACGCGAAGACGTCGTGCAGCTGCAGGTCCGTGGCGCCGTCGACCTGCACCAGCTCTTCGCGCACGCGCGACACGGGGTCGATCACCTGCGCGAACAGGTCGATGCCGTCCCAGCCCGGCAGTGCGAACCCGGTGCGCAGGATCGCGTTGCCGTTCGAGAGCAGCCCCTCGATGCGGCCGCCCTCGTTCGCGCCGACCGTCACACCACGGTCGAGGTACAGCCCCAGCACCTTGCGCACGAGGAATCCGTCGGCCGCGTCGGACGACAGATCCACGGCGTTCCACGAGTTCGACAGCCCCACGTTGCGGATCGCCAGGTTCGGCGCCGTGCCGCGGATCGTCGCGGGGTACGGCACGAGCCCGGTCGCCGGGTTGTTCTCCGGATAGAAGACCCGGATGCCGGCGACGGCCGCCCCCTTGCCGCTCAGCGTGAGGAACGCGGGGTCGGTGTCGGCGGTCGCGCTGTCACGGCCCTCGTACGCGAGCAGCACGGTGCCACGGCTGGCGCTGTTCTGGTCGCGCGTCGGCACGGACGACGACCCGCGCAGCTCCACGCCCGCCGGGACGTCGAGCCGGCCCGAGACGCGGTACCACCCGGCCGGCACGTACACGACACCGCCGCCCGCGGCCGCGGCCGCATCGATCGCCGCCTGCAGCGCGGGCGTCGCATCCTGTTCGGGGATGTACTCGAGGCCGCGCGGAGCGGAGAACGGGGCGTCCGTCGCGACGAACAGGCGCGCGTCCACCGGCTTCGGCTCCGGCTGCGGCTCGTACGAGCCGACCTCGCCGTCGAGCACGTGCACGGTGCCCTCGGTGTCGCCGTGGACCTCGACGTCGGTCAGCTTCACGTACCCGCCGGTGAGGTTCCGGACCGCGTGATCGCCGTCCAGCACACCGCCGGCGAAGCCGACACCCCAGCGGGTGTCGATGTCGTCGACGAGCACCGCCGTGCCCGCCCGCTCGATCCTGGCGTCCAGGAACGATCCGGTGAACGACGCGCGCTGGCCCTTCACGATGTGGATGCCGACCGCGTAGTCGTTCGCGACGACGTTCGTGAACTGCTCCCACTCCAGGTCGCCCAGGGTGAGCCCCGTGCCGTTGGCCCGGGTCCAGGCATCCAGCACCGCCCGATCGGGCGCACCGAACGCCGAGCCTGCCCCGGCCCAGTAGCCGTTGTCGAACCGGACGTCCTCCCACGTGCCGACGTCGGCGCCGTTGAAGGCGGCCGCGCCCTCGGCGAGGACGGTGCCGCGGACGCCGCGGACCGTCGTCACCTCGTGCACCTGGCCGTCGCGTGCCGGGGTTCCGCGGTCGCTGCGCATGGTGCTCACGCCGATGCCGCGGTAGCTGTTGAGCATCGTGACGTCCTCGACGGTGGAGACCATGTAGTTCTCCTCGCCGATCCACGCGCGGCCCGGGATCTCGAACGTGTAGCCGAACGGCACCGGGTCGGCGGCATCCTGCGCCGGGTACCACGTGGTGACGCCGCTCACACCGGCGCTGCCGCCGATGCGGAACAGCGACGGCGACGCGTCGCCGCTCGGGAGGTCCGCCACGATCAGCGTGCCGTAGTCGTCACCGGCCGTGTCGGGGTCGCGGCGGTCGCCGCGCAGCGAGCAGAAGGCGCCCACCTCGATCGTGTCGGTCACGAGGTAGCGGCCGGCGGGCAGCCACACGGTGCCGCCGCCGAGGTCGGTGCACGCGTCCAGGGCGTCTTGGATGGCGGCCGTCGCATCGTGCTCGCCCGTCGCATCGGCGTCGAAGTCGCGCACGGCGTCGACGTCGGCCACGACGAGGTCACGCGTGGGGTACACGGTCTCGGCGATGAAGGGCTCGGTCTCGGGCACTGCCCGGTCGCGCACCTCGAGCTCGAAGAACGAGAAGTTCACGATCTCGGGTGCGTAGCCGGTCAGTTCCACCTGGAGGTACCGTGCCGTCGCCTCGGCGAAGCGGGTCGTGACCGCACCGGCGCCGCTCGCGGTCGCCTGCGCGACCTGCGTCCAGTTCTCGCCGTCGTCCGACACGCTGATCGCGTACTCCTTCGAGTAGGCGGCCTCCCACACGATGCGCACGTCGTCGAAGGTGCGCGGCTGCCCGAAGTCAAGGCGGAACCACTCCCCCTCGCCGCCGATGCCGCTCGCCCAGCGCGTCGACGTGTCGTCGCCGTCGATGGCGTCGGCCGGGCTGCGGCCGATCTCGGTGCTCGACGCCGTGGCCGTGGCCTCGTCGGCGAAGCTCGTCGAGATACGTGCGGCGCGGAACTGCGCCAGGGCCGCGGTGAGCACCGAGGTCGCGTCGGCGATCTGCTGGCCGCTGGCGTCCTCGTCGTCCACGACCGCCTTGCCGTCCGTGACGGCCTCCGACAGCGTGTCGACCGCCGCCTGCGGATACTGGCCGTCGCGGTCGCCGACGCGTGCCGACGCGAGCGCCAGCGACGCCTGTCC
>Ga0160450_100951_pt1 | contig 12909 bp, 10 predicted proteins | sample HID1975K_E1MG_FD_108257 | JGI IMG/M metagenome (GOLD analysis project Ga0160450, IMG submission 108257) | Enriched soil microbial communities from UW Madison campus, WI, USA - HID1975K_E1 MG | ecosystem: Environmental > Terrestrial > Soil > Unclassified | place: USA: Madison, Wisconsin...
CCCGTCCGGACCAGGGGATCGTCGTCGACGATCACGATGCGCACGTGCTCGGGGGTGGTCACGCCGCCCATGGTAGCCAGGCCGACAGCTCGAACCCGCCGTCCGCGGTCGCGCCGTGGTCCATCCGACCGCCGACGAGCTCGACCCGCTCGCGCATCGCGACGAGCCCCAGACCCGCGCCCGGCAGCGGTGCGGATCCCGGATGCTGCGCCCCGGCATCGCGCACCCGCACCGCCAGTCCCTCACCGGCCTCGCCCGCGATCGACACCACGACGTCGGCGCCGGGCGCGTGCTTGCGGGCGTTGGTGAGGGCCTCGCGGACCACGCGATACGCGGTCTGACCGATGACGGAGGGCGGCGTGCCGTCGACGGCCGCCACGACCCGGACGGTCATGCCGGACGCCCGCACTTCGTCGACCAGTCGGGCGACGTCGTCCAGCTGCGGCTGCGGCGGCTCCGGTGCGGGAGTCGCACCCGACTGGTTCAGCACGCCGAGGACGTCGCGCAGCTCGCCCAGCGCGAGCCGCGCGTTGTCGGCGATCGTCTGCAGCGCGGCCTTCTCCTCGTCGGGAGGCACGTCGTCGCGGAACGCGAGGGCCGCCGAGTGCAGCGCCACCAGCGAGATGCGGTGCGCCAGCACGTCGTGCATGTCGTGAGCGATGCGGGTGCGCTCGGCGGCGCGTGCCGCCTCGACCCGCGCCTGCTGCTCGCGCTCGGCCTGTTCGGCGCGCTCCCGGAGCCCCGCGAGAAGTGCCCGGCGCTGGCCCATCGCGATGCCGACGGCGACGACGACGGCAAGCCCGAGTCCGAACACCAGAGCCCGCGACCACCAGGGGAACCCGTCGACGGCCGGCGGATAGAGCGCGCCGACGAACAGGAGCGCCACGACGTCGACCGCGCTCACGGCCGCGATCTCGCGCCAACGACGGCGGGTCGACACCGATCCGATCGCGAGGAGCGCCGGTCCGACGGCGGCGGCCGACAGCACGATGAGGACTCCGGCGGCCGCGCCGACCGCGACGGGCGCCCGCCGCACGAAGATCAGGACCAGCACGAGCGCCGCGGCGCCGAGCAGCGGGTCGACGCCCCACATCCACGCCTGCGGGAACGCCGTGAGGTCGGTGCCGTGCGCACCGAGGAGCGTTCCCCACACCACCCCGCTGATGGTGACCGCGAGCACGACCCGCCAGGTCACGCCCCACGCGGTCCGCGGCGGGGTCTCATCGGCAGCCGGCATGGCTCGCAGTCTAGGGTCGGCGGCATGCCGCGGCATCCGTCAAAAACCGTAAGGGGTGACGGTTTTGGCGTAGAGTCGGTGCGACTCGGCCGCGCACGGACGCGCGGCAGGAACGGAAGTGCACTGTGGCCGACAAGCGACCGAGCCTGCCGCGCGAACTGCGCACGTGGCGCAACGCCGTCATCGCGACCTTCGCGGTCGGCGGCGTCACGGTGTCGGCGTGGGGGCCGCGGCTTCCCACGATCTCGGCGGACGTCGGGCTGGATGCCACGACCATCGGCTTCCTCCTGACGGCGATGGCGATCGGCTCGGTGCTCGGGCTCGCGGTGTCGGCGCAGGTCTCGATGCGCCTCGGCGGTCGCCGTGCGATCGCTGCGGCGCTGGTGGTGGTGGTGCTGTCGATGGTGGCGCTCGGGATCGGCGTGGGGGCGGCATCCGTACCCCTCATCGCGATCGCGTTCATCCTCACCGGCCTCGGCATCTCCGTGCTCGACGTGACGGCGAACGTCGAAGGCGCCGAGGTCGAGAAGCGTGCCGCGCGCACGTGGATGCCGATGATGCACGCCGCGTGGTCGATCGGCGTCGCGGCCGGGGCGGCGCTCGGCGGCCTGTGCGCCGCGATCGGCGTCACCCCGGCGGCCCAGTTCCTGGGCGAGGCGGTCATCATCGCGATCGCTGCCGTGCCGATCGCGCGCGGCATCCCCACCGGCAACCACGCGGCGCCCAAGCCCGCGGCCGACGGGACGAAGCAGCGCGTGAACTGGCGCGCCGTGCTCGACTGGCGCCTCGTGCTCATCGGCGTGGTGATGCTCGGCGTCGAGGTCGGCGAGGGGTCGGCCAACAACTGGCTGTCGCTCGCCGTCAGCGACGGCCACGGGCAGAGCGCGACGGTCGCGGCCTTCTTCTTCACCGTGTTCGCGATGGTCGAGGCGGCCACGCGCATCTTCGCCGGCCCTGTCATCGATCGCATCGGGCGGGTCCGCGCAGTGCGCTACACGACGGCGCTCGGCATCGTCGGCGTGATCCTGTTCATCGTGGGTGGTCCCGCGTGGGTCGTGCTCGTCGGCGTGACGCTGTGGGCGGTGGGTGTCTCGATGGGCTTCCCGCTCGGCATGTCGGCTGCGGCGACCGGCCCGTACGCGGCGCTGCGCGTGAGCTTCGTCGCGGCCATCGGCTATCTCGCGAACTTCGCCGGTCCGCCGGTCATCGGCGTGCTGGCGGACCAGTACGGCCTGCTCGAAGCGCTGTGGGTCGTCGTCGCGCTGCTGGCCGTCGCGTGCGTCGCGGCATCCGGGCTGGCACCGGCCCGCGGCTCGCGCGACGGACACGTGGATGCCGCGACCGGCGTCGAGGCCGGCGCCGCCGTGGTCGCCCCGCACGTCGACGGCGAGCCCGGTACCGGCCCGACCGGCACGACCAGCCGGGGCTGAGGCCGGCGATGACCGAGTCCGCCGACGACGCGGGATACGCGAAGGGCCGGGCCCGGCGCGCCCGCATCGTGCGGACGGCGTTCGAGGCGTTCAGCGCCCACGGCTACCGGGGCGCCAGCCTCGTGCAGATCGCCGCCGACAGCGGCGTGTCGCGGGCGGGGCTCGTCCACTACTTCCCCACGAAGGAATCGCTGCTCGAAGCCGTGCTCGAGGAGCGCGACCGGGTCGACCGCGAGCAGTTCTTCGCGGACGTGACCGTTCCCCTCGACGGGCTCGACCTGCTCGCGCGGTTCGCCCGGCTCGTCGCGCACAACGCGTCGAACCGCGGGATCGTCGGTCTCTTCGCGGTGCTCTCGGTCGAGGCATCCGATCCGTCGCACCCTGCCCACGCCTACATCGCGGCGCGCTACGAGAACCTGCGCCGCCAGCTGGGCGCGGCGATCGCCGACCTCGACGTCCGCGGCCTGCTGCGCCCGGGCGTCGAGGCGGAGGGGCTGGCGACCGAGCTCATCGCCACCGTCGACGGGCTGCAGGTGCAATGGCTCGTCGCCCCAGGCAGCGTCGACATGGCCGCGCAGTTCCGCCGTCGCCTGGCCGAGATCGTGACGGTCGACATCGGCTGACGCCCGCCGGGGCGGCGCGCGGGGCCGGGTGATCGGTCAGGTGAGCAGGGTCGCGCCCGTGACGCGCAGGTGCAGACCATGCACGAGTGACCGATCGTGCGCGCCGTCAGGCGTTCACGCGGGCGAGGTCGAGCACGGGAGCGAGGTGCGGCCACTCCGTCTCGAGCCAGGCCGCGACCAGCTCGGCGCGGCGGTCGACCTCGCCGGCCGGGAACGCGAGGCCTCGCGTCGGCGTGGAGGCGCCCAGCTCCACGAGCAGCGGGCGCAGGCCGTGCTCGACGGCCAGCGCGTGCGCGGGGCCGCCGATCGTGAGCAGCGGCACGGCCGTCACCCCCGACAGGGCGTTCGCGCCGAAGCGGTCGAGGAACGACTTGAGCAGCCCGGTGTAGGTGGCCTTGTAGGTGGGGCTCGCGACGATCAGCACGTCGGCGGCGGCCACCCGCTGCAGCAGCACGTCGACGTCCGCGTCGGGGAAGCGGAACACCGAGCCCGCGACGTCCGCGAGATCGATCGTGGGCTCGACCGCGGCGCCGCTCCGGTCGGCGAGCCGGCGTGCGACCTCTTCGGCGACGAGGCGTGTGCGCGATGCGGGCTGCGGATTCCCGACGAGGACGACGATCGACGGCATGGGGTTCCCTTCGGTGCGGGCGGATCAGAAGGCGGAGAGGTTGGCGCGCAGGCCGCCCGGCGCGAACTCGGAGCGCAGGATGCCACGGCGGCGCAGGATCGGCACGAGCTCGTCGAGCGTCCGGTGGATCGTCACCGGGTGCAGGTCGCCCGAGAAGATGAGGCCGTCGTTGCCGGCATCCTCTCCCAGTTCCTCGATGAGGTCGGCGAGCTCGTCGGCCGTCCCGACGGTGCCGCTGATGCCGTCGCCGATCCGGCCGAGCCGGGCCTTGCCGGCGAGGACGGCGCGCAGCGGGACGTCGGCGAAGCTGTCGAAGCGGCCGCGCAGACCCTTGATCGTCCCCTGCGAGACATGGTCGCCGAAGATCGCGGGGTCGAGCGGGCGGTCGAGGTCGAGCGCCGTGAGGTCGGTCTCGAGGTCGCTCGACCATGCCTCGGCGACCTCGAGCAGCGTCGCGTCGCTCGGCGACTCCGACGCCCGTACGATGCGGTCGGCCTCTTCCCGGCTCGCAGCGACGATCGGCTTGAACACGAAGAGGGTCTTGATGTCGTCGGCACCGCGGCCGGCGGCGATCGCGGCCTCACGCACCCGCTCGCGGTACGCACGGACCGCATCGACGTCGAGGTTCGACAGCGCCAGCTGGATCTCGGAGTTGCGCCCGGCGAACCCGATCCCGCGGGGTGAGCCGCCAGGAGACGCGACGATCGGATCGCCCGCCGGCAGCGGCTCCGCGTTGAGAGGGCCGTCGAACGAGTAGTACTCGCCCCGGTGCTGCACGGCGTGGATCTTCGTGCCGTCGGCGTACACCTGGGTGCGTGGGTCGGCGATCAGGGCGTCGTCGTCCCAGCTGTGCCACAGCAGCCGCAGCGCGTCGAGCCACTCCTGGGCCCGGTCGTACGCGGCGTCATGCGGCAGCCGCGGCTGCCCGAAGTGGTGGGCGCTGCCGACGTCGGTGACGACGTTGAGGCCGACGCGGCTGCCGCTCAAGTGCTGCAGCGACGCGAACTGCCGTGCCGCCTGATACGGATGCAGCGAGACGGGGTTCGCCGTCGGGATGACGCCGAGGTGCTGCGTCGCGGCGAACAGAAACGGCGCGAGCGTCCACGGGTCGTGCTTGGGACCGCCGTAGGCCTTGCGCACGCGCAGGTTCAGGGTCTCGGGGGTGATGCCGACCGACAGGGCGTCCTCGATCAGGACGAAGTCGAAACCCGCCTGTTCGAGCTCGCGCGCCGACTGCTGGTACAGGTCGGGGCGCTGCCACGGATAGTTCCACTCGTGGTACGGCCGCGCCCAGCCGTGCGGGCCGAAGCCGCGCGACAGGAACCAGCCGAAGTGCTGCGGTCGGGTCATGACACTCCCAAGGTGCTCAGCAGGTCGGCCGCCGCAACGGCCGCGAAGGCGTGGTCGAGGTCGGCCACGAGGTCGTCGGGGTCTTCGAGCCCGATCGACAGGCGCAGCAGTCCCGGGCCGATGCCGCTCGCGGCGAGCTGATCGTCGTCGCGCAGCACGTGTGTGGTGGTGGCGGGATGAAGCACCAGCGACCGCACATCGCCGAGATGGGTCATGCGGGTGAACAGGCGCAGCGCGTCGGTGAAGACCTGTGCCGCCTCTCGGCCGCCGCGGATCGTGACGGCGAAGACCGAACCCTGGCCGAGCGGCAGGTACCGCGACGCGATCGCGTGGTGCGGGCTCGACGGCAGGCCGCTGTAGTCGACGCTCTCGACGCCGGGCTGTCGCTCGAGCCAGGTCGCCAGCTGCAGAGCGGTCGCCGACTGCCGGGCGACGCGCAGCGACAGGGTCTCGATCCCCTGGATGATGAGGAAGGCGTTGAGGGGCGACGGCACGGGGCCGTAGCGCATCGCGACGCGGCGGGCGAAGTCGAGGAACGCGGTGCGCGGTGAGCGCTCCGCGAAGGTCAGGCCGTCGAGCCCGCTCTGGCGGGCCAGCTGCGGATACGCATCCGGGTGCTCGGCCCATGGGAACGTGCCGCCGTCGACGATCACGCCGCCGAGCACCGTGCCGTGCCCGGCGAGGAACTTGCTCGCCGAGTGCACGACGATGTCGGCGCCGTGCTCGAGCGGACGCAGCAGGTACGGTGTCGCGAGCGTGTTGTCGACCACGAGCGGCACGCCGTGGCGGTGCGCGACGGTGGCCAGGGCGGCGACGTCGAGGACGTCGTTCTTGGGGTTGGGGATGGACTCCGCGAAGACGAGCCGCGTGTTCGGCCGGATGGCGGCATCCCACGCGGCCGCGTCGTTCGGGTCGTCGATGAAGTCCACCGTGACGCCCTGGCGGGCGAGGTCGTCGCGGAGGAGCTCGCGCGTGCCCTCGTAGATGCTCGAGGAGGCCAGCACGTGGTCGCCGGCCGACACGAGCGACAGCACGGTGGTCGCCACCGCCGCCTGCCCGCTGCCGAGGAGGAGCGCGCCGACACCGGACTCCAGGTCGGCGATGCGCTGTTCGGCGGCGACGTTGGTGGGGTTGCCGACGCGCGTGTAGCTGAAGCCCTGGTCGGTGCCGGCGAACCGGGCGTGCGCCTGGTCGAAGTCGTCGAACTCGAACCCGGCGGTGAGGTAGATCGGGGTGGCGCGCGGTCGGTGCGGGCCGGGGGACCGGTCGCCGGCGTGCAGCTGGCGCGTGGCGAACCCGAGCCGGGCGTCGTCGTCGCGCGTCATGCCGTCACCGGTTCCGTCGCCCGACGGGCCGGGCGGGCGAGTCCGAGCCGCTCCCGCAGTGTCGTCTCTTCGTACGCGGTGCGGGTGAGGCCGCGCCGCTGGAGCTCCGGGACGACGAGGTCGACGAACGACTCGAATCCGAGCGGCTGCGTGAGCGCCTGCACGACGAAGCCGTCGGCGGCGCCCGATTCGAAGCGCTCCTGCACGTCGTCGGCGATGGCGGTGGCGGTGCCGACCGACACCGACTCCCAGAACGACTCCGCGTAGAGGTCGCGAGCGGTGTGCCGCTCGCCCGACAGCAGGCGCGCCAGGCGCCGGTTGGGCGACTTCGACTCGTTGGCGATGTCGCTGTCGGGGGCGGGCACGATGGGCGCGTCCGGATCGGCGGGCAGCGCCTGCCCGATGGAGTGCGCGACGTCCTCGACGATGATGGCGTCCGGCGTCGACGCGAGGATCTCCGCGGCCAGCGCCCGCGCGTCGGCCGCGGTCTCGGCGACCACGGGGCGCAGCTGCGGCAGGATCGCGACCTCGTCGGGCTGCCGGCCGTGCGCGACGACCCGCGCCTTGAGCCCTCCGTAGAAGCGCTGCGCGTCAGCGAGCGGGAGGGAGCGGGCGAACACGGCGTCCGCGGTGGCCGCGGCGAGCTCCTGCCCCGCATCGGAGCCGCCCGCCTGGAACAGCACCGGGTAGCCCTGCGGCGGCCGCGACACGTTCAGCGGCCCGCGCACCGTGAAGTGGGCGCCGCGGTGGTCGGGGACGGCCAGGGCGCCGGCATCCGCGAACCGTCCGCTCTCGCGGTCGGCGAGGATCGCGTCGTCGGCCCAGCTGTCCCACAGCTTGTGGACGACGTCGACGAACTCGGCGCCGCGCTCGTAGCGCAGCGAGTGGTCGAGGTGGTCGTCGCCGCCGAAGTTGCGGGCCTCTTCGTCGTAGCGCGAGGTCACGAGGTTCCATGCGGCGCGGCCGCGGCTGATGTGGTCGAGTGATGCGATGGCGCGCGCCACGTGGTACGGCTCGTTGTACGTCGTCGAGACGGTCGCCGCCAGGCCGATGCGGCTGGTGCGGGCGGCCAGCGCCGACAGCAGCGTGAGCGGCTCCAGGCGGGTCTGCCCGTAGTGGTCGACGCCGGAGGGGAAGCGATCCCAGAAGTACAGGCCGTCGGCGAGGAAGATCGTGTCGAACACGCCGCGTTCGGCGCTCTGCGCGAAGCGCGCGTAGTACTCGAGGTCGACGTGACGGTGCGGCTCGGCCGATGCGTGGCGCCAGCCCGACACGTGGGAGCCCCCGGGGTGGAAGAGGAACGCTCCGAGGAGCAGTCGACGGGTCATGCGGCGTTCCTTCCGGAGGGGCGGGCGAGCCCGAGGTTCTCGCGGAGCGTGTCTCCGGCGTACTCGCGCGGATACACGCCGGCGTCGGTGAGCCGCGGGACGATGTCGTCGACGAAGCGCACGAGGGTGTCGGGGAGCGTCGGAGCCATGAGGATGAATCCGTCGGCCGCACCCCTCTCGTAGCGCTCCACGAGATGGGCGGCGAGCGTGTCGGGGGTGCCGACGGTGAAGCGGCGGCGCAGCACCTCCCATGCCAGCTCGCGGATCGTGTAGGGCCGCTGCGCGAGCAGCGCCGCGATCGCCTGGTACCCGGACTTCGACTGGTTGAAGCCGTCGAGGTCGAACTCGAACGTGAACGGCTCGTCGAGGTCGCGCTCTCCGAGGTCGGTGCCGAGGTAGTGCGCGAGCAGGTCGATCTGCACGCGGTCGGGCGTGAGGTCGGCGAGCTCGCGGAACCGCTCCTCGGCGTCCGCCTGCGTGTCGCCGATGATCGGCGAGAACCAGGGGAGCACCTTGAGGTCGTCGGCGTCGCGGCCGGCGGCGACGGCGCGGCGCTTGTAGTCGTCGTAGAGGGTCTGCCCCGTCTCGAGCGCGCCGCCCCCGAGCGTGAAGACCGCATCGGCGGTGCGGCCGGCGAGCTCGCGTCCGGCCTCGGAGGCACCGGCCTGGAAGAGGGGTGGATGCCCCTGCACGGGGCGCGGGATGTTCAGGGGCCCGCGCACCGCGAAGTGCTCGCCGCGGTGGTCGAGGACGTGCAGCTTCGCGCGGTCGGCGAAGTAGCCGGACTCCTTGTCGAAGAGGAACGCGTCGTCCTCCCACCCGTCCCAGAGCCCGTTGACGACGTCGACGAACTCGGCGCCGCGGCGGTACCGCAGACCGTGCTCGAGGTGCGCGTCGCGGCCGAAGTTGCGCGCCTCCTCGTCGCTCGCACTGGTGACGAGGTTCCAGGCGGCGCGGCCGCCGCTGATGTGGTCGAGCGAGGCGAGCTTGCGGGCCACGTGGTACGGCTCGTTGTAGGTGGTCGACACGGTGGCGGCGAGGCCGATCCGGCTGGTGACCTGCGACAGCGCGCTCAGCAGCGTGAAGGGCTCCAGCCGCACGTTGACGCCGTGATCGATGCCCGAGCGGAACCGATCCCACACGTACAGCTCATCGGCGAGGAACAGGGTGGCGAAGCGCCCCGCCTCGGCGGTCTGCGCGAAACGCGTGTAGTAGTCGAGGTCGAGGTACGCGTGCGGCTCGGAGCCGGGCGCGCGCCAGCCGGTGATGTGCTCGCCGCCGGGGTAGAAGATGCCCGCGGCGAAGACGAGCGGCGCCCGGCTCATGCGGCCACCGCCGCGCGGTCGACCGACTCGAGCTCGGGCGCGACCTCGCCGGTGAAGAGGGCGAGCGCCTCCTTCTGCTCGGCCACGTCGCGGTAGAGCCCGTCGAGCTGCAGCTGCACGTGCGTCGTGTACGCGAAGGCCGGATGCCGGGCGATGGATGCCGCGATGTCGGCCGCGGTGCCGTAGTGCAGGTTCAGCCTCTCGGCCACCTCGGCGGGCGTGTCGGCGGCCGGCAGGAAGTCCTTGGCCCACTCCCACTTGGCGAGGAGGCCGGACTCGGCACGGCGCAGTGCGTCCTCGCGCGAGCGGCCGGGGAAGATCCAGGTCGACAGCCCAAGCCGTGCGGTCGCGCCCTCGCGGAGGCCGCGGTGGTAGGCGGCGGCCGACACCTCGCCGGGCACGACCTGGGTGGTGCCGATGAGCACGCCCTCGCCGCGCCGGCCGGTCTCGAACGCACTGTGCTCGGTGAGCGTCGCGTGCCAGATGCGGTCCGCGAGCGCGGGCCGGGCCGGGGCGAGCACCTCGCCGTCGGGCGACACGGGTTCGCCCCGCAGCGCCGCGGCGACCCGGTCCACCGATTCGAGGTAGGCGCGGCGGCTCTGCTCGCGGTCGTCGATGCGGGTGACCCCGAGCGCGGCCGCCACCTGCGGCTGCCCGCCGTTGGCGAGGCCCAGCTCCACCCGTCCGTCGCTCAGGGCGTCGAGCACCGCGGCGTCCTCGGCCACCCGCAGCTCGCGCTCCAGCGGGAGCGTGATGGCCGCCGTGCCGAGCCGCAGGTTCGTCGTGCGGGCGGCGAGCACACCGAGGAAGACGAACGGCGACGGCAGACCGCCGAGCCGCCCCGCGTCGGGCTTGGCGAGGTGGAACTGCCGCACCCACGCCGACTCGACCCCGACCGACTCCGAGTACTCGAAGAGGTCGAGGTAGTCGCGATACGTCTGCTCGACGGTGCCGCGGTGGTCGGCGAGGTGCGCGAACAGGCCCACATGCAGCGGAGGACGCGTGTGCTGCCGCGGGCGCACGGCGGGTGCGATGTCGGGGTGAGGCATGGCGGTCACGCTAGGCGCGTCCCCGCGGCCCGTCGCCGGCCCGGTGTCACGCGACGGCATGCATCGTCACACGGGGTCATGTGCGTTCATCGGCGGCAACTCCCGGCACGGTGCAGGCGCCCGGGGGCTTTCATGGTGGCGTCGAACCGCCGTCGAACCGTCCCAGGAGGAACCGTGACCGTGACCAGCCCGAACAGCCCCGCCGTCGCCCGCGCCGAGCGGATCGAGCCCCGCACGGGCGCGACGCTCGCCCGGCGGGAACCGGTGCACGCCGCCACCTGGACGTGGGAGCCCAGCGAGCGCTGGGTGCGCGGATGGGTCGGAGACCTCGCGGTCGTGGACTCCCGCCGGCCCGTCCTCGTCTGGGAGCCCGGCGCGAAGGTGCCCGAGTACGGGTTCCCCGTGGGCGACGTCAGCCGCGACCTGCTGGTGCCCGGCGACGTGCCGGCGTCGTCCTACTACCGGCCGCGGACTCCCGCTCGGCAGTGGTTCGACCTCGTCGTCGGCGACCGGCGCATCGAGGCGGCCGCCTGGACGTGGGACGTCGACGCGCTCGACGGCTTCATCGCGTTCACGTGGTACCCGGGCGTGCTCGACCGCTGGACCGAGGAGGAGGAGCGGGTGTTCGCGCACCCGCGCGACCCGCGCAACCGCGTCGACACGCTGCCGTCCACGCGGCGGATCGTGGTGACCGACGGCGACCGGGTGATCGCCGACTCGACGGCATCCGTCATCGTCTACGAGACCGGGCTCGTGCCCCGCTACTACCTGCCCCGCGAAGACGTCGACTGGTCGGCGCTGCGGGAGATCAGCCGCTGGAGCGAGTGCCCGTACAAGGGGGAGGCGACCGACTACTGGGCGGCTGCGGACCGTCCCGAACGTGAGATCGCCTGGTCGTACCCCGAGCCGCTGGCCGCGGTGGCACCGATCGCCGGCCGCGTCGCCTTCTATTCCGAGCGCGTGACGGTGTCGGTCGACGGCATCCCCGTCGGCTCCGCATGACGCCCCGTGACAGATCGTGACCGAGGGTGTCGCGGCGCGTCACGCACCGCTTGGCGGCGCGGCGGCGCCCGGTCCACGATCGCTCACCACAGCCTGCGTCACGCCCTACGTGCCGCACCCGTCCCGCCCGAGAGGAACACCATGGCCCCTTCGCTCCACCCCCGACGCCCGCTGCGCGCGGCGCTCGCCGCGCTCGCCGCGGGCGCACTCGCCGTCAGCCTGACCGCGTGCGCGACCGGCGCCGCCGGCGACGCGTCGTCCGATGTCGCGTCCGACGACGTCTACCGCCTGCCCATCACCGACCCGGGCAGCGAGATCGACCCGCTCACGGTCGCGGACTACAACGCGCAGATCATCTCGGGCCTGGTCACCGAGCCCCTCATCAGCCTCGACGCGGCCGGCGACCTGAACCCGCGCCTGGCCACCGACTGGTCGGCGTCGGACGACGGCCTCACCTGGACCGTGACCCTGCGCGACGGCGCGGTGTTCAACGACGGCACGCCCGTCACGTCCGCAGACGTGGTCGCGACGTTCCAGGCCATCACCGCTGAAGACAGCCAGTCGCCGGGCCGCAGCGCCTTCGACGGCATCCTCGACACGGTCGCCGCCGACGGCGACGAGGCGGTCGTGTTCACGCTCGTGCGTCCGTTCTCGGACTTCCCGCTGCTGCTGACCGGCACGAACACCGGCATCCTGCCCGCCGACTACCAGCCGGGGACGTGGCTCGACCACCCGGTCGGCGCCGGCCAGTTCCTGCTGAAGGACTACACCGTCGGCAAGGGTGCGACCTACGTCAAGAACCCGAAGTACTGGAACGCCGACGCGATCGAGCTCGACGGCGTCGAGCTCAAGGTCTACGGCGACACGCAGGCCACGCTGCTCGCCTTCCAGGCGGGCGAGATCGACCGCATCGGCCTGACCTCGGACGTCGCGGCCACCGTGGACGCGTCGAAGTACAACACGATCTCGTCCGGCTACAACAAGATCGACGGCATCTTCCTCGACGTGACCGCGGCGCCCTTCGACGACCCGACCGCGCGCGAGGCGTTCGCGTGGGCGATCGACCGGCAGGGGCTCGTCGACGACGTGTACCAGGGCAACGCCGACATCGCCGATGACGTCACCTTCTTCCCCGACTACGAGCCGCAGCCTGCGGGGCTCGAGCAGCGCGAGCAGGATCTCGACAAGGTGGCGGATCTGCTCGACGGCCGCACGCTGTCGTTCACGATCACGACCGACAACCAGCTCTTCGGCGAGGTGCTGCAGCAGCAGCTCAACGCGGTCCCCGGCTTCGACGTCGACCTCGACGTGCTGACCGGCGAGCAGTACTACGCCGAGGGCGACGACACCCCGTGGCTCACGGCCGGCGTGACCGTCACCAACTGGGCCAAGCGCGTGCCGTCGCAGTACGTGTCGCTCATCTACGCGGCCGACTCGTCGTGGAACGCGTCGCATTACTCCAACCCCGAGCTGGAGGACCTCACCGCGCAGTTCGACGCGACCACCGACGCCGACGAGCGCCAGCAGCTCGCGGACCGGATCGCCGAGATCCAGTGGACCGACCTGCCCGTCATCGTCCCGGCCTTCTCGAAGGCGCAGTCGCTGCAGGACA
>Ga0160450_100952_pt1 | contig 12863 bp, 11 predicted proteins | sample HID1975K_E1MG_FD_108257 | JGI IMG/M metagenome (GOLD analysis project Ga0160450, IMG submission 108257) | Enriched soil microbial communities from UW Madison campus, WI, USA - HID1975K_E1 MG | ecosystem: Environmental > Terrestrial > Soil > Unclassified | place: USA: Madison, Wisconsin...
CAGCACCTGACGTGGGTGAAACTCGACCACCCACCTGACGTTTAGGCGTTTGGCGGCTGCACAGGCACGATCTTCGGGCGAGGCATCTGCGATGCCGTCGTAGAACTCACGCCGATCGTCGTCGAGATCTGTGAGCATGTAAGGCGTCAACAAGTGTCGACCCGTGAGTGGGTAAATGAAACCCGACCCGTCGCGTGGATTGTTCGCGATGAGCTCGTCAGCGGCCACTGTATCGGCGATATCGCCTATGAGTTCACGTTCGTCCGGCCCGACGCCGACGCGGCTCACTAAGGCGTTGTCCGTTGGAGTGAACGAGGTCCTCAGTGCTTCGTCGGAGTTCACTACTCCTGCCGAATTGGTCATGAACAAGGCGAAGAGGAGGATGGAGGTCCAAAGCACTGCGGGCTGGAGCCTCCGCCGCTCGGCTGCGTGACGATCGACGATCGTCCGGATGAACTGCCATATGGCTGCCGCCCCGGTCGCGCCGATTGGAACGATCGTGACTGGGAGGAAAGCGGCAATCCGGCTTCCGTCGACGTACCAAGGGCCCCCCACGATGAGTCGCAGGAACTCGCCGCCAGCGGTGGTGCCAATGTACAGCGTGGACAAGGTCACCCAGATCCCGAGCGCGATCCAGTCGGCGCGCCCGCGTCGACGACAGAGCACCGTGATACCGACGATCACCGACGTGGCCAGCACGATGGCGACCGGCATTCCCGCGCCCGTGCTGAGGAGGACCTCGCCGACCGCTTGAGGGACCGTTGAACGAAACGAGTTCGGCTGCACCACTGCGGCACGGAGCATCACCACTGCATAGGCGACGAGCAGCAAATAGAGGACGGCCGAGAGGATGATCAGCCTACGGCGACTGGGATACCGGCGGATGGCGTACACACCTGTGACGATCACGACGGGGGCTGTCGTTACCGCGAACATGACGAGGGTCGAGGGGTGGACCGTACCTAAACTTGGGATCGCAAGGGCTGCAAGGGGAAGAGCAGATCGTGGTGACAAGTCCGCGGGAAACGGTGTAAGGACGCGGGTCAGCGCGGCGATAGCGATCGGCAAGAGGGCAATCGAGGCAACCAAGGGGTATGTGCCCATGCTCACGATAAGCATGAACGGATAGGCAGCAAAGCCTGAGGCGACAACGGCAGCAGCTACGAGAAGTGCGCGCGAGTTCCCGAAGAGCGTACGAGTGAGCAGCACTGCGCCTAGCGGCCAGATGATGCACGCAGTGATAACGAGACACGCGTTCGATGCAATCGTGATCGGTACCTGCGCGGTCTGTGCGACGAGCGCAACGAAAGCATGCCATGCGCTTGGATAGAAGAACGTATCTCCTGCCGGGCGCATGAGGGTTGAGATATCCCAAGGCGAAGCTTTGCCGGTGTCGAGGATGTATCGCACGGCCGCAATGTGGAAAGCGTTATCGAATGATTGCGCGAATAGATCTCCACCAGGGATTCCACGGATCGCTCGGAACAACATCATCGCTATGCCGATCGACACTGCGAGAAGTGACGAATGCCGCGCGACGTGGTCGGGTCTGGTGACTCGCGGGACTCTCAGCAGCCGCCCCGCAACCCACGCGACCAGCGACGTCAGCATGGCCGACACGAGCAGCGGCCAAATCGACCAGGCGATGCCCATTGCGGAGGTGGCCATCGTGGCGATGCCAACTACACCAAAGGCGCTGATTGCGGCAGCTCCGGCGAGCCAGAGTCCTCGTAGGCGCAACGCCAAGCCAACGAGCAGTCCTGACATGGCAACCAAGGCGGTGCCAACGACGACGGCCCACACCAGTTGAAGTTCCGCCACTCATGTCTCCCCTCCGCGGCTGCAGTGAAGACTAGACCGCCAGCAGGCACCACGAGCCCCGCAGGGTGCGTCAGAACCCCCAACTGGGCCGGCTTGAGCGATTCTTCGGAGAACCCTGAGTGGAACGTGGGTCGAAACCGCACAAGCACGTTCAAGATCAATCTCGGGAGGGGATTCACGCTTGTGGGCGTGCGTCTCGAACCCAGCTCTAACGGAGTCTGGGACGTGTAACTGGGGTGTTCGAGAACCGTCACTTGGGGTGACGGTCGGTTAGAGCTGACCAACCAACTGACACTGGGGAGAGACGCGCCATGCGTGCAACCATCAAGAACTACATCGAGGCAGCGAAGCGCCGCCGCGAGGAAGAGGGCGAAGAAGGCTTCTCCCTCATCGAACTCATCATCGTCGTAGTGATCCTCGGCATCCTCGTCGCGATCGCTGTCCCGATCTTTGTCAACATCCAGGACACCGCGAATAAGAACGCGATCAGCGCCGCAGCTGCGAACGGTGCGACGGCTGCCGCGGCCGCAGCGGCAGATCCTTCTTCGACCGTCACTGTCGGTCAGGCCGCAAAGTCGGCAGGCACGAATGGGATCGTCGTCAGCATCAAGTCTGGGTCGACCACGACCGACCTCTGTGTCGAGGCAACCAAGGACAGCCTGACGGCGTGGGCGGGCCCGGGTTGCACTGGCCCCGCGAACAGCTGGGCCGGGTCGTCGACGACGACCACGTGATCGTCATCTCGTGACGCGAGGGTCGGAGTGCAAACTCCGACCCTCGTGGCATCATTGTCGTTGGGGATTCTGCCACTTGGGGAGGTGCGCGGATGAGGGATCGTAGCACCGACGCTGCGGGATTCAGCCTTGTCGAAGTTGTGATCGCGATGTTCATTCTCGGGCTGGTCGCGATTGCGCTCCTTCCCGCGCTCATCAATGGACTCCGCTACTCGTCCGAGCAGTCTTCGGTTGCTACCGCGACTCGTCAGCTGAATGCGATCGTCGAAGACGTGAGGCAAGGTCAGCCGACGTGTGACGACGTGGCTGCCTTGGCCGCCTCGCAGACCTTTGAGGATGGTGCGGGTCGGAACTACATGACTTCCGGCTCCGCGGGACAATGCATCGAGTGTTCGATTAGTGGCGGAGCGGCGATCTCGCTCAATCTGACGGCGCAGCAGAACGGACGGACGCTCGCCAGGGTGTCTGCCCTTGTGTATGTGCAAGGGGCCAAGGCGGCGACCACATGTGCGCCGTGAAGCGAGCGAATCCCGATGACGACTACGGTCTCGGGCTGATTGAACTGATCGTGGCGGTCGTCGTGTCGACCATCGTTCTGGCGGGTATCGCGACCGTCTTGATCAACTCATGGCTGACACAGAACGATGTGATGTCCACCTCCGAAGCCACGAACCGCGGGCAGTTGGTCAGTGCGGCGATCGAGCGTGCGATGCGGAACGCGACTGACTTCAAGACCGAGGATGGTGACACCGAGCTTTGGGTGCACACCGTCTACGACACCCCAAAAGATGCCGACCTGCGAACATGCCAGGCATTTGACCTGGGTGGAGGCAAAGCCCAGATGAAGCGGGCTGTTGCCAACTTGGGTGCGGCCGCTTGGGGAACGTGGATTGACGACTCGCAGCAGAGCTGGGTTGTCCTGGTCAGGCCCACGGACGGGAAGCCGATGTTTCAGAAGGACGGGCGAGTCCTCTCCTACGCGTTCGAGATCGCCACCGACTCCGCGCCGGTGAAGTTCCAAGGGGAAGTGTCTTTGCGGGCTACAGCGACTGGAGGGACGCCATGCTGGCCGTAATCAACAGATTGCGACGCGACAGTCGTGACGACAGCGGAGCAGTGCTTGTGACTGTTGTGGTCGTCATGCTCGTCGGCTTCGTCGTTGCTGTAACGATCGCGGCGAGTGTGGTCTTCACGATCGGGTCGAACGTGAGTAACAAGGAACGCACGCAGGCATTCATCGCGGCGGAGTCCGGTCGGGACGCCGCGCTTGCAAAGGTGTTGGCAAGCACGTGTAACACCACCGTCGCGACCACTCGTTCAGCGTCCAACCCGCGTGGGGGCGGAGGTTCGGCACCCTTCTATGAAGCGGTTGCCAATCATTGCCCGAGCCCAACGGGCGGCGACAACTTTCAGATCGTCTCCACTGGGTGGGACAGCAGCGGAGCCTCGACGACCATCACAACGGACTACAGCCGGATCGTCACCTACGAGAATCAGCCCGGTGGCTCGCTCGCGTACTTCGATGGCACGTTCACGGTGACGCAGTCATCGTATGCCGGAACGGTTGTCGTGCGGCAGGGGAACTACGACTGCTCGACGGCCAAGTCGACCATCGACGGAGACTTGTGGGTTGTCAACGGGAGCGCGATTCTCAGTTCGGGCTGCGTCGTTACGGGAAGCGTTTACGCCCGAGATGACGTGACCATGGGGAGCAACGACGTAACAGTGGGTGGCCGCATCACCGCGGGACGCGACGTCATTGCGACGGCGAACAGTCTCAAGATCGGGATGAGCCCAGCGTCCCCTCGTCAACCCGGCGACGTCGATGTTCGTGCGGGTCGAGACGCAAACGTCAGCGGGGCCAAGGGGGAGATTGGCGGGACGGTCATCGCGGGTCGCAGCTACAGCGGCACACCCAACGTGATCGTTCACGGCGTGACTCCGCTCGACCATCAGGTCAATGCCGCCGTCTTCACCCCGACTTTGCAGCAGGTGTACGACATGACCACCTGGGTGGACGTTGGACCGGATCTGGCACAATGGGGCGCCGACGTGTACTGGTATCAGGTACCGAGCGGTCAATGCGCAATGGACCTGTCTACGCGTCTCACCACTGCGCTACCCAGCGGAAAGACACGTCTTGGCGTGGACTATTCGAACTGTGGCGGAGATGTCACCGTAAAGATCGGCAGCAACAAGCAGCTGACTCACGACGCTATCCTCCTCATTCCCGCGGCTCGCAAGATGACCATCGATATCCAGGGAACGCTGACGTCGCCGCCCTCGGGATTGGTGCAGTTGTTCGCGATCCACGCCGACGAGGTACCCGACTCGAAGCCGACCTGCGTCAAGGGATCTGCGAGCGACAAGCTGCTGAATGTGCCCCCCGACGGGATCAGACTCATGGTGTACACGCCGTGCGGCGTACCGAAGCTGACGGGAAGCTTCAAGGACACCTTCTACGGCCAGTTCTATGCCGGAAACGCCGACGGCCCGAACTGGGTGCAACCACAGTTCGTGTGCAAGCAGATGGCGTGGGATCCGCTTATCGACCTCAGTTGCTCCTTGAGCGAGTCGGGAGACGGCGAACACGGCACGCTTGTTCAGGTGCAGAAGCCTGTGCTCATCAAGCAAATCGAGGACTAGTGGACTCTGCGACGTCCCTGACCATCTTCCTCGTCGTCATCGCCGGGGTGTTCGGCCTCCTCATCGGGTCGTTCCTGAACGTCGTCGCGTACCGCGTGCCGGCGAAGGTGTCGCTGATGCGCGAGAGCCGGTGCCCCCACTGCGACGCGGCGATCAAGCCGTGGCACAACGTGCCGGTGCTGGGGTGGATCGTCCTGGGCGGGCGCTGCGCGAACTGCAAAGCCCCCATCTCGCCTCGCTATCCGATCGTCGAGGCCGTCACCGGCATCGTGTTCGCGCTCATCACGTGGGTGGGGCTGACGAATCCGGCGGTGCTGGGCGCTTCGACAAGCTCAGCGACCGTGGGCGGCTCAGCGACCGTGGGCGGCTCAGCGACCGCGACCGAGGCGTGGGCGCTCGCGCTCATCATCGTCGCGTTCCTCTACTTCGCGGCGATCTCAATCGTGCTCACGCTGATCGACCTCGACACGCACCGGCTGCCGAACAGCATCGTGCTTCCGAGCTACCTCGTTGCCGGCATCCTCTTCACGATCGCGGCGTGGCTGCTCGGGGACTGGGGGTCCCTGCTGCGCGCCGCGATCGGCATGGCCGTGCTCTACGCGTTCTACTTCATCCTGCGCCTCGCCCGACCGGGCGGCATGGGTGGCGGAGACGTCAAGCTCGCGGGAGTCATCGGCATCCACCTCGGCTGGATCGGCTGGGGTGCACTCGCCGTCGGAGCGTTCGCAGCGTTCCTGTACGGCGGACTGTTCGGCATCGCGCTCGTGCTGCTGCGCCGCGCCGGACGCAAGACCGCCATCCCGTTCGGTCCGTGGATGATCCTCGGCGCCTGGACGGGAGTGTTCGCCGGCGAAGCCGTCGGACGGTGGTACGTGAATCTTTTCGTCGGGACCTGACCGGCGACCTTGGGGAAGGGAAATCATGGGGAAGACGATCGTAGGGCTGGAGGTGACCGAAGAGAGCGTCCGCGCAGCGGAGATCTCACTCGGTCGCAGACCACAGCTCATCGCCTACGGCGAAGTGCCGCTGCCGGCCGACGCCGCGAAAGACTCCGAGGTGCTCGACCCGGGCGCCGTCGCCGTCGCCCTGCGTCAGCTGTGGACGGGCGCCAAGTTCAAGAGCAAGGATGCCGTGCTCGGCGTGGCCAGCAGACGCATCCTCGTGCGCGAGTACACCACCCAGGCTATGCGCCCCGACCTGCTGCGCGAAGCGCTGCCGTACCAGGTGCAAGACCTCCTGCCGGTGCCGGCCAGCCAGGCCGTGCTCGACTTCTTCCCGCTGTCGCAGACCGGCGACCAGGTCTCGGGCCTGCTCGTCGCGGCCGTGTCGGAGAACATCGAGCAGATCATCTCGACCCTCGGCAAGGTCAAGGTGAAGGCGCAGGCCGTCGACCTCGCCGCCTTCGGGCTCGCCCGCGCCACCGCGCCGCTTGCCGCCCCCGAAGAGACCGTCGCGACCGTGCACATCGGCGCCCACACCACCCAGGTCGTGATCTCTCGCGGCGGCGTGCCGCAGTTCGTCCGCCTGCTGCCCATCGACGTCGCCACCGCGGCCGTCCGCCGGCACACGGTCGAGGCATCCGCACCTGAACTCGAGCTCGCCGCCGTCACCAGCGGGTCCGTCGGCAGCCCCGCCGGCAACGGCGCCGGACTCTCGGCGCAGAGCCGCACGCGCGGCGCCATCCGCGCCAACACGCCGCCCGGAGTCTCGGACCTCGCAGCCCGCCTGCGCTCGACGCTCGCGTTCTTCGCCAGCCGCACCACCGCCGCGCCGCTCACCCGCGTGTTCGTCACCGGGGGAGGAGCCGTCGTCGACGGCGTCATGCCCGCCCTCACCTCCGCGATCGACACGCCCATGCAGGTCGTGTCGGTCGGCGACGTGATCTCGATGTCGACGCCGCCGCCCGCCGGCGAGGTCGCGCTCAACCTCGTCGGAACTGTCGGGATCGCACTCGGGGAGGTGCAGCGATGACCGCCATCCCCGCCCCGTTCTCGGGGACGCCCCGCGTCAACCTCATGCCGCGCAGCGAGGTCGCGCGGCGCGAACGCGACAAGCTCGTCAACCTGTGGGCATGGATCGTGCTCGGGGCGCTCGTCGTCGCCCTGCTCATCATCGCCGGTGCCTTCGCGCTCAAGTTCGTGGCCGACCAGCGGCTCGTCGCCGAGCAGACCAAGACCAGCGCGCTCCTCGGCGAGATCGCCGCGCTCTCGGACGTCAGCCAGGCGCTGTCGACGCAGTCCGAGCTCACCGACTTCCGCACCGAGGCCATGGCCAGCGACCTCGCCTGGTCGCCGGTGATCGCCAAGGTCACCGGCATCCTTCCCCCCGACGCGACCCTCACCGGGTTCGACGTCGCGGTCGGCGGCGCGCCGCAGGGCGACGACCCGACGGCGGAGCAGGGACTCGTCGGCACGATCTCGATCGACAGCGCCACCCCGCTCGACATCGTCTCGATCATCCGCTCGCTGCGCGGCGTCGAGGGCGTGCTGTTCGCCGACGGCCAGTCGGTCACGTCCAGCCAGGTGACCGCCGATCGCTACGCGTATCAGCTGAACGTGCAGTTCGACCAGACCGTGTACTCGAATCAGTACGCCGCGAAGGAAGGTGGTGAGTGATGCCCAAGCACCTGGTCACCGCCATCGGCCTCGTCGTGTCGCTCGGCATCATCGCGCTCGGCGTGTTCCTCGTCGCCCTGCCGCTGTACTTCCAGGCGGTCGGCGTCGACGCACAGACCGCCACCGTCGCCGGCACCAACACGATCTACCAGGCACAGGTCGACAATCTCACCGCACAGCAGGAGAACCTCGACCAGATCAACGCCGACGTCGACGAGCTGCGCGCGCAGATCCCCGCCGACGGGCAGCTCGACGACGTCTTCGAGGTCGTGGGGCAGGCAGCCGAGTCGACCGGGGTCCAGCTCACCGCCGTCACCGCCGGCGAGCAGGTCGCGTTCGTCGTGCGCACCGGCGCCCAGAGCACCGATGGCACCGCGGCAGTGCCCGCTCCCGAGCCGACGCCGACCGCGACCGACGCCGCCACCGACACGACGGGAACGGGGGATGCCGCCACCCCGGCACCGCCGGCGGCCACGGACTCGCGCCAGCAGGTCGACTTCACGATCAGCGCCACGGCAGGCGACATGGCGCAGGCCACCGCGTTCCTCGACGCGCTGCGCGCCGGGCCCCGTCTGCTCAGCAGCATCACCGCCACCTCGACCCAGTCAGGCGAGGGCACCGTGTCGCTGCAGATCTCGGCGCTCACCTACGTGGATGCGGAGGGATGACGATGGAAGACCTCGACTTCGAGACGCTCCTCGCACGCGGTGCCCGCCACCGCGCCTCGGACGTGCACATCACCGCCGAGGCGCCGCCGTTGCTGCGCATCGACGGCGACCTCGTGCCCGTGCCCGGCTACCCCGACGCGCTGTCGGCCGAATGGGTCGAGCGCACCGCGTTCGACCTCATGAGCGAGCAGCAGCGCCGTGAGTTCCTGGAGAACGGCGAGGTCGACCTCGCTCACGCCACGCCGGGCATCGGCCGGTTCCGCACCAACGTGTACCGGCAGCTCGGCTCGATCGCGATCGCCCTGCGCTACATCCCCGACCGGGTGTACTCGCTCGAAGAGCTCGGCGCACCGGCGATCGCGGCCGACCTCGCGCTGCGGCCGCGCGGACTCGTGCTGCTCACGGGCCCCACCGGTTCGGGCAAGTCGACCACGCTCACCGCGATGGTCGACATCGTGAACCAGCTCGTGCCGGCGCACATCATCACGATCGAGGACCCGATCGAGTTCCACCACGAGTCCAAGCGCGCGCTCATCCACCAGCGCGAGGTCGGACGCGACACGAACTCGTTCGCCGAGGCGCTGCGCCGCGTGCTGCGCCAGGACCCCGACGTGATCCTCATCGGCGAGCTGCGCGACCCCGAGTCGATCTCGACCGCCCTGTCGGCGGCAGAGACGGGTCACCTCGTGCTCTCGACCCTGCACACGCAGGGCGCCGCCAAGAGCATCAACCGCATCATCGACGTGTTCCCCGCCGACCAGCAGCACCAGATCCGCACGCAGCTGGGCGACACCCTGCAGGGCATCATCAGCCAGACGCTGCTGCCGCTCGCGCAGACCGACGGGCGCACGATCGCCACCGAGGTGCTCATCAACACCCCGGCCGTGGCGAACATGATCCGCGAGGGACAGGTCGCGCAGATCTACTCCGCCATGCAGGCCGGATCCGAGCTCGGCATGCACACCCTCGACCAGGACCTGCGCCGCCTCGTCGCCGACGGCACCATCGCCCGCAACGTCGCGATGGACTTCGCCGTCGACCCGAAGAGCCTCGACGGGGTCTACATCAAGCCCCGCGACCTCGACGCCGAGGACTGGGCGCATCACGCCGGGGAGTGGCGTCAGGCGGATGTGACGGCATCCACTCCCGCCAACGCCGCCGCCGGAACCGGCATCGGCATGGGCTCGCGATTCGGCACACCCACCGTCGGCGGGCGCGTCGACCCGACCGCGCGAGACGTGGACTGGGCCGACGACGACACCGGCTGGCCGGGCTCGGAAGGGGTCTGACATGGCCGTCGTCCAGGAATTCGTCTACCGCGCGGTCGACCCGCGCGCCGGGTCGGTCGTCAAGGGCACGATCGAGGCGGCCAGCGAATCGGCCGTCACCGGCAAGCTCAAGGCGCAGGGGCTCACGCCGCTGGAGGTGACCCTCAAGTCGAACACCGGCCTCAACCGCGAGATCAAGATGCCCGGCGCGACGAAGCACGTGTCGGCACGCACGCTCGCGGTGTTCTCACGGCAGATGGCGGGCCTCATCAACGCCGGCCTGCCGCTCATGCGCACCCTCGCGATCCTCATCGAGCAGACCGACGACAAGCGCCTGCAGCCCGCCCTCGTGCAGGTGCAGGCCGACGTCGAGTCGGGGTCGTCGTTCTCGGCGGCCCTCGCGCGGCATCCGCAGACGTTCCCGCCCCTCATGCTGTCGATCGTGAAGGTCGGCGAGGCGGGCGGCTTCCTCGGCAGCGCGCTCGGCTCGATCGCCGACAACTACCAGCGCGAGGCGGAGCTGCACAACAAGATCCGCGCCGCCGTCACCTACCCGGCCATCGTGCTCATCATCGCCATCATCGGCGTGCTCGTCATGGTGACCTTCGTGGTGCCGATCTTCGAGGGCATGTTCAAGGGACTCGGGTCGGAGCTGCCGCTGCCCACGCAGATCCTCGTGTCGATCTCGCAGAACATGTGGTGGATCCTGCCGTCGATCGTGCTGATCGTCATCGTCGCCGTCATCTGGTGGCGCGCCAACCGGCACACCGAGCAGTACCGGCGCTTCGTCGACCCGATCAAACTCAAGATGCCGGTGTTCGGCAAGCTGACCACCAAAATCGCCGTCGCCCGGTTCGCCCGCAACCTGTCGATGATGCTCAACGCCGGTGTGCCCATCATCCAGGCGCTCGCGATCGTCGGGCAGGCGTCGAACAACTGGAAGATCGAGCAGGCCGTCCGCGACGTGCAGGAGTCGATCCGCCAGGGCCGCTCGTTCGCCGCACCGCTCGCGAAGGCCGACGTCTTCCCCGCCATGGTGCCGCAGATGGTGTCGGTCGGCGAGGAGTCCGGCACGCTCGTCGAGATGCTCTCGTCGATCGCCGACTTCTACGAGGACGAGGTCGAGACCGCCACCGCGCAGCTGTCGTCGACGATCGAGCCCATCCTCATCGTCGGCCTCGGCATCGTCATCGGCGGCATGGTCATCTCGCTGTACCTGCCGATCTTCACCCTCTACGGCGAGCTCGCCAAGCAGGCCTAGCTCTCCGGCATCCAGGTTCCGCTCGGGATGCCGCGCCCCGGCGCGGCAGGGGTGCTCCGGGTCTCACACCGAGACGCGGAGCACCTCTTCGATCGTGGTCAGCCCCTGCGCGACTTTCGACCAGCCGTCGTCGCGGAGCGACACCATGCCCTCGCGCAGCGCGGTCTGACGGATCTCCGAACCCGTCGACCGCGTCACGACGAGCGACTCGATGTCGTCGGAGAGCGTCATGATCTCGTGCAGGGCGACGCGGCCGCGGTAGCCGGTGCCGCTGCAGGCGGGGCATCCCACAGCCTTGTACAGCTGGGGCACGTCGTCGGGGTCGTGCGGGAAGCCCAGCGTCGACAGCACCTCGCTCGTCTCGACGAGCGGCTCGCGGCAGCGCATGCACAGGCGCCGCGCGAGACGCTGGGCGATCACGGCGCTCAGCGCCGTGGCGACGAGGAACGGCTCGCAGCCGATCTCGGTGAGACGTGTGAGCGCCGACGGGGCGTCGTTCGTGTGCAACGTCGACAGCACGAGGTGGCCGGTCAGCGCCGCCTCGATCGAGATGTTCGCCGTCTCGAAGTCGCGGATCTCGCCGACGAGCACGACGTCGGGGTCCGAGCGCAGGATCGACCGCAGCGCCGTCGAGAACGTCAGGCCGGCGCGGTTGTTCACCTGCACCTGGTTGATGCCCGGGATGCGGTACTCCACCGGATCCTCGACCGTGATGACGTTGATCTTCGGGTTCGCGATCGCCCGGAGCGCCGTGTACAGGCTCGTCGACTTGCCCGAGCCGGTCGGGCCCGTCGCGAGGATCATGCCGTGCGGCTTCGAGATCGCCTCGCGGAACCGGCGCTCGTTCGTGCTCGAGAACAGCAGGTCGCGCATCATCATGACCTGGCCGGTGTTGTCGAGGATGCGCATGACGATCTTCTCGCCCCACACCGTCGGCAGCGTCGCCACGCGCAGATCGACCTGGCGCCCCTCGTGCGCGACCGACAGGCGACCGTCCTGCGGCTTGCGCTTCTCGGCGATGTCGATCGACGACATGATCTTGAGGCGAGAGATGATGCCGTCCTGGATGGCGCGGTCGGCCTTCTGCATCTCATGCAGCACGCCGTCGATGCGGAACCGCACCGTCAGCTGCTTCTCGCCCGGCTCGACGTGGATGTCGCTCGCGCGGTCGTTGATCGCCTGCGCGATGAGCAGGTTCACGAACCGCACGATCGGGGCGTCGTTGTCCTGCTCTTCGAGCGTCTCGGTGAACGCGGCCTGATTCGTCTCGGCCTGATCCTCGATCGTCATCGACAGCTCGCTGAGCTCTTCGTCCGACCGCAGGAACCGCTCGAACATCTGGGTGAGCGCATCCTGCGCCACCACCACCGGTTCGACGAACAGGTCGGTGATGCTCGCGACGTCGTCGAGCGCCACGATGTCGGTCGGGTCGAGCACGCCCACCGTCAGGCGGTCGCCGCGGCGGTCCACCGGGATGAGGCCGTACTTGCGGCAGAGGGTGCCGGGCACGAGCGCCACGACACCAGGGTCGAGCGGCAGGTTCGCCAGATCGATGTAGCGGTGCCCGGTGTGAAGGGCGATGGCCTCGGCCACCTGTGCCTCGGTCACCAGCTTCTGGCTCACGAGCAGCTGCTGCAGCTCAGGTCCGTCGGCGCCACCCGCCTGCGCGATGGCGGCTGACATGTCGGCTGCTCGTACGGCTCCGGTGAGCACGAGCGTCTGTGCAAGACCTCGCATAGTGATTCCCCAATCCCCAGGGACATCCTACGGCGCACACGTCAACCCCCGGGGGAGTCCGCTGCACGATCGATAGGGTGGCGGGCATGGCGGAGTGGATCGAGAAGGCGACG
>Ga0160450_100957_pt1 | contig 12784 bp, 8 predicted proteins | sample HID1975K_E1MG_FD_108257 | JGI IMG/M metagenome (GOLD analysis project Ga0160450, IMG submission 108257) | Enriched soil microbial communities from UW Madison campus, WI, USA - HID1975K_E1 MG | ecosystem: Environmental > Terrestrial > Soil > Unclassified | place: USA: Madison, Wisconsin | collected...
CAACGAGCGGTTTAGACCCTAAAGCTTCTAATGAGTTTTCTCAGATTTTAAAAGAGCTTTCGGCAGACGGAACGGCAATTTTAATGGCAACTCACGATATTTTCAGAGCACGCGAAGTGGCTACTCACATCGGAATTATGAATCAGGGCAACTTGGTTACTGTAATTGAAGCAGAGAAAATTTCTGCCAACGAGCTAGAAGATTTGTATTTACAAACGGTTTAAAAGGAAACTCGATTTCCATCACTATAAAAAATGAAACAACTATTTTGCTTACTATTTTTAGTAAGCACTTTTTCTATTTTAAATGCCCAAACTAACAAAAAATTTAGTGACAGCATTACTAAAGATTCTCTGGATTTAGAAGCCAAACGCAACGAACTCCAAACGGTAGAAATTGTTGGTCGCTCAACGCGAAAGTATAACAGCGATTATTCTTTTTCGGCTACAAAAACGGCATCTTTAAACAAAGATATTCCGCAGTCTATTTCGAGCATAACAAAAGAATTAATTGCAGACAAAGGCGCGATTTACCTCGCCGATGTGGTAAAAATGGCGAGCGGAGTTATTCCTGCCAGTTATTACAACCAATACACAATTCGAGGAATCAGCCAAAATGAAGAAGGTCAGATTATTAATGGTATGCGTACCAGACAATATTACTTCTTGCAACCGTTAACCAATAATATAGAACGAGTTGAAGTGATTAAAGGTCCCTCTAGCGCAACGTTTTCTTCTGTTGATCCGGGTGGAAGCATCAATATGGTAACGAAAAAACCTTTGTCAGTTGACAGAAAAGAAGTGAGTTTGACTGTTGGAAGTTTTAGCACACTTCGCGGAACATTAGATTTTACAGGCCCATTAAACGATTCAAAAACGCTTTTATATCGTGTAAACGGGGCGTATCAAGAAGCAAAATCGTTTCGAGATTTGGTAAATAATAAGTCTTTTTTGATTTCTCCATCATTCACTTATATTCCTAATGAAAAAACGGCCATAAATACCGAATTGATTCTTAGCGACATGACAGGAGTTTTAGATCGCGGACAGCCAATTTTTGGCGCTGTTGCAGGCGTGACTAATTTAAAACAAACACCAATAAGTCTAAATTTAGGCGCTTCAGGAGATTATTTTAAGTCGAAAGAAATGATTTTAATGACCAATTTGGCTCATAAATTCACTTCAAAAATTGGTTTTAATGCTTCTTACATGAAACAAACTTGGACAGAAAACCTTCAGGAACATCGTACAAACAACGCTTTTGCGGTTGATATGAACAATCAGCCTGTTACGAATTTGGCGATGATGCAATTTGTACAGCGTCAGCAATATTGGGATGTTGACAATTTGAGTGCTTATTTCAATTTTGATTTTAAAACAGGAAAATTAAATCATAAACTATTAACAGGATACGATTTAAGCAGTTGGAATAAAAATATTGGAGGCGGACAAAATGCCGCGAGAGGATATCTTTTAAAAGACGGAACGGTTGCCAATTCTTTCGTTCCTGCAAATGCCTCAAACTATCAAACGGTAACAGTTAATGGAGTTGTTTTACCGAAACCAAACGTCAATTTTTTCGATTTGAACAATCCTTCTTATGCGTTGAGAAATACGCAAGATTATGTAATGAATGTTCATACAGCGCTTCCTTCTGCACTTACAACAACCAATGCAGTCTATATTCAAGATCAAATTCAATGGGAAAAATTTACTTTTTTATTGGGATTGAGAAACGAATGGTTTGAAGATATTACCAATTACAAAACAAATAATGAATTAATAGTCAAAAAATCTGCTTTATTACCCAGAATTGGAATAACGTACGCCATAAATAGTGCAATAAATGTTTATACGACTTATTTAGAAGGATATCAGCCACAATCGAATACAACGACTTTGATGCCACAAACAGGAAGTTTACCTGCTGGAAGTCTTTTTAAACCATTGGAAAGTGATTTGAAAGAGTTTGGGATGAAAGCCGTTTTCTTTAACAACAGCGTAAGTTTTAACGCGGCAATCTACGAAATCAATCAGCGTAATATTTTGATGAACGCCAATGATCCTGTAAACCCAGATTTGCTAATAACCAGAGGTTCAGAAAGAAGCCGTGGTTTTGAATGTGATTTAGCTGGATATATTACTCCAGATTGGCAAATAAACGCTTCGTACAGTTATATCGACGCTGAAATTACAAATGATGCCAACGCTTCTTTAATTGGTCAGAGAAAGCAAAATACTCCAAAAAATAGCGCCAATTTTTGGACGCGTTACAACTTTGCTTCAGATTCTGCTTTAAACGATTTCGGAATTGGTTTTGGAATGCAATATCAAAGCAGCAAAGTGCCTTGGTTTACAAGAGATTTTACACTTCCTGACTTTACGATTTTTGATGCGGCGCTTTATTATAAACCTAATAACAGCAATATACAAATCGCTGCAAATGCTGGAAATCTTCTCAATAAAACGTATTGGTTAGGCGCTCAAAATTATTTGAGATTATTTCCTGGAAGTCCTAGAAACGCAAGCTTAACTGTAACTTATAAATTTTAATTTATATGAAAATATTACATTCAGAACTTTTAATTGCCAGACATTTGAGGCAATCTGTTTTTAAAAATTCGGCAGTTTTTATTATTACACTTTTTATTGGTGTTTTACTTTTATACGCTACATTTTCGGGTTGGAAAAATTATAAAAATCAAAACGAAACGAGCGAAAAATACCAGCACGAATCGAGAGAAGACTGGTTAAAAAATCCAGATAAAAATCCGCATAGAATGGCGCATTACGGAAATTTTGCTTTTAGAAAAAGTACTTCTTTAAGTGTTTTCGAATTCGGAATGGAACCCTTTTTTGGAAATGCCATTTTCCTTGAAGCGCACAAACAAAATACAGCCAATTTCTCTGAAGCGGGATTTTCAAACAGTATGCTTCGATTTGGAGAAATCAGTATTGCCATGGTTTTACAAGTTTTACTGCCTTTATTGATCTTTTTTCTTGGATTCAATTCGATTGCTTACGAACGCGAAAATGGTACTTTAAAAATACTTTTAACGCAAGGAATCAATTGGAAACAGCTTTTATTTGGAAAAACTTTAGGAATTGCGAGCGTTATTATGATGCTTTTTGTTCCAACCATAATTGTTTTGGTTTTAGTTTGGCTGTTTCTACAAGATTTTAGCATTACGGCAGACGAAACGATCAAAATGATTTTGTTTATACTTTTTCATTTTGCTTATCTCCTATTCTTCTGTGTTATTGCTGTTTTGATTTCGGCGATTAGCAAAACTTCAAAAAAAGCATTGATTACACTTATCGGAATCTGGTTGCTTTTCACCATTATTTTACCAAGAACAACGCAAGCAATTGGAGCGTATATTTATGAAGCGCCTTCAAAAATTCAATTTAACAGCGATATTGAGAAAGATATTTTAAAACAAGGCGACAGTCATAATCCGAATGATCCGCATTATAAAGCGATAAAAGATTCGCTTTTACGCGCTTACAAAGTCGATTCGGTTGAGAAACTTCCGTTCAATTATTCTGGATTTATTATGACCGAAGGCGAAAAAATTAGTTCTAGAATTTACAACGAACATTTGGCCGAGCTTCTCAAGATTTATAAAAAACAGAACAGTTTTTCTAAAACAGTTTCTTTTCTAAATCCGTATATCGCGATGAAAAATCTTTCGATGGGATTATCAAACACCGATTACGAATCTTATGTCGATTTTCAAAAACAAGCCGAAGATTATCGTTATAAAATGGCTCAGAAAATGAATGCTTTGCAGATTAAATACATCAGCAATAAAAAGCCTGGATCAAATGATCAACCTTTGACAATTGGCAAAGAACATTGGGCCGATATGGAAGATTTTCATTATGAACCTAAACCAATCGAAACCGTTCTAAAAAACGAAATTATTTCTATTATTTCGATTGTTCTCTGGATTACGCTGCTTTTCATTTTAATTAGAATTGCGGCTCAAAAACTTAAAGCTATTTAATATGCTGTCATTAATATTCAAAAATTTTATTCGGTCAAAAGGAACCAAAATTGGTTTGCTTTTCTTGCTGTGCATTGGTTTTATAAGTCTTTTAATTGGTAAACAATTTCAAAGCAAACAGCAAAATAATATTCAGGAAGCTTCCGTTTATCAAAAAGAACATATCGCGAGAAATGCGGAATTTCATAAAGACGAAATCGGACTTTTATTATATTACATTAAGTTTTCTTTGGTTAATGAAACCTTGCCAATCAATAGTTTAGCAATTGGACAGCGCGATGTAAATCCGTCTATTCAAAGTGTTACGATTCGCGGTTTAGAAGGTCAGAAATACGATGCTGAACTTAATAATGCGAACAATCTTTTGGCAGGAAATATTGATTTTAGTTTTATATTGATTTATCTTTTTCCTCTTTTAATAATTTCATTTTCATACAATATTATTTCTGAAGAAAAAGAAAGCGGAACTTGGAAAATTGTGGCAACACAAAGTCAAAACACTTTTGTTTACATCTTAAAACTATTCTATATCAGATTTTTAAGCCTAATTGTATTATTAAGTATTTTGCTTTTTATTGCTGTTTTATTCTTAAATATCCCACTAGATCTTTCTTTTTTCATTTTCTACGGAATTGCAATTTTATACATTTTGTTTTGGTTTGCGGTTTGTTTCTTTATTGTTTCACTACAAAAAGATTCCAATTTTAATGCGGTTACTTTATTAACGATCTGGCTTTTTTTAATCATTATTGTTCCAGCAGGAATCAATGCTTATATAGTAAATCAATATAAAGTTCCAGAAGCTTTAGAATTGACTTTAAAACAGCGAAATGCGTATCACGAAAAATGGGACACGGATAAAAATGAAACGATGGAGAAATTCTACAAACATTATCCGCAATTTCGAGATTATAAAATTCCAGAAGACAAAGAATTTAGCTGGCTTTGGTATTATGCCATGCAGCAAATGGGCGACGACGAATCGGCAGTACTTTCTAAAGAATTAGAAACTAAATTACAACAACGAAACCTAGCCAGCCAAAGAATTGCTCAATTTATTCCGACGCTTCATACGCAATTACAATTAAATGAAATCGCGCATTCCGATTTAGCAAATCAGCTTTTATTTTTGAAAGAAACCAGTAAATTTCATGAAAAGATGAGATTGTATTTTTATCCGAAAATTTTTGATAATGCTCCGGTTTATCAGCAAAAATGGGAGAATTTTAAAGTCGAAACCTTTAAAGATTCCTCAGAAACTAGTTTTGGAAAAACCTTTTTGCCTTTATTGCTTTTCATTTTACTTTTGATTGGTTTTGGGTGGAGGAATTTTAATACGAAAGCTGTTTTTTAATCGCACTACTTTTTTATTTTAACGCAAAGAGCGCTAAGATTTTTTAAGCTTAGTGAATAACAATGCTTTTGAAAGTTCGCAAAGTTTCTCAAAAACAGTAAATATAGCCAATGTTTTCAACCATTGGGACGCAATGTGATCTAACGATACGTTTCCTGAGTTTGAAACCTCGGGCTATGTTTTAAAATTAGGTTCGCAAAGTTTTTAAACAAAGCTTTGCGAACTTTGCATTTTTAGTATAAATTAATCTCATTTTTTGTCATTTCGACGAAGGAGAAATCACACTAGAAAACTCTACAAAGGTTGACAAATTCATTTAATGATAATGCAAACAATTAAAACATGTATATTCGTACAAAAAAAATAAAATGCTAAATCCTCAAACAGGTTTTCATACATATTATATTTATATAATTACAAATGAATACCGCAGTTCATTTTACATTGGAGTATCAAACAATCTAAAACAAAGACTTTTAAAACATAAAGAAAATATAGACCTGAAAGTCAATACATTCGCTGCAAAATATAATATTAAATTTTTAGTTTATTATGAAAAATTTACTTGGATTCATGAGGTTATAGCACGAGAAAAGGAATTAAAGAAATGGAGGAGGGAAAAGAAAATTCAATTAATAAAAAACTATAATCCAAACTTCGATTTTCTAAATTTTCACTTTGAATAAGACTCAAAATTCAATTAAAAAATAAGCTGACTCACTTTACGGAATAACTCGTGCGATTTCTCCTTCGTCGAAATGACAAATACTATGCTTAGAAATGTTCTTTCTAAACCTATTCTGAATAAAATTTCTTCAAACATTCAATAATTTTATTTTATTTAGAATTAATATAAATAAACTTTTATATTTGCCGCTTTCTAGGCAAAATCGAGTTTTTTTTAAAATTTACTTAATATTGCTTATCCAAAGTAAATTCCGCTTAATGAATAACAATACCAGTTTCGAATTAGAACTTTTCCAATCCTTTAAGGACGGAGATGAAACTGCGTATACGTTTTTCTACGACAAATATTTTAAGAGAATTCAATCCTTCAGCGTTCAGTTTATTTATGATCATGATGAAGCTGAAAACCTAGCTCAAGAAGCTTTACTACATCTTTGGCAAAATAAAGAAAGTGTAGAATCTCTAAACGGAATTCAGGCTATCTTATATACCTACGCCAAATCAAAATGCTTGAATTTAATTCGTCACAATAAAGTGAAAGATAGATTCAAGAATGACATCCTAAACCATCAGGAAAGAGAATTGAATATCGAAGTTTTAAATTCTGTGCAATTTGATACTTTAGAATTAACAGAATTAGAACTCATTATTCAAGAATCTATTAGTGAATTACCACCTAAAACTCGCGAGGTTTTTATAAAAAAACGCTTTGAAAATAAAAAAAATGCAGAAATAGCAGAAGAAATGGAAGTTACTTTAAAAGCTGTAGAAGCCCATATGACAAAGGCTTTGAAGATTTTAAAAACCAAATTATCTGATTATTTGTTCTTAATTTTTATCCTTATTTATAATAATTAAGAATAAAAGGTAGGGTATTTTAATTCTGAAGTGTACTAATAATAGCGAGAAGTTTAAAAACGCATTTATGACATCGGAAATAATTTATAAATACTTGTCTAATGAAGCATCTGAACAAGAAGTTGAACAACTTTTTGAGTGGATTGATGCATCAGAAGAAAACAAGAAGGAATTTATAACTTTAAAAAAGACTTGGGCTTTAACAGCGCTTACTGGAACTATTTCACGTGAAGTTCCTGTTGTTACTTTAAAACCAAAAAGCAACATTAGAAAGTATTTTAAATACGCGGCCGTTCTTGTTGTATGTATTGGTTTAGCTAGGCTTGCTTTTTATTTTAATGAAAGAACAAATGATTCTAAAGAAATTGTTCTAGAATTAGGCGATGGAAGATTAGAATACTTTTCTGAAAAAAAACTGAACGCTTTGGTTAATGACAAAGGCGAATTGATTGCCAGAAAATTTCCTGACCAAATTATGTATTTTGGAAAAGTTCTCGACAAAGAAGTTTTATATCATACGCTAAAAGTTCCTTACGGGAAAACATTCAAACTTAAACTTTCAGACGGTACCCTTGTGAGTTTAAATTCTGGAACAACTTTGCGCTATCCGGAACAATTTGGAATTAACGGAAAAAGAAATGTTTATTTATCCGGTGAAGCATTTTTTGAAGTTGCTAAAGACAAACAACATCCGTTTATTGTTCATTCTGATGAAGTTGATATAGAAGTTCTCGGAACAAGATTTAATGTAAGTGCTTATCCTGAAGACAAAACCGTGAGCAGTGTTTTGGTCGAAGGAAGCATACAAATGTCTGAAAAAGACAATTCTTTAAATGCAGTTTTGCTTAAGCCAAACCAAATGGCTGTTTGGCAAAGCGAGTCCAAAAAAATGATCACCAAAACAGTGGACACCTCATTTTACGAAGCTTGGACTCAAGGCGAACTTGCATTTCAAAATACCCCATTTTCATCAATTGTCAAAATTATTGAACGTACCTACGACGTTGAAATCATCAACGAAAATGCTGTTTTGGCCAAACAGAGTTTTACAGGTTCAATAAAAATTAGCGAATCTAGCGTAGAAAACATTTTAGAGCTGTTAAAACGCGACACGCCATTTAATTATTCTATTAAACAAAACACAATTACTATTACACCAATTTTCCATAACTAAATAAAACATGACATTTACGATACATCCCAATTCAAGAAAAATTCTATTTTTCTTAGGCTTTCTTTTATCCTGTTTTTCGGCTTTTTCTCAAAATAAAACTATTACATTACATGTAAAAAATAAACCTATAAGTCTAATTATCAAATCGATTGAAGAGCAAACCGATTTTAGAATTATTTATAACGCTCGAAAAATTGATACCGAACAATTAGCAGATATTAATGTTGATAATGCTTCTTTAGAAAAGACTTTGACGACATTATTTAACGGAAAAAATATCTCGTTTTATATTCAGAAAAAGCAGGTTTTATTGACCAATTCCAATACTTCTAACGATTCTAGCGCTGCTCAAGAAACAGAGCGTTTTATTACGGGAACAGTTTATAATGCAAAAGACAAACAACCGCTTCCTGGCGCTACAATTCGTGTAAAAGGAACTGGAATGGGCGCTATAACCGATTTTAACGGAAAGTTTGTTTATCAGTTAAAAGGAAATGATATTCCGAATCTTGTTCTTGAGGTAGGTTTTTTAGGAATGGAATCTCAATCTCAAAAAGCAGACGATAAAAAGAATTTTGTTTTTTTCTTGCAAGAATCAGCAGACGAATTAAATCCGGTTATTATTACGTCTTCTTATGGAACTACTAAATTAAAAGAAGAAATTGTTGGGAGTATTTCAACATTAAATGCAAAAGATATTGCGGTAGAACAAGCTTCTGAAAGTTTCGACAAAATGATTACAGGTCAAATTGCTGGAGTTATGGTAGAAAATACTTCTGGTGTTGGTGGTCCTGTTAAAATTAATATACGTGGTAAAGGAACATTATCGTCTTTAACCAATGCAATTACTGGAACTTCTTCACAACCATTAATTATCGTTGATGGCGTTGTGATGAGTGAAGAATATGCTATCGATGGCGGTGATTTTGACGGATCTGGAATTTTTGCTGAAAATCTGACTAATCCGTTAATGAAAATTGCTCCAGAAAATATAGAAACTATTTCTGTCTTAAAAGATGCTGCGGCAGTAGGTATTTACGGTGCTGATGGTGCAAATGGCGTTATTTTGATTACCACCAAAAAAGGAAAAAAAGGGAAAACTCAATTCGGTTTTTCTAATCAGCTTGGGGTTTCTTCTGCAATTAATCAGATTAAATACTTAAACGGTGAACAATATACCGAAATAAGAAACCAATACTTAAAAAATACAACAACGAACTATGTTCCATTTGCTTACAATGGAATTAATACCGATTGGTTTGACTTACTAAACAACGCTGGTATTTACAATAAATACAATTTTAATGTTTCTGGTGCAACTTCAAAATTTTCATATCGAACAAATGTTAGTTATACCAAAATTGATGAACCTCAAATGGGTAACGATACAAAACAGTTAAATGCGGGAATCAATTTAGGGTACAGCTCTGGAAAATGGGATATCAATTTAATGCTAAATCCGAGTTTTGTACAGAAAGACGCTCCAAATATTTTTTACGGATTTGCTTATCTTCCTACGCTTTCTCCATATAATGCAGACGGAACTTTTTCAAATTTAGGCGTAAGCGGCGCTACAGCTGGAAATCCGTTGGCGGCAATTCAACAAAATAAAAATGAAACGCAGACATTTGGTCTTTTAGGAAGTCTTAATTTGTCTTATAAATTGAATAATAATATCAGATTTGCGACTCTTTTTGGTATGGATTATAGTGATAAAGATCAAGATCGCTATTTTTCTGGAGCAAATGAAAGCGGTCAGTTTAACGGTTCTTTTACGCTTGGAGGAATTTTATATCCAGCTTGGGGACGTAGATTATTAAACGAAAGAAATTCTACAAAATGGAATTGGCAAGGACAAGCTTTATTTAATAAAGATATTACAGAAAATCATAGTATTGACGGTGTTCTTGGTTTTGAACTTAGTGAAGATAAAACCGATTTTCATTATTCATCTGGAGTTGGATACGTAAATCCAGGCGTACTAAATAAGATTACAGATGCAATAAGAGACGATAATCCTGCTACACCAAATGTAGATGAATCTAAAGCTGGACAATCTTTTAGAGGTGAAATCAGTTATAATTCGAGAGTTTCTTTATTCTCACAATTAAACTATAATTATAAAAAACGTTACTTTTTATTAGCCAATTATCGTCGTGATGAAAGCTCTGTTTTTGGAGATGATACGAATGTGGCAAATAATGGCGGTATCGGTGCTGGATGGATTATTAGCAATGAAAACTTTCTTAATTCTGCTTCTTGGATTGATTTCTTAAAATTAAAAGCAAGTTACGGTACAACTGGAAACTCTAGAATTGGTTCTTACCGCTCTAAAGGTTTGTATAATATTGGTCAAAATGCTTACAATGGCGGAATCGGAGCAACTACTGGCGACGCTCCAAACGGTAATTTAACTTGGGAAAAAAACGCCAAATTTAACGCTGGTTTTGATTTTAATATTTTCAACAGAGTTGAATTATCTGTAGAATATTATTATGACAACAAAACTAATTTGATTGCGACAAGAGATGTCCCGACTGAAACAGGTTATTCTTCTGTACAATTAAATGCCGCAAGCATGTACAATAAAGGTTTTGAAGTTACTACAAGAATTAAATGGATAAAATCTAATGCTTTTAAATGGACAACCGCATTTAACATTTCTACAATTGACAGTAAAGTAACCGATTTAAAAGGTTTAGGAAGCGACTATTCATTAGCAAATATAGCTTTAGCGCAAAAAATTGGTTACAGCACTAGTACTATTTGGGGAATTAAATGGGCTGGCGTTGATCCTGCAACTGGTCGTGATCTTATTGAAAAAAATGGTAAAATATACGATTCCAAAACCTACGGTGAATTGTATACTATCGCAGATTGGGAACCAATTGGCGACAGACAAGCAGATGCTTACGGAGGTTTTTACAATAGTTTTACTTTTTTCAATAATTTAACTTTATCTGTTAGAGGAGATTACCAAATTGGAGGTGACTTCTTAGTTTCTGATGTGCTGGTAGATAAATACTCGAATACTTTTAACAGAAACCTTTCTGTAAATGCATACGATCATTGGAGAAATCCTGGAGATATTGTTTCGCAATCTGCTGTAACTTCTTCTCCGCAGCTTTCTAATTTAAGTAAATATATGTATGATGCAACTTATATCAGAATCAGCAATGTTAATTTAAGTTATAATGTACCGTTAAAAAATACCTTCTTAGACACTCTTTCTGTTTTTGCAGATGCGACAAATGTTGCCTATTGGTACAAAGAGAAAAGTCCAAAAGGAATGAACGGAGTAAGAGAATACAGTTTTACTTATCCACAGGCAAGAACCATCTCGCTGGGAGTTAATGCTAAATTTTAAGAACATGAAATATTCAAAATACCTATTTATATTTTTCCTGATTTTCTCACTGCAAAGCTGTAGTGACTTTTTAGAACAAGAACCAGGAACACAAACTTCTATAGACGAGCTTTTGCAAAACAAAAAAGGAGTTTTGCAAGCATTAACTGGACTTTACTATGAACTAGAAGCTAATATGCGCGGAGAACGTTATGCCGTTTACGCAGATCTTCAAGGAGGAAACATCAAATTTGCGCCTGTTTCTTCAGGAAACAGCAGAGGTCAGATTTCTCCGCCAATAAACGTCGAACAAGCATATTCATTTGATGATCAAGCGCTGACAAGTAATTTTAAAACATTTTATGATACAAGTTATGATATTATAAATCAGGCGAACTTAATTTTAGAATATACTCCTGCCCTAACCGATGCAACTCAAGCAGAGAAAAATCAAATAAAGGCAGAGGCTTTAACGGTTAGAGCTTATGCGCATTTTTTGCTTTCTCTTGTATACAGCCAAGATTATAAATATACTTCAGATGCTTCTCATTTAGGAATTGTTTGCAATACTGAATCTATTAAAGCCGGAATAAAATATCCTGCAAGAAAAACAGTCGCAGAAACTTATTCGATTATTATAAATGATTTAGTGACAGCAATTGACAATTATTCGTCTCAATCACTGCTTCCAGGTCAAACTTATTCTTTATTTAATGTAAATAATACAAAAGCATTATTAGCGCGTGTGTATTTGCAAAAAGGTGACTGGAATAATGCGTATACAACAGCAAATGATGTAATTACAACTTCTGGAGTAACTTTATCTGCTTCTGCAGATTATGTTGCGCAATGGACGCAGCCGGATCTTCCTGTGTCTGAAATTTTACTTGAATTTGCTACCAGAAGAGATTCTGAAGATATGGTGATGTCTTCTATGTCACAAGTATTTGGCTATACAACATCTACAAGTTATCAGCGATATGTCGCTTCAAACGATTTGGTTAATTTGTACGAAACCAACGACTTAAGAAAACAATTATTTCTTACACAGCCTTTGCAGACTTTAGTAAATGGCGTTCTTACAAATGTAAATTATAATTTCACTAAAAAATATCAAGATAATGCTGGTTATGTTGCTTTTAGATTAAGTGAAATGTATTTAATTCGTGCCGAAGCTGCTTTAGAAACCAACAGATCTGACGCTGCAATGGCAGACATAAATATCATTCGTGCTCGTGCAAATGCTACTTTACTAACAAATACCACGAATCTGAAAGAGAATATTCTTTTAGAAAGAAGAAAAGAACTTTGTTTTGAAGGTCATTTATTTTTTGATTTAGTTCGAAATCATAAAAA
>Ga0160450_100960_pt1 | contig 12759 bp, 9 predicted proteins | sample HID1975K_E1MG_FD_108257 | JGI IMG/M metagenome (GOLD analysis project Ga0160450, IMG submission 108257) | Enriched soil microbial communities from UW Madison campus, WI, USA - HID1975K_E1 MG | ecosystem: Environmental > Terrestrial > Soil > Unclassified | place: USA: Madison, Wisconsin | collected...
CAGCGCGGGCGATGTGACGTTCCCGAAGAACGCGGGCGTGTACGCCTACGGCAAGGGAGGACTCCCGACCAAGGTGTACAAGGCGTCTAACTACTACGTCGACGTGCAGTTCGTCGCAGGCAAGCCCGGCACGGGCACCACGCCGGTCGTGACGCCCACTTCCACCGCGCAGCCGAGCCCGAGCGTCACACCCACCACGACGCCCACCCCCACGACCGCTCCGACGAGCTCCCCCGCTCCGACGGTCACCCCCAGGCCCACGACCACCCCGGCGCCCGCGCCCGGTGGTGCCGATCAGAAGAACTGCATCACCACACCCAGCGCCTGCGGGTACCCCGATGAGACGAACACCGGCGTGAAGCCCGGCGTCGCGCTCACCCGCGTGCCTGAGGACGCCACCAGCGGCCCGGGGTGGTCGTGGCGCTCCGACATCCGTGCTGTCGAGACGACCGGCACCGGCGTCACGATCCAGGGTCTCAAGATCGCGAACGGCTCGATCATCGTCAAGCACAGCGGCGTGACGCTGCGCAACGTGTCGGTCGCCTCCACCGACTACTACCCGATCAACTGCGTGTACTCCGGGGCGACGCGCGACGCCGACAGCTGCCTCGGGCTGACCGCCGAGGATGTCGAGATCAAGGGCACCGAGAACTGCCAGGCGGCGATGGCGTTCAACGGCTACACCGCACGCCGCGTCTACGTTCACGGCTGCATGGACGGCTTCAAGGCGGACTCGAACGTCCTCATCGAGGACAGCTACGTCACCGCACTGACGTACGTCCCGGAGTCGCGACCGGGCGCCGGCGACGGCTCGCACAACGACGGCCTCCAGTCGACGGCGAGCGGCAACATCGTCGTGCGCCACACCACGTTCAAGCTGGGTGGTCAGCAGAACATGAACGCGGTGTTCCAGATGGGCATCCAGGGTCGCGTCGGCTCGGGCGTCACCATCCAGAACAACCTCATCGACGGTGGCGGATGGATGCTGAACTCGACGCCGATCCAGGGCATCGTCGTGAAGGACAACCGCTTCACGCATCGGTCGAGCTACGGCATCGGCTACGTCGCCGGCGGTTCCTGGACCGGAAACTACTGGGACGACACCCTCGCGCTCATCTCCGAGAACGACTGACGCCGGCCATCCGTCACGTCCCGCAGAGCCCGCCCCCGCGACACCGGGGCCGGGCTCTGCGGCTGTGCGGCCATCAGGCCGCTGCGTCAGCGACTTTCGCATCGACGAACGCGGTGAGCGCACCGACGGTCTCGAAGATCTCGGCGCCGAACTCATCGTCGTCGATCGTGATGTCGAACCGTTCCTCGATCGTCGCGACGAGCTGCACCACGCCGAACGAGTCCAGTTCGGGAAGCTCGCCCAGCAGGGCCGTCCCCTCCGTCAGCTCGTCGGGGGTCTGCTGCAGCTCGAGCGCGTAGATCAGCGCTTCGCGCACGGCCTCCAGGGATGTGGTCATCGTCTGTCCTCCTCGTGTTCGTCAGATCCTGCTGAATGCGAGCTGCGGCCAATGCCGAGCCGGCGTGTTCGCGTCCAGCACGGGTACGCCCGCGTCGAGGAGCACGTCGTGCGGGGCGTGGTCGGACCCCAGGATGATGCCGTCGGCTCCTGCGATCGCAGCCGCGCGCGAGTCGACGAGGAGTTTCTCCAGGTGCGGCAGACGGAGCCGGATGTACGACTCGTTGCTGCCGACGAGCTCCGCAGGGTTCACGACCTCGTCGAAGATGCGCACCTGCACGCCCTTTCCGGTCAGCGTCTCGGCGATGTCGACGTACGGGCTCTCGCGGAGGTCGTCCGTGCCGCTCTTGAAGGCCAGCCCGAGGAGCGCGACACGCCGCCACCCCAGCGACAGCACATGGTCCACCAGGCGCCGCGTGTGCGAGGCGTTGCTCGGCAGCAGGCTCTCCAGGAGCGGCGCGGCCACATCGGCGTGACGGACCGCATGGATCAGGGCACGCACGTCCTTCGGCAGGCAGGATCCCCCGAAGGAGGCGCCCGGCCGGAGATACCGTGCCGAGACGTTCAGCACCTTGTCTTCGACGAACACCGCCATGAGCGCCTCGGCGTCGACGTCGTACGCATCCGCGAACCGCGCCATCTCGTTCGCGAACGCGATCTTCACCGCGTGGAACGCGTTGCTGGCGTACTTGACGGACTCCGCCGTCGCGATCGACACCTGACGCACCGGCGCGGCGACGCTCTCGAAGAGATGGGTCACCGCGGCGAGCGCGACATCGTCGTCCGTGCCGATGATCGTGAAGGGCGGATGACCGAAGTCGACGATGGCCGACGACTCGCGGAGGAACTCGGGGCAGTAGGCGACGCTGTACCGCCCACCGGCGGGATCGGGCATGCGCGCGGCGACGATGCGCTCGGTGGTGCCCGGGAGCAGGGTGCTGCGGACGACGACGGTGAGGTGGCGCCCCTCGGGATGCGCGTCGAGGAACGCGCCGATCTGTCCCAGCACCTCCTCGACGAACCCGGTGAACAGCGAACCGTTCGGCGCCGACGGCGTCCCCACGCAGACCACGGCGACATCGGCGTCGATCAGCGCCCGAGCGGCGTCCGTCGTCGCGGTCAGACGCCCGGCATCCACCACGTGGGTGATCAGCTCCGGCAGCCCCGGCTCGGCGAGGGGCGCGAGCCCCCTCCTGACCGCCAGCACCTTCTGGCGGGCGAGGTCCACGCCCACCACGTGATGCCCCGCCTCCGCGAGACAAGCGGCCGTGACACTCCCCACGTATCCCAGCCCGAACACGACCACTCTCATGCTTCCGCCCTCCTCTTCATCTCGGATGCCTCCAGATCGATCCAGTGCCGCGGCACCGCTTCGCCGACGGCGGTGGCGGCCGTCGCGGCCGCGCGCTCGGCGGCGAGCCGCCCGTAGGTCGACGTGAGCCTCTCGGCCTGGTTCTCCCAGCACAGCTGCTCCTGAAAGCGCACGCGCCCGGCTTCACCCATCCGCTGCGCAAGGGCCGGGTCGCCCAGCACCTGCTCCACCGCGTGCGCGAAGCTGCGGGCGTCGTTGTCACGGGCCGCATAAAGAGAGGAATCCTTCGCCGAGAATCGCCCCTCGCGCACGTCGAACTGCACGATGGGCCGTCCGAGGGCCATGTACTCGACGATCTTGTTCATCGTGGACAGGTCGTTCATGGTGTTGACCTCGTCCGGATTCACGCACACATCGGCGTCGGCGAGGATGCTCTTCATCAGGTCGTCCGACACCCGTCCGTGGAACTCGACCCGATCGGCGATCCCGCGGGCCCGGGTCAGGGCCTCGAGACGCCCGCGGTCGGGCCCCGATCCGATCAGCGCGAGATGCACGTCGAGGTGCCGCTCCGCGACCAGCACCTTCACGGCATCGATCAGGTACTCGATGCCCTCCTGGCGCCCCATCACTCCGACGTAGCCCAACAGGTACTGGCGCCCGCGGTGCCAGTCCTCGCCGGTGGATCGGTACGACGCCCACGAACGGGACGGCCCGGAACGCACCACCGTCACGTCCGCGCCGTGGAAGCCACCGCGCTTCATGGCGATGTCGCGGTAGCTCTCGTTGGTGGCGATGACGTGGTCGGCCCAGGCGTAGCTGCGCTGCTCGCACAGGCGCGCCACGCCGACGAAGAGCCAGGGCAGCGGCATCCGCTTCGCCTGCACGAGCTCGGGGCCGATGTCGTGCTGGTCGAAGACGAGCACGCTGCCGTCCTCGCGCTTCGCACGTTTGGCGACGAGGTACAGGAGATCGGGCGGATTGCAGAAGTGGACGATGTCGAACGGCGCGACGCTGCGGGCCATCTCGAACGTCCGCGCCATCCGGTTCAGCGAGACGACGTACTCGCTCACGTAGCCGAGGATCCCCTTCGCCTCGCGCGGGGCTTCGTAGCGGTGCACCGCGACGCCGTCGATCACGAAGTCGCCGACCGGATGGCGCTCATCGCTCGGACACACCACGGTCACGTCGGATCCGGCCGCGGCGAGCGACGTCGCCTCCTGCCAGACGCGCCGGTCGAACGGCACGGGCAGATTCTGGACCAGGATGGCGATGCGGCGTCCGGTGAGGGACGTCATCGCACCTTCGCGTTCAGCTTCCATGTCTCTCCCCCTCAGACGAGGACTTCCGCCGGGGCCGGGTGGCCGAGGAACGCCGTCGGGCTGGCGGTGAGGCCGTATGCGCCCTGCTGGAAGACCACGATCAGGTCGTCGAGCTGCACCGGCGGCACCTCGACGCCGTCGCCGAGCAGGTCCAGCGGCGTGCACAGGCACCCCACGACGTCGACCGTCTCGACGGGCTCATCGTCGGCGCGGGTGCCGACGATGAGCGGGTAGTTGCGTCGGATGGCCTGCCCGAAGTTGCCGGACGCCGCGAGCTGGTGGTGCATCCCGCCGTCGACGACGAGATACGTCCTGCCGCGCGACACCTTGCGGTCGAGAACCTTCGTGACGTAGACCCCGCACTCGCCGACGAGGTAGCGCCCCAGCTCGATCACCGGGACGGCATCGGGCATCCGCTCGGCGATGGGTCCGTCCACGAGCTCGTGGAGCGACCCGGCCACGACATCCAGATCGAGCGGGCGATCCTTCTCGGTGTAGGGGATGCCGAAGCCGCCGCCCAGGTTGAGATAGCGCACCGGCGAGCCGACGTGCTCCGCGAGGCGGCTCACGAGATCGACGGTGCGACGCTGCGCCTCGGCGATCGTCTCGGCGTGCAGGTTCTGCGATCCGGCGAAGACATGGAACCCGATCAGGTCCATGCCGGTGGCGGCATATTCCCGCAGGACGTCCGGGACGATCTCGGCATCCATTCCGAACTGCTGTGGTCCGCCGCCCATGCGCATGCCCGAGCCCTTCACGGCGAAATCGGGGTTCACCCGCACCGCGACGTGCGGCACCTCCCCGAGTTCGTCTGCGGCGCGGACGACGCGGCCGAGCTCCGTCGTGGACTCGACCTCGAGGACGACCCCGGCGGCGACCGCCTGCCGGATCTCCGCGGGCGTCTTGCCCGGCCCGGCGAAGCTCACCCTGTCGGGCAGGATCGGCGAGTCGAGCGCTGTCCGCAGCTCCAGCCCCGAGGCGACGTCGATGCGGTCGACGCGCTGCGCGAGGTGCTGCACGATCGCCGGCATGGGGTTGGCCTTCATCGCGTAGCTCAGTTGCACCTTCGCCGGCAGCGCGCTCCGCAGCTGGTCGACTCGAGCGTCGAGCAGACCGCGGTCGTAGGCGAAGAACGGCGTCGACCCGACACGGGCCGCAAGTCGACCGAGGGGCAGGCCGCCGATCCTCAGCTCACCGCCGATCGTGCCGAAGGCCTCGAGGTGCTCCCGGGGTGTCATGACGTCGCCTCCTCGACGATCGCGCGGCGATCGAACTTGCCGTTGGGTGAGCGCGGCAGCTCGGCACGCGTCTCGATCGTGGACGGGAGCATGAACAGCGGCAGCAGCCGCCGCAGCCGGGCGTGCAGCGCGGCCGGGTCGAGGTGCGGCGCCGCCGGCGTGACGACGAGGACGATGCGCTGGCCCAGTTCGGGATCCTCCGCGCCGAATGCCACGGCATCGCGCACGAGGCCGGTGCTGTAGGCGGCCTCCTCTATCTCGGTCGGGCTCACGCGATAGCCGGAGGTCTTGATCATCTCGTCACGACGGCCGACGAAGTAGAGGAAGCCCTCTTCGTCCGCGACGACGGTGTCTCCAGACCAGACCGCGCGCTCCGGCGCCCGCCACGGCTGCCCCGGATGCGCCATCAGCCGGTAGCGCTCGGCGGTCCGCTCGGGGTCGTTCCAGTAGCCGAGGGCGACGAGGGCGCCCCGATGGACGAGCTCGCCCTCCTCCCCCGGCGCACACCGTGTGCCGTCAGGGCGCAGCACGAGGATCTCGGCGTTGGGGACCGCTCTGCCGATCGATCCGGGGCGGCGATCGACCTCGGCGGGGTCGAGATAGGTCGAACGGAACGCCTCGGTGAGGCCGTACATGAGGTACGGCTTCGCCGCCGGAAAGAGACCGCGCAGCCGGTCGAGTGCGCTCCGGGGCAGCCGCCCTCCGGTGTTCGCGAAGTACCGCAGCCGCGATGCCGCCGCCTCCGGCCACGGCACCTGCGAGACCTGCAGCCACAGGGGAGGCACGCCGGTGATCCCGGTCACGCCGTGGCGCTCGCACAGCTTCGGCACGTCGTGCGGCAGGAGGTAGTTCATGAGGATCACCGAGGCGCCGACCGAGAAGGCCGTGGTGATCTGGCTCAGGCCCGCGTCGAAGCTGAGCGGCAGGGCGCTGAGGATGACGTCGTCCGCGGTGTTCAGCAGATACGTGCTGACGCTCTCGGCGCCCGCGATGAGGTTGCGATGGCTCAGGACGACCCCCTTGGGGCGCCCCGTGCTGCCCGAGGTGTAAAGGATGGCGACCGGGTCGAGGTCGATGGTGCCGCACTCGCGAGGCTCGGCCGCGGCATCCTGCCCGTCGTCCCACAGATGGATCCGCGGCGTGGGCGAAAGCCCGTCCGGCGGCTTCCCGACGACGACGACATCGGTGACGAGCGTGGCGTCGGCGAGGTCCTGCGCCAGCTGCCCGAGGCGGTCGGCGGATGTGATGAGGACGCGTGCGCCGCTGTCGCCGAGGATATGCGCCACCTGCGCCGGCTTGAGCACGTGGTTGATCGGCACGAACAGTCCGCCCGCGACCGAGGTCGCGAACATCGCCGCGACCGTCTCGATCCGCTTGTCGAGGTAGATCGCGGCGCGGTCCCCGCGCCCGAGTCCGAGCTGCTGCAGCTGCGCCGCGGCAGCGCGGACCATCGCCCAGGTCCGGGCGTACGTGACGGACTCGTCGCGGGAGGTGAGTGCCGTCGCGTCCGGGGTCGACGCGGCCGCCTGCGCGAGCAGGTCGTGCACGTGGGAGCGCGCCGGGGTCATGGTCCGGTCTCCTCGTCGAGCCAGGCCAGCAGCTGCCGCGCACGCGACGACCAGCCGGCATCGGCCACCGATCGCCGGATCTCGCGGCGGTCCGCCGGCGTGCGGACGCTCTCGTGCACGAGCGACGCGAACGACTCGGCCGACTCCGCGGTGCTCACGAACCGATGGTCGAGGCCCTCCGTCGTCGCGACATCCGTCGCCACGACGGGGCGCCCTGCTGCCAGGTACTCGATGGTCTTCAGCGGGTAGCTGCGCCGGTTGAACATGGTGTCGGCGTACGGGGTGAGCCCGACGTCCATGCAGGCGAGGTACGCCGGCAGGTCGTCCCGCGACACGGCGGTCACCCATTGCACTCCGGGCAGGCGTGTCAGGGCCGCGAACCGCTCCGCGGTGTCCGACGAGTGGAAGCGCTGCGGCCCGACGAGGAGGAGCCCGATCCCGGCACCCTGCACCGCCTGCAGGACGGACAGGTCGACGCGCGAGTTGAACTGCCCCACGACGCCGGCGATCGGCGACGGCAGCCGCACGTCCTGCGCGCGTTCGACCTCCGAGCGGGCGAGGACGTCGAGGTCCGCGCCGTTGGGCAGCCAGCGCGAGGCCCGGCTCGTGCGCTGCAGGTGTCGGCCGAGCTCGGGGGTGACGGCGAGCACCAGCTCCGCTTCACGGAGGTTCGCCTCGCGGGCGGCCCCGAGGTAGCGCCGGTCGACACCCCACAGCGTTCCGGCCTCGACGAAGTCGTCGGTCGCGTAATACACCTTTCGACCGGGCAGCCGCCGGGTGCGGGCGAGCATGGGCGACGACGACGCGCAGACCACCGCGGAGGGAGTCAGCCCGTGCCGTCGGAGATAGGCCTGGGCGATGAACCCGCACCACGCGTCCGCAATCCACCGCAGGACGGGGCGCTGATTGGCCGGCACGATCGCACCGCGAAGTCGGACGATGTTCGGCCGCGGCCGGGTCACCGCCGCCACCGACGGCACCCGGCGATGCAGGGGGCTCTGCGAGGGGTCGACCCAGATCACCGGACGCTGCCGCGAGATCTCCGTCACCAGCTGCCGGTCCGTGCCCGCGACGTCGTCCCACGCGACGCCCGGGAAGTAGAGGATCGGGTCGTGCGCGGTGCCCACGGAGCGGCGTGCCGGCGCCTGAGACCGGCCGGCGGCGGCGACGGGCACCGCGTTGAAGTCGTCCGTCGGCGCACCGCCCAGCCGGCGGGCCACGCCGCGCCGGAGGTAGTACCCGCCCAGCGCGCCCGCGGACGCCGCAGCCGCGACGACCCGGCGCTTCTGTTCTGCCCGCCCCGCCCAGGCATCCCGGTAGACGGCCACCTGCCGGTGGGCGGCCGCCGTGAGCGAGAAGTCCTCGACCAGCTCGCGGCTGAACGCCCCGAGCTCACGGCGACGCTCGTCGTCTGCGAGCAGGGGGGCGAGCTCGGCGCGCAGCAGCCGGGGGCCCTGGTCCCGCCCCGGCCCGACGCCGTACCAGCCCTGCCAGCGGAAGAGGTCCGCGGTCCGGGGCGTCAGCGTCTGGAAGAATCCGTGCTCGCCCTGCACGATGAGCGGCTTGCCGAACGCGAGCGATCGGAGCGCCGATCCGCCCATGCCCAGCACGACGTCCGCGGTGGCGTACGCGACCCTCGGGTCGGCGAGCTCCCCGGTGAACACGACGCTCCCGAGCCTGCGGCCGGCATCGGCCCGCGCGGCGGCCTCCACCATGTCTGCTCGCGAGCTGCCGTCGCCCACGATCAGCAGCTGGAACGGCAGCTCGTCGGCGAGCTGACCTGCCGCCTCGATCGCGGCGAGGATGCCCTCCGCCTTCAGGTCCGGCACGAGCCGGCTCACGCACGCGACGACGGGCCGCTCGTCGAGTCCCCACGCGGCGCGGAACGCCGCGATCTCGGCGTCCCCTGGGGCGGTGTTGTGAACGAGGTCGACCGGCGGCTCGATCAGCGTCACCGCCAGTCGACCGCGCGCCTGCTCGACGGCCGAGATCTGCTGGGTGCCGACGACGAGCGGCATCCACCGGGGGATGAAGGGCGCCACCGACATCGACATGACCGTGCAGACGGCCGCGGCACCGGGGAGGGGCTCCGTCGCGAGCGCCGCCTCCAGCGCGGGCGGCCACTCGTAGCCGTGCACGACGTCGATCCCGCGTTCGACCACGAGCTCTCGGATCGCCCGGGCCACGGTCGGCGACGGGCGCCGCCCGGGCTGCGGCGATTCGACGAACTCGAGGCCCAGCTCGTCGATGCGCGCGCACAGCGTTCCGCGACGCCCGAACACGATGCATTCGTGCCCGATCGCGGTCACGGCGGCGGCCAGCTCGATGGCGTTGAGCTGGCTGCCTCCGAGGTCGAGGTCGTGCGGGCAGACGAGGATCTTCACGTCGTCGCCCCTTCCGCCGTGTCCGCGCGGGCCGTCTGCAGGATGCCCAGGCTGCGCCGCGACAGCAGCAGCAGCCCCGCGCTCACCGCGACCGCGAGGACTCCGGCGAGCGCGGCGGCCAGGAACGGCGACGCGATCAGCTGTGCGCACAGGATGCCGGCAGCCAGCGCCACGACGCCCCCGAGCAGCGGGACGAGCGTCGCGCGTGCCAGCGCGAGCATGCGCACGCCCGCACGCCCGAGGGCCCAGCCGTAGCCGCCGACCATGACGGCGGCCGCCACGAGGAACTGCGCGGCGGCGACGCCGGCGATCCCTCCGCGGTCGGCGCCGACGAGGAGCGCCGGGACGAGGACGGCGAGCCACGCGAGCTGGATGACGAGCAGCGCCGTGGACCGCCGCTTCACGGCGAGGAAGTCGTACGACAGCTCGAAGACGATGCGGATCGCGGCCTGCAGGGCGAGCCATTGCAGCGCCACCGCGGCCGGAGCCCACACCGCACCGTAGACGAAGGTGACGACCGGCAGGGCGGCCCCCGAGAGGAATGCGCACGCCGGGAGCGCCACGGCCAGGACGACCCGGAACGCCGCCCGGAAGCCGGCATCCATCCGGCTCGCGTCGCCCTGGATCCGCGCGAACGCGGCCGGCGCCACGGCTCTGATGGGCTGGGACAGCATGTTGACGGGCCAGCTGGCGAGGTTGAAGGCCAGCACGTAGAAGCCGAGCGCCTGCGAGCCCAGGAGCGCGCCGACGACGAGCTGATCGGCGTACGCGACGGCGAAGACGACGATGCTCGCCCCCGCGAGCGGCAGGCCGAAGCTCAGCAGCGGCCGCACGAGCGCCCGATCCCAGCCGAAGCGCAGCCGTTCGGGCGAGAACGCGACGATCATCACGGAGAAGACGACGGTGGCGACGACGCGTCCGATCGCCAGGCTCATCGCCCCGACGCCGAGCAGTGCCAGGGCGATCGAGATGCCGGCGCCCAGCCACACGTTCACCTGGTCGGCGATGGTGCGCCGGCCCTGCTGGAACCCGCGCTGCAGCAGCGCGGCCGGCGTGGCCACCAGTCCGTTCAGCGGCACGCACACGAGCATCAGCTGGACGACGGCGGTCGCGCCGGGGTCGCCCATCGCCGCGGCGAACACCGGCGCGACGGCGAGGCCGGCGGCGAAGAGCAGCGTGCTCGCCACCACCGAGATCGTGGTCACCGTCGGTGCGATGCGGCGAGGGTCGCCGTCCCACCTCACGATCGCCAGGCTGACGCCGAGCTCGTTGAAACTCAGCACCGCCATCAGTGCGACCATGGCGACGGCGAAGGTGCCGAACTCCTCGGGCCCCAGCAGCCGCGCGATGACGATGCCGATCGCGAGGCCGCTGAGCTTGCCGATCACGGTGTTGGCGAAGCTCCAGCCCAGGGCACGCCGCGCGGTCGGCTCGCGCGATCCGCGTTCGGTGTCCGTCGTCGAGCCGCGCAGCCGCATGTCATGCCCCTGCCGCTGAGACGAGTGCGCCGGCCACGGTGTCCTGCTGCGCACGCGTGAGGTGCGGGAACATCGGCAGCGAGAGGATCCGGTCGGCGGCGGCCTCCGCTGTGGGGCACTGACCCCGCCGGCCGCCGAGGGCCGCGTACGCCTCGGTGAGGTGCACCGGGGTCGGATAGTGGATGCCGCACCCGATGCCCGCGCCGGCCAGCGCATCCGCCACGCCGTCGCGATCGTCGACCCGGACCACGTACAGGTGCCAGACGTCCGCGTTGCCGGGGCGGACGGAAGGCGCCCGCACGTCGCCGATGCCGGCGAGCAGCTCTCCGTACCGTGCCGCCGCCGCCGCCCGGGCGGCGTTCCAGCCGTCCAGCCGCCGCAGCTTCGCGCGCAGCACGGTCGCCTGCACGGCGTCCAGCCGCGCATTGACGCCGACGCGGTCGTGCACGTACTTGACGGAGCTGCCGTGCGCCGCCAGACTCCTCACGCGGTCGGCCAGTGCGGCGTCGTTCGTCATCACCGCTCCGGCGTCGCCCGCGGCTCCGAGGTTCTTGCCCGGATAGAAGCTCGTCGCGGCGATCCTGCCGACGGCTCCGGCACGCCCGGCCGGGCCTCGCGCGCCCTGCGACTGGGCAGCGTCCTCGACGACCTCCAGCCCGTGCTTCGCGGCGATCGGACCGATGAGCTCCATCGGGGCGGTCTGCCCGAAGAGGTGGACGGGCACGATCGCCTTCGTGCGAGGCGTGATGGCGGCTTCCACCGCCGCGGGATCGATGAGCAGATGCTCGTCGTCGACATCGACGAAGACGGGCACCGCGCCGACGCGGGAGGCCGCCTCCGCGGTCGCGATGAAGGTGTTGGCGGGCATGATCACCTCGTCGCCCGGCCGGACCCCCACCGCCCGGTAGGCCAGTTCGAGGGCGTCGGTGCCGTTGGAGACGCCGACGACGTGCCCGACGCCGATGTACTCGGCGTACTCGCGCTCGAACGCCTCGACAGCGGCACCGCCGATGAACGCGGCGGTCGCGAGCTGGTCGCGCCAGATCGGGAGCACCTCGTCGGCGATCTCGGCCTGCTGCGCCGCCAGATCGAGGAAGGGGACCCGCACGGTCATGCCGGCCTCCGGATCTCTCGCGCCGGCACGCCCGCCCAGGTCGCTGCGGCGGGAACGTGGTCCAGCACGACGGCACCCATTCCGACGGTCGCCGACTCGCCGACGGTGAGTCCCTGCCGCACCGATGCGTTCATGCCGAGGTAGGCGGCCGGCCCGATGTGCACGGTCCCGCCGAGCGCGACCCCGGCGGCGAGCGTCACGAAGTCCTCCAGGACGTCGTCGTGGGTGATGGTGCAGTTCGGCATGACGACGACGTGGTGCCCGAGCGCGGCGTCGGCGGTCACGACGACGTTGTCCAGGACGATGCTGCCGGGACCGATCCGGCTCGACCGGCCGATGCGGGCCGACCGTGCGACATAGGTGGCGTACCGGTCGTCGCCGACTCCTGACTCGTGGAGCCGGCGCACGACAGCGCGCCGACCCTGACTGCGTCCGACGCATACCAGCAGCGCCTCGGGGCGCGCCGCGACGTCGCCGACGGTCCCGACGACGGGGATGCCGCCGACCGTGGTCCCCTGCAGGTCTGCGTCGTCGTCGACCACCCCGACGACACCGGTGATCCCGGCCGCGAGCACCTCGCGTGCCAGTCCGCTCGCCCCCACCAGCAGGATCCCCTCGTTCACGATGCCGCTCCGCCCGGTGCGCGCAGGACCGCGATCACACGCTCCTGGTCCTCGTCGGTCAGCTGGTGGTAGACGGGGAGGATGAGCGTGGCGTCGGTCAGGTGCTCCGTGACGGGGAGCCCCGCCTCCGGGGTCAGCTCGCGGTAGGGCGGCTGGCGGTGGGCCGCCATGATGCCCCGGCGCGCCGAGATGTCGGCACGCGCCAGCGCCTCCAGCAGTCCGTCGCGGTCGGTCGGGTACTCCGCGCCGACCTCG
>Ga0160450_100970_pt1 | contig 12639 bp, 10 predicted proteins | sample HID1975K_E1MG_FD_108257 | JGI IMG/M metagenome (GOLD analysis project Ga0160450, IMG submission 108257) | Enriched soil microbial communities from UW Madison campus, WI, USA - HID1975K_E1 MG | ecosystem: Environmental > Terrestrial > Soil > Unclassified | place: USA: Madison, Wisconsin...
CCGCTGCTCGAGGTATCTGACACGCTACTGCCTGGATCAGGGCGTCGAAGAGGTCGACGCTGGTCGCCCGGGGATGCGGTTCGCGTCGCAGCCGCCCCCAATGGCGGAGGAGGCCGGCTCCGGCCGGGCGAAGGCGCGACGCGTTCGCGCTGACATGAACGTGGAGTGTCGCGGAGTCCAGCACGAACACGCCCACCGGCGCGAGCGCACTGACGCAGGCGAGGCGTCCCCCGGCGCGGCAGGCTGCGACGATGTCGGCCGGAGCCTCCGCGGGGAGATACATCCCTCCCCTCGGCCGCAGGAGGCGTCCACTGCGGACGTCGTCCGCGATCGCGCGATCCGTCCAGCCCGCGGCGCGCAGGTCGGCCCGGCGGGCGAACGACGAGGCTGATCGGGCGAGGTCCACCCGCCCAGCGTCGAGCCACGCCGACGCAGGTCGGTGCTCACCGGCGCAGATTGTGGACAGCCCGCACCGGGGTGTCCCCCGGGTACGGCCGGGGAGGACGCGCTCCGATGTGTTGAGAATTCAGGAGACACGAAGCACCGTGTGGCCGCCTGGCGGCCACACGGTGCGTCCGTCCTGAATTCTCGTCGTGAGGGCCGGGCCAGTCGACCCGCCCGGGGTCAGCCCAGCGCGGGGATGACCTCACGCTCGAACAGCTCCACGCCCGAGACGTCGTACGCCGCTTCGGGGAAGTAGTGGATGCTGTAGCCCAGGCCGTGCTCGGCGCGCTCGGCGAGGCGCTCGGCGACCTGCTCGGGCGTGCCGAAGCCGGGCGAGGCGAGGTAGTCGTGCTCGATGTGCGCCGCGCGCTCGTCACCCACGTGCGGGCGCAGCCGCTCGATGACCGCGGCCAGGCGGTCGCGGGCCTCGGCCTCGGTGGCGCCGACGATGGTGTTGAAGTTGGACGAGCGCGTGATCGATGCGAAGTCGCGGCCGAGGGCGTCGCAGTGGCCGCGCAGCACGTCGCTCTTGTGGTCGAACTCCTCCAGCGAGCCGGCGAAGTTCGTGTACGAGGCGTACTGGGCGGCGATCTTGAGCGTGACCTTCTCGCCGCCGCCGGCGATCCAGAAGGGGATGCCGCCGTCCTGCAGCGGGAGCGGCTGCACGATCGCGCCGTCGACCTGGAAGTGGCGGCCGTCGAGGGTCGCGCGCCCGGTCGTCCACGCCTGGTTCATGATGTCGACGCCCTCGCGCAGCATCCGGAGCCGCTCGGGCACGGGCGGGAAGCCGTACCCGTACGCCTTCCACTCGTGCTCGTACCAGCCGCCGCCGATCCCCATCTCGGTGCGCCCGCCCGACACGATGTCGACGGTCGCGGCGACCTTGGCGAGGTACGCGGGGTTGCGGTAGCCCATGCACGTGCACATCTGCCCGAGGCGGATGCGGGAGGTCGACGCGGCGAATGCGGCAATGAGGGTCCACGCCTCGTGGGTCGCCTCGTCGGAGTGCACCGGCGTGGTGTGGAAGTGGTCGTAGACCCACAGCGACTCCCACGGCCCGGCGTCGGCGCGCTGCGCGAGCCCGTTCATCACCGCCCAGTGATCGGAGGGGTCGATGCCGACGAGATCGAATCGCCAGCCTTGGGGGATGAAGGTTCCGAAACGCATTCCCCCAGCCTAGGGAAGCGTTTGCTCGTGCTCCATCCCGAACACCCGGGCATGCGGCATCCGCTCGCGCATCACGGCGATCGCCTCGGGGTTGTGGTCGACGAGCACGGCGTCGCGCCCGAGCGCGGACGCCACCGCTCCGGTCGTGCCGCTGCCGGCGAAGAAGTCGAGCACGCGGTCGCCGGGCCGCGACGACGCCTGCACGATGCGCCGCAGGATCCCCTCGGGCTTCTGCGTCGGGTAACCGGTCTTCTCGCGGCCCGTCGTCGGCACGATGGTGTGCCACCACACGTCGGTGGGGAGCTTGCCGCGCTCGGCCTTCTCGGGGGTCACGAGCCCCGGAGCCATGTACGGCTCGCGGTCGACGGCCTCGGAGTCGAACCAGTAGGCCTTGGGATCCTTCACGTAGACGAGGATCGTGTCGTGCTTGGTCGGCCAGCGCTTGCGCGTCTTGGCGCCGTAGTCGTACGCCCAGATGAGCTCGTTGAGGAAGCGGTCGCGCCCGACCAGTGCGTCCATGAGTACCTTGGCGTAGTGCGCCTCGCGGTAGTCGAGGTGCAGGTACAGCGTGCCGTCGTCGGTGAGGAGCCGCCAGGCCTCCTCGAGGCGGGGCTCCAGGAAGCCCCAGTAGTCGTCGAACCGGTCGTCGTACGCGCGCAGGTCGCCGCGGATCCGCTCGTACTCGCGGCCGTGGAACCCCCGCCGCACCACCGCGGGCGACCCCGGAGCGGCCGGCGCCTCGTCGGCGGGATGCTGCGGCGCATCGGAGGCCGCCCACCGCGCCGTCTCGAGCGCCCGCTCCTGCGTGCGGCCGGTGTTGAACGGCGGGTCGAGGTAGACGAGGGTGAACGAGGCGTCGGGCAGGCTCCGGATCACCTCGAGGTTGTCGCCGGCGTGGATCTCGACCGAGCCGGGCCCCTCGACAGGCTCAGGGACCGGGACGGGAACCGAGGTCACGGGACGCGACGCAGCCATGCGTCGGTCGAGAACTTGGACTCCACCAGCGCCTCGGCCTCGGCGTACTCGTCGGGCGTGATGCTGCCGGGCACGGCGCCGTACAGGCTCGTGAAGGTCTCTTCGAGCTTCGCGATGATCGCCTCGCGTGGGAGCCCCGTCTGGCGTCGCAGCGGGTCGACGCGCTTGGCGGCCGACGTCGTGCCCTTGTCGCTGAGCTTCTCGCGGCCGATGCGCAGCACCTCGGTCATGACGTCGCCGTCCATGTCGTAGCTGAGCGTCGCGTGGTGCAGCACTCCCCCGTTGGCGAGGCGCTTCTGCGCGGCGCCGCCGATCTTGCCCTGCGGCGAGGCGATGTCGTTGAGCGGCTGGTACGTCGCCTCGATGCCGAGCGCGCGCAGCGCCTGCAGCACCCAGTCATCCAGGAACGCGTACGAGTCCGCGAACGTGAGCCCCTGGACGAGGGATGCCGGCACGTACAGCGAGTACGTGACGATCGAGTTGGCGCCCATCATCATGGCGCCTCCGCCTGAGATGCGCCGCACGACGTCGTACCCGTGCTTGGCGGCTCCGTCGGGGTCGACCTCGTTGCGGAGGGACTGGAACGAGCCGATCACGACGGCGTTCTCGTCCCATTCCCAGATGCGCAGCGTCGGGCGCCGGCGTCCGTCGCCGACGCGGCCGGTGAGCACCTCGTCGAGTGCCAGGTTCATGCGCGGCGACACCGGGCCGTCGTGCACGATCTCCCAGTCGAAGTCCCGCCACCCGGGCGCGGTGACGAGCGCCCGCCGCACGGCGGTGCCGACGGCCTCGGGTGTGAAGCCGAGCAGCTGAGCCCCCTCGGGGAGCGCACCGCGCACGGCGGCCGCGATGGTCGAGACGTCGGCCTCGATCGGCAGCCCGTTGACGGCGGCGTCGATGTCGAGCAGCGCGTCATCGGGTTCGAGGAAGAAGTCGCCCGCGAGGCGGAAGTCCGCGATGCGCCCGTCGCGCTCTTCGAGGTCGACGACCACGAGCTTCCCACCGGGCACCTTGTATTCGCCGTGCATGGGAATCAGCCTATTGCGCGGGGCGGGCGGGAGGCCGGGTCGCTCCCGGGGGGCGGTCGGATGCCGCCCCCAGGACGGCACCCGACCGTGTGCTCAGTTGATGCCGGGGATGACGAGCCAGTGGTTCACCAGCACGATCCACAGAGCGATGACCGCGAGCGCCGCGATCGCGACGCCGATGCCCTGGCGCCCGCGGAACACGATCCCGATGACCACGACGATGAGCGTCGCGATGGCCAGGACCAGCGCCCCGAAGGGGATGCCGGGGAGGAACAGCGACAGGACGAACAGCGCCGACACCACGATCTCGATGATGCCGATGAGCGTGTTGCCCTTGCCTCGGACGCGCAGGATGCCGTCGATGAGCGCGAGGATGCCGCCGACGAGGGCGATGAGCAGGAGCCAGCTGAGGGTGATCAAGGCGGGGGGACCCTTCTCTCAGGAAAGCCCCGGCGGTCGCCGAGGCGCGGTCAGCCTATCGACGGCGCTCACCGTGCCGCCGAATCGTGCCCGAGGCTGGACGCGGGGGTTCGCGGACTGCTATGAGGGGGTGGCGCCGGCGCGTCGGCACCGTCACCACCCCCTGCTCTCACGGCAGATCCACGGCGCGTGTCACGCGGATCAGGCGCGCGCCGGGAACCTCGGGTCGAGCCACGCGAGCAGGTCGGCGCGCACGTCGCCCTGCATGACCTCGTTGAAGATCTCGTGCCGGGCACCCGGATAGACGAGCGTCGTCACGTCGGTGAAGCGCGAGCGCGTGCGGTACGCGTCGGCGAGGCGGTGCACGCTGCGCGGTCCACCCACGGTGTCGTCGCGACCGACCATGAGAAGGGTCGGGATGCCGCGCCCGACGCGCCGGCGCGGCTTGCCCAGCAGGCGCAGCGTGTCCATCGGGCCGAACAGCTTCGGCAGCGGCGTCGTGGTGGTGAGGGGGTCCGCGAGGAACGCCTCGCCCACCGCCGGATCTGACGACAGCCACTCCACACCCGTGGCCTGAGGCCCGCGCCACGGCTTGTTGAGGTCGCCGGAGTTCAGCGAACCCGGCCACAGCAGCGACGAGCCGCTGAGCACCAGGCCGTCGTACGCGTCGGGATGAGCGTTCACGAGCTTCTGCGACAGGAACGATCCCCAGGAGTGGCCGATCAGGATCAGTGGCAGGTCGGGGTTCTCGGCGCGGATCAACTCGGTCAGCTGCCACTCCGCCGCGATCGCGGCGCGCAGGCCGCCGGGGCCGAGGCGGCCGAGCTGCGTCGCGTCGCCGCCGTGCTGCTTCATGCCGGTGCGGCCGTGCCCGCGGTGGTCGTCGGCGTACACGGTGTAGCCGTCGGCGGTGAGCGCCTCGATGAGAGCGCCGTAGCGGCCGGCGTGCTCGCCGACGCCGTGCAGCAGCTGCACCACCGCCCGCGGCTCGGTCGCCGGATGGACGTCGTAGACGATCGTGACACCGTGCGCGTCGATGAACTCGGGCATGGCGAGAGTCTAGGGTGCGGCATCCCCCGTCCTTTCTTTAGCAAGGCTAATGAGCTAGGCTAAATAACCGGATGAGCAGCTACGGAACCCCCACGACACGCACCGATACCGAACACGATCCCGATCTCGCCGCCGCCGCCTCGCAGCTGCGGATCGCCACCTTCCGGCTCGCGCGGCGCATGCGCACGCAGCGTGCCGTCGACTCGATGAGCGACGGCCAGTTCGCCGTGCTCGCCGCCCTCTGGAAGAACGGCCCGCACACCCTCGGCGAGCTCGCCGAGCGCGAGCGCGTGTCGGCCCCCTCGATGAACCGCACGGTCAACTGCCTGCAGGACTCCGGCTGGATCACCCGCAGCGCCGACGAGAACGACGGCCGCAAGGTCGTGATCTCGCTCACCGAGTCCGGTCGCTCGGTCGTGGACGAGACGGCCCGCCGACGCGATGCGTGGGTCGAGTCCGTCCTCGCCGAGCTCACCGAGGACGAACGCGCGACGATCGCCGCGGCCGCCGAGCTCATGGCCCGGATGGTGACGCTGTGAAGGCCATGTTCCGCTCGCTGTCGCTGTACAACTTCCGGGTCTGGTTCATCGGCGCGCTCATCTCGAACATCGGCGGCTGGATGCAGTCGACCGCCCAGGACTGGGTGGTGCTCACCGAGCTGACGAACCACGACGCCACCGCGATGGGCGTCACGATGGCCCTCCAGTTCGGACCGCCGCTCGTGCTCGTCGGCATCACCGGGTGGGTCGCCGACAGATTCGACCGGCGACGGCTGCTCATGGTGACGCAGTCCGCCCTCATGCTGCTCGCGATCGCGGTGGGCATCCTGCTGCTCACGCACGTGATGACGCTGCCGCTGATGTGGCTGTTCGCCCTCGGCTTCGGCATCGCCAACGCGTTCGACGCGCCGGCCCGCCAGGCGTTCGTCTCGGATGTCGTGGCGAAGGAGAACACCTCCAACGCCGTCGCCCTCAACGCCGCGTCGTTCAACACCGCGCGCCTGATCGGCCCCGCGATCGGCGGCATCCTGATCGTCCTGGTCGGCACCGGCTGGATGTTCCTGGCGAACGCCGCGACGTTCCTCGCGATGCTGATCGCCCTGTGGGCCATGCGCACCGACGAGCTTGTGCCCCGCGTGCGCGCGTCCGGTGCCGCCCGGCTCGCCGACGGGTTCCGCTACGTGGCGCGCCGCCCCGACCTCATCGTCACGTTCGTGATGGTGTTCCTCATCGGTGCATTCGGCATGAACTTCCCGATCTTCGCCTCGACGATGGCGCTCGAGTTCGGCCGCGACGCCGACGGCTACGGCCTGCTGAGCTCGGTCCTCGCGATCGGCTCCCTCGCCGGTGCCCTGCTGTCGGCACGGCGCGACCGGGCGCGGCTGCGGGTGGCGATCTACGCCGCGGGAGGGTTCGGCGTCGTGTCGCTGGTGTCGTCCATGATGCCCACCTACGTCCTGTACGCGGCGACGCTCGTGTTCGTCGGGTTCTGCACGGTCACGATGCTGACGACGGCCAACGGCTACGTGCAGACCTCGACGGATCCCGCGCTGCGCGGCCGCGTGCTGGCGCTGTACATGGCCGTCATCATGGGCAGCACGCCGATCGGGGCGCCGATCGCCGGCTGGGTGGCCACGACGTTCGGCCCGCGCGCCGCGATCCAGGTCGGCGCCGTGGCGGGCCTCCTCGCCTGCGCGATCGGCATGACGTGGATGATCGCCTCCGGCCGCATGCGCCGGCACGAATCGCGACGGTTCCTGCTGACCGTCGACGAGACGCGTCCGCTGACGATCGTCGCACCGGAGGAGTTCAGCGACGAGGTCGCCGCCACCACCCCGATCCGCTCGATCGCGGACGACGAGCGCCGCGCCGCCAAGGCCAGCTGACCTGCGCGCGGGACCTGCGAGGGATGCCGGCGGCCGCGCCGCCCGCATCCCGTCGCGTCAGGCGCGGAAGGAGAGCGGCACCCGCACGGGCGCGTAGCCGTCGGCGGTGACGACCACCGTCGCGGCGCCCGGCCCGGTGGGCCGGACGATCGCCAGCGCACGTCCGTCGTGCGTCGTCACGGTCGGACCGGCGAACGACTCCTCGGTGCGGATGCGTCCCGTGCCGAGCCCTGCGAGCTCGGCGTCGCCCTCGACGGTCACGCGGATCGTCACATCGGCATCGCACGCCACGACGCCGTCGGCGTCGGCCAGCGACACCCTCACGAACGCGAGGCCGTCGGATGCGATGTCGGAGCGCTCGGCCGTGGCGGCCAGCGCAAGCGCGCCGGCGGTGCGCAGCGCGGTGCGGCCGACCTCCCGGCCGTCCGACCGTGCGATCGCGACCAGCTCGCCGGGCCGGTACTCGGTCTCGAACCGGGCGCGGAACGCCTTGTCGGCGCCGACCTCGGCAACACCCAGCGACACCCCGTCCCGCAGCAGCTCGACCTCGTCGGCGGCCGCGTAGACGTCGACCGTGACGGGGGCGCCGGGTGCGGCATCCCACGTCCACGACGACACGGAGTCGTCCCACGACCACGGCGTCGTCGCGGTCGGACGGCCGTGATGACGGGGCGGATGGACGGCGAGGTACGGGTCGGCGCGCAGCCCGTACACGATCTCGCGGTAGTACGACACCGGCCGGCGGTGTCCCGTGATGTCGAGGTCGCCGCAGCCGGCGAGCAGGTGCGGGTACGGACCGACGGTGCCCGTGGGGGTGTAGCCCGGCTCGTCGGTGTAGTCCACGCGACCGATGCCCGCCTCACCGAGGTGGTCCCAGCCCGTCCAGGTGAAGTCGCCGATCACGTGCGGCAGGCGTTCGACCAGCTCCCACATGCGCTCGATGCGCGACGGGAACGTCTCGGACCCCACGATGACGCGGTGCGGGAACAGCCGGCGATCGAGCTCGTAGCGCGACTCGGCGTAATTGAACCCCACGACGTCGAGCACCGACGCCGATTCCTCGGTCGAGGTCGTCACGAGCTCCGACGCATTGGCGCGCGCCATCGTGTCGCCCATCGTCGCCATCATCGTGTTCGGATCGGATGCCCCGTCCGCCTGCGCCCCGGCGGTCGCGGTCGCCGCGGCGTCGGCTGCCGCGATCTCGGTCATGCGGTCGAGATTCGCGATGATGCCGTTGATCCCGTTCGTCACGAGGCGCGTGTCGTCGCGATCGCGGACCGCCTCTGCCAGGCGCCGGCTCCAGGCCGCGCCCGCGGGCGAGGCGAGCTCCAGGATCTCATTCCCGATCGAGTACATGATGACGCTCGGGTGGTTGCGGTCTTTCGCCACGAGCGCGTCGACGTCGTGCCGCCAGCGCTCGGCGAACCCCGGCGCGGCGTCGAACGCCACCTTCGACCGCGTCCACGTGTCGGTGAGCTCGTCCATGACGTACACGCCGTGGCGGTCGCAGGCGTCGAGCATCGCACGGCTCATCGGGTTGTGAGCACTGCGGAGGGCGTTGAACCCGGCCTCCTTGAGCAGCCGCACCCGACGGTCCTCGGCATCGGCGAACGTCGCGGCGCCCAGCGGGCCGCTGTCGTGATGGACGCACGCGCCGCGCAGATCCACCGCCTTCCCGTTGATGCGCAGGCCGCGCTGCGGGTCCACCTGGACGCGGCGGATGCCGAAAGCGGCGGCATCCCGGTCGAGCTCCGCGCCCTGCTCGTCGGCGAGGGTCGTCCGCACACGGTGGAGGGCGGGTGCGGCGTCGCTCCACAGCGCCGGGGCCTCGACCGCGAGACGGGCCCGCGCGACGGCGTCGGTGCCGGGCAGCACGGTCACGGGCGCCGAGCCGGCGACCAGATCCGCCCCGTCCGGACCCTCGACCGTCCACGAGACGCGCAGCGTCCGCGTGTGCCGCGAGCCGTTGCGCACCGTCGTGGCGACGTGCACGACCGCACGCTCGGCATCGACGTCGGGGGTCGTGACGCGCGTGGCGTCGAGCGGCAGATGCACGGGATCGGCGACGACGAGGTGCACCGGACGATAGATGCCCGCACCGGAATACCACCGGCTGTCCCGGTGCGCGCGGGCCTCCACCGTGAGCCGGTTGGGCTCGCCGTAGCGCAGGTACGGGTCGAGCACGGCCTCGAACGCGTTGTACCCGTTGGGCTCGTGCACGACGGCATCCCCGTTCAGGAAGACGGCGGCGTCCCGGTAGACGCCCTCGAACTCGACGCGCACGGTCTTGTCACGCCGGTGCGCGGGAACCTCGAACGTCTTGGCGTACTCGAACACCCCGCCGGGGACGTAGCCGGTGTGCACGACCTGGTCGCTCGACGCGGAGCGGGGCAGATCGCGGACGGCATCGTGCGGCAGCCGCACGGGGCGCGGTGCGGACTCGGCCGTCGCCGCCTCGAACGCGCCGAGCTTCGGCCCGACGGTCCAGCCGTCGAGCCAGGGTTCGCGGATCATGCGTCGGGTTCCGTCGCGACGGCAGCGGCATCCCGCGGCGTCCCGGATGCCGCCGTCGTGTCGCCGTCGGCCCCGGCATGCGCGTCCAGCACGTCGAGCGCGTTCTCGAGGCCCGCGAGGTCGTAGCCGCGGATGAGGCTGCGGAGGCACTCGTGCATCGCCGCGGCCATATCGGTGGAGGATCGGTCCAGCAGCCACTGCACCTGGAGTCCGTCCATGAGGGCGATCGTCGCGACCGCGGCGCGCGCGGGGTCGACGCCGTCGTTGAGGCGGCCCGCCGCCGCCGCCCGCTCGAACGAGCCCGTCACGCTCGTTCGCACGTACATGTAGCGGTTCTTGAAGTAGTCGTGCGCGGGATGATCGGGCGACGTCGCCTCGGCCGACAGCACGCAGTAGAGCTCGACGATGCCGGGGTGGGCGGCATTGAACCGCGCGAGCTCGGCGAGTGAGCGCAGCGCCTCGACCCCGTCGGGCATGTCGAAGTCCACGCGGGACCGTGACAGGTTGTCGCGGTGATCGAGCAGCGCCATGAGCAATGCGCTCTTGCTGCGGAAGTGATGCAGCAGCCCGGCCTCGCTCATCCCCACGCGCTCGGCGACCTCGCGGAGGGACCCCGCCCGGTACCCGGACTGCGCGAACACCTCCAGGGCCGCGTCGAGGATGGCCGTCCGGGTCTCCTTCGACTTGGCGTATTCGCCGCGCGGTTTGCGCCCCGCCGTGGGAGCGGTCCCCTCCCGCGTGACGGCGGTCGTCGTGTCGGTCATCGTCTCACCGTATCCCCGGGTCGTCTCGCCACACCCCCTTCGGTGTGCGCCGGGGTCCTTCCCGTCCGTTCTATAACGAATTTCTAGGAGACGCTAGTTTTTTGTGTCAAAAACCTAGTGCTCACTCGAAATTGCTGTTAGCGTCATCGGCCAGCAGGCGATCCGCAGGGGCATCGCCACCTATGAAGGGACCAAGGATGTTCCGTTGGAAGGCCACAGCAGCCACCATCGCGATCGCCGCGATCGCCCTGACCGGCTGCGCCGGCGGCGGCGACGGAGGGTCGGGCTCGAGCGACTCCGGTCGCGCAGATCGGCTCACGCTCACGGCGATCGTCGCCCCCACGAGCTACGACATCGGCGCCGGCGCCGAGTACGGCAACCGCAGCCCGTTCTTCCAGGCCGTGTTCGACACGCTGCTGCAGAAGGACTCCTCGGGCGAGATCGAGCCGTGGCTCGCGACCAAGTGGGAGTACAACGACGACAACACCGTGCTGACCCTCACCCTCCGCGACGACGTCGAGTTCACCGACGGCACCAAGCTCGACGCCGACGCCGTCGTCGCGAGCCTCGAGCGCTTCCGCGACGGCACGTCGCCGCAGGCCGCGACCTTCGCAGGCAAGGAGTTCGCCGCCGTCGACGCCACGACCGTGACCATCACGCAGGCCGCTCCCGACCCCTCGCTGGTCAACCTGCTGTCGATCGCGCCCGGCCTCATCCAGGCGCCGTCGACCTTCGACGACCCCGACTCGGCGACCGAGCCCGTGGGCTCTGGCCCGTACGTGCTCGACACGACGGCGAGCGTCACCGGCACGACCTACGTCTACTCGGCGAACCCGGACTACTGGAACCCGGATGCCGTCAAGTACGACAACCTCACGATCAACGTGATCGACGACCCGACGGCGACGCTCAACGCGCTGAAGGCCGGCGAGGCCAACGGCGCCAAGATCGTCAACAACGACACGATCCCTGAGATCGAGGCCTCCGGCTGGAGCATCGAGTCCAACGAGCTCGACTTCCAGGGCCTGCTGCTGTTCGACCGCGACGGCGCGATGGCGCCCGAGCTCGCCGACGTCAACGTGCGCAAGGCCATCAACATGGCCTTCGACCGCGAGGCGCTGCTGAAGGCGCTGCAGGCCGGCTACGGCACGGTCACCGAGCAGGTCTTCCCGGCGACCTCGGTCGGCTACGACGAGTCGCTCGACAGCACCTACGAGTACGACCCCGACGGCGCCAAGAAGCTCCTCGCCGAGGCGGGCTACCCCGACGGCTTCACGCTCAACATGATGTCGACCCCGGCCTTCCAGACGACGTTCGACCTGGTCGCGCAGCAGCTCGCCGACATCGGGATCACCGTGAACTACACCGATCCCGGCACCGGCAACTTCATCACCGACATGCTCGCCCCGAAGTACCCGGCGACGTGGATGGCGCTGGAGCAGAACCCCGACTGGCAGCTGATCAACTTCATGATCGCGCCCGGTGCGACGTTCAACCCGTTCCACTCGGAGGACCCGCAGGTCGACGAGTACATCAGCACCATCCAGACGGGCACGCAGGAGGAGGCCGAGCAGGCGACGAAGGACCTCAACGCCTGGATCGTCGACAACGCCTGGTTCGCGCCGTTCTTCCGGGTGCAGGGCACGTTCGCCACCGACGCGAACACGAACCTCGAGTTCTGGCCCACCAACGCCTACCCGTCGATCTTCGACTTCTCGCCGAAGAACTGAGAACCCGCCCCGCTCCGTGCGCGTCAGTGTGCGGAGCGGGGCGACACCACCCACGGGAAACGTCATGCTTGCATTCATCCTCCGGCGCCTGCTGTCGGGCGTCGTGCTCATCGCGGTGATCTCGTTCCTCGCGTTCGTGCTCCTCTACATGGGCGGCGGCGACATCGCCCGCCGCATCCTGGGAGAGAACGCGACCGCCGAGACCGTCGCCAAGAAGACCGAACAGCTCGGTCTCAACCAGCCGCTCGTGCAGCAGTACTGGGACTGGCTCACCTCCGCGCTCACCGGCGACCTCGGCCGCAGCTGGTTCACCGGCGAGCTCGTGTCGGTGAGCGTCACCAACCGGCTGGCGGTCACGCTCTCGATCGTGATCGGCGCCACCCTGGTGTCGGCGGTCCTCGCCGTCGTGCTCGGCGTGCTCGCCGCGCGTCGCGGCGGCTGGGTCGACGGCTCGGTCCAGGTGCTCTCGCTCGTCGGCTTCGCCATCCCCGGCTTCCTCATCGCGCTCGGGCTCGTGCTCGTCTTCGCGATCAATCTGGGCTGGTTCAAGGCGACCGGCTACATCCCCATCTCGACGTCGTTCGCCGGATGGCTCTCGTCGGTGACGCTGCCGATCATCGCCCTCTCCATCGGTGCGATCGCCACTGTGGCGCAGCAGGTGC
>Ga0160450_100974_pt1 | contig 12626 bp, 13 predicted proteins | sample HID1975K_E1MG_FD_108257 | JGI IMG/M metagenome (GOLD analysis project Ga0160450, IMG submission 108257) | Enriched soil microbial communities from UW Madison campus, WI, USA - HID1975K_E1 MG | ecosystem: Environmental > Terrestrial > Soil > Unclassified | place: USA: Madison, Wisconsin...
CAGATGCTGACGCTGTACGGCGAGGAGGCGGCATCCGATGCCCTCGTCGTCGCCGTCCATGGCGGCGGCTGGTACACGGGGGACCGGTCGCTCATCGCGACGACGGGGCAGGGGCTGTCGGCGCGGGGCCTGGCCGTCGCGGCGATCGCGTACCGTCAGCGGGCGGCTGACCCGGTGGTGGACATGCTGGCCGACATCGGCGACGCCGTACGCTGGGCGAGGTCTCGAGGGGCCGCGCGCGTGGTGCTGCTCGGCGACTCCGCGGGCGCCCATGCGGTCGCCCTGCACACGCTGCGCTCGCTCGGGACGGACGACGCGCCGGACCTGCTCGTCACCCTCTGCGGCGCGCTGTCGCTCGAAGCGCTGGAGCGGCCTCGCGGCGACGACCAGCGAGCGCGCTTTCCCGGGTACGTGTCGACGCTCACCGCGAACGGCGAGCATTCGGAGCGACTCTGCCGAGACGATCCGCTGGGGCTGCGCCGTCAGCTCGCCGCGGCGCCCCCACCCCTGTTCGCGGCGACGAGTGCGCACGACTTCTTCTCCGTGTCCACGCGCGAGTATGTCGATGAAGCCCTGATGCGGGGCGATGATGTGACGCTGTACTACTGTGGCTCTGCGCAGACGGAGTGCACCCACAGCTGGCAGCTCGACGCCGATCTGCCGGCGACGACGAGGCTCTTCGATGTCGTCGCCGCCTGGGTGGGTCGGACGCCGAGGGGCGCGTCCGCAGCTGAGGAGGGGTGATCGCGTGGCGGGCTCGGGCAGGACCAAACGGCTGACGCAGAAGCAGATCGCCGAGCTGGCGGGGGTGAGCCAGGCGACGGTGTCGCTCGTGCTGAGCGGGCGCACCGACACGACGATGCGAATCTCGGAGTCGACGCGGCAGCGCGTGCTCGACCTGCTGCAAGAGACCGCGTACGCGGCGGATCCTGCCGCACGCATGCTCGCGGGGCAGTCGAACAATCTCCTCGGGGTCTTCACCTACGAGCCGGCCTTCCCGTATGAGAGCGCGGACTTCTACGTCCCCCTGCTGACCGGCGTCGAGTCGGCGGCCGAGGACCTCGGCGCCGACTTGCTCGTCTTCACGAGCGCACCGGTGGTCGACGGCAAGCGGCGGCTGCTGCAGCCCGGCACCCGGCTGCGCCTCGCCGACGGCTGCGTCCTGCTCGGCCGTGAGATGGACAAGGACGAGCTGCGCGAGCTCGTCGAGCTCGACTACCCGTTCGTGGCCGTGGGCCGTCGGGACGGTGACGACCGGATCCCGTACGTGGGCGTGGACTACGCCACGGCCGTCGCCGACCTCACCCGCCGCGCTCTTTCGCTCGGGCACCGCCGGTTCCTCTATCTGCGGCTCCCTTACCGAGCCGAGTCCACCCAGGACCGTCTCGCGGGATTCGTCGAGGCACTGACCTCATCCGGTGAGGCCGTGCGGCACGACGTCGTCGAATCCTCGTCCGCGTCGCAGGCGATCGCAGCGATCGAGGCGACCGCGCCGACCGTCGTGCTGATCGAAGACCCCGCGCAGGTCGCATCGGTCGGCGACGTCCTGGAGCGTACCGGTGTCGGCGTCCCCCTCGGCATGTCGCTGATCGCGCTGAGCGGCCGTGACAACGGTATCGCGGGAGGCCGGGACGTCACGCGCCTCGTCGCCCCCCGCACCGAGCTCGGTGCCACGGCGGTCCGGCTGCTGTGGAAGCTCATCAACGAACCGGGCACCGTCTCGCAGGCCGACCGCCGCGTCATGCTCGACTGCCAGATCGCCGCAGGGTCGACGCTCGCCGTCCCGCCCCGGCCGTGAGGATCGTGGCATGAACCGCCGCGCGGACGGCAGTGCCGGCGACGCCGACTACGGCGCGATCGGTGCGGGGTATACGACGTACCGGCAGCCCGACCGGCGCATCCTGGCGGCGCTGCTCGAGGCGTTCGGCGCCGCGCGCACGATCGTGAACGTGGGCGCCGGCGCCGGTTCGTACGAGCCGGCCGACCGTGAGGTCACGCCGGTCGAGCCGAGCGCCGCGATGCGCGCCCAGCGGCCCGCGGCCCTCGCGCCGGCGATCGACGCGACGGCCGAGGAGCTGCCGTTCCCCGATGCGTCGTTCGACGCCGCGCTCGCATCGTTCACGGTGCACCAGTGGGGCGACCTGGAGGCGGGGCTGCGCGAGCTGCGCCGGGTCACGCGAGGGCCGGTCGTGGTGATGACGTGCGACCCGGCGGCGCTCGACGGTTTCTGGCTGGCGGAGTACGCGCCGGAGGTGATCGCGACGGAGGCGTCCCGGTATCCGACGCCGGCGCGCATCGCGGCAGGGCTCGGCGGCAGCGTCGAGGTCGTGCCGGTGCCCATCCCGCTGGACTGCACGGACGGGTTCGGCGAGGCGTACTACGGTCGCCCCGAGGCGCTGCTGGATGCCGGCGCCCGGCGCGCCAACTCGGCCTGGAGCTTCGTCGGCGCCGAGGTGGAGGAGCGCTTCACCCGCGAGCTCGCCGCCGACCTCGCGAGCGGCGCCTGGGATGCGCGGTGGGGCGCACTGCGCACGACCCCCGCGTTCGACGGGTCGCTGCGGCTGATCGTCGCTCAGCCGTAGACGAGGTGCCTGCCGGCCTTCTCCGGTTCGCGCAGTTCGAGCCGCACGCGCAGGCCGGTGCCGTCGAGCAGATCGCGGGCGCATCCGGATCGAGGGACGACATGGACGCCGCCTCGTCAGCCGTCGCCGGCGGCCGCCTGGTACGCCGTCTGCAGCTCGGCGAACACCGAGGGCGTCCCGGGCGGCCGCGGGATGCCGAGGTGCTGCTCGCGCAGTTCGGACATGAACCGGTCCCACAGCTCGGGGCCGCCCTCCTCGAGGATCTCGGCGCGCACCGACAGCTCGCGGCTGGCCGGCATATGGCGCCGGCCCCATGATCCGAGCGCGGCCATGACGGGCACGAGCTGCACGCCCGCCTCGGTGAGGCTGTACCGGATCTTCTGCCGGTGGGTCTCGTCGTCGCTGCGCGACAGGACGCCGTGGGCGACCAGGCGACGCAGCCGGTCGGCGAGGATGTTCGAGGCGATGCCCTCCTGCGACCCCGCCAGCAGCTCGCGGAAGTAATGACGGTCGCCGAACATGACGTCGCGCAGCACGACCAGCGACCACTTGTCGCCGAGCACCTCGACGGCCAGGTTGATCGGGCAGCCCGACCGGTGCTCCGCCTGCGGATTCGCCCCCATGGACCGATAGTACTTTGCAATCAGTCGTGCTAGGGTCTGTGCCGACCGGTTCCACTATGCAACCAGTTTGGAGGACCCGATGGAGAGTCCCACCGCGCCGACGCCCACCGAGCACCTCGATGCCGCGTACAGCGACGACACCGCCCAAGCGGTCCCGTGGGCGGCATCCCTCGCGCGCCTGACCGCGGCGGAGCTCGCCTGGATCGTGACCGTGCGCCCGGACGGGAGACCTCACGGAACCCCGGTCGTTCCGGTCGTCACCGGCGGCAAGGTGTACTTCCACACCGGCCGCCACGAGGTGAAGACCGCGAATCTGGCCGCGAACCCGCACGTGCTCGCCCTGGTCGGCGACACCGCGTGGCAGGACGGGCTCGACGTCGGGGTCGAGGGCATCGCCGCCCGGGTCACCGACCTCGAGGTGCTGCGCCGCGTCGCCGAGGTCTTCCCGCATCGCTGGGACGGCCGCTGGAGCCTCGACGTCGACGGCGGAGAGATCGCGACGGATGCCGCCTCCGACGCCGAGATCGTCGTCTTCGAGATCACCCCCACCGTCGTGCGCGGCCACGACAAGGGCGACCCCTTCGGTCAGACCACGTACCGCTTCGCCGCGCCGACCGCGCCGACCGCGCCGCGCCGAGAGGACCACTCGTCGTGAAGCTGCTGCTCACCTCTGGCGGGATCCGCAACGACAGCATCCGCGACGCGCTCGTCGCGATGCTGGGCAAGCCGATCTCGGAGTCGCGCGCGCTCTTCATCCCGACGGCGCAATGGGGTCACCCGATGTGCTCGCCCGCCTCGGTGTGGCAGGCCACCGCTGACCGATGGTCCGCTGAACCTTCGTTCACCGGCCTGGGCTGGAAGTCCGTCGGGGTGCTGGAACTCACCGCGCTGCCCGACATCGCCGAAGAGCGCTGGAAGCCGTGGGTGCGTGAGGCCGACGCGCTGCTCGTCGACGGCGGCGACGCCGTCTACCTCGCGACCCGGATGCGCACGTCCGGGCTCGCCGGGCTCCTCGCCGAGCTGGGCGACACGGTGTGGGTGGGGATGAGTGCGGGCAGCATGGTGATGACGCCGCGGGTCGGGCGGGAGTTCGTCGACTGGCGTCCCGACGGCACCGACGAGACGCTCGGGATCGTGGACTTCTCGATCTTCCCCCACCTCGACTACCCGGGCTGGACCGAGAACACCACCGAGGCCGCGCACCGCTGGGCGCCGCAGATCGGGGGTCCGGCGTACGCGATCGACGATCAGACGGCCGTCGCGGTGGTCGACGGCGTCATCGAGGTGATCTCGGAAGGGCACTGGGAGCTGCTCAACGCGCCGACCGACTGATCCTGTCGGACGACGGCATCCCCTCGTAGTCTGTGGCCATGGCTCTCGCGCACTCGCCGATCCTGACCGTCACGCCCAATCCCGCGCTCGATGTGTCGACGTCGACACCGCGCGTCATGCGTGAGAGCAAGATGCGGTGCGGTCCGACGCGGCTCGATCCCGGCGGCGGCGGCGTCAACGTCTCGCGGGTCGTCCGCAATCTCGGCGGACGCTCGCTGGCGGTGTACACCGCGGGCGGCCCGACCGGGCAGGCCTACCGCCAGCTGCTCGACCGCGAGGGCATCGCCAGTCGCATGGTGGGGATCGCGGATGCCACCCGCGAAGGCTTCACGGTCGACGAGACGCTGACGGGCGAGCAGTTCCGGTTCGTGCTGCAGGGGCCCGACCTGTCGGAGCCGGAGTGGCGTGCGCTGCTGTCGGCGGTCGCCGACGACTTCCCGGTCGGCGGCTATGTGGTGAACAGCGGCAGTCTGCCGCAGGGTGTGCCGGCCGACCTGTACGCGCAGATCGCCCGCATCGCCCGCGACCACGACACCCGGTGCGTCGTCGACACCTCGGGCGAGGCGCTGCAGGCCGCGCTCGACGAGGGCGTCTACCTCATCAAGCCCAGCAAGCGCGAGCTGCGCGAACTGGTCGGCGCCCCCGAGTCCGACGAGATCGGGCTCATCGAGGCCGCGCGCGAACTCGTCGGGCGCGGCTCATGCGAGGTCGTCGCGCTCACCCTCGGCGGCGCGGGCGCGGTGCTCGTCACGGCGGAGGGCGCGCTGCGCCTGCCGACCCCGCAGGTCGAGGTGCAGAGCACCGTGGGCGCAGGTGACAGCTTCCTCGGCGCTCTGGTGCTGAGGCTCGCGCAGGGCCGCTCGCTGGTCGACGCGTTCGTCTCGGGTGTCGCCGCAGGCTCTGCCACGTCGTCCCTGCCCGCCACCGACCTGTGCCGCGCCGAGGACGTCGAGCGACTGGAGCAGGGCCTGGTGCCCGCGAGCGTGTGACGGAACGGTCGACGCCGACGCGCAGCGCCGCCCGGGTGCCGCCGCGGGCTGACCCGCGGCATCCGCTCACTCCCCCTCCGGAACGCCCTCGAAAGGACCCGTCGTGACGAACACCCCCGACCTCGATCCGCGACGCGGCAGCGATGCCGCACCGTGGTGGCGCCAGGCGGTCGTCTACCAGATCTATCCGCGCAGCTTCGCCGATGCGAACGGCGACGGGATCGGCGACCTGCCCGGCATCACGTCGCGCATCGACTACCTGAGCGAGCTCGGCATCGACGCGGTGTGGCTGAGCCCGTTCTACCCGTCGGCGCTCGCCGACGGCGGGTACGACGTCGCCGACTACCGCGATGTCGACCCGCGCCTGGGCAGCCTCGAGGACTTCGACCGGATGCTGGCGGCCCTGCACGAGCACGGCATCAAGGTCGTCGTCGACATCGTGCCCAACCACACGTCCGACCAGCACGTCTGGTTCCAGGAGGCGCTCGCCGCCGGGCGCGGATCCGCCGCGCGCGAGCGGTACATCTTCCGCGAGGGCAGCGGGCCGGACGGCGCCGAGCCGCCCACGGACTGGCTGTCGGTGTTCGGCGGTTCGGCGTGGGAGCGCGTCACCGAGCCGGACGGCTCGCCCGGGCAGTGGTACCTGCACAACTTCGCGAAGGAGCAGCCCGACCTCGACTGGGACCACCCCGAGGTGCACGAGGACTTCCTCACCACGTTGCGCTTCTGGTCGGACCGCGGGGTCGACGGGTTCCGCATCGACGTCGCGCACATGCTCACGAAGGACCTCACCGAACCCCTCCCCTCACGCGACGAGCTGGCGGTGATCCCGCAGGACGGCAACCATCCGCTCATCGACCGCGACGACGTGCATGAGATCTACGCGGAGTGGCGCACGGTGTTCGACTCGTACGATCCGCCGCGCACGGCCGTGGCCGAGGCGTGGGTGCACCCGACGCGCATCCACCTGTACGCGCGGCCCGAGAGTCTCGGGCAGGCGTTCAACTTCGATCTGCTGGTCGCGGACTTCGACGCCGGACAGTTCCGTCGCATCATCTCCGACAACCTCGCGCTGGCCGCGCAGTCCGGTTCGTCGAGCACCTGGGTGCTGTCCAACCACGACGTCGTGCGCCACGCGACGCGCTACGGCCTGCCGAATACGGCGGACGCCGACGGCCGGCGGCACGACGACGAGCGCCCGGGCGGCGCATGGCTCCTCTCGGGCGGCAAGCGGCCCGTGCTCGACCGCGCGAAGGGTCAGCGGCGGGCCACGGCTGCGACGCTGTTCCTGCTCGGCCTGCCGGGATCGACGTACCTGTACCAGGGCGAGGAGCTCGGGCTGCACGAGGTCGTCGAGATCGAGGCATCCGCCCGGCAGGATCCGACGTTCTTCCGGACGGCGGGGGCCGAGATCGGACGGGATGGATGCCGCGTCCCGCTGCCGTGGCACGCCGACGGCGCGGCGTTCGGGTTCGGGGCCGACGGATCGCATCTGCCGCAGCCCGACTGGTTCGGCCGCCACGCGGTGGATGCCGAGGAGGCGGATCCGCATTCGACGCTGGCGCTCTACCGCCGGGCGCTGCGGCTGCGGCACGAGCTGCAGACAGGCGAGCGACTCGAGTGGCTGGAGACGGGCCGAGCCGACGTGCTCGCCTTCGCCCGCCCCAACGGGTGGCGCGTGGTGACGAACTTCGGCGTCGCGCCGTACCCGCTCGACGAGGGCGAGGTCGTCCTGACCAGCGGTGAGACGCCCGCCGAGGTCGTCGCCGGCGAGACGACGGTGTGGCTCGCGCCGGACCTGTCTCGTTCAGCCGACCGGGAGTAGGTCGACGACCCACGCGTGGCATGTGATCGGGACGCCCTTCGGATACTCGAAGGGCTCCGGTCCCGTGTTCGTCATGCCCGCCTTCTCGCAGATGCGGTTCGAGGGACCGTTGTCGATCCGCGGGAAGGCGTAGAGCAGGTGGCGATCGGCGGTCGCGCGCGCACGGGCATCTGCGATGCACAGGGCCAGTGCCGCGGCGCCGTGACCGCGCCCCTGGAATGCGGGGTGCACGGACCAGCCGGCCTCGAAGACCGGCGTATCGCCGTGCAGGCGCGGCCAGTACCCGACCGATCCGATCGGCTCGCCGTCAGCCAGGATCGCGAAGAACCACGTGTCGTCGTCGGCCCAGCCGTCGAGGATCACCTGGTGGCGCCGCTCGACCTTGTCGGCGGTCTCGGGGCCGCCGAGATAGACCGTCATCTCGGGCGTGTTGTTGGCGACCAGGATGCCGAGGTCTGCGTCCGTCCAGGGGCGAAGCGTGATGATCGGGGCCATACGCAGACGGTAAGCCGGGGCGCCGACATGGGGAGGGTGACCCGGTGGCGGGCCTGCCAGACTGTGCGAATGGCCGAAGCCGTGCGATTCCTCGCCCTCGTGTTCCCGAACGTGACCCAGCTCGACGTGACCGGCCCGGCGCAGTTCTTCTCTGCGCCGGCCGGGGTCACCGTCGACTTCGCCTGGAAGACGCGCGAGCCGGTCGTCACGGACGTCGGCTTCGCGATCGTCCCGACCACCGACTACGCCTCGGCACCGCAGGCGGACGTGCTGATGATCCCGGGAGGGCAGGGCGTGTTCGACCTGATGGAAGACGAGCAGACTCTCGATTTCGTCCGGCGGCAGGCCGCCGGGGCACGGTTCGTCACAAGTGTCTGCACGGGTGCGTTCCTGCTCGGCGCCGCGGGTCTGCTGGTCGGCAAGCGGGCGACCACGCACTGGAACTCACACGCCCTGCTCCCGCTGTTGGGCGCGATCCCCGAGCAGGCGCGCGTCGTGCGCGACGGCAACGTCATCACCGGCGGCGGCGTGACCGCGGGGCTCGACTTCGCGCTGACGGTGCTCGCCGAGGTCTTCGACGAGAAGACGGCCCGCGCCGTGCAGCTGGGCTACGAGTACGACCCCGCCCCGCCGTTCGACGCGGGATCGCCCTCTCGCCCCGAGGCCGACCAGGCGCAGGTGGAGCGCACGCTCGCCACGCGCGGCGCGCAGCGCGAGCCCGTCGTGCGCCGTGCCGCGGCCGCCCTCGCCGGGCTCGGGACATGACCGACCCCCGCCGCGTCGTGGTGGGCGACGACCCGGTCGCCGATGTGCAGGGGGCGCGCGCCGCCGGCCTGCGGGCGATCCACGCCGACGGCGCCTACGCCGACCCGGTCGGCGTCTCCGTCCTTCTGGCGGCGCACGCCATCGTCGGGTCCTGACGCGCCTTACGCCGGCATCGAGCCCCGCAGCGCCGTCGCGATGCGGGTCGATGCCGCAGTCAGCACATGCTCGGGCTGCCCGCCGTAGTGCAGCACGAGTCCGGAGCGCGGCGTCTCGCCCGCATACAGCGTTGACAGCGGCTGCACGGCGATGCCCTCGCCGGCCAGCCGTGCCGCAAGGTCGACGTCGTCGGCATCGCGGGTGTCGACCACGAGGTGAAGTCCCGCGGCGACACCGCCGATCCGCACGTCACGCAGTCCGGCGCGCAGTCCGGCGACGAGCGCGTCGCGGCGACGACGGTGCCGGACCCGGACGGTCCGCAGGTGCCGCTCGATCACGCCGCGACGCAGCAGCAGGGCGAGGGCGAGCTGAGGGATCGCGGGTGGTCCGAGGTCGGTAGCCCGCCGGAGCTCGAGCAGCTCGGCGTGCAGCCCCGCGGGCGGGACGAGCCACCCCATCCGGAGCGCGGGAGCCAGCGTCTTCGACAGGCTGGAGGTGTACGCGACCCGTTCGACGTCGGCGGGCTGCAGCGCGCGCACCGGGCGGCGGTCGTAGCGGTGCTCGGCGTCGTAGTCGTCCTCGACGATCAGGCGGTCGGCCGCGCGTGCCCAGCCGAGCAGCCCGCGGCGGCGCTCGGGCGCGAGTACGACGCCGGTCGGATACTGGTGCGCGGGGGTCACGACGACGATGCGCGCTCGGGTCGCCGCCAGGGCGTCGACGTCGATCCCGTCCGCATCGACCGCGACGCTGTCGAGATGCGGCATCCATCGCCCGAGCAGGAGGCGCGTGCCGGCGGCGCCGGGATCCTCCAGTGCCACCGAGCGCTCGCCGCGGGCCGCGAGCACCTGGGAGAGCAGGCTGAGCGAGCCCGCGACGCCGCCGGTGACGAGGATGAGATCGGGGTGCGCCACGACCCCACGCGAGCGGGCGAGCCACTCCGCCAAGGCGACGCGCAGCTCGGGCGCCCCAGCCGGGTCGGGGTAGCCGAGCTGGCCGGCGGTCGCACCGTCGAGCACCTCGCGCTCGGCCCTCAGCCAGGCCGCACGAGGGAAGGCGGTCACGTCCGGCACGCCGTGCGCGAGATCGATGGACGGCGCGGCGGTCGGACGCGCGGAGGCCGTGGGGTGAGGCGTCGCGGGGTGCATTCCGTCCGCGGCATGCGTCGGTGCGGGGTTGGCCGCGACACGGAGCCCGCGGCGCGGCTCGGCGATGAGGAGGGTCTCTTCGACCAGTCGCTGATACGCCTCGACGACGGTCCCGCGCGCGAGACCGAGGTCCGCGGCAAGAGCCCGGCTGGCCGGGACGAACGAGCCCGGCCCGAGCGTCCCGTCGGCGACCGCGGCACGCAGCCGGCCCGTGAGCCACTCCGCGCGCCCGGCCGCCGGTGCGTCGGCGGGGTCCAGTCCGAGGATCACTGGACCAGCGTATCCGCGTGCCTGTGGCACTGGTCGTTGGACCAAGCGGAGGCCCACGGTAGAGGCATGCGCACCTCGACGGCCGCCGTGAGCGGCATCCTGGCCATGGCCCTCACCGGCAGCAGCGTCGCCGTGATCGGGGCGACGGCCGCCTTGCCGTCGTTCTCGGTGCAGGCGGCACGGTACGGGGTCGCCGCCGTCGTCGTCGCGGCCGCATTGGTGTGGCGCGCGCGCCGCGCCGGCGCACGGGTGTCGCTCCCGGCACTCGTGGACATCGGCTGGGCCGTCGCGGGTGCCGCCGCGGGCCTCGTCGGGTTCAACCTCCTCATGCTCGTCGGCGTACGCCACGCGGAGCCCGCGGTGCTCGGCTCGGCCGTCGCATGCATCCCCCTCGTGCTCGCCGTCGCCGCGCCGCTCGGCGCCGGACGGCCGCCCTCGGCGCGGCTCGTCGTAGGCGGGCTCGTCGTGTCGGCCGGGGCGGTGCTCGTGACCGGCTGGGGTCGTGCCGATGCGATCGGCCTGCTGTGCGCGGCCGGTCTCGTCGGGTGCGAGGCGGCGTTCACGCTGTGCGCCGCGCGTGGCGCCGCGCGCCTCGGACCCGTCGCCTACACCCTGTGGACCTGCGTCTGCGCGGCCGTCGCGTTCGGCGCGCTCGCCGTCGCCGTCGAACGGCCCGATCCTGCGGCGTTGCTGGGGAGCGTCCTGCCGGTGGTCTATCTCGGCCTCGCCGTCACCGCGGCGGCCTTCGTGCTGTGGTTCGCGGCGGTCACCCGGCTCGGCGCGGACCGCGCCGGGCTGTGCGCGGGCGTCGCGGCACCGGCATCCGTCGTCACCGCGATGCTGCTGGGCGCCCCCGCGCCGGCACCGCTCGTGTGGGCGGGCATGGCACTGGTCGCCGCGGGCCTCGTCATCGGCTTCCGCGGGACCGCTGCGGGGCACGACGAGTCCGCCATGCCCGCGTTCGATGAACGATGCCCGTCGCCCCGGGCCGGGGTTTTGCGCCGCCGGACACCGGCCTAGGCTCGGGCGCGAGGCAGCCGCACGACCGAGGTTCCCGCGCGAAAGCGGGGAACCGCCTGCGAAGGAGGCTCGGATGCAGACCCTGACGATCGACTTCATCATGTCGCTCGACGGCTACGGCGCCGCCGAGGGATGGCCAGGCTGGTGGGGCCTCGAAGGTCCCGACTACCTGGGTTGGCTGGAGCAGCTGCCCGACCAGGACGCGCCCATCCTCATGGGGGCGACCACCTACCGCGTGATGTCCGACCTCACGGCCGGAGGCGAAGCGGGCACCGACGTGCTCAACGACGTGCAGAAGTTCGTGTTCTCGTCGACCCTCGACGATCCGCTGACCTGGCAGAACTCCACGCTCGTGCGCGAGGACGCCGTCGCGTTCGTGCGCCGTCTGAAGGAGGAGTCCGATCGCCCGCTGCGCACGCTCGGGAGCGTGTCGCTGTGCCGGTCCCTGCTGACAGCGGGCCTCGTCGACCGCTACCGGGTCGTGGTGTTCCCCGTGATCACGGGGGCGACCGGGCAGGAGCGCATCTTCGACGGGTACCCGGACGTCCGGCTCGACCTCGTCGAGGCGCGCACGTTCGACGGCCGCAGCCAGCTGCTGGAGTACGTGCCGACGGTGCTCGACCGGCCGCCGCTCGGCTGAGCGCACAGGGGTGGAGCGTAGGCTCTGCCCGTGCGTGCGATCGTCCATCACGAGTTCGGCGACCCGGCCCAGGTGCTCGGCGTCGAAGACCTGCCCCTTCCCGAGCCCGGGCCCCGCGAGGTGCGCCTGCGCATCCTGCTGGCGCCCATCCACAACCACGACCTGTGGACCATCCGGGGCACGTACGGCTACAAACCCGAGCTCCCCGCCCGCACCGGCACCGAGGCGGTCGGCATCGTCGACGCGGTCGGCGACGAGGTCGAGGGCATCGCGGTCGGTCAGCGCGTGGCCACCGGCGGCACGTTCGGTGTGTGGTCGGAGTATGCGATCGCCAAGGCCGGCGCCGTCGTGCCGGTGCCGGACGGCATCCCCGACGAGGTCGCGGCACAGCTCATCTCCATGCCCTTCAGCGCGATCTCGCTGGTCGACTTCCTCGAGGTCGGCGAGGGCGACGTCATCGTCCAGAACACCGCCAACGGCACCGTGGGCCGCCTCGTCGCGCAGATCGGCGCGAGCCGCGGCATCCACGTCATCGGCATCGTGAGGAGAGAAGCGGATGCCGCAGAGCTGGCCGCTGCCGGCATCCCCGATGTCGTCGCCACCGCCGATCCCGGATGGCGGGACCGCGCGCGGGAGCTCGCCGGTGACCGGCCGATTCGCGCGGCCGTGGACTCGGTCGGCGGCTCCGCGTCGGGCGACCTGCTGCACCTGCTGGGCGAGGGCGGCACGCTCGTGTCGTTCGGCGCCATGGCGTCGGACCGCATGGAGCTGTCGTCGGGCGACC
>Ga0160450_100979_pt1 | contig 12556 bp, 10 predicted proteins | sample HID1975K_E1MG_FD_108257 | JGI IMG/M metagenome (GOLD analysis project Ga0160450, IMG submission 108257) | Enriched soil microbial communities from UW Madison campus, WI, USA - HID1975K_E1 MG | ecosystem: Environmental > Terrestrial > Soil > Unclassified | place: USA: Madison, Wisconsin...
CAGGTCGCGCACCTCGGCGCCGGCGCGGATCGCCGCGGCGATGCCGTCGCCCGTGGCCACCTCGGGGTTCGTGGAGTGCGCGTACAGCTCGCCCGCACCGCCGGTCGCGAGGACGACGGCGTCGGCGGTGAGCGTCTCGCGCCGCCCGGGGACCGCGTCGGACTCGCCGACGATGAGCTCGACGCCCGCGACGCGGTCGTCGGTGACGACGAGGTCGACGAGGAACGCGTGCTCGACGACCGCGACCTCGCTCGCGCGGAGGCGGGCGACGAGCGCCTTCTCGATCGCCGTGCCGGTGGCGTCGCCGCCGGCGTGGAGGATGCGCGGGTAGGAGTGCGCGGCCTCCAGGCCCTTCACGAAGCCGCCGCCGGCGTCGCGGTCGAAGGCGACGCCCAGCGCGATGAGCTCGCGGATGCGGTCCGGCCCCTCGTCGACGAGCACGCGCACGGCGCCCTCGTCGCTGAGTCCGGCGCCCGCGATCAGCGTGTCGTGCACGTGGTCCTCGGCGCGGTCGTCGTCGAACATGACGCCGGCGATGCCGCCCTGCGCGAAGCGCGTGTTGGCGTGCTCGAGCACGTCCTTCGTGACGAGCGTCACCCGGCAGCCGTGCTCGACCGCGTGCAGCGCTGTCAGCAGCCCGGCGATGCCGGAGCCGACGACGACCGCGCGCGGTGCGGCGGTCTCGGTCATGAGGCGTTCTCCCAATCGGCCGCGGGGGCCGCCGGCGGCTTGGCCGCCAGCATCCGCTCCAGCGCCAGGCGCGCCGGCTCGGCGACGTCCTGCGGGACCGTGATGCGGTTGCGCACCTCGCCGTCGACGAGACCCTCGAGGACCCAGGCGAGATAGCCGGGGTGGATGCGGTACATCGTCGAGCACGGGCACACGACCGGGTCGAGGCAGAAGATCGTGTGCTGCGGGTGCTCGGCGGCGAGGCGCTGCACGAGGTTCACCTCGGTGCCGATGGCGAACGTCGTCGGCTCGGTCGCGGCCTCGATCGCCTTGCGGATGTAGTCGGTCGACCCGGACTCGTCGGCGGCATCGACGACCTCCATCGGGCACTCGGGGTGCACGATGACCCGCACGCCCGGGTGCTCGGCGCGGGCCTTCTCGATCTGGTCGACCGAGAAGCGGCGGTGGACCGAGCAGAAGCCGTGCCACAGGATGACGCGCGCGTCGGAGAGCGTCTGGGCGTCCGAGCCGCCGTACGGCTTGCGCGGGTTCCACATCGGCATCTGCTCCAGCGGCACCCCCATCGCCTTGGCGGTGTTGCGTCCCAGGTGCTGGTCGGGGAAGAACAGCACGCGGCGTCCGCGCTCGAACGCCCACTCCAGCACGGTGCGCGCATTGGACGAGGTGCAGACGATGCCGCCGTGGCGGCCGACGAAGCCCTTGATGGCGGCGCTGGAGTTCATGTACGTCACCGGCACGACGGGCACGAGGCCGTCGGCATCCTTCGCGTCCATGTCGCCGTAGACCTCGGCGAGCTGCTCCCACGCCTCTTCGACCTGGTCGATGTCGGCCATGTCCGCCATCGAGCACCCGGCGGCGAGGTTCGGCAGGATCACGGCCTGCTCGGGACGCGACAGCAGATCGGCGGTCTCGGCCATGAAATGGACGCCGCAGAAGACGATCGCCTCGGCGTCGGGGTGCTCCAGTGCGGCGTTGGCGAGCTGGAACGAGTCGCCGACATAGTCCGCGTGGACCACGACCTCTTCGCGCTGGTAGAAGTGGCCGAGCACGACGACGCGGTCGCCGAGGGTCGCCTTGGCGGCGCGGACGCGCTCGGCGAGCTCGGCCTCTGACGCCTCGCGGTACTCCCGGGGCAGCTCACCCTGACGGGGCGACCCGGTCGGGATGACGTCGCCCATCGACGAGCCGGGTCCGTAGCCGGGACGCGTGTCGAAGTCCCACGGGCCGGCGGCGAGGTCGGTGTTGCAGGTCTCGCCCTGCAGCGCTCCCGCGACGATGGCCTGGATCTCGTGGTCGACCGACGGGTCGAGCTCGGGCCGGGGCAGGAGGGTGATGTTGACGGCGGGCATGTCGGGCGCTCCGTTCGGGGTCGGTCAGTGGCGGAGGTCGAGCGGGCCGCGGTCGGCGAGCTCGACGTCCTGGTTGTAGCGGTACAGCCGCGCGGGCCGGTGGCTGCCCGTGCGGAAGCGTTCGGTCGGGATGAGGGTGCCGGAGTTCTCGACCTGACGACGGAAGTTCGCCGGGTCGAGGCGGCGGCCGAGGATGGCCTCGTACACCTCGCGGAGGTCGGCCAGGGTGAACTCGTCGGCGAGCAGCCCGTGCGCGATGCGGCTGTAGCCGACCTTGTTGCGCAGGCGCCACAGCGCGTAGTCGACGATCTCGTTGTGGTCGAAGGCCAGGCGGGGGAGTGCCGTGGCATCGAACCACTGCACGTTCTCGGTGGCGAACAGCGGCTCGACGGCATCCTCCGAGATCTCGTCGGCGCGGATCAGCGCCCAGTACACGATCGAGATCACGCGCGTCGGCGACCTGTCGACGGCCCCGAACGCGTACAGCTGCTCGAGATAGCTCGGTGCCAGCCCCGTCGTCTCGGCGAGGGTGCGGGATGCCGCGGCGTCGAGGCTCTCGGCGATGTCGAGCCAGCCGCCGGGAAGGGCCCACTGCCCTTCGTGGGGATCGCGTGTGCGGCGAACGAGCGGGAGCGCGACCCGGGCGACGTCGTCGCCGTCGAGCCGGCGGAGCGCGAAGATCACGGTGGACACGGCGACTCGCGTCGCGTCGGCGGGGGCCGATGCGACGGTCGCGGGGATGGTGTCAGCGGTTGTTCTGGTCATGATGACTCTAACTAGCCTCGATCATAGTGTCAGAGTGACCTGAAGCCAAACCCGAGTCGACACAATCCGCGTGCGACGACACCGCATGCGAACCGTTGCGAAGACGTGACGAATCCGGGATGCGTCGCGGGGGAATGTTTGTTAGGTTTACGTTCAAACGTTTGTTAGGGAACAGAACTAATGAACGCCCGGGTGCCCTCGCACTCCTCCCTGCAATGCCGCACGAGAGAAAGAACCAATGATGATTCGAAACGCGAAGCGCCGCGCCGCGCTTCTCGCCGTCGCCGGGGCAGCGATCCTCGGTATCGGCCTGTCGGGCTGTGCCGGTGGAGGCGGGGGCAACGACTCCTCCTCCTCTGAAGGACGCACCCTGCGGGTCTGGGCAGGAAGCCAGACCCCCATCGAGGCGAACTTCAACCCGTTCTCGCCGAGTGTGCTCCACGCTGCGCTCGGCCCGATCTACGAGCCGCTGTTCTTCTACAACAAGACCGCCGACGACGCCCCCGCGCCGATGCTCGGCGAGAGCTTCGAGTACAACGAAGACGGCACCGTCATCACCGTCAAGCTCAAGGACGGCGTGAAGTGGAGCGACGGCGAGGACTTCTCCGCCGCCGACGCCGCGTTCACGTTCAACTACGAGCCCAACCACCGCGACGGTCTCGTCTCGGCCGAGGCGCCCGACGACACCACGCTCGTCCTCACGTACTCGAGCCCGCAGTACACGAACGAGTTCCAGATCCTCGGCACCACGTGGATCCTGCCGGAGCACATCTGGAAGGACGTCAAGGACTACTCGACGTTCACCGACGAGGACCCGGTCGGCACCGGCCCGTACGTGGTCGACAAGGTCACCGACGCGTCGTACACCGTGGTCGCGAACGAGAACTTCCGCGACAAGGGCGTGCCCGCCATCAAGAAGGTGCAGTACATCGGCATCGACGCGAACCAGTCGGCGCAGGACCTGCTGACGGCCGGCAAGCTCGACTGGACCGGCATGTTCGTGCCGAACCCCGACTCGGTCACCGACAAGGGCATCATCAGCATGATCAACACGCCGCAGGACCCGACGGTCCTGTACACGTGCTCGAACGCCGACCTCGGCTGCACCGGTCCGCAGACCGACGTCGCCGTGCGCCAGGCGCTCAACGTCGCGATCGACCGCGGCACGATCAAGGAGAAGGCGTTCGTCGGCCTCACCGGCGACATCTCGCCAGCCGTCACGCTGATGCCGCGTGACGCCAAGTGGCTCGCCGACCCGGCCAACGAGACCAGCCCGCAGTCGCCCGACGCCGCCGCCGCGGGGGAGATCCTCGAGGCCGCCGGCTACACCAAGGGCGGGGACGGCTTCTACGGCAAGGACGGCGCGCCGATCGAGCTGAGCCTCATCTCGGTGGACGGCTGGACCGACTACAACGACGCCGCGAAGCTCATCGCCGAGGAGGCCGCTGAGGCCGGCATCAAGGTCACCGCGTCGACGGTGCAGTGGCAGGAGTTCTCGGACGCCCGTCAGACCGGCCAGTACCAGCTGATCATGGGTGGCGTCATCGGCACCTCGGTCGCCGACCCGTTCCAGATCTACAAGGACTGGTTCACCGGCGAGTCGACCTCGCAGGTCGGCCAGGAGGTCCCGACGGGCCGCTGGAACTTCAGCCGCTACGACAACCCCGTCGTGAACGAGGCCGTGGCCGCCGCCGCCGCCACCAACGACGAGGCCGTCAAGAAGGAGGCGTACGCCAAGGTCCAGACCGAGATCGTGCGCGACCTGCCCTACATCCCGCTGGTCATCAACGCCACCCAGACGTTCTACAACTCGAAGGACTTCACGGGCTGGCCGACCGAGGACGACCTGTACGCCTTCCCGCCCGCGTGGGGCTCGGTGGCGGCCGGCTACATCCTCCAGCACCTGGAGCCGGTGAAGTAATGCAGAACCGGGCAGAAGCCGCGGCAAGGAGGAGCAGGCCGCAATGAAGTTCTATGCGCGGCGGATCGCGTTCTATGTGGTGACACTGTGGGCGACGATCTCCCTCAATTTCCTCCTGCCGAGGCTTCTGCCCGGCGACCCCGCCGACATCATGATCGCCAAGATGCAGCGTGCCGGCGGGGAGATCAGCGAGACCCAGATCCGCAACATCAAGGCCCTCCTCGGGGGTACTGATCAGTCGATGTGGGAGCAGTACGTCAACTACTGGAGTCGGCTGCTTCAGGGAGATCTCGGCATCTCCATCACGAAGTACCCGACCCCGGTGGTCGACCTCATCGCCGCGGCTCTGCCGTGGACGGTGATCCTGGTCGGCCTCGCCACCCTCATCTCCTTCATCCTCGGCGTCGGCATCGGCGCGTGGGTCGGATGGCGACGAGGCACGTGGGTCGACCACCTGGTGCCGTTCACGACGGTGCTGCAGTCCATCCCCTACTTCTGGCTCGCACTCGTGCTCATCGCGGTCTTCTCGGTGGCGCTCGGGTGGTTCCCGATCATCGGCGGCTACGACGTCTTCGAGTTCCCCGACGGGCCCGAGTGGAGCTGGGCGTTCATCTCGAACGCGATCTACCACGGCTTCCTGCCGGCCCTCACGATCGTGCTCAGCTCGGTCGGCGGGTGGCTGCTCGGCATGCGCAACATGATGGTGTCCACCGTGTCGGAGGACTACATCGTCACGGCCGAGGCCAAGGGCCTCAAGCCCATGCGCATCCTGCGCACCTACGCCACCCGAAACGCCGCCATCCCCTCGATCGCCGGCTTCAGCATCTCGCTCGGGTTCGTCGTGGCGGGCTCCATCGTCATGGAGCAGGTGTTCACCTACCCGGGTGTCGGCAAGCTCATGATCCAGTCCGTCCAGAACAGCGACTACGCGCTCATGCAGGGCGTGTTCCTCGTGATCACGATCGCGGTGCTCGCGGCGAACTTCATCATGGACCTCGTGTACGGATTCATCGACCCGAGGGCGCGCCACAATGTCTGAGGAAACCGAAGTGACCGATCCGCGCTCCGCATCCGCCGTCGACGAGCCGCAGACGCTGTCCGACCGCACCATCGACCCGGCGATCATCGCCCCGGCGGCCATCATGACGCCGCCCGTCACGGTCGACATCGTGACCGCCCGCGAGGAGGCGCGCGACGCGCGCCGCGGGTTCCGTCAGCTCATGCCCCGCATGTCGCTGAAGCTCGCGATCGGGCTCATCATCGTGGTCGGCATCGTGCTGTTCGCGATCGTCGCGCCGATCTTCGCGCAGGACCCCTACGACTCCGACAACCCGGCACTGCAGCCGCCCAGCCCCGAGCACATCCTCGGCACGACGAAGCTCGGCTACGACGTGTTCGCACAGCTCGCCACCGGCGCGCGCGGCTCGCTCATGGTGGGCCTGATCGCAGGCCTCATCGCCCTCGTGCTGTCGCTCTTCTTCGGCATCGTCGCGGGCTACAAGGGCGGCTGGTGGGACGAGATCCTGTCGCTCTTCACGAACATCATGCTCGTGATCCCCGGGCTGCCGCTCGTGATGGTGATCTCCAGCTACATCCCGGTGCGCAGCTGGCTGCTGGTCGCGGTCGTGCTCGGCATCACGGGCTGGGCCGGCTCCGCCGTCGTGCTGCGTGCGCTGTCGCGATCCGTGCGGGCGCGCGACTACGTCGCGGCGAGCAGGGTGGCAGGCGAGAAGTCGGGCCGCATCATCTTCGTCGAGATCCTGCCCAACCTGCTCCCGCTGCTGACGGCGCAGTTCCTCTTCGCGATCATCTTCGCCATCCTCGGCGAGGCGGGCCTCTCCTACCTGGGGCTCGGGCCGACCGGGTCGATCACGTGGGGCACGATGCTCAACGAGGCGCAGAGCGGTCAGGCGCTCGGCCAGGGCGCGTGGTGGTGGTTCGTGCCGCCGGGCCTCATGATCGCGCTCCTCGGCGCGGGCCTGTCGCTCATCAACTTCTCGATCGACGAGATCATCAACCCGAAGCTGCGGCTCGCGCCGCAGAACGCCCGCCGCGTGCGTCAGGCGAAGCGCGCCGGGCGCGGCGTCGAGGCCGCGCACACCCCGAACGGAGCAGAGGCATGACCGGCGACGCGGTGCTGACGGCGACCAATGTGTCGATCGAGTACGAGGTCGATCCGCCGGTGAAGGCGGTGCGTAACGTGTCGCTGACGCTGAATCGTGGCGAGATCCTTGGGCTTGCGGGGGAGTCGGGGTGTGGTAAGACGACGCTCGCGTATGGCATGAACCGGCTGCTCAAGCCGCCGGCGCTCATGACCGCGGGCGAGGTCGTCTTCCACGACCGCACCGGGGAGGACATCGACGTCGTCGCGCTCGCCGACGAGGAGCTCCGCCGTTTCCGATGGGACAAGGTCTCGATGGTGTTCCAGGGCGCGATGAACTCGCTGAACCCGGTCATCAACATCCGCGCGCAGCTGTTCGACGTGTTCACCACGCACCGGCCCGACATGTCCAAGCGGCAGAAGCAGCAGCGCAGCGAGGAGCTCCTGGAGCTGGTGGGCGTCGACCCCAAGCGCCTGACGAGCTTCCCGCACGAGCTGTCGGGCGGCATGCGTCAGCGCGTCATGATCGCGATGGCGCTCGCCCTCGACCCGCAGGTCATGATCATGGATGAGCCGACGACGGCGCTCGACGTCGTCGTCCAGCGCGGCATCATCCGCGAGATCATGCGGCTGCGGGAGAAGCTGGGCTTCGCCGTCATCTTCATCACGCACGACCTGCCGATGCTGATCGAGATCAGCGACCGCATCGCGGTGATGCTGCAGGGCGAGATCGTCGAGCTCGGGATGGCGACCGACGTGTACCGGCGTCCCCAGCACGAGTACACCAAACGGCTGCTGTCGAGCTTCCCGAGTCTTCGCGGTGAACGGGGCGACTTCGTGCGCACCGGCGCGCAGTCGGTCTCGGCGACGCTCGGCCCGTCGGCCACCCTCGAAGGAGGTGCGGCATGACCGCCGAGTCCACCCCGTCCACGCCGCGCACGCTGGAGGCGCGCAACCTCGTGAAGGACTTCCGGCTGCGCAGCGGCCTGAAGGTCTCGACTCTGCACGCGGTGAAGGACGTCTCGTTCACCCTCGAAGCAGGGCGCACGATCGCCCTCGTGGGCGAGTCCGGCTCGGGCAAGTCGACGATCGCGAAGATGCTGGCGCGGCTGGAGACGCCCACGAGCGGGCAGATCCTGCTCGACGGCAAGCCTGCGAGCCGCAGCGGCCGGGATGCGGCCGCGTACCGCGGCGATGTGCAGATGGTGTTCCAGGATCCGTTCGCGTCGCTGAACCCGTTCCACTCCATCGCCCACCATCTGGAGCGGCCGCTCAAGATCCACAACCCGGGGATCGGCCGCGCCGAGCTGCGCAAGCGCACCCTGGAGTTGCTGGACCGGGTGCGGCTCAGCCCCAGCGACCGGATGGCCGACCGGCGTCCTCACGAGCTCTCCGGCGGGCAGCGGCAGCGGGTCGCGATCGCCCGGGCCCTCGCCCCGGGCGCGCAGTTCATCGTGGCCGACGAGCCGGTGTCGATGCTGGACGTGTCGATCCGGCTCGGTGTGCTGAACCTGCTCGCGCAGCTGCAGCGCGAGGACCACCTGGGTGTGCTGTACATCACGCACGACCTGGCCACGGCCCGGCACTTCTCGGACGAGATCCTCGTGATGTACCGCGGCGACATCGTCGAACGCGGGCCCGCGGACACCGTCATCCTCGACCCGCAGCACGACTACACCCGCACCCTCCTCGGCGCCGCACCCGACCCCGAGAATCAGGGGATGCTGCGCGACGAGGTGCGCCGGGAGCTCTCGGCCGGCCGCCCCTGAGCCTTCCTCACCGCCGCGCGTCGCGGTCGTCTCCCAGGCGGGATGCGTAGCCTGGCGGGACGATTCGGGCGCGGGAAAGGATGGGCATGATCGTCGTCGACGTGCTGGTCATCCTGATCCTGATCGGGGCGCTGGCCGCCGGCATCCATCGCGGCTTCTTCGCCAGCATCGGCACGCTGGCGGGACTCGCGGCGGGTGCCGTCGCGGCGTTCTGGCTCACGCCGCTGGTGAGCACCTGGGTGCCCCAGCCGATGTGGCGCGGCGCCGCCGTGCTCGTGACGGCGATCGGCCTCGTCGCGCTCGGTGCCGCCGTCGGCGCGGCGCTCGGCGCGGTGCTGCGCTCAGGGGCCGACCGCCTGAAGCTCGGCGGTGTCGAGCGCGCGCTGGGCGGCATCGCCTCGGTGGTGGCGGCGGCGCTCGCGCTCGCGCTGGTGGCGCCGGCCATCGCGGTCGCCGGCATCCCGGTCGTGTCGTCCGCCGTCGCATCGTCGGTGGTGCTGCGCGGCATCGAGGCGGCCACGCCCGATCCGGTGGCCGCCGCCCTGGCGGAGCTGCGCGGGGCCGTGCTCGACGACGGGCTGCCGGGGCTCGGCACGCTGCTGGGACCCGGGACGGCGGATCCCGCACCGCCGGTCGCTCTGGACGATCCCGCGCTGCAGACGGCTGCGGCGTCCGTGGCGCGGGTGTCGGGCAACGCGTACGCGTGCGGTCGCGGCTCCAGCGGCACCGGCTTCGTGATCGCCGCCGACCGCGTCGTCACGAACGCGCATGTGGTCGCGGGCGTCGACACCCCCGTCGTGGAGCTGCCCGGCGTCCCCGCGCGCGAGGGGCGCGTCGTGTACTTCGACCCGACCGACGACCTCGCGGTGATCGCCGTCGACGACCTGGGTGCGCGTCCGCTCCCGTTCTCGACGACGCTGCAGCCCGGCGCGGCCGCGGTCGTGCAGGGCTACCCCTACGGGGGGCCTTTCACGATGGTGTCGGCGGGCGTGCGCTCGGTGGGCACCGCGACCGTGCCCGACGTGTACGACTCGTCATGGAACCCCCGCGAGATCTACGCGCTCGACGCGGAAGTGCGTCCGGGCAATTCGGGCGGACCGCTGCTCACGGCGGAAGGCGCCGTCGCGGGTGTCGTGTTCGCCCGCGCCGAGAACGATCCCGAGCTCGGCTACGCGATGACCATGGCGGAGCTCACGCCGGTGGCCGCGCAGGCGCCCTCGCTGACCGACCGCGTGTCGTCGGGCCACTGCGTCGACTGACGCCCGGGGACGCGGCGTCGATACGGCGCCACGCCCGGTATGCTGGCTCCGCAAGTCAACACACGGCCCACAACCCGGGCGGGAGAGCCTCGGCAGCGCGATCGCCGAGCACCGAAGGAGCAAGCCTCCCCGCCAATCTCTCAGGTACGCGTACCGTTCGGGCAGGCCGACTCTGAAAAGCGATCCTCGCGCAGCGAGGATCCGCCGACGGTGAAAGTCCGCACCCCACGGGGGCGGGCGAAGCTCTCAGGCCTATGACAGAGGGGGAGTTCACAGGCGTCGCCAGACGCCTGCCCGCCCACGACCGGGAGAACTCATGACCGACCTCCGCACGACCGCCCTGCACGATCGCCATGAGGCGCTCGGCGGCTCGTTCACCGACTTCGGCGGCTGGCTCATGCCGGTGCGCTACACCTCCGACCTGGCGGAGCACCACGCGGTGCGCACGACGGCGGGTCTGTTCGACATCTCGCACATGGCCGAGTTCGAGGTCACCGGCGCGGGCTCGGGCGCCTTCCTCGACCACGCCCTGGCCGGCGCGATCTCTCCGATGCGCGCGGGCAAGGCGAAGTACTCGCTCGTCCTCGCCGAGTCCGGCGGCATCGTCGACGACGTCATCGTGTACCGGCTCGCCGAGGACCGCTTCCTGGTCATCGCGAACGCCGGGAACCGGGATGCCGTCGCCGCGGCATTCACCGACCGCCTGGCCGGTTTCGATGCCGAGGTCGTCGACAGCACCGACGCGTACTCGCTGATCGCGGTCCAGGGCCCGGTCGCGCGCTCGGTCGTCGAGGCGACCGCCGGCATCGCCGACGTGCAGCCCGCGTTCGCCGACCTGGGCTACTACGCGTGGTCGGACGGCACCTTCGAGGGCGCCCCGCTGTTCGTCGCCCGCACCGGCTACACCGGCGAGGACGGCTTCGAGCTGCTCGTGCCCAACGAATCGGCCCCGGCCCTGTGGGACGCGCTGATCAGCGCCGGTGCACCGCTCGGCCTCGTCCCCGCAGGACTCGCCGCACGCGACACGCTGCGCCTGGAGGCGGGCATGCCGCTGTATGGCCACGAGCTGTCGCTCGACATCGTGCCCGCCCAGGCCGGGCTCGGCCGTGTCGTCGCTGCCGACAAGCCCGGCTTCGTCGGCAAGACGGCGCTCTCCGCCGTGGTCGCCCCGGACGCGCCCGTGCTCGTCGGGCTCGTCGCGGACGGCAAGCGCGCCGGCCGCGCCGGCTACGCCGTGCTGGACGACGCCGGCGAGACCATCGGCGAGATCACCAGCGGCGCGCTGAGCCCGACGCTGGGGCATCCCATCGCCATGGCGTTCGTGTCGCCGGCCTCCGCCGCCGTCGGCACGACCGTGTTCGTCGACGTGCGCGGGACCCGCATCCCCGCGACCGTGACCGCTCTCCCGTTCTATCAGCGCGCCCGCTGAGCCACCGACCCGCCTACCGGAGGAACCCATGACCGACCTCACCGCCCTCAAGTACACCGCCGAGCACGAGTGGGTCGCCCTGGACGGCGACACCGCGACCGTCGGCATCACCGAGTACGCCGCCGACAAGCTCGGCGACGTGGTGTTCGTCGAGCTGCCCGCCGTGGGCACCGCGGTCACCGCCGCGACGGTCGTCGGCGAGATCGAGTCCACGAAGTCGGTCGGCGAGCTCTACGCGCCGCTCACGGGCGAGGTCGTCGAGATCAACGACGCCGTCGTCGACGACCCGTCGCTCGTGAACGCCGACCCGTTCGGCGCGGGCTGGCTCGTCAAGATCACGGTCGACCCGGCGGCCGTCGAGGGCCTCCTCGACCGCGACGCGTACATCTCGCTCACGGGCGGCGCCGAATGACGGGTCTGTTCGCCGACCGTCACATCGGGACGGATGCCGCCGCGCAGCGCACGATGCTCGACGCGCTCGGCTACGACAGCGTCGACGCCCTCGTCGAGGCGGCGGTGCCGGCATCCATCCACGCGAAGCCCCGCACGACCAGCGACATCCCGCCGGCGGCCACCGAGGCTGAGGCGCTCGGGGAGCTGCGAGCGCTGGCATCGCAGAACCGCACCGCCCGCCCGATGATCGGCCTCGGCTACGCCGACACGTTCACGCCGTCGGTGATCGCGCGGAACGTGCTCGAGAACCCGTCCTGGTACACCGCGTACACGCCGTACCAGCCCGAGATCTCGCAGGGGCGCCTGGAGGCGCTCATCAACTTCCAGACGATGGTGACCGACCTCACCGGGCTCGCGACCGCCAACGCGTCGATGCTCGACGAGGCGACGGCCGTCGTCGAGGGCATGCTCGTCGCCCGCCGCGGATCGAAGTCGGCGTCGAACGTGTTCGTGGTCGACGCCGACGCGCTGCCGCAGACCCGCGCGCTGCTCGCGCACCGCGCCGCGGCCGTCGGCATCGAGCTCGTGGTGCTCGACCTCGCGAACGGCGAGACGCTGCCCGACGAGCACTTCGGCGTGCTCGTGCAGTACCCGGGCGCCTCGGGCCGGGTGTGGGATCCGTCCGGAGTGGTGGATGCCGCACACGTCGCCGGCGCGCTGGTCGTGGTCGCCGCCGACATCCTGGCGCTGACGCTGCTGCGCTCGCCGGGCTCGCTGGGCGCCGACGTCGCCGTGGGCACGACGCAGCGCTTCGGCGTGCCGCTGGGCTTCGGCGGACCGCACGCGGGCTACATGGCCGTGCGCCAGGGTCTGGAGCGCC
>Ga0160450_100982_pt1 | contig 12498 bp, 13 predicted proteins | sample HID1975K_E1MG_FD_108257 | JGI IMG/M metagenome (GOLD analysis project Ga0160450, IMG submission 108257) | Enriched soil microbial communities from UW Madison campus, WI, USA - HID1975K_E1 MG | ecosystem: Environmental > Terrestrial > Soil > Unclassified | place: USA: Madison, Wisconsin...
CGATGCAGATGCCCGGACAGGACGCCCCGACGTACTCGATGTTCACGTCGTTCATCCCTTCGGGTGAGGGCCGGAACGTGCTGATGGGCTATCTCGCCGTGGACTCGAACGCCGGAAGCGAGGCCGGCAAGAAGAGCTCCGACTACGGCAAGCTCAGGATGCTGGAGATCAGCGCCGACACGACGGTGCCCGGTCCTGGTCAGGTGCAGAACAACTTCGACGCGCAGCCCGAGGTGTCGTCCTTCGTCAACCTGCTCAAACAGGGAGACTCGGACGTTTTGAAGGGCAACCTGCTGACGCTGCCCGTGGGCGGCGGTCTGCTCTACGTGCAGCCGGTGTTCGTGCAGTCGTCCGGTGCGACGAGCTTCCCGTCGCTGCAGAAGGTGCTGGTCTCCTTCGGCAACGAGGTCGCGTTCGAAGACACCCTGAACGAGGCGCTCGACGTGCTGTTCGGCGGCGACTCGGGGGCGGATGCCGGTGACACCGACGTGCCCACGGATCCGAACACGCCGACGCCCGAGCCCACCCCCGAGCCGACGCCGGCGCCGACGAATCCGGGCCAGCCGACCGACGCGTACCAGCAGGCGCTGCAGGACGCGCAGCAGGCGATGCTCGACCGTCAGGCGGCGCTCGAGAAGGGCGACTGGGCCGCGTACGGCGAAGCCGACGACCGCCTCACGGCAGCCGTCGAGAAGCTGATCCAGCTCGGCGAGCAGTAAGAGCCCGGCCATGTGCCGAAGGGCCGCCCGTCTTCGGACGGGCGGCCCTTCGCCGTGCGGATCGGACGTCGCTCACGACGTGAGCGCGGCGTACCAGATGAGCAGCAGAGTGACGGCGAAGCCGGTGAACTGGTTCAGCCACAGAAACCGCCGCCACCCCGCCGTCGCGGCCGACGCGTCGGCGTCCGCGATCCGGCGGTAGGGCCACACCGTGACGAGGTAGGGCAGAGCGAGCAGGGCTGCGAGCGGCCCCGGCCACGTCGTGAGGAGCATCGCCGCCCCGGCAGCGGTGTAGCAGCACAGTGCGAAGCGGACGGTCCAGCGCGCACCGCGGACGGTCGCGATCGAGGCGATGCCCGCCTCGCGGTCGGCGACGACGTCCTGCACGGCTCCGAACGCGTGCGACGCGGCGCCCCACAGGGCGAAGGCGCCGATGATGGCGGCGAGCGGCCATGTCCATGACGCCCCCGCCAGCACGAGGCCGTACACGGCCGGTGAGAAGAAGTGGATGCTGCTCGTCAGCGAATCCAGGAACGGCCGCTCCTTCAGTCGCAGCGGCGGCGCGCTGTAGAACACGACGAAGAACAGGCTCGCGGCCAGCACCGCCCACGACGCCGGCGTGCCGACGATGACGAGGAAGACGACGAACGGCAGGCACGCGAGGCCCGAGGCGATGAGGGTCACCCGGTGCAGTCGCCGGTCGAGCACGGCTCCGTGCGCACCGCCCTTGCGCGGGTTGCGCAGGTCGGACTCGTAGTCGAAGACATCGTTGATGCCGTACATCGCCAGGTTGTAGGGGATCAGGAAGAAGAGGGTGCCGACGATCAGCACGACGTCGATCTCCCGCGTCGTCATGAGGTACGCGGCGGCGAACGGGTACGCCGTGTTGACCCAGCTCACCGGCCGCGACGACACGAGCAGCCGGCGCGCGACGGCCCCTGCGCGCAGCGGCTCGGCGACGGTCATCGGGCGGCCTCCGTCGACACGGCACGCGTGGGCGTGAGCAGCGTGAACACGGCCGGCACCACGAACGCCGCGCACAGCGGGTAGGCGAAGTCCTCGACGGGCGCGAGGCCGATGCGCAGCCCCGAGATGAGCTCGTCGGGGTAGGTGAAGAGCCCGACGGCGATCATGAGGTTGTCGAAGACCGCGGTGAGGAGGATGAGGATGCCGGCGCCCACGGCGGAGGCCGCCATGCGCTCTCCGAACCGCGGGCGCCGCGCCGTGAGCGCCACCGCGAGGGCGGTGGCGGCGAGGAACGGGGCGAGGATCAGGAGGTACGTCACCGGCGCGCCTCCTGCCGGGGCGTGACGGCATCCCTTCGCCGCCGCGTGAGCACGCGCAGTGCGCCGGCCCACGCCACGAGCGCGAGGTAGCAGAGGAAGGCGAGGAACACGGGCTCCTCGACGGGCAGGTGCGGCGCCAGGTCGATGCCGAGCAGCAGCGGGCTCGTGCCTTTCACGAAGACCCCCGCGGCGATCCCGGCCAGATCGCACAGCAGCAGGAAGACGGTGCCGATGCCCACGGCGGCTGCCGTGCGGCCGGGCGCCGCCCACGCCGCGACCCGCCAGCGGCGGTCGAGGAGCGCGACTCCGACGGCGCTCACGAGGATGGCGAGCAGATAGACGCCGGGCATGTCACACCCTCACGCTCTCGGCGAGCGGTCCGGGAGAGCGATCGCCGCGCAGGCGCTTGATCACCAGCTCGGCCGAGATGAGGCACATCGGCAGCCCGATGCCGGGCAGCGTCGACGCGCCGACGTAGGCGAGACCCTCGACGCGGCGCGAGACGTTGCGCGGACGGAACATCGCGCTCTGCCGCAGCGTGTGCGCCAGACCGAGCGCGTTGCCGCGCCAGGCGCCGAGGTCGGCCGCGAAGTCGCCCGGTGCCACTGTGCGGCGCACGACGATCCGCTCGGCGAGATCGGGGATGCCGCACCACTGCGACAGCTGCGCGATCACACGGTCGGCGGCCGCCTCGACGCCGGCGTCTCCCGCGCGGTCGATCCCGCCGCGCCCCAGTCCTGGGTCGGCGGGCACGGGCACCAAGACGAAGAGGTTCTCGTGCCCGGGCGGTGCGACGCCCGGGTCGGTGGCGCTGGGGCGGCACACGTACAGCGACGCCGGATCGGGGATGCGCGGACGCGACCCGAAGATGTCGAGGAAGTTCGCGCGCCACTCGTCCGCGAACAGCAGCGTGTGGTGGGCGAGCTGGGGGAGGGAGCCTTTCACGCCGAGCATCAGCAGGAGCGCGCCGGGACTGGGCGTCCGCCTGCGCCACCACTCCTCGGGGTACGTCTGCTGCTCGCGGGGGAGCAGCGTCGTCTCGGTGGCGTGCAGATCGGCTCCCGACACCACCAGTTCGGCGGGCAGGCGGTCGCCCCCGGCCCGCTCGACGCCACAGGCGCGCCCGCCCTCGGTGAGGATCGCGGTGACGCGCGCACCGGTCTCGATCCGGACCCCGGATGCCTCCGCCAGACGAGCCACGGCGCTGATGATCTCGGTGAACCCGCCGCGCGGGTACAGGACGTGCTCGTCCAGGTCGAGGTGGCTCATGAGGTGATAGAGGCTCGGCACGCCGTACGGCGATCCGCCGAGGAACACCGCCGGGTACTCGAGGATCTGTCGCAGCCGTGGATCGGCGAACCTGCTCTCGACGTGGCGTGCGAGGCTGCGCGTGAGCAGCGGCGCGAGGCGCGGCGCCCGCCGCAGGAGGGCAGGATCCCGCAGGCCGGCCGTCGTCTCGTAGGTGTCGTAGAGGAACCTCGTGACGGCGAGGTCGTACGCGTCGGCCGCCGAGTCGAGGTAGGCGTCCAGGCGCGCGCCGGCGCCGGGTTCGACGCTCTCGAACAGTGCTGTGGCGTTGCGCCGGCCGGAACGCACGTCCAGCGGCGTCAGCCTCGTCGCGGGGTCGGAGTACACCCGGTACGCGGGGTCGAGCGGCACGAGGTCGAGCTCCGCCGCGGCGGAGGTGCCGAGGAGGCCGAAGAAGTGGTCGAACACCTCCGGCATGAGGTACCAGCTCGGCCCGGTGTCGAAGCGGAAGCCGTCGCGCTCCCACGAGCCCGCCCGGCCGCCGAGCTCGTCGCGGGCCTCCAGCACCGTGACCTCCCACTCGTCGCGCGCGAGGAGCGCGGCGGTCGCGAGACCGGCGATCCCGCCTCCGACGACGACCGCGCGGCGCGTCTCGCCGCCCGCGCTCACGCGTGGGCTCCGCGAGGCGCGAAGCCCAGCATCGCCCGCATCGCCAGGCGCGCCTTCACGGCGTCGGGGACCCGTACCCGCGTGTCGGCGCGCGGCGTCGCGCGCAGCCGTGCCGCCAGCTCCGCGAACAGATCGTGCGCGGCGGTCACGGCTCTCCGGCAGTCCGCGGGCAGGTCGGGGATCACCCGCGCGGCGGCGGCCAGATCGCGGTCGACGCGGTCGAGCACCGCCGCCCGGTCCGAGGGTGCCGCGAGGTCCAGATACTCGCGCCCGAGGCGGATGCGGTCGTCCTGGAGATCGCGCAGGAAGTTGACCTCCTGGAACGCCGCGCCCAGCCGTCGGGCGCCGTCGGCGAGCTCCGGCGAGGGGGAGACGGGATGCTGCGCCCCGGCGTTGACGAACACCTGCAGGCACATGAGCCCGATGACCTCGGCGGAGCCGTAGACATAGGTGTCGTGCGAGGCCGTGTCATGCCGGCTCACGTGCAGGTCGACGCGCATCGAGGCGAAGAAGGGGACGACGAGCTCGGCCCCGATCCCGCACTCCCGGGCCGTGCGGGCGAACGCGTGCAGGACGAGGTTGCCGCTGAACCCCTCGTCGATCGCCGTGAGGCACTCCTGCTCCAGACGGTCGAGCACGGCCGCCGCCTGCTCGGCCGTGAGGCCGGCCTCCCGGGCCGGGCCGTCGACGATCTCGTCGGCGACGCGCGCCAGGGCGTACACGTTGCGCACGTGCGGGCGCACCCGCGGCCCGAGCAGGCGGCACGCCAGTCCGAACGAGGTCGAATACCGTGCGATGACGGCGGCTGCGGCATCCACCGCCGTCTGGTCGTAGAGGGCGAGGCCGGTGGCGACCCGCGACGTCGGGGCGTTCACGGGATCCTTCGATCGATCTCGTCGGCGAGGCCGCGCAGGAGGTCGCCGGCCAGGGGCGGAAGGGCGTCGTCGTGCGCCCCGGACCTGACCGCGTCGAGCGTCTCGGCGATGAGGGAGGTCAGGCGCTCGCGCGCGCCGCTGCCGGCGAGGACGAGCTGCGCGTCCCGGACCGCCACCGGTCCTGTGGCGGCCAGGGCCAGCGCGGCGTCGACGCGCGGCGCGGCGCCGGCCTCGTGGGCGAGCGCGATGAGCGGGGTGCGCTTCGCTTCGCGCAGGTCGGGACCGCTGTCGCGGCCGGTCTGCTCGGTGCTGCCGAACGCGCCGATGAGGTCGTCCACGAGCTGGAAGGCGAGCCCCAGCCGGCCGCCGAGGTCGCCGAGGACGCGGAGGGCGGGCGCGTCGGCGCCGGCGAGCAGTGCTCCGGCCTGCAGCGGCGCGCGGAAGGAGTAGACCGCCGTCTTGCGGAACGCGGTGTCGAGAGTCGTGTCGCGCGTGGGGGAGGAGGCCGCCACGGCGTTCTCGACATCGGCCAGCTCGCCGGCCGCCGACACCACGATCGCGTCGTCCAACAGTCCGAGCAGGCGATCCGTGGTCGTGGCGTCTGTCGGAGCCATGGCGATGAGACGGAACGCCTCGTGCAGAAGGAGGTCGCCCGCCAGGATCGCTGCGGCGTCGCCGAGCACCGCCGCCCCGGCCGCGTCGGCCCCGGCCTCGAGACCCCGCCTGCGGAACTCGCCGCCGATATTGGGTACGCCGCGGCGCTCGGTGTCGTGATCGATCACGTCGTCGTGCACCACGAAGGCCGTGTGCAGCAGTTCGAACGCGGCTGCGACCGACAGCACCGCCGGTCGCCGGGACTCCGGGCCGCCGAACGCCGCGAAGGCGGCGGTGACGAGGGCCGGGCGGAACCGCTTGCCGCCGTGTGCGGCGCGGCCGATGGCAGCGGCGAGTGCGCCGAAGCCCTCGCCGAGTCCGTCGGCGCGTTCGCGCACACGGGCGAGCGACCCGTCGATCGCCGTCGAGACGGCGGGATCCGCCGCGATCACGACGCCCACCGCCGGGGAGCGGCACCGTCGAACAGGTGCAGGTGCTCGGCCTGCAGCACCAGCCATGGCGAGAACGCCCACGGCGTCGCCGCCAGGGACGCGGCGAGGTCTTCGGGCTCGACCCAACGGGCCTCCATGACTTCGAGCGGGTTCAGCCGCGGCTCGTCGTCGGTGTAGGCCGTGTAGACCGGGCAGACCTCGTGCTCGACGATGCCGGCGCTGTCGGTCGCGCGGTAGCGGAACAGCGGCAGGGCGAGCTCGAGGTCGGAGAGGACGAGGCCGAGCTCGGAGTCGGCATGCCGGCGGACCGCGGAGGCGACGGGCTCAGCGGGGCGCGGGTGTCCGCAGAACGAGTTGGTCCAGACGCCCGGCCAGGTCCGCTTGCCGAGCGCGCGGCGCGTGACGAGCACGTGACCGTCGCGGTTCAGCACATGGCACGAGAAGGCGAGATGCAGCGCGGTGTCGGCGCCGTGCACGGTGGACTTCGGGGCGGTTCCGATGGCGTTCCCGGCATCGTCCAGCAGCACCACATGATCGGTGTCGGTCATCTCCGTCCTTCCTCCCAATCGCTAGTTTAGCTAGCAATCTCATGTGTGCGATGCTACAACGGTTGAGAGGGAACGTCCACGATGTCCGAACGCTGGCAGCCGCAGACCGAGCACGATCACGCAGTGATGAGGGTGCTCACGTCGATCCGCGCCATGAGCGATGCCATGGAGCGCATGCACAGCGGCATGAAGGGCGACATGGACATGAACGCGACGGACGTGGCGGCGCTGCGTCTGCTGATCATCCGTGAGCAGAAGGGCGTGACCGTCAGTCCGCGCGACATCGCCCAGCACCTGCGCATCTCGACGGCGTCGACCACCAAGCTGCTGGACCGCCTCGAGGAATCGGGACACGTCCAGCGGCGTGCGCATCCGAGCGATCGGCGCGGCCGGGTCGTGATGCTCACCGACGAGGCGCGGCTGGCGTTCTTCCGGATCTTCGGCGAACGGCTCCGGGCGATGCGCGAGATGGCCCTGCGCTACGACGAGGATGCGCTGGCGATCATCGCCGGGTTCCTCGACGACCTCGCAGGAACGATGGATCCGGCGGTCTGACGGCCGCCGCCGGAGTTCAGGCCAGCACGAACGTCACGAATCCGAGACTGCGACGGTGTCCCCGCAGCCACGCGGTCCAGACACGGTCGAGCTCGGCGCGGAGCGGATGCTGCCGACGCACGGATTCCGGCTGCGACACGAGCCACAGCTCCCGCTCACGGAAGTGCCCTACCTCGTACGCGTCCCACTCGGTGCGCGTGCTGTCGTGCATGTCGAGGATGCGCCAGCCTGCGGCGTGCAGCTGGTCGACCAGATCCGGGAGCGTCGCGCAGTCGTCGACCGATGCACCGGGCCACATGTGCGCCAGTTCGTCCGCCGTCGGGGTCTGCGCCCAGTACTCCAGGCCGAAGATCGCGCGGCCGCCGGGGCGCGCATCCTCGCGAAGCGCCCGCATCGCCTCGGCGGGCGAGCCCAGTGCGTGGTACGCGCCCATGCTGATCAGCAGGTCTGCCGGCTCCCGATGCGCGGCGGCCGGGCCGGCCACGAACGACACGCGGTCGGCGAGCCCGCGATCGGCCGCGGCCGAGCGGGCGCGCACCAGATCGGTGTCGTCGACATCGTCGCCGGCGCCGGTCGCGCCGGGCGACGCGGCGAGCGCCTGCAGCAGCGCCTCGCCCCAGCCGCAGCCGTGATCGACGATGCGCTGCGGGCCGTGCTCCGTGGCGCGGGCGAGCAGGCGCGACAGCGCGTCCTGCGAGAGCGGCGAGTTGATCATCAGGTGCGCACCGGTCCCGGCGGGCGGTGGGGTGTCATCGGCCATCCGGCGAGTCAATCAGCGGAGTTCGTGCGAGGCAACCTCGGCCGGCACCGGGTGGGAAAGTGAAAGGCCCCCTGATCAGATTTCCTGATCAGGGGGCCTTCTTTGTTGCGGGGACAGGATTTGAACCTGCGACCTCTGGGTTATGAGCCCAGCGAGCTACCGAGCTGCTCCACCCCGCGGCACAAGGAATAGCTTAGCACGCGTTTTGAGTGCCTCGAACCACGGGCCCCGATGGGTTGCCCCGCGCGCGCCGTCCGCGTCAGGATGAACGCATGCCGGAGGACCCCCGCCACCATCCCGAAGACGACCGCGTCGACGGTCGCGACGAGAGCCCGGCGGAGCGTGCCGATCGCAACTGGAGCGAGGTGCTGCAAGAGCTGCGCGTGCTGCAGACGGGCACGCAGATCCTGACCGGCTTCCTCCTGGCGCTGGCCTTCCAGCCGGCCTTCTCACAGCTGACCGATCCGCAGCGGAGCGCCTACCTGGCACTCGTGGTGCTCGCGGCGGTCAGCTCCATCGTGGCGCTCGCGCCGGTGGCGCTGCACCGCGCGGTCTTCCAGCACGGCGTGAAGCCCGCCGTCGTCCGATACGGCCACCTGGCGCTCGTCACGGCGCTCATCACCGTCGCCGTGCTCATCGTGGGAGTCGTCGCGTTCGTGTTCGACGTCGTCGTGGGCGGTTCCACCTTCTGGTGGGCGATCGTGGTGCTGTCCGCGATCATCATCGCGCTGTGGCTGGTGGTCCCGGGGATCATCCGGGTCCGCGCACGCGAGATCGGAGAGAGGCGATGACCGACACCTTCGCGATCGCGGTGGCGCAGTTCGCGCCGACGGCCGACGCGGCCGCCAACCTCGACTCCGTCGCGCAGCTCGTGGCGACGGCATCCAGCCGGGGAGCACGGCTGGTGGTGCTGCCCGAGTACTCCAGCTACTTCGTCGATCCGTTCGACGCGAGTCTGGCCGAGAACGCGCAGGAGCTCGACGGGCCGTTCGTGCAGCGGCTCACCGCGATCGCGCGCGCGCACGACGTCATCATCGTCGCGGGACTGCTGGAGCGGGCGGGCGACGGGCGCCGCGTGCGCAACACCGTCGTCGCGGTCGATGGCGAAGGACTGCGCGCCCACTACCGCAAGCTGCACCTCTACGACGCGTTCGGCCAACGCGAGTCGGACTGGGTCGAGGCGGGGGAGCCGGGCGATCCGCTGACGTTCGAGGCAGGCGGCCTGCGGTTCGGTCTCATGACCTGCTACGACCTGCGGTTCCCCGAGGTCGGGCGCCTGCTCGTCGACGCCGGCGCCGATGTGCTGCTTGTGCCCGCCGAGTGGGTGCGGGGGCCGCTCAAAGAGCACCACTGGCGCACGCTCCTGCACGCGCGCGCCATCGAGAACACCGTCTTCGTCGCTGCGGCGGATCATCCGCCGCCCCTCGGCGTCGGCAACTCGCTCGTGGTCGATCCGCAGGGAGTCGAGCTCGCCGCTGTCGGCACGGCCACCGATGTCGCCGTCGCCTACCTCGACGTCGGTGCGATCGCGCGCGTGCGGCGGGTGAACCCCGCGTTGGCGCTGCGCCGCTTCCGCGTCGAGCCGCGCTGAGGCCGCGGGTCAGTCCATCCTCGCGAGACGGGATGCCGCCTCCTCGAGCACCTCGACGCGCTTGCATGCCGCGAACCTCACCAGGGTCGCGTAGTCGCCGCGGCGTCCGGGCGTCGCGAACGCGGTGAGCGGGATCGCCACGACCCCCGCGCGCTCGGGGAGGGCGCGGCAGAAGGCCGCGGCATCCACCGCTCCGAGAGCGCGCGCGTCGGCGACCGTGAAATACGACCCGGCAGGCGTCGAGACGTCGAAGCCCGCACTGCGCAGCCCGGCGCCCAGCAGGTCGCGCTTGGCGCGCAGCGTCGCGGCGATTCCGGCGAAGAAGGTGTCGGGCAGGCGCAGCCCGGTCGCGATCGCGGGCTGGAACGGGCTGCCGTTCACGTACGTGAGGAACTGCTTGACGGCGAGCACGGCGTCGACGAGGCCTGCGGGTCCGCTGATCCAGCCGATCTTCCAGCCGGTGGTCGAGAACGTCTTGCCGCCGGACGAGATGGTGAGCGTGCGCTCCCAGGCGCCGGGGAGGGTGGCGATCGGCACGTGCGGCCCGTTGAACACCAGGTGCTCGTACACCTCGTCGGTGAGGATCACGGCGTCGTGCCGGTCGGCCAGCCGCACCACCTCGTCGCGCACGTCCGCCGTGAACACCGCGCCGGTGGGGTTGTGGGGGTCGTTCACGAGGATCACACGGGTGCGGTCGGTGACGGCTGCACGGAGGACGTCGAGGTCGGGCTGGAAGTCGGGCCACCGCAGCGGCACGGTCACCAGCCGTGCACCCGAGAGGGCCACAACGGCCGCGTACGAGTCGTAGTACGGCTCGAACACGACGACCTCGTCCTCCGGGCCGTCGATGAGCGCCAGCAGCGCCGCCGCCAGTGCCTCGGTCGCTCCCGCCGTGACGATCACATCGCGCGCCGGATCGAGGTGCAGCCCGTAGAAGCGCTCCTGGTGCTCGGCGATCGCCGAGAGCAGATCCGGGATGCCGCGACCCGGCGGGTATTGGTTGACGCCGTTCGCGATGGCCGCACGGGCGGCTTCCAGCACCTCGGCGGGGCCGTCCTCGTCGGGGAAGCCCTGGCCGAGATTGATCGCGCCGGTGTGCGCCGCCAGGGCCGACATCTCGGCGAAGATGGTGGGGCGGATCGCGCCATCGGCACCGACGAGTCCGGCACCGGCGGCGGTGCGGTGCCACGCTCCGGGGATCTGTCGCATCGCATCACCGTACCGGGCGTGCTCATCCCTGTTGCATAGGCGAGTCCCACTCTCGACATAAGAAACACACAGCATCGGTGGGCACAGTGGTGAGTGCTTGGCAGAAGGAGCAACCATGAGCGACATCCAGGGCGATCGCCCGGAAGACCAGACCCCCGCCGTCCCGCCGGTTCCTGCGGCTGAGCCCGCCTCGCCGTCGGCGCCGTCACAGCCCGCCGCCGAAGCCGCGGCTCCGCAGGACGCACCGGCGCCCGCCGCCGCACAGCCCGTCGCCGAGGCACCCGCCGCGCCCGCCGCCGAGCCGGTGCAGCCGGTCGAGCCGGTCGCAGCGCAGCCGACCGCAGCTCCGGCGCAGCCCGTCGCGCCGGCGCAGGCCGCGCCGGCGCAGGCCGCCCCGGCGCAGGCCGCCCCGGCGCAGCAGACCGCGCCCACCGCGCCCGTCGCGCCGGCGCAGTTCACGCCGCCCGCGCAGCCCGTCGCACCCGCGCAGCCGGTGCCGCCCGCCGGCTACCCGGCCGGCGCCCACGCCTACGCCCGTCCGCAGGGGTACGCCGGACAGCCGGCCCCGTACCCGCAGTCCTACGCGGGGCAGCCCGCCCCGGGCACGCCCGGCGCCTCGTTCGGCGCAGCCGCAGCGGCCGACGCACAGCCCACGCTTCCCCTCAGCGGCCCCACCGGCGCCATCCCCACCGCCACCGCGGCCCCGGCGCCCAAGAAGTCCTCGGGTGCCGGCAAGGTCGTCGGCCTCATCGTGGCCGCGGCGATCGTCGGCGGCGCGGCCGGACTCGGCGGCGCCTACGCGGGCGTCAACTGGTTCGCCCCCGCCACGTCGTCCACCGCCGCCGCGAGCCCGCAGACGGTCGTCGTCAACGACTCCGGCCGCGTCAACCAGACCACCGGCATCGCCGCCAAGGTCGTGCCGAGCGTCGTGACGATCGAGGCGACGAGCTCGTCGGCCGCCGGCACGGGCTCCGGCGTCGTGCTCACCGCGGACGGCTACATCGCGACGAACACCCACGTGGTGACGCTCGACGGCGCGACCGCCGACGCGACGATCCGCGTCACGACCTCGGACGGCAAGGTGTACGACGCCGAGGTGGTCGGCACCGACCCCACGTACGACCTCGCGGTCATCAAGCTGAAGGACGCGTCGGGCCTCACGCCGATCGAGTTCGGCGACTCCAGCAAGCTGAACGTCGGCGACACGACCGTCGCCGTCGGCGCTCCGCTGGGCCTGGCGAACTCCGTCACCGAGGGCATCGTGAGCGCGCTGAACCGCTCGATCTCGATCGCCTCGTCGGCGGCGCCCGACAGCGGCGACCAGGACCAGTCGCAGCAGGACCAGAACGGCCAGGAGGCGCCGTTCCAGTTCGACTTCGGCCAGGGCCAGAACCAGCAGCAGTCCGCGACCGACTCGATCTCGATCGCGGTGATCCAGACCGATGCGGCGATCAACCCCGGCAACTCGGGTGGCGCGCTGGTCGACGCGGACGGCAAGCTCATCGGCGTCAACGTCGCGATCGCCACCGCCGGCGGATCCTCGTCCGACGGCTCGGGCTCGATCGGCGTCGGATTCTCGATCCCGTCCGACATCGTCAAGCGCATCACCGACGAGATCATCGAGAACGGCGAGGCCACGCACGGCCTGCTGGGCGCGAGCGTCCGGGCCGCGGCATCCGTCGAGGGCGCGACGATCACCGGCGCCTACATCGCCGAGGTGACCGACGGCGGCGCGGCCGCTGCAGCGGGGCTGCAGAAGGGCGACATCGTCACGGCCTTCAACGGCGTGCCCGTCACCGACGCGACCGACCTCACGGCGCAGGTGCGCGCCGCAGCGGCGGGCAGCACGGCGAAGGTCACGTACGTGCGCGACGGCAAGGCACAGACCGTCGAGGTCACCCTCGGGACGCTGGAGCAGTAATCCACATCCCTCAGGACGCCATCGTGCGAGCAGGATAGGCTCGCACGATGGCGTCCTTCTCGTTCGGCGCG
>Ga0160450_100992_pt1 | contig 12359 bp, 10 predicted proteins | sample HID1975K_E1MG_FD_108257 | JGI IMG/M metagenome (GOLD analysis project Ga0160450, IMG submission 108257) | Enriched soil microbial communities from UW Madison campus, WI, USA - HID1975K_E1 MG | ecosystem: Environmental > Terrestrial > Soil > Unclassified | place: USA: Madison, Wisconsin...
ACAACTACGCGTCCAGCGAGGTCGTCGACGCCGACACCGTCACGTTCCGCTTCAGCGCGCCGGCCCCCGGCTTCCTGCAGGCGACGTCGACCATCAACTCGGGCCTGCTGTCGCCCGCGACGCTCGACCGCACGCTCGAGGAGTTCGGCGCCGGGAACGCGGCCGACATCGTCGGCTCGGGCCCGTTCACGATCACCGACGAGAAGCTCGGCACCGAGCTGACGCTCGAAGCCCGCGACGACTACGACTGGGCGCCGCCGAGCTCGGAGCACCAGGGCCGCGCCTACCTCGACGCGATCCACCTGATCGTCACGCCCGAAGACAGCGTGCGCATCGGCTCGCTGCTGTCGGGCCAGGCGGACTACATCCGCTACGTGCAGGCGTTCGACGAGGCACGTGTCGAGTCGGGCGGCTTCGACCTGTACGCCCCGCAGACCCGCGGCGTGAACAACTCGCTGAGCCTGCGGTTCACCAACCCGATCCTCAGCGACATCAAGGTGCGCCAGGCACTGGTCGCCGGCGTCGACAGCCAGGAGGTCGTCGACACCGTGTTCACCGGCAACTACCCGCGCGCCACGTCGGCGCTGAGCTCGACCGCGCTGGGCTACAAGGACGAGTCGAAGTACTACGAGTACGACCCGAAGAAGGCGGCGAAGCTGCTCGACCAGGCCGGCTGGGAAGAGGGTGCCGACGGCATCCGCGAGAAGGACGGACAGCGCCTGTCGCTCGACGTGTACGAGGCCAAGGCCCAGCCGCTGTCGAAGCAGACCCTCGAGCTCGTCTCGCAGCAGCTCAAGAAGATCGGCGTCGAGCTCAATGTGAAGTCGGCCGACGCCGGCAGCTACGCCGAAGACATCAAGGACCCGCTGAAGACCCCGCTGTATCACTCGATGGTCGGCCGTGCGGACCTCGACGTCATCAAGAGCCAGTACTACACGAAGAACCGCAACACGCTGCTGTCGGACGACGCGAAGCTCGACGAGCTGCTGCTCGCCGTGGCCTCCACCGCCGACCCCGACGCCCGCGTCGAAGCGTCGCGGGCGGTGCAGGACTACCTCGCCGAGCAGGCGTACGTGATCCCGCTGTTCGAGGAGCCCCAGGTCTACGGCGCCGCGCCGTACGTGCAGGGCATCGAGTTCGAGTCGGTCGCGCGTCCGCTGTTCTACGACGTGTGGCTCGACAAGAAGAAGTAGGACCGAAGAGCCGATGAGCTATGCGCTGAGACGCGCCGGGCAGGCCGCGATCGTTCTGATCGCGGCCTTCACGGCCACCTTCATCCTGCTGCAGCTGCTGCCGGGTGACGCGATCCTGATCAAGTACCAGGACCCGTCGCTCGGGCTGAGCGCCGACCAGATCGAGCAGATCCGCGTCGCGTACGGCGTCGACTCGTCGTGGTGGGAGCAGTACTGGGCCACGCTGTCGGGGTACGCGACGGGCGACTTCGGCTACTCGACGCAGTACGGCACGCCCGTGCTGCAGCTCATCGGCGAGGCGCTCCCGGCGACGGCGGTGCTCGCGGGCCTCGGGTTCGTGCTCGCGGCGGTCATCGCGTCCGCGATCGCGTTCCTGTCCACGCTGTCGCCCTTCGGCTGGCTGCGTCAGGGGCTGCAGGCCCTGCCGGGAGTGTTCGTGGCGGTGCCGGTGTTCTGGCTCGGCATCCTGCTCATCCAGGTGTTCTCGTTCGGCCTCGGCTGGGTGCCGATCGTCGCGGCCGACCCCGCGGTGGGGCTCATCCTCCCCGTGATCACGCTGGCCGTGCCGATCTCGGCGCCGCTCGCGCAGATCCTCGTGCGCAGCATCGACGAGGTGCAGCTGCAGCCGTTCGTGACGGTGGTGCGCGCCAAGGGCGCGTCGCCGTCGTGGGTGCTGTGGCGGTCGGTGGCCCGCAACGCCCTGCTGCCGACGCTGACGATCGCCGGCGTGCTGTTCGGCGAGCTGATCGGCGGCGCGGTCGTCACCGAGACGGTCTACGGCCGCACCGGCATCGGCCGCATCACCGAGCAGGCCGTCTCCAGCCAGGACATCCCCGTGCTGCAGGGCATCGTCGTGCTCGCGGCCCTGACGTTCGTCGTCGTCAACCTCGTGGTCGACCTGCTCTACCCGGTGCTCGACCCGCGGCTGCGTCGCAGTTCGCGCGCCGCGCGCTCGTCGTCCGCCCCCGCCCTTCAGGAGGCCTCCGCATGAGCACGCAGACCAGTGAACGAGTGGATGCCGCCACCGCCGCGATCGCGGCGGACGAGGCATCCGGAACCGTCCTCGACCCCGTCGCGCGCGACGCCGGCGCCCTGGACGGGCAGCCGACGCGCCGCTCGAACGTCGCACGGCTGTTCGCGCAGGGGCGACGTCCGTCCTGGACCCTCGTCGTCGCCATCGCGGTGATCGTCGTCGCCGTGCTGTGGGCGGCGGCGCCATGGCTGTTCACGTCATACGACCCGATCGACGGCGTTCCCGCGCAGAAGCTGCTGCCGCCGAGCGCGGAGCACTGGTTCGGCACCGATGCGATCGGCCGCGACCTGTACGCGCGCGTCGTGTACGGCGCGATCCACTCGCTGTCGGGCGCCCTCATCGCGGTGACGGTCGGTCTCGCGGCGGGCACCCTGCTCGGCGTCGTCGCGGGCTCTGTGGGCGGCTGGCTCGACGACGTGCTGATGCGGGTCGTCGACGTGCTGCTGTCGATCCCCGGTCTGCTGCTGTCGCTGTCGGTGATCATCCTGCTGGGCTTCGGCACGGTCAACGCGGCGATCGCGGTCGGCATCGGCAGTGTCGCGTCGTTCGCGAGGCTGTCTCGGTCCGAGGTGGTGCGCGTGCGCCGTACGGACTACGTCGAGGCGGCGTTCGGCAGTGGCGGGTCGTTCGCATCGGTGCTGCGCCGGCACGTGCTGCCCAACTCGCTCACCGCCGTGGTGGGGCTTGCCGCGCTGCAGTTCGGCGGTGCGATCCTCGCGATCTCGACCCTGGGCTTCCTCGGGTACGGCGCACCGCCGCCGACGCCCGAGTGGGGCCTGCTCATCGCCGAGGGCCGCAACTACGTCGCGACGGCGTGGTGGCTCACGACGCTGCCCGGCCTCGTCGTGCTCGTCGTGGTGCTGAGCGCCAACCGCATCAGCCAGTCCATCGGAAGGGGGACGCGATGAGCGTGCTCGAGGTGCAGGACCTGCGGGTGTCGTACCAGACCCGCGCCGGCCGCCGGGAGGTCGTCCACGGTGTCGACGTGACCGTCGAGGAGGGCGAGGTCGTGGCCCTCGTCGGCGAATCCGGCTCGGGCAAGTCCACCACCGCGCACGCCCTCATCGGGCTGCTGGCCGAAGGCGGCCGCGTCGACGGCGGTTCCGTCGCGCTGGGCGGCGTCGACATCACCGACTGGGACCAGAAGCGCCTGCGCAGCGTCCGCGGGGCGCAGGTCGGCCTCGTGCCGCAGGATCCGGTGTCGTCGCTCGATCCGGTGCGCCCGGTGGGCGTGCAGGTGGGCGAGATCCTCCGGGTGCACGGCGTCCGGGGTTCCGCCGCCCGCCGTGGACGCGTGCTCGAGCTGCTCGAGCGGGTCGGGCTCGACGACCCGGCGCTGCGGGCCCGGCAGTACCCGCACGAGCTGTCGGGCGGCATGCGCCAGCGCGTGCTCATCGCGACGGCGATCGCGCTGCGTCCGAGGCTGATCATCGCCGACGAGCCGACGAGCGCCCTCGACGCCACGGTGCAGCGGCGCATCCTCGACCTCATCGACGATCTGCGCCGTGAGGAGGGCACGTCGGTGCTCCTCGTGACGCACGATCTCGGCGTCGCCGCCGACCGCGCCCAGCGTCTGGTCGTGCTGAATCACGGCCGGGTCGTCGAGCAGGGGCCGAGTGCCGGCATCCTGTCGTCCCCGGCGGACCCGTACACGCGACAGCTGCTGGCCGACGCACCCGCACTCGCGACGGAGGGCTTCCGCCGGCCGGCGCCGCCGCTGTTCATCCGGGATGCCGCGGCCGCCGCGGCCGAGAACCCCTACGCCATCGTGGCCGAGGGGCTCGTGAAGGAATTCGCGGTGCGCGGGCGTGAGGCGTTCCGTGCGGTGGACGACGTGTCGTTCCAGGTGCGTCGCGGCACGACCCACGCGCTCGTGGGGGAGTCGGGATCGGGCAAGACCACGACCGCACGCCTGGTGACGAGGTTCCTGCAGCCGGACGCCGGCCGCATCGAGCTCGCCGACGCGTCCGGCGCGCTCGCCGACATCGCGGGGCTGCGCAGCGACGGCCTGCGGCAGCTGCGCCGCCGCATCCAGCTCGTCTACCAGAACCCGTTCTCATCGTTGGACCCGCGCCAGAGTGTCGCGCAGATCGTCGCCGAGCCGCTGCACAACTTCCGCGAGGGCACGCGGGCCGACCGCCACGCGCGCGCGGCGGAGCTGATCGATCGCGTCGCGCTCCCGGCCGACGTCCTGGAGCGCTCGCCGCGCGAACTGTCGGGCGGCCAGCGGCAGCGCGTCGCGATCGCCCGCGCGCTCGCCATCAGGCCCGACGTGGTCGTGCTCGACGAGGCGGTGTCGGCGCTGGACGTGACCGTGCAGGCACGCATCCTCGAGCTGCTCGAGTCGTTGCAGCAGGAGCTCGGGCTGACGTACCTGTTCATCTCGCACGACCTCGCCGTCGTCCGACGCATCAGTCACACGGTGTCGGTGATGCGGCGCGGCAGGGTCGTCGAGACCGGCAGCACCGAGGACCTCTTCTCGGCCCCCACCCACGAATACACGCGCGAGCTGCTGGCAGCCGTGCCCGGACGATCGGAGGTCGCGGCATGACCGCGCCGTCTCTCGCCTTCTTCACCCGCCTGCTCGACAGTGCTTCTCCCCGTCTGATCGACGATGCACCGCCCGCGGAGCGCTACCGACTCGCGACCGACCAGATCCGCCACGCGGAGCGGTTCGGTGTCGGGCGCGCGTGGGTCGCGCAGCACCACTTCCGCGCGGCGGAGGGCGGACTGCCCGCGCCGTTGGTGTTCCTCGCCCATGTCGCCGCCGCGACGAGCGAGATCCGCCTCGGCACGGGCGTCGTGACGCTGCCGCTGGAGGACCCGGTGCGGGTCGCCGAAGATGCCGTCGTCGCCGACCTGCTGTCGGGCGGGCGCATCGACCTGGGCCTCGGCAGCGGCGGCACCCCGTCGTCGTTCGTGCCGTTCGGGCAGGACGTGGCGGCGAAGGCGGCCGTGTACGACGAGAAGCTCGCGGTGCTGCTCGACGCGCTCGCCGGTCGCGAGATCGGCGGCGGCAACACGCTCTATCCGGATGCCGGGGGTCTCGTCGACCGGGTCTGGCAGGCGACGTTCTCTCCCGCCGGCGGCACCCGTGCCGGCGTGCACGGGCACGGTCTGCTGCTCTCCCGCACGCAGCCGCGTCCGGCGGACGCCCTCGGCGCGAGCCTGGCAGACCTGCAGCACCCGATCATCGACCGCTACGCCGAGGCTCTGCCGGACGGCGTCGCACCGCGGGTGACGGCTTCCCGCACCGTCTTCGTCGCCGACGACCGCGCGGACGCGCTGAGGTTCGCCGAGGTCGGTCTGCGGCGCGCGGCGGAGGGACTCCGGCGCTCGGGGCACCACCTGCCCGACGACGCGCTGGGCGACCTCATCGCCGCGACCGACACGCACCTGGGCACACCCGAGGAGGTCGCGGCGTCGCTCGCGGCCGACTCGACCCTGTCGCGAGCGACCGAGGTCGCCTTCCAGGTGCATTCGGTCGACGCCCCGCACGACTTCGTGCTGCGCTCGATCGAGCTCTTCGCCACGGAGGTCGCCCCGGCGCTCGGCTGGGCCGATCGCGACCGCTCCCTCGAACCCCTCGGCCGTCTCGGAAAGGAGACCTCATGACCACCTCTGAGCTCATCGACGTCGTCGACGACCTCGTCGGCGTCCGCGCCGGCGACCCACTCGATGCCCTGCGCCGCCGGCGCCCGGTCACCCGCGACCAGCTGCAGGCCAGCTACGACGCCCTGTTCGCCCCGCTCGACGACACCGCCTTCCCGCTCGACGAGCGCGTGCTCGTCGCCGCGTTCGCGACCCGCTCGACGGCCGACGACGCCACGGCCGCCTTCTACGCCGACGCGGCAGCCGCCGTCGATGCCCGACGCACCGAGATCGTCCTGGCCGAGGCGTCCGCTGCCGCCACCGCGGGTCCCTTCGGCGCGTACCGCGAGGACGGTCTCGTCGGCGAGAGCACCGAGGGGCGCCGCTACGAGCCCGGCATCGCCGCCCGCGACGCGCTGGGGGAGCGGCTGACCGCCGCGCTCGCACATGCGCACCTGCTCACCTTCCGGCCGAGGGAGGCGGATGCGGCGGCCCAGACGCGGCTCGTCGACGCCGGCTGGAGCGCCGACGGCGTCGTGACGCTGTCGCAGCTCGTGTCGTTCCTGGCATTCCAGCAGCGCGTGGCCGCGGGGCTCCGTGCGCTCGCACCATCCGTCGCCGTATCCGCACCTGTGGTCGCCGAGTCCGTCGAGACGTCCGCATCGCCCGAGGAGGTCTCCGCATGACCGGCACCACGACCGCTGCTGTCGTCCTGACTCACGACGCGCCGCACCCCCACGCGTTCACGCGCGCCGAGGTGGGGTGGCTCCCGTGGCTGGAGCCGCTGTCCGTCGACGAGCTGACCGAGCGCCACTACGACGGCCTCGTCGACCGGCCGCGGGCATCCAGCGACTACTTCCGGCTGCTGGTCCGCGACCCCGAGATCCTGCGCGCCCGCACGCTCGTCGACAAGGACATCTTCTACAACACGGCCGAAGGGCTGCCGCGGGCCGAGCGCGAACTGGCCGCGACCGCCGCGTCCCGTGTCAACGGGTGCGTGTTCTGCGCGTCCGTTCACGCGCGCTTCGCGACGCACTTCTCGAAGGCGCCCGAGCTCGTCGACCGGCTGCTCGTCGAGGGCATCGACGCGGACCTCGGCGAGCGATGGAACGCGATCGTCGCCGCAGCGGCAGCCCTCACCGCGACGCCCCTGGCCTTCGACGAGACCCACGTGGAGCGCCTGCGGGCGGTGGGCCTCGACGATCTGGAGATCTCGGACGTCATCCACGGTGCGGCGTTCTTCAACTGGGCGAACCGCCTGATGCTCTCGATCGGACGCCCGGTCGCGCCCCCGGAGGACGCATCGTGAGCGCCGTCGAGCTCGCGGCCGCGACGGCCGCCGGCATCGCCGCGACGCACGGGACGGGCGCCGCGGCCCGAGGCGGCACGCTGCGGCCGCTGCGGGTGGTCGGAGTGTCGGGATCCCTGCAGGAGCCGAGCCGCACGACGGCGCTCGTCCGCACGATCCTCGCCGGCGTCTCCGAGCGGGTCGCGGCCGAGACCGAGCTGGTCGAGGTCGCCGCCCTCGGCCCGGGCTTCGCCGGGGCGCTGCGCCGCGAAGACGTCGCCCCCGAGGTCGAGCGCGCGCTGCGCGCGATCGAGTCCGCCGACCTGCTGGTCGTCGCGAGCCCTGTCTACCGCGCCTCGTTCACCGGACTGTTCAAGCACCTGTTCGACTTCGTCGGCCAGTACGACCTCGTCGGCACCCCGGTGCTCCTGGCCGCCACCGGGGGCGGCGAGCGGCACGCGCTCATCATCGAGCACCAGCTGCGCCCGCTGTTCGGCTTCTTCCAGGCGCTGACGCTGCCGATCGGCGTGTACGCCTCCAACAGCGACTTCACCGACTACCGGCTGAGCTCGCCCGAGGTCGCCCGTCGCGTCGTGCAGGCCGTCGACCGCTCGCTGCCGCTCGTCGAGCAGGCGGCTCTCGTGCGTCGCTCGGAGTACGTCGCGACCTGGTGACGCGAGACGAGTGGATGCCGGCCGCCCGTGCCGCCGGCATCCACTCGTCTTCTCACGCGGCCGTCATGAAAACCCGCCCCGGACGTCTTGCGTGATGTGAGCTTCGATGTCACCCCCACACGCCGCGGCACCGGCGGCTCGCCGTTCCTCACGGCGGCCGCCGCCGCCAAGCTCGCCGGGCTGACGCCGGCGACCCTCACCCGCCGGCTCGCGAACGGCGACCTTCCCGGCTACCGGTTCGGGCGGCGCTGGTTCGTGCCCGAGGCAGAGTTCCGCCGGCAGCTGCGCCGCCGGGCATGGATGGTGCGCGTGGATGCCGAACCCGCCGTCATCCGCGAGCTCACGTGCGCCCTGCCGCCGTTCCTCACGGCCGACGACCTCGAGCGGTTCTTCGGCGCGCGTCGGACGATTCTGGCCGATGCGCTGCGGATGCCGTCGTTCACGGGCCGCGGCGGCGGCACCACGATCGCCGTGCTCGAGCGCACGCTGCAGAGCGCCCGCAACGGCTGCACGCCCTGCGTCGCCGAGGTCGTGCCGCACGGCATGTGCGGCGCCGCGTGACGCCGCATTGCACGCGGACCCTGTACGGGTCCGCGACCGGCGTCTAGACTGTCCCGCGTGTTGACCTGTCGGTGTTGTCGCTCCTGCTGTTGAAGCCTCCGCTTCACGCAGACCTCCGCGACCCCTGACAACCTTCCGCGCCCGTGCGCGCGGCAACACCTGAGGAATCTCACGTGCGTTACGCCCAGAGCGTCGCCGACCTCGTCGGCAACACCCCCCTCGTCCAGCTCACCCGCGTCACCGACGGCATCGCGGCCAAGGTGCTCGCCAAGGTCGAGTACTTCAACCCCGGTGGCTCGGCGAAGGACCGCATCGCCTCGCGCATCATCGACGCGGCCGAGCGGGACGGACTGCTGCGGCCCGGCGGCACGATCGTCGAGCCGACCAGCGGCAACACCGGCGTGGGCCTCGCGCTGGTCGCCATCCAGCGCGGCTACCGGATGATCTTCGTCGTGCCCGACAAGTTCGCCGGCTCGAAGGTCGACGTGCTCAAGGCCTACGGGGCCGAGGTCGTCGAGACCCCCACGAGCGTGCCGCCGGAAGACCCGCGCTCGTACTACAGCGTGGCCGACCGGCTCGTGCGCGAGATCCCCGGGGCGTTCAAGCCGAACCAGTTCGCGAACCCCAACGGGCCGCTGAGCCATTACGAGACGACGGGACCCGAGATCTGGCGTGACACCGACGGCCGCGTGACGCACTTCGTCGCCGGCATCGGCACCGGAGGGACGATCAGCGGCACCGGCAGGTTCCTGCACGAGGTGTCGGCGGGCGCCGTGCGCGTCGTGGGCGCCGACCCCGAGGGATCGATCTACTCGGGCGGGCCGCTGCACGGGTACCTCGTGGAGGGCGTGGGCGAGGACTTCCTGCCCGACAGCTACGACCCGTCGGTGCCCGACGAGATCCAGCGCGTCCCCGACGCCGAGTCGTTCGCCATGACGCGGCGCCTCGCCCGAGAGGAGGGGCTGCTGGTCGGCGGCTCCAGCGGCATGGCCGTCGTCGCCGCGCTCCGCGCCGCGCGCGACCTCCCGGCCGACGCCGTCGTCGTGGTGCTGCTCCCCGACCACGGCCGCGGCTACCTCCAGCGGTTCTACGACGACGACTGGATGCGCGCGCACGGCTTCGACCTTCCCGACGCCGGTGCCCCCGACACCACCGGAACCACCCCTCACGAAGGAGCACCCGCATGACCGAGCCCACCGCCGACTCCGGCTTCGAGACCCGTGCCGTGCACGCCGGGCAGGCGTTCGACCCCATGACCGGCGCGGTGATCCCGCCCGTGCACTTCTCGACGACGTATGCGCAGGACGGCATCGGCGGCCTGCGTGAGGGCTACGAATACGGTCGCAGCGGCAACCCCACGCGCACGGCGCTGGAGACGCAGCTGGCCGCGCTGGAGGGCGGCGCCCACGCGCTCTCGTTCGCGTCGGGGCTCGCCGCTGAGGATGCGCTGCTGCGCGCGGCGCTCAAGCCCGGCGACGAAGTGCTGCTCGGCAACGACGTGTACGGCGGCACCTACCGGCTCATCGCCCGGGTGCTGGGTGCGTGGGGGGTCACCGTGCGGGTGGTCGACATGAGCGACCTCGACGCGGTGCGGGCCGCCCTCGAGGAGCGGCCCGCGCGCATCGTGTGGGTCGAGACGCCGAGCAACCCGCTGCTGCGCATCACCGACATCGCCGGCCTCGCGCGCCTCGGCCACGACGCCGGCGCGCTCGTCGTCGTCGACAACACGTTCGCCTCGCCTGCGCTGCAGCAGCCGCTCGCGCTCGGTGCCGATGTGGTCGTGCACTCGACCACCAAGTACCTGGGCGGGCACTCCGACGTCGTCGGCGGCGCGCTCGTGCTGAACGACGACGTCCTGTACGGCGAGGTGAAGTTCCTGCAGTTCGCGGTGGGCGCCGTGTCGGGTCCGCTCGATGCCTGGCTCACCACGCGGGGCATCAAGACGCTGGCCCTGCGCATGCAGCGGCACAGCGAGAACGCGCAGGAGGTGGCATCCTTCCTCGCCGCCCACCCGGCGGTCGCCCGCGTGTACTACCCGGGCCTGCCTTCGCACCCGGGGCACGAGCTGGCGGCGCGCCAGATGAGCGGGTTCGGCGGCATCGTGTCGGTGGCGCTCGCCGACGCCGCGTCGGCCCGCAGATTCGCCGAGTCGACGCGGCTGTTCCAGCTGGCGGAGTCGCTCGGCGGTGTCGAGTCGCTCATGAACTACCCCGACGAGATGACCCACGCCTCCGTGCGCGGCACCGAGCTCGCCGTCCCGCCCGAGGTCGTGCGACTGTCGGTGGGCATCGAATCGGTCGCCGATCTGCTCGCCGATCTGGACGACGCGCTCAGGCGGCTCTGACCGGGACGCCCCGGGGAGGGGAACGTAGGCTCGGGGCATGACCGCGAGCCCCTCATCGCTGCTGGCGCAGCCGCTGCGCATCGGCGCCGTCACGGTGCCGAACCGCATCATGCAGACCGCGCACTCGAAGCAGTACTCCGACCGCGTCGAGTCCGACCGCGAGACGGCGTACTACGTGCGGCGGGCCCGCGGCGGCTGCGGGCTGTTCGTCGCGGGCAACCACTTCGTCCACCCGACCGGGTCGATCAAGGGCTTCGAGGACGCCTACCGCCCCGAGGGCGTGGCTGCGTCGAAGCGGATGACGGATGCCGTGCACGACGCCGGCGCGAAGGTCTTCGTGCAGCTCAACCACCACGGCGCGCAGGCGCAGGCCGACAGCCCGGACGGCCCGCGCACGGTGTATGCCCCGTCGCGCATATTGTCGCCGTCCACCGCCCACGCCACTCGCGAGATGGACCACGACGACATCGCGGCGCTCGTCGAGGGCTGGGCGCTGTCGGCCGAGAACTCGCGGGCCGGGGGCTTCGACGGCGTCGAGATCCACATGGCCCACGGGTACCTGCTGCACCAGTTCCTCTCGCCGCTGTACAACGCGCGCACCGACGGGTACGGCGGCGACCTCGAGGGGCGCACGCGCTTCCCGCGCGAGGTCCTGCGGGCCGTGCGGGAGCGGGTGGGCGACGACTTCACCGTCGGCATCCGCATCGTCGCGAACGAGTTCCACCCGGACGGCCTCGACGGTGCGGCGATGCGCGAGGTGATCGCCCGGCTGCGCGCCGAGGCGCGCATCGACTTCCTCGACCTCGCCGCCGGCGGGTACCACAACGTGCACTACGTCTTCCCGTCGTCGCCGATGCCCTTCGCGTGGCTGCGCGACGACGTCGCCGCGGTCAAGACCGCGAACCCCGACGTGCCCGTGTTCGGCGTCGGCGCCGCGCGCTCCGTCGAAGAAGCCGAGGAGGTCGTCGCGTCCGGCGTCGCCGACATGGTCGCCCTCACGCGTGCGCAGATCGCCGACCCCGACCTCGGCCGCAAGCTCGTCGGCGCTCCCCCCGTCGATGCCTCGAACCCCGGCATCCGGCACTGCATCCGGCTGAATCAGGGATGCCTCGGCCGGGGCAGCCGCGGGCTTCCGATGTCGTGCACCGTCAACCCGCTCGCCGGGCGTGAGCAGGAGCGCGGCCCGCGACCGATGGCCGACGCACCGCAGCGGTGGATCGTGGTCGGCGGGGGACCGGCAGGCATGCGCGCGGCGGTCGAGCTCGGCCGGGACGGCCACGAGGTGACGCTGCTGGAGCGGGCGGGCGAACTCGGCGGACAGCTGCGGCTCGCCCGCCAGGTGCCGGGACGCGAGAGCGTCGGCCTTCTTGTCGACGACCTCGTGCGCGACCTCGCAGACGCCGAGGTCGACGTGCGGCTCGGGGTGCGTGCGACGGCGGACCTGCTCCGTGGCTTCGGTGCGGACGGCATCGTGGTCGCCACGGGCGCGGTCGCGCCCGCGACCACCTCCCTCGCCCTCGGCGGGGCCTACGCCGGCGGGTTCCCGGCCCGGGGCACCGTCGACGCGTTCGCCGCGGCATCCCATCGCGGTGCCCTCGGCCGGCGCATCGCGGTCGTCGACGCCGACGGCACCGCCTACGCCGCCGGCATCGCCCTCATGCTGCTGCCGCACGTC
>Ga0160450_101000_pt1 | contig 12265 bp, 9 predicted proteins | sample HID1975K_E1MG_FD_108257 | JGI IMG/M metagenome (GOLD analysis project Ga0160450, IMG submission 108257) | Enriched soil microbial communities from UW Madison campus, WI, USA - HID1975K_E1 MG | ecosystem: Environmental > Terrestrial > Soil > Unclassified | place: USA: Madison, Wisconsin | collected...
CAGGAGCAGCACGCGCGGGTCGTGCACCAGCGCCCGGGCGAGGCCGAGCCGCTGCTTCTGTCCGCGCGACAGCACTCGCGCGGGGGCGTCGGCGAGCTCGATCAGCCCCACGTCGGCCAGCAGCGCGTCGGCGCGGGCGGCCGCCTCGGGCTTCGGCATCCCGTACAGCCTCGCGGTCACCACGAGCGTCTCTCGCGAGCTGAGCGCGCTCCAGGCGCCGAGGGCGTCGGGCATCCAGCCGAGCCGGGCACGCGCCGCCTGCGGATCGGCGACCGGGTCGATGCCGTCGATGCGGATGACGCCGTCATCGGGGGCGAGGAGCGACGCCAGCATGAGCAGCAGCGTCGTCTTGCCGGAGCCGTTGGGGCCGACGAGGCCCGTGACGCGGCCCGCGCGGGCGTGGAGCGACACGCTGCGCACGGCTTGCACCGGACCGAACGCGCGTCGGACGCCCTCCACCACGATGCCGGGCTCGCCGGCGGCGGCGTGCGGCGCGGCGAGGATGCCAGGCGTGGTCATGGGGTCACCCTAGCGGGGCGCGCCGACGCGGCCGTGGATCGTCGCCCGAGCGTCACGGACGGAAGAACGCGACCCCGAGATCGGGGTGGTCGACGAAGACGCCGTCGACGCCGGCATCCCGGATCACGGACCACTCCCCCTCCCAGTCGCCGAACTCGGACGGACCGCCGTGCGTGCGGAACTGCCCGATCAGGAACCGGTTCTCGGGGCGGCAGGTCCACGTGAACACCCGCAGCCCGCGCTCGTGCGCGTCGGCGACGACCGGCGAGGCCCCGCTCGTCCGGCCGAGGCGGTCGGGGGCGAGGATCATGCGCTTGTCGACGCTGATGCCGTCCACGCGCCCGACCAGCTCGTCCAGGCCCGCCGGCGACGCGGTGTGCGCGTAGGTCGGTGCCGCCTTGCCCTGCGCGGCGGCGAGGTCGAACGGACGCCCCGCGGCCTCGAGCAGATAGACGTACGACGCCGGGATGCCTCGTCCCTTGAGCGCCAGCAGCACCGTCGACTCGAACGACTCGACGATGAGCGGCCACTGCCCGGCGTCCCACCCGGCCTCGCGCAGCTCGCCCTCGACGAGGGCGGCGACATCCCAGCCGAGCGAGGCGAAGTATGTCGCATGCTTGATCTCCAGCACGACGCCGATCTCGCGGCCCTGCTCCAGCGACGCCTCGCGCGCCGCGTCGAGGACGTCACGCAGCCGCAGCACGGTCTGCTCGCCGTCGAACGTCGCGCTCGACGGTCGCAGGTCGGCGATCCGCTCACGGCAGTGGAGGGTCGAGAGCTCGTCCCACGTGAAGTCCTCGGTGAACCAGCCGGTGAGCGTGTTCCCGTCGACCGTCTTCGTCGTGCGGCGTCCGGCGAACTCGGGACGCTCTGCGACATCGGTCGTGCCCGAGATCTCGTTCTCGTGGCGCACCACCAGCACGCCGTCGCGCGACACCACGACATCGGGTTCGACCGCATCCACCCCCAGCTCGAACGCGAGGGCGTAGGACGAACGGGAATGCTCGGGTCGATACCCGGGCGCTCCACGATGACCGATGACGAGCGGAGTCCGGCGCGGCATCGCACCAGGCTAGCCCGGGCTCACGAGCGGCCGGTGCCGGCGGCATCCCTTCATGGACCACTCACAGCAGGCTCCTGACCTCCGAGGCCCCCGTTCGGTTAGTGTTGATCAACAGCACCGTGCTGGGAATCCTTGACATTGGAGTGTGAGAGCAGTGGCCCTCAACAACCCCGCGTTCAACAACCCGGCCTTCCAGGACCCGAAGGCCGTCCAGTCCTACCCCGGGGGTGCGCAGGCAGGCAACCTGGGCGCGCAGACCCAGTTCGCCACCGCGCAGCAGACGGCCACGGATGCCGCCGCGCAGGCGCAGCTCGAGGGCATGTACGCGGCTCCCGCCGCGGGCGCCGTCGAGACGGGCCGCATGTCGTACGAGGACACCATCTGGAAGACCGTCGGCCTCTTCGCCGTCCTCCTCGTCTTCGCGGCCGTCGGCTGGGTCTGGACGATGGCCGGCGTCACCGCCCTCAACCCGCAGCCGTCGGTCCTGCCCTGGGTCCTCGGCGCGCTCGGCGGCTTCATCCTGTCGATGGTCGTCATCTTCACGTCGCGCAAGAAGATCCGCCCGGCGCTGATCTTCGGCTACGCCGCGTTCGAGGGCCTCTTCGTCGGCGCGATCTCGGCATTCTTCGAGTACATCTACCACGGCATCGTGCTGCAGGCGACGCTCGCGACGCTCGCGGTCGTCGGCGTGACGCTGGCGCTGTTCGCCAGCGGCAAGATCCGCGCCTCGAAGCGCGCCACCAAGGTCTTCCTCATCGCGATGGTCGGCTACCTGGTGTTCTCGCTCGTGAACATCATGCTCATGCTCTTCAACGTTCCGATCGCCGGTGGCGCGTTCGGCATGCTGAGCGCGAAGGGCCCGTTCGGCATCCCGTGGGGCATCCTCATCGGCGTCTTCGTCGTCATCATGGCGGCGTACTCGCTGGTGCTCGACTTCGACAACATCCAGCAGGGCGTGCGCAACGGCGCCCCGCGCCAGTACGGCTGGCTCGGCGGCTTCGGCATCATGGTCACCGTCGTCTGGCTGTACATCGAGATCCTGCGCATCCTCGCGATCGCACGGAACAACTAGCGACGCATTCCCGAAGAGGCCGCCCGGACACCCGGGCGGCCTCTTCGCGTTCCCGGCCACTCAGCGGGTAACCTGCGCTGAGACGGGCGGGAGGGCACGATGAAGCGCGGTTCGAACATGCCGGCGGTCGGCACGTACAACCAGACCCTCGTGCTCGACCTCATCCGGCGGTCGCCGTCCGGGCTCAGCCGCATCGAGCTCGCCTCCCGCACCGGGCTGTCGGCGCAGACCCTGGGCAACGTCGCCCGCCGGCTCGCCGCCGAAGGGTTCGTCGTGGAGGGCGACCGGGTCGTGGCCGGTCCCGGCAAGCCCCGCACGCCGCTCCAGCTGAACCGCACGGCGCGGTATGCCGTCGGCATCCATCTCGATCCCTCGGTCGACACGTTCGTGGTCGTCGACCTCTCGGGCGGCGTCGTCGCACACATGGAGCGACCGCCGGCAGACGATGCCGACGCCCCCGAGCTGATCGCCGCGCTCGCCAGGGACGCGAACGCGCTGCTGCGGTCGGCCGACGTGCCACTGGACCGCGTGCTGGGCATCGGCGTCGCCGCGCCCGGGCCCATCGATCACGACGCCGGCACCGTCCTGACGCCGCCGCTGCTGCCGACCTGGCACCACACGCGCCTGCGCGACCTGCTCGCCGAGGCCACGGGCCATCCGGTCGTCGTCGAGAAGGACGTCGTGGCCGCCATGGTCGGCGAGCTGTGGGCCGAGGCGGACCACACCCTCGACGACGCCGCCCTCGTCTACTACGGCGCGGGCGTCGGTCTGGGCATGGCCGTCGACGGCGAGGCCGTCCGAGGACGGACCGGCAACGCCGGCGACATCGGCCACCTGCTGGTCGAGCCCGACGGGCCGGAGTGCCTGTGCGGGCAGCGCGGATGCCTCGGCGTCTCGGTCGCGCCGGAGCGCCTGCTGTTCGACGCCGGGATCACACCGTCGCCGGTGATCGCACCGACCGCGGTGTGGGGCGCGATCGACGAGCTGCGGGCCCGCATCTCGGACGGCGACAGCCGCGCCCTCCAGGTGCGCGACCGGGCCGCGGAGACCTTCGCGCGGGCGATCGTGCTGCTGAACAACCTCCTCGACGCCGGGACCTTCGTGATCGGCGGCCCGGTATGGAGCAGGCTCGGCCACGCGCTGCGGCCCGGGATCGACCTCGCGCTGCCCGCCGTGCCGCAGATCACCACGACGCGACCGCTCGTGCTGCGGGAGGCGAGGCTCGGCACCGACCTGGCCGCCGCGGGTGCGGCATCCCTGGTCCTCGACGGCGCGTTCACGGCACGCGCCTCGGACCTCATGATCGGCCGCTCCTGACTCGGACCGCCCCCGCGCGGAATCGACCCTTGACACATTTATTAAACATGTTTGAATAACACCTGGCGCGAGGTTGCGCACACCCCCAGAGTGAGCAAAGGAGCTTTCATGAAGAGATCGGTCATCGGGCTCGGCGTCCTTGCGATCGGCGGCCTGACCATCGGGCTGACCGGCTGCGCGGGCGGCGACTCAGGCGCAGACGGCGACACCCTGCGCATCGCCTACCAGAAGACCGCGTCGTTCACCGCGATGGACGAGCTGATGAAGACGGTCAAGGGCGAGTACGAGAAGGAGTACCCGGATCGCAAGGTGGAGCTCGTCCCCATCGAGGCCGAGCAGGACCAGTACTTCACCAAGCTGGCGCTCATGAACGGCTCGGCCGACACCGCGCCCGACGTGATCTACGAAGACACGTTCCAGATCCGCTCCGACGCCGCCGCGGGCTACCTCCAGCCCATCGACGACTACCTCGCGGACTGGGACGACTGGAGCCTCTACGACGACGGCGCCAAGCAGGCCGGCCTCGGCGACGACGGCAAGACGTACGGCGTCTCGCTCGGCACCGACACGCGCGGCATCTACTTCAACAAGGAGCTGCTCCAGGCGGCAGGCCTGCCCGCCGACTGGCAGCCCGAGTCGTGGGACGACATCCTCGACGCGGCGCGCGCCGTGAAGAAGTCCAGCCCCGACGTGACGCCGCTGAACATCTACGCCGGCAAGGCCCAGGGCGAAGCGACGTCGATGCAGGGCTTCGAGATGCTGCTGTACGGCACCGACGACCAGCTGATGGACACGTCGTCGAACAAGTGGGTCACCGGATCCGCCGGCTTCCTCGACGCGCTGACGTTCTACCAGACGGCGTTCGAAGAGGGCCTCGCGCCCGATCCCGCCGACGCGCTGGACGCGGCGTGGGGCTCGAAGGTGCAGAACGAGCTGCTCCCGCAGGGCAAGCTCGCCATCGCGATCGACGGCTCGTGGCTGCCCAGCGGCTGGATCGCGGGCGACAACGAATGGCCCGAGTGGAACGACACGCTCGGCCTCGCCGCCATGCCCACCCAGGACGGCGGCGGCGACGGGTTCGTCTCGATGTCGGGCGGCTGGACCCTCGCGGTCGGCGCGCATGCGTCCGATCCGCAGGCCGCGTTCGACTTCATCGCCCAGGCGCTGACGCCCGAGAACGCCCTCACGTACCACGAGGAGGCCGGGCAGATCGCGGTGCGGTCGGATGTGGCATCCAGCCAGGAGTACCTCGACTACAACGCGTCGTTCGAGTTCTTCTCGTCGCTCGTGGCCTACACGCACTTCCGGCCGGCCACGCCCGACTACTCGCAGATCTCGTCGAACATCCCCGTTGCGACCGAGTCGGTGATCACGGGTCAGGCGTCGCCGGAGGACGCGCAGAAGACCTACGACGACGCGCTCATCGGCATCGTCGGCGAGAAGAACACGCAGGCCGGCTGATCCGCACATGACCGCCGTCATCGCCGACGGCCTGGCGGGCCGCGACCGGGGAACCGCTCCCCGGTCGCGGCGCCGGCCCGGCCGCTCGCTCTCGCGACTCCTGCCGCTCGTCCCGGCCGTGCTCATGCTGGCCGCGTTCATGCTCGGGCCGATCATCTACTCGCTGTACGGTTCGCTCACCGACCGGGCCCTGACCGGCCCCCGCGCCGCGAACCCACAGTTCATCGGGCTCGAGAACTACGTCGAGCTGTTCGGCTCGGCCGAGTTCTGGAACTCGCTCGTGCTCACGGTCGTCTTCGTGCTCGCGTCCGCCGTCATCGGCCAGAACGTGCTCGGGATGCTGCTGGCCGTGCTCGTGCGCAGCTCGGTCAAGCCCCTGAAATCGCTCGTCAGCGGCGTCGTCGTGCTCGCCTGGGTGCTGCCCGAGATCGTCGCGGCCTTCGCGATGTACGCGTTCTTCGCCAAGGACGGCACGCTCAACGCGGTGCTCGGCTGGTTCGGCCTCGAACACACCGCATGGCTCTTCTACTTCCCGATGCTGTCGGTGATCCTCGCGAACATCTGGCGCGGCACCGCGTTCTCGATGATGGTCTACAACGCGGCGCTGTCGGAGGTGCCGCCCGACCTCATGGAAGCCGCGACCATCGACGGCGCCACAGCCTGGCAGCGCTTCACGCGCGTCACCCTGCCGGTGATCCGCCGATCGATCTCGACCAATCTGCTGCTGACCACGCTCCAGACGCTCGGCGTTTTCACCCTCATCTGGGTCATGACCGGCGGCGGCCCCGGCTCGTCGTCGGCGACGCTGCCCGTGCTCGCCTACCAGGAGGCGTTCAAGTTCGCGCAGGTCGGCTACGGCACGGCGATCGCCACCGTGACCCTCCTCATCGGCGCGGTGTTCTCCATCATCTACATCCGCGCCCTCAAGCCGGAGGTCGACTGACATGGCCGCACAGACCGCGACCGAGACCCGCACCATCGTCACCGGGCGCCGCTCGCTGAGCGTGTCGGCGCCGCGCAAGCGGACGCACACGGCGACGGCATCCATTCTTCTCAGCCTCATCGGCCTGCTCTTCCTCGTGCCGCTGCTGTGGGTGGTGTTCGCGTCCTTCGACGGCGACGCCACGGTGTCGATGCGGCTGCCCGAGACGTGGACGCTCACCAACTACACCGACGTCATGACGTGGGAGCTCGCCTGGCAGCCGCTGCTGAACTCCATCGTGATCTCGCTCGGCACGGCGGTCATCACCGTGGTGGTGGCGCTGCTCGCGGCGTACCCGCTGTCGCGCTACAACGCGCGGTACCAGAAGCCGTTCATGTACGCGATCCTGTTCGGCACCGGGCTGCCGCTGACAGCCATGATGGTCCCCGTCTACGCGCTGTTCGTGTCGTTCGGGCTTCTCGACTCGACGTGGGGCGTGATCCTCTTCATGGCGGCGACCTCGCTGCCGATGGCCATCTGGATGCTCAAGAACTTCATGGACTCGGTGCCCATCTCGCTCGAAGAGGCCGCGTGGGTCGACGGTGCGGGATCCATGCAGGCGCTCGCGCGCATCGTCGTGCCGCTCATGCGGCCAGGCATCGGCGTGGTGTTCATCTTCGTGTTCACGGGCGCGTGGGGGAACTTCTTCGTCCCGTTCGTGCTGCTGTTCACGTCGAGCAAATTCCCCGCCGCCGTCTCGATCTTCAACTTCTTCGGACAGTACGGCACCATCGCCTACGGCCAGCTGGCCGCCTACTCGGTGCTGTACGCGGCCCCGATGGTGGTGCTGTACGTCATCGTCCAGAAGCTCTCCGGCGCGTCGTTCGCGCTCGCCGGTTCCGTCAAGGGCTGACGCCCGCTCATCTGAAAGCACAGGCATGCACGACCGTTCCTCTCTCGCCCGTCTTCGCGTCGACCGCTTCGTCGCAGAGCGGCTCCGACCGCACGTGTATCGCGCGTCAGCTCCCCTGCAGGTGACTCGATGGGATGCCTCCGGCGAGCCGGTCCCGTTCGACACCGCCACGGCCGGCCCGTACACCCCCATCGCGACCGGCGAACCGTGGGGCCGCCCATGGGGCACGACGTGGTTCCGCGTCCAGGGCGCCGTGCCCGAAGGATGGCGCGACGCCGACGGCGCCCTGCCGCCCCGCACGCGCCCCGAGATCGTCGTCGATCTCGGGTTCACCCAGGGGCAGCCCGGCTTCCAGTGCGAGGCCATGGTGTGGAGCACCGCGGGCCACCCGGTGCGGGGCATCGAACCGCTCAACAACGCCGTGGCCGAGGCCGTCGACGCGACGGGCGACGTCGACGTCTACATCGAAGCGGCATCGAACCCCGACGTCGGGAGCCTCTTCACGTTCGCACCGACGCCGGTCGGCGACCGCGCGACGGCGGGCACCGACCCGATCTACACGCTGCGGCACCTGGACGTGCGGTTGCGCGACCTCGAGGTCGCCGACCTGCTCGCCGACACGCTCGCACTGCGGGGCCTGGCCGGCGAGCTCGACGAGGGGTCGCCGCGGCGCGCCGACATCCTCGTCGCGCTGGAGCGCATGGTCGACACCGTCGATCCCGACGACGTCGCCGGTACGGCGGCCGCCGGGCGCGCCGTGCTCGCGCCAGTGCTCGCGAGCCCCGCGTCGGCGTCCGCCCACACGCTGCACGCTGTCGGTCACGCGCACATCGACTCGGCCTGGCTGTGGCCGGTGCGCGAGACCGTCCGCAAGGTCGCGCGCACATTCTCGAACGTGCTGTCGCTCATGGACGAGGATCCCGAGTTCGTGTTCGTCGCCTCCAGTGCGCAGCAGTACGCGTGGATCAAGGAGGTGTACCCCGACCTGTTCGAGCGCATCCGCGCCCGCGTCAAGGAAGGCCGGTTCGTCCCCGTCGGCAGCATGTGGGTCGAGTCCGACACGAACATGCCCGGCTCCGAGGCGATGGCGCGCCAGTTCGTCGCCGGCAAGTCGTTCTTCCTGCGCGAGTTCGACCTCGACACCCCCGAGGTGTGGCTGCCCGACTCGTTCGGCTACTCGGGGGCGCTGCCGCAGATCGCGAAGGCGGCCGGGGCGCGCTGGTTCCTGACGCAGAAGATCTCGTGGAACGAGACCAACCGGATGCCGCACCACACGTTCCTGTGGGAGGGCATCGACGGCACGCGCCTGTTCACGCACTTCCCGCCCGTCGACACGTACAACTCGCGCGTCACGGCCGACGAACTCGCCCACGCCGAGCGCAACTTCGCCGACAAGGGCCGCGGCACCGTGTCGCTCCTCCCCTACGGCTACGGCGACGGCGGCGGTGGACCCACCCGCGAGATGACCGCGGCGGTCGCCCGCACCGGTTCGCTGGAGGGCTCGCCGCGCGTCGAGCACAGCACCCCGCGCAGGTTCTTCGAGACGGCCGAGGCTGAGTACCCGCACCCCGAGGTGTGGTCGGGAGAGCTCTACCTCGAGTTCCACCGCGGGACGTACACCAGCCAGCTCAACACCAAGCAGGGCAACCGGCGCAGCGAGCACCTGCTGCGCGAGGCCGAGCTGTGGGCGGCGACCGCGAGCGTGCGGTGCGGCATCCCGTATCCGGCCGAGCGGATCCAGCGGGCCTGGGAGACCGTGCTGCTGCAGCAGTTCCACGACATCCTGCCCGGCTCGTCGATCGCGTGGGTGTACCAGGATGCCGAGCGCAACTACGCGTGGGTCGCCCAGGAGCTCGAAGACGTCATCGGCGAGAGCCTGCGTGCGCTCGCGGGGTCGGGCGACCGCACCCTCGTCGCCAACGCGGCGCCGCACGACCGGGACGGTGTGGTCGCGCTGGGCGCGGGACCGGATGCCGGATCCACCGATGTCGCCCCTGTCGCGGCCGGCGCCGGATGGGTGCTCGACAACGGGATCGTGCGAGCGACGATCGACGAGCGAGGGCTCGTCGTCTCGGCCGTCGACCTCGCGTCGGGTCGCGAGGTCGTGCCGCCCGGCCGGGCCGCAGGCCTGCTGCAGCTGCACCGCGACACCCCCACGCAGTGGGACGCGTGGGACGTCGACGTGCACTACCGCAACACCGTGCGCGATCTCACCGAGGCCGCCTCGATCGGGGTCGAGGGGTCGGCGGTCGTCGTCGAGCGGCGGTTCGGCGACTCGACGGTCGTCGAGCGCATCAGCCTCGCCGAGGGCTCTCGCGTGGTGTCCTTCGCGTTCGAACTGGACTGGCACGAGAAGCAGAAGCTGCTGAAGCTCGCGTTCCCGCTCGACCTGCACACGGACCGCGCTGCGTCGGAGATCCAGTTCGGCCACATCGAGCGTCCGACGCACACGAACACCTCGTGGGATGCCGCACGCTTCGAGACCGTCGCGCACCGGTGGATCCGCGTCGCCGAGCCGGACTTCGGTGTCGCCGTCGTGAACGACTCGACGTACGGGCACGACATCACCCGCGAGCAGCGCGACGAGCGCGGTGGCACGATCACGATCGCCCGCCTGTCGCTCATCCGCGCGGCGCTGTTCCCCGACCCGACGCAGGATCAGGGCGCCCACGCGCTGCGGGTCGGGCTCGTCGTCGGCGCCGACGTGTCACAGGCGGTCACCGAGGGCTACCGCATCAACCTCCCCGATCGGCGCGTCGCCGATGCTGCGGCCGAGGCCATCGAGCCGCTCATCGCGGTCGACCGCCCCGGAGTGGTCGTCGAGGCCGTGAAGCTCGCCGAGGACGGCAGCGGCGACGTCGTCGTGCGCCTGTACGAGGCGCTGGGCGTGCGCGCCCAGGCCACGCTCACCCCGGGCTTCGCGGTCGCAGGCGTGGAGCAGGTCGACCTGCTGGAGCGGGAGGTGCCGGCCGACGGGGTGGCGGTCGAGGGCGATGAGGTGCGCCTCGACCTGCGCCCGTTCCAGATCGTGACGCTGAGGTTCGCCCGCTCGTGAGGGGGCTCGCGGGCTGATCCCGCCGCGTCGCACAGCACGGCCGCCCGGTCTCCGGGCGGCCGTTCTGCTGTGGGCGGAACGGGTCGCCGGGTGGCGGCATCCCGTTCTATCGTGACGCCATGGCCGAGATCATCACGCTGCCGACGAAGCCCGCGCGGCCACGCCGCGACCCCGAGCCGCTGTGGCGCGACGCGCTCGGCGACCGGCTGCGACGCCTGCGGCACGAGCGCGGCGAGCGTCTGGCCGACACGGCCGACCGCGCCGGGGTGTCGCCCCAGTATCTCTCCGAGATCGAGCGGGGGCTCAAGGAGCCGTCGAGCGAGATGATCGCGGCCGTGGCCGGCGCCCTCGATGTGACGCTCATCGAGCTGACGACGGGCGTCGTCGACGACCTGCGCTCCCGTGCCGCGGAGCGCAGCGCCGTCGGCTGCCGCGCGGCCTTCGCCCTCGCGGCCTGACGGCGCCGGGCGCGTGCCCCCTGGTCGATGTCGCGAGGCGCCGCTAGCGTGGGCCGGGTGACCCCCGCAAAGGCAGAGGCCGAGATCCTCGACGTCGGCGGGCACGAGGTGCGCATCTCGAGCCCGACGAAGATCGTGTTCCCCGAGTCCGGTGTCACCAAGCTCGACATCGTGCGCTACTACCTGTCGGTCGCGGACGGCGCCCTGCGCGGTGCGGGCGGCAGGCCGATGGTGCTCAAGCGCTTCCCGAAGGGCATCGACGCCGAGCCGTTCTTCCAGAAGCGCGTCCCCGAGTACCATCCCGCGTTCATCGACACCGCGACCCTGCACTACGCCCGCGGCACGTCCGCCGAAGAGGCCGTGATCCGGGATGCCGCCGGCCTCGCCTGGATCGTCAACCTCGGCTGCCTCGACCTGAACCCTCATCCGGTGCGCGCCGAGGACCTCGACCACCCCGACGAGCTGCGGATCGACCTCGACCCGATGCCCGGGGTGGACTGGTCGCAGATCGTCGATGTCGCCTTCGTCGCACGCGAGGTGCTCGACGACGTCGGCCTCGTGGGCTGGCCGAAGACCAGCGGCTCTCGCGGCATCCACATCCTCGTGCGCATCGCGCCGCAGTGGGACTTCCGGCAGGTGCGCCTGGCCGCCGAGACGCTCGCCCGCGAGGTCGCGAACCGGGCTCCCGGCCTGGCGACTGCGCAGTGGTGGAAGGAGGAGCGCGGCGAGAGCGTGTTCGTCGACTTCAACCAGAACGCGAAGGACCGGACCGTGGCATCCGCGTACTCGATCCGGCCGCTGCTCGACGCACGCGTGTCGACGCCGCTGCGCTGGGACGAGGTGCGCTCGCGCCGCCCCGAGGAGTTCACGGTGCTGACGGTCCCTGCCCGGTACGCCGAACTCGGCGACCCCCACGCCGGCATCGACGACGCCGTCGGCACGCTCGACGGGCTGCTGCGCCTGGCTGACGAGCTCGGCCCCGCCGAGAAGCCGCCCCGCGGCGGCGGCGCCGACGGCCGTCGCCAGTCCACGATGCCGCTCATCGAGATCGCCCGCACCAAGACGAAGTCCGAGTCGATCGCGGCGCTGGAGCAGTGGATGCGCCGTTACCCCGCGGCGAACGCGCAGCTGCATCCCGCCGACGTGCTCATCGACGGCATGCGCGGCTCGAGCTCGCTCTGGTACCGCGTGCGCGTCAACCTGCAGCATGTGGCCGAGGACGAACGCCCGCCCCAGGAGGAGCTGATCGCCGACTACGACCCGTGGGAGGGCAAGATCTGGCCGGGTGCCGCGGGGTCCGGCGGCGGTTGAGTGGTCGGCGCCGCTACGACCGCGGCCCCGGACGCTGAGCGAGCGAGGAACGAGCGAGACGAAGCGCAACCCGGGCGATCGCGAAGACACCGGCTCCTGCACCACGCTTCGTCTCGCTGGCGCTCGCTCAGCGACCGGGGGTCGGCCCGATCCCGGACGCTGAGCGAGCGAGGA
>Ga0160450_101006_pt1 | contig 12191 bp, 8 predicted proteins | sample HID1975K_E1MG_FD_108257 | JGI IMG/M metagenome (GOLD analysis project Ga0160450, IMG submission 108257) | Enriched soil microbial communities from UW Madison campus, WI, USA - HID1975K_E1 MG | ecosystem: Environmental > Terrestrial > Soil > Unclassified | place: USA: Madison, Wisconsin | collected...
CACTTCGTTGGAAATCAGGCCGGTGTTGATACCCACCATGCCGTATTCCAGCGCTTCGGCAACACGGAACACACGGCTCATGTCGCGGGCGTAGAAGTACGAAGCCAGGCCGAACTCGGTGTCGTTGGACATGGCGATGACTTCGGCTTCGTCTTTGAAGCGGAACAGCGGCGCCAGTGGGCCGAAGGTTTCTTCCTTGGCGACAGCAGCAGTCTTCGGTACGTCAACCAGGATGGTCGGCTCGAAGAAGTTGCCTTCGATCAGCTTGCCACCGGACAGCACCTTGGCGCCTTTGGAGACGGCGTCTTCGATGTGTTCCTGAACCTTGGCGACAGCTTTACCGTCGATCAGCGGGCCAGTGGTGGTGCCGTCTTCCAAACCGTTACCGATCTTCAGCTTGGCAACTGCAGCGGCCAGCTTCTGGGCGAACGCGTCGTAGACACCGTCCTGCACGTAGATACGGTTGGCGCAGACGCAGGTCTGGCCATTGTTACGGTACTTGGAGATGATCGCGCCCTCGACAGCCTTGTCCAGGTCGGCGTCGTCGAACACGATGAACGGGGCGTTGCCACCCAGCTCCAGGGAAACCTTCTTGATGTCCTTGGCGCATTCCTGCATCAGCTGGCGACCGATTTCAGTCGAACCGGTGAAGGACAGCTTGCGTACCAGGGAGTTGCCGGTCAGTTCGCCGCCAACTTCGCCAGCGCTGCCGGTAACGACGCTCAGCACGCCAGCCGGGATACCGGCACGGTGTGCCAGCTCGACCAGGGCCAGGGCGGAGTAAGGGGTTTGCGATGCAGGCTTGAGCACCATGGTGCAGCCAGCGGCCAAGGCCGGGCCTGCTTTACGGGTGATCATGGCAGCCGGGAAGTTCCACGGGGTAATGGCCGCGGTAACGCCGATTGGCTGCTTGATGACGATCAGGCGCTTGTCTGGCTGGTGGCCCGGGATGGTGTCACCGTAGACACGCTTGGCTTCTTCGGCGAACCACTCGATGAACGAGGCGGCATAGGCGATTTCGCCCTTGGCTTCGGCCAGTGGCTTGCCTTGTTCGGTGGTCATCAGGCGAGCCAGGTCGTCCTGGTTCTCGATCATCAGTTCGAACCAGCGACGCAGCTTGGCCGAACGCTCTTTGGCGGTCAGTGCACGCCAGGCCGGCAGGGCCTTGTCGGCGGCTTCGATGGCGCGGCGAGTTTCCGCGGTGCCCATCTTCGGCACGGTACCGATGACTTCACCGGTGGCCGGGTTGGTCACCTTGATGGTCTGGCCGTTGTCCGCATCCAGCCACTCACCATTGATATAGGCTTGCTGGCGGAACAACTGAGCGTCTTTGAGCTGCATGTCGGCTTCCCGAATTGTTGATTGTTGAAAAGCGCCCAAGGCAGGGCATCGAGCGTTTGAAATCTCAAACGAATGCTAAGCGGCTGCTGGGGTGTTGGACAATAGGCTGTTCGAAAAAAAGAACGAATGGTTGAACAGCCGGGCGGAAATTTCATCTTTTGGGTAGTGGCAACCGGCCTCTTCGCGGGCACGCCCGCTCCCACAGGTACTGCACCGAATTCGAGACCGATGGGGTACCTGTGGGAGCGGGCGCGCACGCGAAAGGGCCAGTACAGGTTAGACGAATGAACTGAAAGAAATGTGAAGGGAGGACCGACGGCCCTCCCAAAGGGGATGGATCAGAATGCCTTGGCCAAGTCGATCACCAGAGCCCGATAACCAACACTGCCCGGCTGCCGGCTGTGCACCTTCAGCTCCACCAGCACCTCCTGTGTCCCGCGGCGCACCTCGTTGAGCACGGTGGTGGTCAGTTTCTCGGGGGTGAGGAAGTTCACCGAAGCCGAGTAAATGAACTGGGTGTCGGTCTCTGGCCGGTAGGCCACCACCGAGGTCACCGGGCTGTACCACTCGTCGCCGCGCTCCTTGCCATACTCCCATACCTGCTCGACCGTGCCCTTGGCTTCGTCGATGCGGTACTCCACCGCCCGGCTGTAGTTGCCGGCAAGCTTGGTCGGCGCAAAGTCGCGCCCCCAGCCGTTGTCGAACACGGTCAGCGTGCCTTTGCCAGTCAGCCAGGCGGTGTGCTGGGTCCACGACCAGTCGAAGTTTTCGCTCGCAACCGGCGTCAGCACTTTGTCGCGCAGGCGCTCTGGCCAGCCTTGGGGCGAGGCAAGAATCCACTTCACCTGCTTGTCGCGACCGATCTTCACCACGCCCTGATGCCGTGCTGAAACGATGATGCTGTCGTCATCTGCGTCGTAATCGATGGCATTGACGTGTGCCCAGTTGCGCCCGGTACCCACCCCTGGGGTGTCACCAAAGGGCAGGTTACCCTCGGCCAGCTCGTTGGCCAGGCGGTCGTCCTGCTTCTGCACCCCTTCGGGCAACTGGATCGCTGCCTTGCCGAGGGTTTCCAGCAAATCGCCGCGGTATGGGTCGAGGATCTGGTTGAGGTCCCAGAAGTCCAGCACATCCCCGGCTTCGCTGACCTCGATGATGTGGTCGCGAATCGAACGCACACGCTTGCCGTCGGGGCGGCGGTAGTCGCTGGTGCCCACCCGCAGCAGGTAGGTGCCGTTGGCGGTTTCGCGGATTTCGTGGGAAAAGTCGGCGAATTTGTCGGGCAGACTGCGCTGCCAGATGCGCCGGCCCAGCAGGTCGTACTTGGAGTAGGTCTGGCCCTGGCCCCAGATCAGCTTGCCGTCGCGGGTCTGCTGGAAGCCCATGGTGCCGCCCAGGCCGTCGCGGCGGTTGGAGTCGTGGATCTGCTCGATGTCCAGGTACCAGCGCACATCGCCATTGCTGTCGGCAATCCAGTTGTTGCCCACCTGGTCCCATTCCGCTGCGCCACCCAGGGCATTCCACTTGAAGGCGCGCCCCCCCGGGATGTCACCTTGCAGGTGGTTGAACAGGTACAGGCGCTTTTCAAAGCCTGGCGCCACCTTGACCGGCTGCACTTCCGGCAACGCGGCGGTCTGCCTGGCCACCACCGGCAGGCGCACGGCCGGGTCGTAGATCTGGTACTGCTCGCGAATGCGCTCGCCGTCGAGCTTGTAGGTCACCTCGACCTGGTTGACGTAGTCCGGGTACAGCCCGAATACCGGGATGCCGCCGTAGGTCCACAACGAACGGTCAGACACGTCATAGACAATGTCCACACCGCGCTCGCCACGCCCCTGCACACGCACATGCGCATCACTCAGGCTGCGCCCACCGTCGCGGATGATCGCGGTCAGCGGCGCAAGGCGGTACGGGTTGACCACTACCTCCCCGAGCAGCGCTTGGTCGCGCTCTGGGACTTTCGCAGTAAGGCAGGCGCCTTCAGGCAGTGCAGGGGTTTCGGTCTTGGCATTCATGGCAAAGCTCCTTGTGCTCAGAAGTCGTAACGGGCGGTGGCGCCGAAAGTGCGCGGGGTGCCGAGCACGCCGGCATAGCCACCGTTGGCGGAGTTCCACAGGCTGGTGAAGTAGGTTTTGTCGCCGGCGTTTTTCACCCACAGCGACAGGTCGACCACGCCATCGCCCTGGTCCAGGCGCACACCGGCGGAAAGGTTGACCAGCGCATAGCTGGGGATCTGACCGAAATCGGAATCGTCGATGGTGCCCACGGCCTTCGAGCGGAAGGCGTAGCTGGCAGTGACGTAGGGCTCGACGTGCTGGGTGGCCTGCCACTTGTACTGGGTGTTGAGGTTGGCAATGTACTTGGAGGCGCCGACCACCTGGTGGCCGGACAGGTCGCAGGTGGCGGTGGCATTGGCCAGGCTCACCTCAGGCGGGCATGGGGCATCCTTGTACTCGGTGTAACGGACGTCGTTCCAAGAGCCGTTGAAGTTGACCGTGAGGCCACGGATCGGCAGCGCCGTGGCTTCGAACTCCAGGCCACGCGAGCGCACGCTGCCGGCGTTGGCCAGGTACTGCACGCGGTTGATCTGGTCGTAGACGTTGGCCTGGTAGCCGTGTACTTCGGCCCAGAACAGGTTGCTGTTGAGTTGCAGGCGGCCGTCGAACAGGGTGCTTTTCAGGCCCAGTTCGGCGTTGTTGACCCGCTCGGTTCCCACCAGCAGCGAATCGGTGCCCAGCCGTGGTGCAGCGCCGACGGTAAGGTTGACGCCACCCGACTTCTCGCCGTGGGTCAGGGTGGCGTAGCCCAGCAGTTGTTCGTTGAAGCGGTAGCTCAGCCCCAACAGGCCGGAAGGGCTGAAGCTGTACTGGTTGAGGTCGCCCGAATCGTAGGCTCCTATCCGGGCCTGGCGCGCAGTGGCAGCGGCCCCGTTTACTGCAGCACCACCTTCAGGCGCATCGCGGGTCACCCACGCGCTCTTCTCTTCATAGGTACCGCGGATGCCGGCGGTGAAGTCCAGGCGGTCGGTGACATGCCAGGTGCCCTGGGCGAACAGCGCATAGCTGTCAGTATCGATGTGCCCGTCGCCGATGGTGTTGACGTTGTTCAGCGCACCGGCCGGGGTGAGGTTCCAGACATCCGCCTGCGGCCCGTAGTAAGTGAAGGATTTGTTGTCCAGGTCCTGCTTGAAGTAATAGGCACCCAGCACGTAGTCGAAGGCGCCACCGGTAGGCGAAGCCAGGCGGATTTCCTGCGAGTACTGCTTGTCGCGTACCGATACCCCGGCGCTGTAGAACACCGGCACGTCCAGGCCATCGTCGTTGCGCGGGGTAAAGTCCCACCAGCGGTAGGCAGTGATCGAGGTCAGGGTGAAGTCGTTGGGCAAGGTCCAGTTGGCTTCCACCGAGGTGCCGCCCTGGAACACCGTCACCTGCTGGTCGGCGTCGAAATTGACCTTGCGGTCCTTGCCTGACACCAGCGTCGCGCCCGCCTGGGCGGCCAGGCTTTCGTAGCGGTTGACGCCATTGATAGTGGGGCCGGTGCTGTACAGGCTGAGGATGCCGTTATTGGAGTCTTCTTCGTTGTATTCGCCAATCCAGCGCAGGTTGAAGGTGTCGCTGGGCTTGAACAGCAGCTGGGTGCGAAAACCCTGGCGCTTGCCGCCGTTGAGGTCGTCACCGTTGTGGATGTTCTTCACATAGCCGTCGTCTTCGGTGCGGTAAGCACTAATGCGTCCGGCCAAGGTCTCGCTGATCGGCCCCGAAAAGCTGCCCTGGGTTTGCAGATAGCCGTCTTCGCCAATCGACTGCTGGATGCTGCCTTCGCGGTGGAAGGTGGGCTTGCGCGTGGTGATGTTGAGCACGCCGGCCGTGGTGTTCTTGCCGAACAGCGTGCCCTGCGGGCCGCGCAACACTTCCAGCTGCTCCACATCCAGCAGGTCGAAAACCGCCATGCCCGGGCGGCCGAGGTAGACGTTATCCAGGTAGATGCCGACGCTGCCTTCCAGGCCATCGCTGGCCGGGTTGTTGCCCAGGCCACGGATCGAGATGCTCGACTGGCGTGCATGCACGTAGGCGACGTTGGTGCTGGGCACCAGCTGTTGCAAATCCTGCACGCGGTAGATGCGCTGGGTTTCCAGGGTTTCGCTGTCGAGCACGCTGATGGGCGTGGGCACGCTTTGCGCGGTTTCTTCGCGGCGGCGGGCATTGACGGTGACGGTGCCGAGCTTGGCTTCCTGCTCTACCGCCGGGGTGGCGCTGACCGGCTCTTCGGCGAAGCTGCCAGATGACGCCGCCAGCAACACGCCGGCGGCCAAGGGTTGCAAGGTGAAACGCGACGCGCGCGCAGGCCAACTGGAAAGTCCGGACATGCAAATGCTCCTTGAGGCGTGGGCCCTGGCGAGCATTTCCGTTGGCGGAACCGAATCGCGATCAGTCGGGCTTATATTCTTTTAAGTAATATAAATATTTGCAATTCATATTTAGTGGAATAAGTGACACCCTTTATAAGGGGACTCACCCTTGTCAGCAATTGCATTTGACCGAAGGTTTTAATGTAAAAAATGCATATCGATCTGCGTCAGTTGCGTCACTACATCGCCCTTGTCGAGCACCGCAGTTTCGTGGCCGCTGCGGCGGCCGTGAACCTGTCGCAATCGGCCTTCAGCCGCAGCATCCAGACCCTGGAGCACAACATCGGCTGCCGGCTGGTGGACCGCGCGAGCAAAGAGCTGGCGCCGACCCGCCAGGGCTTGCTGGTGCTGGAGCATTCGCGGCGGCTGGTGCACGGGGCGCACAATCTGGTCAACGAAATCCACCAGTTCAATGGCGCCACCACCGGGGTGGTACGCTTCGGCTCCGGCCCTGCGCCAGCCGGCGGCCTTGTGCCGCGCGCGGTGGCCCGCTTCGTGGCCGAGTACCCGGCGGCGCGCACCTGCTTTCAGGTGGACAACTGGCAGGCGCTGAACCGCAAGCTGGTGGCCGAGGAGATCGAGTTCTTTGTTGCCGACACCCGCCAGTTCGAGTCCGACCCGGACTACCAGGTGCACAAGCTGACGCCACAGCGCTGGCACTTCTGCTGCCGCGCCGGGCACCCGCTGACCGAGCAGGAGGCCGTGCAGGCGCGCGACCTGTTCGACTACCCGATGGCCACCACCTTCCGCCCGCCGAACATCCGCAAGATCCTCAGCGACCTCAGCGGGCGGCAGGACTTCCTGCCAGCGGTAGAGTGCGAGCACGGGTATGCGCTACTGAATGTGGTGATGCACTCGGACACCATCGGCATTGCCTGCAATGCCAACTTGCGGCCGTATCAACGCGAGGGCGGGTTGGTGCAGTTGAAGCTGGCAGACCTGACGCCCGAGCAGGAAGAGGCGTGCCATACCCGCTATGGAGTGGTGAGCCGGGTGGGATATGGTTTGTCGCCGTTGGCGCAGGGGCTGGTCAGGCAGTTGATTGCCTGTGATAGCGGGTTGTGACGGGCGGGGGCTTCGCCCCCGAATCGCCGGCAAGCCAGCTCCCACAAGATCACCGCTGCCTTCTGCCCTGTGAGTTACCTGTGAGGTACCTGTGGGAGCTGGCTTGCCGGCGAAAGGGCCGCAAAGCGGCCCCGGCAATATCAGCCTTTACGCGTAGTCCGGCTCAGTTGCCCATTCACACCCACCGGCACCTCCCCCGCCAATGTCACACGCCGCACCACACGCGGCTGGGTGCCGTAATCATCCACCGCATAATGCTGCGTCGCGCGGTTATCCCAGATCGCCACGTCTCCCGCCTGCCAGCGCCAGCGCACGGTGTTTTCCAGGCGCGTCACATGCCCTTGCAGCACAGCGAACAGGTGCTGCGAATCCGCCAGCGAATACCCCTTGATGCGCTTCACGAAATGCCCCAGTTGCAGCGCCCGCTCACCACTGATCGGGTGCACACGCACTACCGGGTGCTCGGTCTCGTAAACGGTCGATGTGAACACCTTGCGATAACGCTCCAGCTTGGCCGGGTCGACATCCGGCTTGATGCTGGCGTAGTCGTATTCGTTGCTGTGCACCGCCCACAGCTTGTCGGCCAGCTCGCGCAGCGGCTCGGGCAGTTCCTGATAAGCCGCGGCGGTGTTGGCCCAGACGGTGTCGCCACCCGAAGCCGGCGCTACCACGCTGCGCAGTATCGAAGCTTTGGGGTAGGCGTCGACGAAGGTCACGTCGGTGTGCCAGGAGTTGGCCCGCTGGCCTTCGGCGCCATCAAGTTGCAGCAGGTAGCTGGTGCCATCCACCACCGGTACGGTGGGGTGGGCGACCGGCTCGCCGAGTAGTTTGGCAAAGCCTTCCTGGCTCTGGTCATCCAAATGGGTCTGGTCGCGGAAGAAGATCACCTTGTGCTGTACCAGTGCAGCCTGGATAGCCTCGATGGTGGCTGCATCGAGGTCGGCGGACAGTTGCACACCGCGGATTTCGGCGCCGATACGGCCGGCAACCGGGTGAATGTCAAGTTCGAGGGGCTGTGGCGCGGTGGCCAGGGCGGCATTGCTCATGGTCGTGGTCCTTGCGGTCATTGTCGGGTTTTTGAAGGTTTATCGGGCGGCCTGCACGGCCTGTTCCTGTTTCAGCGCAGCATCGAGGAAGCGCGGTTCGATCCAGTTGGCTACCTGGAAGCCGCGGCGGATCAGGCGTTCCTTGGCCGCCAGGTCTACGCCCTGCTGCAGCTGGCCGACGAAGCCAGCGTCCAGGCGTGGGTCGAAGTAGTGGGCGAGGTCTTCCTTGGCCAGGTCATCGCTAAGAATGCTGCGCGGCCAGTTTGCGTTGCTGGCCACCAGGTCGATGTAGGCCGCGCGGTTGTGTTCATCCCGCAGCCAGGTACTGGCCTGCTCCTGGGCGTTGACCAGGCGCTGGACCAGCTCGGGGTACTTGCGAATGAAATCGCCGGTGCCCAGCAGCACCGCCTGGGTGCTGCCGGCGCCTTCGAGATCCCGCGAGTTGACCGGCAGTTCGACCAGCCCGCGCTCACGTAGCGACAGCAGGTTGGACAGCCCCCAGGTGGCGTCAATCTGCTTGGCGGCCAGTGCGGCATTGGCGGCGTTGAAGTCCAGGTTGATGACTTTCAGCTCGCGCTCGGTCAGCCCTTGGCTTGCCAGAGCGCTGGCGAACGACAGCTGGTTGGCCGTGCCGCGGAACACCGCCACGCGCTTGCCCTTGAGGTCATGCAGGGTCTTGATGCCAGAGCCGGGCACCACGCCCAGGTAGCTTTTGACCCCACGCACGCCTGCCGACAGCACGCGGGTGTCCAGGCCATTGGCCTTGCCGACGATCGCGGCCAGGTCGCCCAGGTAGGCGAAGTCGGCTTGGCCGTTGGCCAGTGCCTCGTTCACCACGGGCCCGGCGCCTTTGAAAAAATGCCAGTCGATGCGGATGCCGTCCTTGGCAAATTCCTTCTCCAGCAGCTGCTGGTCACGCAGCACATCGACCACGCCACCGGCGCTGGGCTTGCTGCCGGCGCTAAGGTCCGGCACGGCGATGCGAATGCTTTCTGGCTTGGCGGGTTCAGCCGCGTGGGCACCGAGGCTGAAGGCCAGCCCAAGGGCGGTGATCAGGTGGCGCAATGGGGTTTTCATGGCAAGGCTCCTTGGCAGGCTGCCACCGGCGAAGGCCGGCGCTTTGGCCAGAAGCTAGGCAGGTCTGGTTAGAACCTACAAAGATCAAAACTTCATTTTTTAGTAACTGAAAGACATAAACCAAGCGGCATGCGGGCCTGCGGGGAGCTTGCGGAAAACGCATGGAAAATATGAGGAAAACGCAACGGCGAGGGGCTTCCGTATGCAGGGAACGCATGCTCTTATCTCTTGAAATTCACTTTATTATTTTTTTAATTCCATAAGTGAATAACCTAACAACGCTTCGAGAGATGGCCGATGAATGGAGTTCTGAGCAGGAATCGGGGGGGGCCGCTACGCGACCCATTCGCGGCGCAAGGCCGCTCCTACAGGGGTCGCATCTTCTCTGGGGAGCGGGTGCTACCCTGGTTGCTGCCTGCGCTGATTGCACTGCTGTGGATTGTTGCGAGCCGGCAGCACTGGATGAGCGAGCAGATCCTGCCGGCACCGGCGCTGGTGTGGCAGAGCGCGCTGGAGTTTGGTTCCGGGGAGCTGTGGGGGCACCTCTGGATAAGCCTGCAACGGTTGTTCTGGGGGCTGGCGGCGGGCATTGCCAGCGGCTTGCTGCTGGGGGTGTGGCTCGGTGCTTCGCGCCGGGCACAGACGCTGGTGCTGCCGACTTTCGTGGCGCTGGCCCAGATCCCTACCCTGGCCTGGATTCCGTTGTTCATGCTGTTCTTCGGCATCGGCGAGGTGCTGAAGCTGGTGGTGCTGGTTAAGGCCGTGGTGGTCCCGGTCACCTTGCACACGTTGGTGGGTGTGCGCGATGCCCAGCCAAAACTGCGTGAGGCCGCTGCGGCGCTGCGCCTGCCCCGGCACCTGCTCTTCCTGCGCCTGTTACTGCCGGCCGCCCTGCCGGCCTTCCTCACCGGCGTGCGCCTGGCGCTGGCCACCGGATGGACCTCGCTGCTGGCGGTCGAGTTGCTGGCCTCCAGCGAGGGGATCGGTTACCTGATGGTGTGGGGCCGCCAACTGTTCATGCTCGACCTGGTGATGCTGTGCATTCTGGTGATCGGCCTGGTCGGCGCCGTGCTGGAGCGCAGCTTCTCAGCCCTGGAAAAACGCCTGCTGTACTGGCCGCAACCAGCCACTGGCGAGCAGCAGCGCGGGCCTGTGCCCCGCGGCTGGCAAAGCCTGTTGCTGCCCCTGGGGCTCTTGGCGCTGTGGCAGGCCAGTAACAGCTTTGGCTGGGTTGACCCGAACATCCTCACCTCGCCACTTGAGGTACTGCGCACGCTGTTGGTCGGCCTGGCCGATGGGTCGTTGCCGCAGGCTTTGTTGCTGAGCCTGGAACGTACCCTGAGCGGCCTGCTGCTGGGCGGCGCCGCAGGCTTGCTGGCCGGATTGCTGCTGGGGCTTTCCAGTGCGGCCGAACGCGTCTTCGGGCCAAGCCTGTCGGCCTTGCGCCAAGTGGCGCTGTTCGCCTGGGTGCCTTTGCTCACTGCGTGGTTCGGCCTGGGTGAAGGGGCCAAGCTTGTGTTCGTTGGCCTGGCCGCATTCTTCCCGCTGCTGATCGCTACCCAGCGCGGTATCGCCAGCCTCTCGCCGCAGCTGGGCGAAGCGGCCCGCACCCTGCCCCTGAACCTGTGGCAACGCCTGCGCCTGCTGGTACTGCCCGGCGCGGCCCCGGCGATTTTCGCCGGCCTGCGCCTGTCGCTGATCTACGCCTGGCTGGGCACCATCGGCGCCGAATACTTCATGCCGTCGGACGGCGGCATCGCCAGCCTGATGATCGGCGCCCAGCAACTGTTCCGCATGGACCAGGTGATGGCCGCCATGGTCCTGATCGGCCTGGTCGGCGCCCTGCTCGGCACCCTTGGACAACACCTCGAATCGCGCGCCACGCGCTGGAGAACCGCATGAACGCATTCAACACTTCGCACCTGCAGGCGGCCAACCAGCCCGACACCACCCCGCCGCTGGTCAGCTTCGAGGGGGTCGGCAAGGTGTTCAGCGTGGACGGCCAGCCGCTGGAGGCTATCCGCAACTTCAACCTGTCGATCAACGAGGGCGAGTTCATTGCCATCGTCGGGGCTTCCGGTTGCGGCAAGTCCACCCTGCTACGCCTGTTGGTGGGGCTGGATACCGAATACAGCGGCAGCATCCGCGTCGATGGCCGCGCTGTCAGCGGCATTGGTGGCGAACGCGGCATCGTGTTCCAGGAGCACCGGCTGTTCCCGTGGTTGAACGTGGAACAGAACATTGCCCTGGGGCTGGTCAACGAGTCGCTCACCCAGGGTGAACGTGCCCGGCGGGTGCATGAATTCGTGCAACTGGTGGGGCTGGTCGGCTTCGAGTCGGCTTATCCGCACCAGCTGTCGGGCGGCATGGCGCAGCGCGTGGCCATTGCCCGTGGCCTTGTAGCCAGCCCGCGTATCCTGCTGCTAGACGAGCCGTTCGGCGCGCTGGATGCCCTGACCCGCCAGCAACTGCAGGACGAGCTGCTGGCCATTCGCGAACGGGCAGGTATCACAACCTTGCTGGTGACCCACGATGCCGAGGAGGCGACGTACCTGGCTGATCGGGTTGTGGTGCTGGAGCCACGTCCGGGCAGGATCAAATCGGTGGTCGAGATAGACCTGCCGCATCCACGATTGCGCACCGGTGTTGCACTGCATGGGCTGCGCGAGAAGGTGCTGCACCAGATCACGGGGGATGGCGGCTACCTGCCACCGCCGGTGCGACGGGTCGAAGGGCTAAGGCCGGAGCTGATTGCATTGTGAATGACCGGCGACAATTTCAGTGCTGACCAGGTCACGCAAGTAAGCCCAGGGGTAGATCCCGCGCTCATGCCCATCGCTGAACACCAGCTGCACCCCATACCCTTGTGACTCGATTTGCACCACGCGCACATCGTCGCGCACCAGGCTGATCGCACCCGACAGCCGCGCCGCACGGCATTGTGAGCAAGGGCAAGCACCGCGCAACCGGGTATGGCTGAGGCTGTGTTCGCCGTCTTCCCATTGCAGTACCAACTGCCCTGGCCCGCGCAAGTTGCGAATAGCTTGCGGGGCGTTCATCAGACAGCCCCGCGCAGTTGCGCCAAGGCAATCCGCACCGCCTTGCGCACCTCGGGGTCGCTGTCGGCCTCGGCGGCCTGCAGCACCGGCAAGGCACGCGCCTGGCCCAGCTCGCCCAGCGCCAGCGCCGCCTCCTTGCGCAGGTTGGCGATGCCATGGCCAAGCAAGCCGCCAAGCGCGTCCAGTGCAGCG
>Ga0160450_101011_pt1 | contig 12119 bp, 9 predicted proteins | sample HID1975K_E1MG_FD_108257 | JGI IMG/M metagenome (GOLD analysis project Ga0160450, IMG submission 108257) | Enriched soil microbial communities from UW Madison campus, WI, USA - HID1975K_E1 MG | ecosystem: Environmental > Terrestrial > Soil > Unclassified | place: USA: Madison, Wisconsin | collected...
CGAGCCCGTCGACCTCCACGGTGCCGGTCACGGTGGCGGGCACCGACTGCGGCAGCAGTCCGTTGAGGGTCAGGGTGAGCGTCGACTTGCCCGAGCCGCTCGGGCCCAGCAGCAGCACGACCTCTCCGCGCGCGATGTCGAACGACGCGGACGCGGGGGCCGGCGTGCGCTCGCCGTCGTGGGTGACGCCGAGCTCGCGCACCCGCAGCAGCGGCACGACAGAAGGCACGGGCATCCGATCGTCGAAGGAAACTAAGCCTTCCCTAACTTACCCGTACCTAACTTGCCCGACCAATCCTCGGGAGCGGGATGCCTCAGCCCTGGCTGCGGCGGGCGATCCCGGCGCGGCGCAGCGCGCGGCCGATCGCGAGGCCCACCGCCGTCCATGCGACGGGTCCGACGACGAACAGGGCGACGTAGACGATCTGGCCCCACAGCGGGAACCGGGTCACGTCGGCGGCGAACCAGATCGCGGTCGCGATGACGGCGCCGACGATCACGGCCGAGAGGAAGAAGCGCCACGCGTCCCAGCGGCGGTAGCGCGAGGTCGCCGCGATGAGCTCCTGCAAGCCGCCGATGAGGAGGGCCGTCCCGATGTAGCGGCCGATCCACAGCGGCACGACGGCACTCGCCACGAGCGCCGCGATGAGGTGCGTGATGAGCGCGACCCACGGCCGGCGCATCAGCTCCTGCGCCACGACGCCGGGCAGCACGTGGACGCCGAGGACGAGGCCGTAGAGGATCGGCGCCGCCGCCGAGACGGGCGCGCTCAGCGCGCCGGCGCCGGCCTGCAGCGCACCAGTCGCAACGCCGATCGCCGCACAGGTGAGCAGAACGCTCGTCGAAAGTCGGGTTCGGGGAGCCACATGCCCAGAGTACTCGGCAGGCCTGTCGCCTTTCTCACGGGCTTCTCATTTACTGAAAGTCAGCTGGGAGTTACGTTAGAGCGAGCTGCGCCCCAACGATGTGGCGCAGCCACTTCCTGAACGACAAATCGGAGGGCAACATGGGTCGGACCTCCCTGAGAACAGCCGCGGTCGTCACACTCGCCGCCTTGTTCACGGGCACCGCATCAGCCAGTTTCGGCGCAGTACCCGAGGAGGTGAACCAACCGATTCCGATCGACCTGTCCGCCGGGCGCTACATCGTCCTCCTGGACGAAGCGCCGGTGGCGACGTACGACGGCGGAGAGCCGGGTCTCGCGCCCACTCAGCCGGAGGACGGCGAGAAGCTCGACACGACGTCGCGAGACGTGCAGCGCTACTCCAACTTCCTCGAGGACCGTCAGCAGGATGTCGCCGCCGATGCCGGTGTCGAACCGGACGGCAGCCTGACCGTCACCCTCAACGCCTTCACGGCGAACCTCACGGCGACGCAGGCAGCGAAGCTTGCGGGGACGCGCGGGGTCAAGTCGGTCGTCCCCGACGAGATCCTGCACCCCGACGCCGTCACCTCGACGCAGTTCCTCGGTCTCGAAGGCGACACCGGCGTGTGGAACGCGGTCGGCGGCGTCGACCAGGCCGGCGCCGGCGTGGTGGTGGGTGTCGTCGACACCGGCATCGCCCCCGAGAACCCCTCGTTCGCCGGCGACGCGCTCGGCACGACGGCCGGCGCGGAGCCCTACCTCGACGGCAACACCGTCGTGTTCGACAAGGCCGACGGCAACCAGTTCCGCAGCGACCGCGTGACGGGCGAGGAATGGACCGTCGACGCGTACTCGACCAAGCTCGTCGGCGCCAAGTACTTCAGCGCCGGTGCCGCCGCGGCCGGGTTCGACTTCGGCCCCGACTACCTGTCGCCGCGCGACGCGGACGGCCACGGCTCGCACACCTCCAGCACCGCGGCCGGCAACAACGGCATCGCCGCGTCCGTCGAGGGCGTCGACTTCGGCGCCGTCTCGGGCGTCGCCCCGGCGGCCAAGGTCGCGATGTACAAGGCGTGCTTCGTGGGTCCGGACGAGCTCGTCACCGACGACGACATCTGCGCGCTCAGCGACCTCATGGCGGCGATCAACGCGGCCGCCGCGGACGGTGTCGACGTCATCAACTACTCGATCGGCGGCGGTGCCGCCACGACGACGTTCGCCACCGAGGACGCGGCGTTCTTCAACGCCGCAGCGGCGGGCATCTTCGTCGCGGTCAGCGCCGGCAACGACGGTCCGGGTGCATCGACCGCTGACCACGCTTCGCCGTGGTACACGACGGTCGCGGCATCCACCATCCCCACCTACGAGGGAACCGTGGAGCTCGGCGACGGCACCCTCGCCGCCGGTGCCTCGGTGAGCGTGCCCTTCGGAGAGACGGTGTCGGGAGACGTCGTCTACGCAGGGGATGTCGCACTTGCGGGAGTGAGCGTCGACGAGGCGAAGCTGTGCTTCCTCGATCGACTGGATCCGGCCAAGGTCACCGGCAAGATCGTCGTCTGCGACCGCGGGACCAACGCCCGCGTCGAGAAGTCGCAGGCCGTCGACGAGGCCGGTGGCATCGGCATGATCCTCGTGAACGTCACGCCGGGCTCGCTCGACAACGACTTCCACTCGGTGCCGACGGTGCACATCCAGAACACGTACCGCGCGGCGCTGCTCGCCTACGTGCAGGGCACGCCCGGCGCCACGGCGACGCTCCACAGCGAGAACATCACGGGTGTCGTGACCCCGACCCCGGTGATCGCCGGGTTCTCGAGCCGCGGCCCGATGCTCGCGGACGGCAGCGACATCCTCAAGCCCGACATCACGGCGCCCGGCGTGGCCATCCTCGCGGCGACGCACAACGCCGCAGGCGAGGCCCCCACCTTCGGGTTCAAGTCGGGTACGTCGATGTCGTCGCCGCACGTCGCGGGGCTCGCAGCGCTGTACCTCGGCGAGCGTCCGAAGGCGACTCCCGGCGAGATCAAGTCGGCGATGATGACCACCGCGTACGACACGAAGAACGACGACGGGTCCACCGACACCGACCCGTTCTCGCAGGGCGCCGGCCACGTCGACCCCACGCGGTACTTCGAGCCCGGCCTGATCTACGACAACGGTCCGCTCCAGTGGGCGCAGTATCTGCAGGGCAAGAACCTGTACGACTTCGGCGTCGACCCGATCGACGGCAGCGACCTCAACCTCGCGTCGATCGCCATCGGCTCGCTGTCGGGTCCGCAGACGGTCACCCGCACCGTTCGCGCCACCACCGCCGGCACGTACACGGCTGCGGTCTCGGTCCCCGGGGTCGACGTCACCGTGTCGCCGGCGTCGGTGACGCTCGCGGTGGGGCAGACGGCGTCGTTCCAGGTGACGTTCACCAAGACGACGGCCGCACCCGAGCAGTGGACGACCGGTTTCCTGACATGGAGCGGTCCGACCACGGTGCGCTCGCCGATCGCGATCTACCCGGTCACGGCCGACGCTCCGGCGGCGGTCTCGGGCGCGGGCATCAACGGAAGCACCTCCGTCGAGATCACGCCCGGCATCACCGGTGAGCTGCCGCTGAACCTGAGCGGTCTCGCACCGGCGACGCTGCAGACCGAAGAGATCTTCGGCAACGGCGTCGATGTTCCCGGGCACTCGGGCAACGAGACCTCGGGAGACGAGGACGGGTACTCCTACTACCTCGTCGACGTCCCGGCGGATTCGTCGCTCGCCCGGTTCGACCTCGATTCGTCGGACGACACCGGCACGGACCTCGACCTGTTCGTCTACCGCGTCGTGAGCCCGACCGACCTGCGCTACTACGAGAAGTGGCAGTCGGCGAGCGGTTCGGCCGACGAGTCGGTCTCGCTCGATGACCCGACGGCCGGGACGTACATGGTGGAGGTGCACGTCTACTCCTTCACCGATCCGTTCACGTGGGATCTCGACACGGCCGTCGTCGGCGCCGGCGGTGAGGGTTCGCTGACCGCGACGCCCAACCCGCTCCCGGTGACCGAGAGCACCCCGACGAGCTACACGCTCTCGTGGGCCGGTCTGGCCGCCGACACCCGCTACTTCGGTGTCGTGCGCTACGGCGAGTCGGACGTGCGCACGGTGCTCACCGTCGACTCGGGCCCGGCCGCGCCGGTCGCCAAGTCGATCCCGGTGATCACGGGAGCGGCGAAGGTCGGCAAGACGCTCAAGGTGAACCCCGGAAAGTGGGAGCCCAAGGACGTCGCCCTGACGTACCAGTGGCTGCGCGACGGCGCTCCGATCGATGGAGCGACGGCCAAGAGCTACAAGGTCACGTCGGACGACATCGGGCACGCTCTGTCGGTGCGCGAGACGGCCACGCAGCAGGGCAACATCAACGTCGGCATCGCCGACAGCGCCTCGGTCTTCGTGAAGTTCTCGTCGAAGACCACGGCCAAGATGAACCGCTACACCGGAACGTCGTCGCAGACCTGGACGGTGACGATCAACGTCACCCCGTCCGGCGGGTCGGCGGCGACGGGAACCGTGACCGTGCTGGTGAACGACAAGCAGTATAAGGCCACGCTCGCCAACGGCGTCGCGTCGCTCGACCTGCCGAAGCAGAAGCGCGGGATCTACGTCGTTGCCGTCGCCTACCCGGGCAGCGACACCGTCGAGGCCTCGCTCGGCGGAACGGCGTTCGTCGTTCTGAAGTGATCGGCTGAGTCCGTACACGACAGAGGCGCCCGGGCCACGGCCCGGGCGCCTCTGCCGTGCACGCGGCCCCGGTCGCTGAGCGAGCGCCGGCGAGTCACCCGGTCGCTGAGCGAGCGCCGGCGAGACACCCGGTCGCTGAGCGAGGTCCTCACGCCCCGGTCGCTGAGCGAGCGCCAGCGAGACGAAGCGTGGTGCGCACCCCCCGAGATCGATGGATGCCGGGCGCCCGGCATCCCCTCGCTACACGCGCCGGCGGCGGCGCGTGAGGCGCACGGCCGGCAGCGGCGGCGCGGGGATGCGCTCGGAGCCGTGGTCGACGACGTGGCCGAAGCGGGGGCTGTCGGACTCCCACGCGTCGCGGGCTTCGACGATCTCTTCGTGGGTGCGGCCGACGAAGTTCCACCACATGACGATGTCGTCCTCGAAGGGCTCGCCGCCCATGAGGAACACGGTGGCCCCGGCGGTGCTGGTGATCTCGACCGACGCGCGATGCAGCCCGAGGTAGAGCAGGTGCGCGGTGTCGAGGACGACGGGATCGGCATCCGCGAGACCGGGGACGACGATCTCGCCGTGCACGGCCACGAGTGCGTGCTCCCAGTCGGGGTCCAGGGGCACCCGCACGGTCGAGCCCGGCGGGATGCGCAGCTCCGCGCCGACGATCGGCGTGTACACGGTCGCCGGCGAGGCGACGCCGCCGAGCTCTCCGAGCACGACGGTGGCGGACCCGGGAGCACCGGCGAGCGCGGGCAGCGTCACCTCGGGCAGCACCGCATGCTGTTCGAACGCGGGTGCGCCGTGGCGGCGCGACTCGGGCAGCGCGACCCACAGCTGCAGCGCATCGAGGGGGGTGGCGTCCTCGCCCACCGAGTACTCGGAGTGGGCGATGCCCGCGCCGCTCGTCATGAGGTTGAGCGCGCCGCGGCGCACGACGACGTCGCTGCCGACCGTGTCGCGGTGCCGCACTTCGCCGAGGTACGGCCAGGTCACGGTCTGCAGTCCGATGTGCGGATGCGGCTCGACACGCATGCGGGTCTCCTGCGGCCCGAAACGATCGAGGAAGCACCAGGCGCCCACGAGGGGGAGCTCGCGCTGCGGCAGCGAGCGGTGCACCGACATGGCCCGCACACCGCCGAGCGGCACCTCGCGGGCCTCGAGCAGCAGTGCGCGGGGGCCGTCGCAGTCGACGGCGGTCTCGAGGTCGACGGTGTCGGAGCTTCCGAGGCGGGTCATGGTCAGGCCGATCTCACACGACGCGCGAGGGCCAGTGCACGTCGAGGCCGGGAACCTCGTGCTGCTGGAGATACTTCACGACGACGGGGCACAGCGGCACGACGGTCTCGCCGCGGCGGGCCTCGTCGGCCATCGCCTCGGCCACCACGAGCTGCGCCAGCCCGCGGCCGCGGAAGGCCGGGTCGACCTCGGTGTGCGGAAAGCGCTGGCGTCCGCGGGCGTCGGGCGTGAACTCGGTGAACCCGGCGAGCACACCGTCGACCCACACCTCGTAGCGCCCGGCGTCGTCGTTGCGGCGGACCGTGGTCTCGCCCGCCTGAGTCTCGTTCTCGTCAGCAGTCATGGCATCCCTTCGACGTCTGGTCCAACGTACGGGCGGGCGCCCCGATTCCGCCACCCACGCGACCCCTGGTGCGGCGGCGTCGACGGGTCTAGGGTCGGCCTCGTCTGCGGCATCCAGTCCGTCGGCCGATTCATGGGGGAATCGTTCGGTCCGTTCAAGGATTCGAGGGGGAATCATGAGACGACGCTTCATGGCCGCGTTCGCGGCACTGGCACTCGGAGTCGGGATGCTCGCGGTCGGCGCGGCGAGCCCGGCATCGGCTGCATCGTCGCCGCCGGTCGCGAAGTACGTGGCCCTGGGTGACTCGATCGCGGCGGGGCAAGGCGGCGGAGTGCCGCTGGACGCCTGTGCCCGGACGGGCGGGGGCTATGCGGCCCAGCTCGACCAGGCGCCCAAGTTCAACCTGTTGCGCAACGGAGCCTGCACCGGGGCCACGATCGCCGGCGTGCAGGCCCAGCTGTCGCAGCTGAACCGCGGCACGACGGTCGTGACGCTCACCGTGGGGGCCAACGACCTCGGGCTCGACCAGATCTACACGGCGTGCGCGGCCGCCGCCGCCGGCGGACCGACCATGCCGTGTGCCGCGGCGATCACGGCCGCCCTCGGCGCGGCACCGGGGCTGCCGGCACCGCTCGGCTCGCTGATCGGCGACATCTCGCAGCGCGCGCCGAAGGCCGCGATCGTGGTGACGGGGTATCCGCATCTGCTGACACCCCTGCCCTTCGGGCAGGGCGTCGACGACCTCGCCGCGCTCGTCCAGGCGGTGAACGATGCGACCGACGCGCTCAACGCGGCCATCCAGGCCGCGGTCGCCATGGCCGGCGCACAAGGTGCGAAGGTCGTCTCCGCCGACGTCGTGGGCGCGTTCGCCGGCCACGGTGTGCAGCTCGTGCCGGGTCTCCCGAGCGATCCGTGGTTCGGCACCGATCCGGTGAACGATCCTGCGGGCTTCCTGCACCCGAACTACGCGGGGTACGCGGCGTACACGCACGTCATCCTGACGAGCCTGGGGCGCTGACCCCGCGCCGATCCGCTTCAGGCCGACGGAGAGGGATGCTCCCCACGCCCACTCCACGCATCGCTCCGCGCTGCGTGGAGCCTCGGGGCGCGTGGGCCCAGGCGCCCGGCATCCCTCTCCGTCGGGGTCGGTAGCCTGGCGGCATGCCCGGTTCCGTCATCATCGTCACCGGCCCTCCGGGCGCCGGGAAGTCGACGACGGCGGCGGCCTTGGCGGCCGGGCTCGCCCGAAGCGTTCACCTGCACACGGACGACTTCTGGGCGTACATCGTGTCGGGCGGCGTCGCGCCGTATCTGCCCGAGGCGGACGCCCAGAACCGCACGGTCGTCGAGGCGACCGCGGGTACGGCGTTCGCCTACGCCGGCGGCGGGTTCGATGTCGTCGTCGACGGGGTCGTCGGCCCGTGGATGCTGGACCACTACCTCCGCGCCGCGATGAGCCGCCCTGACACCGACCTCCACTACGTCGTGCTGCGGCCGGGGCGACAGGAGGCCCTTGCGCGCGCACAGGGGCGGATGGCACCCGAGGCGCTCGTCGACGAAGGGCCGATCCTGTCGATGTGGGACCAGTTCGCCGACCTGGGCGATCTGGAGACCCACGTCATCGATACGACGGCGCACACTCCGGCCGGCACGCTCTCCGCGGTGACGGCCGCCGTCCGGGGCGGCCGGTTCCGGCTCCGCACCGGGGGATAGCCGGATGCCGCGACCTGGCAGACTCGGACGGTGACGCTTCTCGACACCATCGCCGCCGCCGCGGAGGCGTCCGGCGCGCCCGGCGCCACACCCGACGCGGATTCGCTGTACGACGCGTTCGTCGAGTGGGCGGCCGAGCAGGGCTTTTCGCTGTATGCCGCGCAGGACGAGGCGGTCATCGAGATCGTGTCGGGATCGCACGTGATCCTGTCGACGCCGACCGGCACAGGCAAGTCGCTCGTCGCCGTCGCCGCTCACGCGGCCGCGGTCGCCACGGGCGGCCGCACCTATTACACGGCGCCCATCAAGGCTCTTGTGAGCGAGAAGTTCTTCGCGCTCGTCGACATCTTCGGCGCTGCGAACGTGGGCATGGTCACGGGCGATTCGTCGGTCAACCCCGACGCGCCCATCGTGTGCTGCACGGCCGAGATCCTCGCGAACCTCGCGTTGCGGCAGGGCGCCGACGCCGCCGTCGACCAGGTCGTGATGGACGAGTTCCACTACTACGGCGACACCGAGCGCGGGTGGGCCTGGCAGGTGCCCCTGTTGCTCCTGCCGCGGGCGCAGTTCGTGCTGATGTCGGCGACGCTCGGTGACGTCACCACGATCGCCGAGGACCTCGAGCGCCGCACCGGCCGCACGGTCACCCGCATCACGGGCGTCGAGCGCCCGGTGCCGCTGCACTTCTCGTACGCCCGCACCCCTGTGCATGAGACGGTCGAGGAGCTGCTGCAGACGGGCGAGGCGCCGGTGTACATCGTGCACTTCTCGCAGGCCGCCGCGATGGAGCGGGCGCAGGCGCTGTCGTCCATCCGCATCGTGAGCCGCGAGCAGCGCGATGCGATCGCCGACGCGATCGGCGGCTTCCGCTTCACGACGGCGTTCGGCCGCACCCTCTCGCGGTACGTGCGCGCGGGCATCGGGGTGCACCACGCCGGCATGCTGCCGCGCTACCGACGGCTCGTCGAGACGCTGGCACAGCGCGGGCTGCTGCGGGTCATCTGCGGCACCGACACCCTCGGCGTCGGCATCAACGTGCCGATCCGCACGGTCATGATCACCGCGCTCTCGAAGTTCGACGGCACGAAGATGCGTCAGCTGTCGGCGCGCGAGTTCCACCAGATCTCGGGCCGCGCCGGCCGCGCGGGCTACGACACCTCCGGGACGGTCGTCGTGATGGCGCCCGAATGGGAGATCGAGAACGAGGCGGCGCTGCGCAAGGCCGGCGACGACCCCGCCAAGCGCAAGAAGATCGTGCGCAAGAAGGCGCCCACGGGTGTCGTCAACTGGGGCATCGGATCGTTCGAGCGCCTCGTCGAGGCCGAGCCCGAGCCCCTGGTGCCGCAGATGCAGCTCACCGCCGCGATGCTCATCAACGTCATCGCCCGCGGCGGCGACGTGTTCTCGAACGTGCGCAGCCTGGTCTTCGACAACCATGAGCCGCGCGCCCGCCGCTACGACCTCGCGCGTCGCGCGATCGCCATCTTCCGCACGCTCGTCGCCGCCGAGGTCGTCGAGATCGACCGCGTGGATGCCGGCGGCCGCGGGATCCACCTGACCGTGGATCTGCAGCCGAACTTCGCCCTCAACCAGCCGCTGTCGCCGTTCGCGCTCGCCGCGATCGAGCTGCTGGACCCGGACGACGCGGCGGGGGCGGCCGGCAGCGGGCATTACGCGCTCGACGTCGTGAGCGTCATCGAGGCCACGCTCGACGACCCGCGGCCCATCCTGTCTCAGCAGGAGTTCAAGGCGCGGGGCGAGGCGGTCGCGGCCATGAAGGCCGACGGCATCGAGTACGACGAGCGCATGGCGCTGTTGGAGCAGGTGACGTACCCGAAGCCGCTCGACGAGCTGCTGAGCCAGGCGTACGAGGTGTTCGCGTCGAGCCAGCCGTGGGTGCGCGACTTCGAGCTGTCGCCCAAGTCGGTCGTGCGCGACATGTTCGAGCGGGCGCTGTCGTTCTCGGAGCTCATCTCGCTGTACCAGCTCGCCCGCAGCGAGGGGCTGGTGCTGCGGTACCTGTCGGACGCCTACCGGGCGATCCGTCAGACCGTGCCCGCCGAGGCGCAGACCGAGGACCTGCACGACCTGGTCGCGTGGCTCGGAGAGGTCGTGCGCCAGGTGGACTCGAGCCTCGTCGACGAATGGGAGGCCCTCGTCAACCCCGTCGACGACCCGACGGCGCCGGTCGTCCCGCCGGCACCGCCGTCGGTGCTGACCAACCGTCGCGCGTTCGGCGTGCTGGTGCGCAACGAGCTGTTCCGCCGCGTGCAGCTGGCGGCGCTGCAGCGCGACGACGAGCTCGTCGAACTCGACCCCGACGTCGACTGGCCGGCCGTCCTCGACGCGTACTTCGACGACCATGACGAGATCCTCACCGGCGGCGCCGCGCGCTCGCCCCGCCTGGTCACGGTGGACGAGTCGGATGCCGCGAGCGGGACGTGGCGTGTCGAGCAGACGATCGACGACCCCGCAGGCGACCACGACTGGCGCATCCGCGGTGTCATCGACCTCGCCGCGTCGGAAGAGGCGGGCACCGCGATCCTGCGGGTGACCGAGGTCGTCCGGCTCTGATCCCGGCGCGTCACAGCGCCGGGCTCAATCGCGCCCCTCGGTCTCTGCAGAGCGAGAACCACGCGATCGAGCCCGCCGGTGTGACGCGAACGGGATGACCCGGCGCGGGAGGCCGTGGCCGCGAGCCGTCACGCGAGCCGCATGCCGCCGTCGGTCGACAGCACCTGGCCGACCACCCAGGCGCCGGCGTCCGTCGACAGCCACCCGATGAGCCGGGCCGGATCGGCGGGCTCGCCGAAACGGCCGAACGGGGTGGTGCGCATCCACGCCTGGACCTCGTCGAGCGGCCGGTCCGCGGTCTCGGGGTCGAGGTACCCGGTGTCGACGGGGCCGGGGTCGATCGTGTTGAGGACGATCCCGAGATCGAGCAGCTCGGCGGCGACCGTCGGGGTGACCCCGGCGAGAGCCGCCTTGCTCGCCGCGTAGGCGACCTCGCCGCGCATCGGTCCGTGGATCTGTCCGGACGTCATCCAGAACACGCGGCCGGTCGGCGCCGCGAACGGCCCGGTGCGCCCGATGCGCTCGCCGGGCTGTCGCTCCGGAGCCGTCGTGCCCGCGCGCAGGGCTGCGAACTCGCGCGTCAGCAGCAGCGTCGACCGCGCGTTCGTCTGCCAGTGCGCGTCGAGGCGCTCCGCCGTCATGTCGAGGATCGACCCGTCGCCGCCCGACAGCGCCTGGTTGCACACCAGGATGTCGAGGCGCCCGGTGAGACCGTGCGCCGCGGCGATCAGACGGGGGATGGATGCCGCATCCCGCAGGTCGGCCGCGAGGTCGCCGAGCCGGGCGCCCGGCGTCAGCTCCGCGCGCAGCGCGTCGCGGACGGCGTCGAGATCGTCGGTGCCCCACGGCTGGTCGGCGTCATGGGGCGAATAGTGATGGACGAAGACGTCGGCGCCGAGCCGGGCGAACTCGGCCGCGACGGCGAAGCCGATGCCCCGCCGGCGGGACACGCCGGTGACGAGGGTGGTCTTGCCGCGCAGCGGCAGAGGGGTGTGAGCGTGCATGCTGAGGCCTTTCGCGGACGCCGGGAGGCGGCATCCGGTTCTTCGTTTCGAGCGAGGACGAAGTCACAGGCATTGCATGAGCACGACCATAGCGGATGATGGCCGTATGCCGACCTACGTGGCCTTCCTGCGCGCGATCAACCTCGGAGCCAACCGCAAGTTCGCCAAGGACGACATCCGGCGCGCGGTCGAGGCGGCCGGGTTCACCGAGGTCGAGACGCACATCAACACGGGCAACGTGCGTTTCACGACGCCGATGCGCTCGCGCGCGAAGATCGAGGCGCAGCTCGAGGCCGCCTTCGCCGAAGACCGGGGGTTCGACGTGCCGACGATGGTGTTCACGACAGCCGAGGTCGCCGGGATCGCGGCGGAGGCGGCGACGCTCGGCGACGAGGATCCCGAGCTGGCGCGGCACTACATCTACTTCTTGAAGGACGAGCTGCCCGCGGCGACCGTGTCGCAGGTCGAGGGGCTCGCCAGCGACGCGGGGCGCATGGTCGTGCGCGGACGCGTGGCGCACGCGCTGCTGGGTCCGGCCTACCAGGCGGGGCAGGTCGACCCGCTGAACGCCGCGAAGCTGCTGGGCGTCACGACCAGCCGCAACCGCACGGTGGTCTCGGCGATCGCCGAGAAGTGGTGCTGATCGGCTCCTCCCCAGACTTGGGGCGGGGCG
>Ga0160450_101015_pt1 | contig 12053 bp, 8 predicted proteins | sample HID1975K_E1MG_FD_108257 | JGI IMG/M metagenome (GOLD analysis project Ga0160450, IMG submission 108257) | Enriched soil microbial communities from UW Madison campus, WI, USA - HID1975K_E1 MG | ecosystem: Environmental > Terrestrial > Soil > Unclassified | place: USA: Madison, Wisconsin | collected...
AAAATGCAGACCGACGAGAACAGCACGAAGCCCGCGCTGATCGCCAGTTGCAGGCCGCTGATCTGGAAGAAGAAGCTCGCCAGCGTCGCACCCAGCAGCACAAAGAAGCCCGCTGTGATGAAACCGCCGAGGAAGCTCATGTCCTTGCGGGTGATCAGCACATACGCCGACAGGCCGCCGAACACAAGGGCGGTCATGGCGAAGGCCGAGCTGACCACTTCGGCGCCGCCGCTCATGCCCAGGTAACGGTTGAGGATCGGGCCGAGGATGAAGCCCATGAAGCCGGTGAGGGCGAAGGTGGACACCAGGCCCCAGACCGAATCACGCAGTTTGGCGGTGAGGAAGAACAGGCCGTAGAAGCCGATCAGCACCACGAATACGTTCGGGTAGCGGACGCCCATCTGCTGGGAGATGTAGGCCATGACACCGCTGAAGGCGAGGGTGAGTGCCAGCAGGCTGTACGTGTTGCGCAGGACCTTGCTGACCTCGCGCTGCTCGACCTGCTGGCCGTTGTGTACGGCATAATCCTGTTCGCGCATGGCGACACTCCTTGGTAAACCTGTGGTTTTGAAACGTTCAGATGCAAAGGAGTCTATCAGAGGTTCCGCAACCGGCGTCATAGAGAGTTTGACAGCGTGTTTCATTAAGGTATTATGGCGGCCGCAAAACGAGCTGGAAGCGTGGCCGAGTGGTTTAAGGCAACGGTCTTGAAAACCGTCGATGGGCAACTATCCTAGAGTTCTTATCTAAGGTTCCTTCCAGTTGCAGCTTGTTGTATCGCGCCATCGGAACAAACGGGGAATTGGCAGAGTGGTTGAATGCACCGGTCTTGAAAACCGGCGAACGTTAATCGCGTTTCCAGGGTTCGAATCCCTGGTTCCCCGCCGCGAACTCAGTAAAATCAAGGGCTTAGGTGAAAACATAGGCCCTTTTTTTATGCCTTTCACCATGAAAAAACGGCTTTTCACGGGGTATGGAATGCATCTTTTCCCCAGGCCTGCAAAGGTGCAATCGGGAAGTTGCGCTATGTTGCACCTTGTTGCGTATTGTCATTCCCGCTCTAGGATAAATGTGCAACTCAGCCTATAGGTGCGGGCATGGGTGTCTCCGCTTGTGAGGGGGCAGGAGCCATCTGAAATCACTGAGCCATGTTGGCTGATTCTGGCCCTCCGTCGTGATGTAGATGCGAGGTGAGCATAGGTTGGCTTTCTCTCTGAAGCTGCTACCAGCTTAGGTGGCGCGTAAGCTGCAATCAGATTTCTCGCACTCCTAGATCCAAAATCGCTTCCTCTATTGCTGGGAGGAGGGTATGACCGTCCTTCAACCCGTGCTCAGGCGGCCAATGCTCTGCTCACGGCCAACAGGCGTCTACGTTTAGGAGCATCTCCCGTTCATCAGGCGATCAGGACAAAGATCCAGGTTTGAGGTCGAATGTATGGGCACCATATGCAACTAACTCACTCCTTTTGAGTCACTCATCCATCAGGAGTAATTATCTTCTGGCGATTGCATATGCGTCTAGGGCGTCCTAAGTACAGGGCCCCGGCGCCCTTTGATTCCGACGCTAACCCACCCGAATACCTGAAATTCGCCGTCGTATATCCCTTGGCGGAACCCGTTTAGATCGCTGACTTAATGCACGCGGATGGGGCTACCTTCTCATTTGATTAACCTGCTTACGCCTTCACAGGAAGGCGAAGCTCCAATCATCTCTCTCCTTTTCGAGCTACTTGGCGAGCGTTTACGGCTTACGCCACTCCCTAGCTATGGAGAGCATCCATATTCATGTGCTTGCCTGCCCAGCTTTCACAAAATCTACCTTTACGAGTGATGCGCATTAGCGTTTATGCTTGCCAAGTTGTCACTGTCTCGCACTCGACGCGCTCAGAGTCCCAATGAAGGGCTTTTTACGCGCAGTTGAAGGGAAGAGCTATCCCTCCAGTTCCATTGCAATTCCTTTAATGAAAAGCGCCCTGCACCGCGAATGAAAAACGGTATATCTAGGGCATACCCTATAGTGCAATTATTTAATTGCATGTTGTTGATTTGTAAAAAATCCTGTGGAAGTATGCGCCGAAATTTTGGAGCCGTCAGAGCTCTGCATGCATCCCAGAGATAAGTTTATCTGTATGAGACATTATGAGTTATATGAGACGACGAGAAATGGAATTCCTACGTTTAGGTTGCTTTCGCCTGATCCACTGATGAGCGAGTTTTTTGACAGTTGGGCTTACCAGTTGGCCAAGGCCAGGAAGTTTAAAACCGTCAAGGCATATAGTTATGCCGCTGTCGATATGCTGGGTTACACACATCAAGTCGGATTGAATAATGGCAGACTTACTCCGATGTTGCTGGGTGAGGCATTGGACTGCTATGAAAGCTATTTGGTTTTTGGGACGGAAAGTGATTCCCCAATTGCACGTGATGCCGCCAGGGTTCTCGGGTCTAAGAATTTGGCTGGTGCATCCGTAGGTCTTCACCGGGCAGGCTGCAATAATTTTATCGAAGCTAGTGAAGCTATGCGAGATGGTTTGTTGCAAATGCAAGAGAGTGGCTATGTTTCTGATGTTGCAGCGTCGATGGTGCCACTCTTTTCCGCAAAGCACGCGGACGCCCCTCGTAGGGTTAGTGCAGCGATCAAAGCTAACAGTTGGTTGGCGGGGTGTATTGCAGGTGGTGTGAAAAATATTAAGAAGCAGAGAGTTTCTCCACGGTCGAAGGCGCCAACAATGGCGCACACAGATTCTTTTGGGGGCGACTATAAAGCATTTCCAATCGATAAATGTGTTGCGTTGATCGACAGTACGGACTGCCGTCGAGACAAGGTGCTGTGGTCTTTTTTGGCTGCATCAGGTTGTCGAGTTTCGGAAGCTCTTACCGTGCTTATGGATGACATCGTCATTGATATTGAGAATCCAGCACAGAATCGTGTATATATTGTCGATCCAGATACTCGTCGCGAATTCCTGATTAAGTTCATTCCCGAACGGTTGCTCAATAAGCTTGATCATAAAGGACGAGATAAGCCTGAAACTTTTTTGATTGAGCCGTTTGCGTCCATTTTTTGGATGAATTTGGCGCTCTATCATGAGGAGCAGATTGCGAAGGAGAAGCAAAGGCATCGGCCTGTATTGCATCCTTTCCTTTTTCGAAATCTTCGTGACGGTGGTGCGATGCCGTCTTCGTACCAGGCAGTATGGGAGCGCTTCAACAAAGCAGCGCTCAAAGTTACTGGCACTAGCTATGGCTTCCATTCTTTGCGTCACATGTACGCCTACTATCTGGTGAACCATTGTCCCAACCCTAGGGATCCCAAGCGGTTTGGTCTTGACCTCAAAATGGTACAGCAGTTCCTGGGGCATAAATCTATTACGTCTACGGAGCGTTATGCGCGCAAGGACGCAAGGATGCTCGAGGCTACGTTTGCAGCTCTTAATATGCTCCGCATGTCCGCTTCGAATTTCAGTGTTGCTAAGGTTCAGCTTCAGCACCTGGAGAATGAAGTAGACCAGATCAAAAAATCTCTGAATGAAGGTCGCGATAATGATTAATCTCAGCAAAGATACGCCTATCTGGCTGGTGTCAAAAGAGAACGTGAAGTATGAGTTTCAGAAGGCAGTGAGGTCTGTTCTTCAGGTCTACAAAAAGACCTGTGGTAATGCCAAGGGAACGTCTACTGAGCGAGTAGAAGCTGCATTTCGCTATGGGATTGATTTCAAAGACTGGAAACTCCCTGAGTTTGAGCTTCTTCTTCAATCCACTTATCGCAAAAGTGAGATCAGGATGGGGGATATTGATCGGAAGCTTCATGCTCTTCCGCTGGCCTATGATCAGGCCCTGTCTCAGTTTTTTCGGATGGTATTTATCGCACTCTGGGCGCGTAAAGTGTTTATCGCACCCTTGTCGATTCAGACCATCAACCACCTGCCAGGATCTTTTGACCTCTTGTGTGAAGAGGCCGACCTTGAGTGCCTGAGCATCATCCGTGGTGTCCACCCAGAATCCTCTATTGAAAGTATTTTCAAGCGTGAGGAGTTTAATAACGGCAGTAGCCGGGTTAATTTCTGGCTGCGGCTGTTGCTCAGCACGGATTTCTACAACATCGAAGACATCACAGAGGAAGGATGCAAAATTCTCTTTGACGGTGCTAATGGTTCTGGTGACTTGCCGCTTCGGCGGTACTATGTCAACGACTTCTTGCTGACCATCACCAGCTCCTCTCCTACTAAGAAAGAAATGGTCGAAGGTATCGTAAGTCAGTACCAGGTCTCTAAGCGTATGAGCACGGTTGCTAGGGTATACAAAGGGCGCCGGGTGGCACAGAAAAAATATGTCAAAACCGCAGCGCAAGAAGCGCACGAGATGTCGTATAAAATGGCGCAAACTCTGGCTAACGGTGAGGTCGAATTTGATTTCGAGCCGGTGTTCAAGGGTTATTTTCAGACACACCGAATGAAGGGGATTTTTAGCTTGGGTGAGGATGGTGATCGACTACCTTTTGTGGAAGCCTCACATCCCCAGGTGAAAAATTTTGCCGTTTATATTGACGGTGTGTTTCGCTCATTTATGAGGTCTAAGCGGCTGCAAAAATCAAGTGGCTATACAGCTGTGCTTAGCATTTTTATGAGCTATGTCACAATGTATTTGCCAGGCTTCTACATGCGTCGTGATGGAAGCTTGGACAACTACCCAAGCACGATTAACGATTTCACTTGTACTCTCTATTTTACTCGTGAGTCAGTATTTCTGGATGGAGTTATCAAGTTCGAAAAGCAGCCGCCTAGAACTTTTTTGGCATACTTGGAAGCTTATGCGCGTGCTCATGGTTGGGGGAATGATACTCACTATGCCCGTGTGCTGGTCATGGAGCACTTCTGTCAATACATCGAGGATAACAAACTAGCACTGCCTGATGCGGATCAGTTCAAATGCAATTTCACCAGTGCTTGTTATCCGCCTGTAGAACGGAGGGCGGGCACGGTTAAGAAGCCAATTCCTAGGGTTTATTTTGCAACATTTTTAAGCATGCTGTATAGCCTTGAGTATCTGAATGATCACATTAACAACATGCCTTACTACGAAGGGCAAGACGAAAAGGATATCAATTATGGGGTCTTGAATGGTGAGCTGTGCCAGCCGACGATGGCTGATCTTCAACATAGTCACGCATGGGCTGGCCTTTACGCGAAGGAGGTCAGGGGATTTGGCGAGGTCAACCAAGCGCTGCTCAACTATACTCCCATTTTCTATCATGAGCAGAAAATTCACCGTTTCGAAATCCTTCCTAGATTCTACAAATTGGTTGATTATGAGTTTAAGGGTGAACTTGTTCAGCGCATTTCTCCCAACTCGGTGCGTTTGACAATTCTTATGTGCGAAACGGGTCTTCGTCAGCAGCATCTTATTTGGCTTAACAAAGACAAGTATGATTGTGTGCTCGATAGGTACTGGAATAGTCCTTTAGCGCCGTTGTTTGTCAGTTCGGACAAGTCACACGGTGAGTGGACTGCGATCGTTTCGCGTCATGTTATCGATGTCATGGATCGCCAGAGAGTTTGGTATGATTCTTGTAGCTCATCAGCTTATCAGGAAGACCTCTGGTATGATTTCACCAAAGGGTCTAAATTCGGCCAATTTAAACCGCTGTTCCGAGATGCCGGGACGGGTTCGAGTCAGTGGGCAAATTATCGGCATTTTCCTGTCTACTTGCTGATGCTTCAGCACTTTATCAAGGAGGTGATTGGGGATGATTCAGGAAACGACTTGGTCTTCCTCAAATCGGGTGACGTGAAAAATAAGCCTATTGAGCGCTACGATAACGCGTATTTGAGCACTCTATCGGTCGGTGAATTGACCAGTCCGCATACCCCACATGGTCTGCGGGCGGGCTTTGTTTCTGAGGCGATGCGCTTTTTGCCGCCATCCTTGATTGGTCAGTTCATGACGGGGCAGACGGAGCAACTGGTCTGGTACTACACCATTTTCGATGGGGAAAACATGCCGGATCATCAGAAGCTGCTGGCAGACTACATGCTCAAGAACATGGACAAGCTCAGTGGGGGCGATGCTCCTGAGCTTGCCGCCGCTGCCCTTCGGTTGAACGCCAGGTTGGCAGACAGTATTCATGTGGATCCTGTCAAAGCAATCGAAACGCATGGCTTGATCAGCCTGACTGGTGTTAAAGCAGAGGACAGCGGTCTTGAGGTACTGCGAGCCAAGAGGTACACCAAGCTGGCGTACAACAACTGCCATATTTGCCCATTTGATAATCGTTGCCCCAAAGAAGTAATCCAGCAGATTGGTGCAGGGAGGCCTTGTGCGCTTTGCCCGTATGCTATTCGGGGTGTTGATCACCTGCCCGCTGTTAGTGCGGAAAAGGATAAGTCCAAAGAGGTAATGCAGGAGGTCATCGCAAAACTGCGTGAGTGGCGTGCGTTGAAACCAGCATCTCGCAATGCGCAGGATGCTGAGAAGCTGAATGAAGAATATGATCGCTATGCCAGAGAGGCATATGCCCTGGAAGTTATCGAGCAGCAACTGTACCGTATGGCAAAAAGCGGGGATTTCAAGAGCTATTTCCTTCCTGAGAAGGAGGGGCTGGTCGCTCATTTCGAGAAGGTTAATGTCACCGAGGCGGAGCACGTACTGAAGCGTTTGATCGACGTTCAGAACTTCCCAGATGCGGCAAGTGAAAGCTTGAACCAGAAATTTGCCTACATGCGCATGGCAATGCTCATGAATCAGGGGAAATTTGATGAGCTCTTGCGTGTTGACCCACGGCCTCCAAGTCATCAACTGTCTTCGCAGATCTCGAGCATGTTGACGGCTGGGGTTCTTGATGTGAGGGATGTCATCAAGATTGGGCATGCGGCCTCCAACCCACACTTGCAAATGAAGCCGGCTAACTCAATCTCTGTGACCTTGGGTATCGAGGATAAGGCCGAGGAATCTTCTGACTTTATTCCAGTTAAGGAAATTGATTAGTCCAAGCTGGTCATATGAATAATGCCCCTGAAGCAGTTGCAGTCATATAGTGACAAGTCTGCTACAATGGGGCTCTCGACAGGATTTTGGTGGTTTTATGCGGCGTAGTGAGACATTTGAGGGGCATAGAGAGAAACGTAAGTCTGCTAGAATCTCTCATATTGAGAGCGCGCTGAAAATCCTGTCTAATGCAAACTATGAAAACGTGACTAGCCTCGCTAAAGACGTGGCGAAAATAGTTTCTGAAATAGAGTTGCGCAATCATCTCAGCTTACCTGAGAGGCAGCGGCCAATTGACTTGAAACCGGTAAGTCACGTTACGCTGCTTCGGAATGAAGACTATCGTGAGGTTTTAGATAGGAGTTTTACTCCCGCAGATGGTGTTGACGCTCCTGTCGCTATTAGCTCTACAGATTATGAGGCATTAAAAATAAGAAATGCGGGGCTTGAGGGGCAGATCGCACAGCTTAAACTCACGATCAGAAACCTGGATGCTGGTGATGTTCTGGTGTCGGGTGATTCAGTGGAATTAAGGAAAAAGATCAGCTTGTTGGGTGAAGATTTGAGATTCTTGATTTCTTTCATTGATAATATGCAAAGTGAAGCGTCAGATATTTTTCTAACTGTCAGACCAGGTGAGGAAAATACTGAGTACGGTGCCGCTGGTTATTATGGCGTTATGAGCATGGTCGCGACCTATGACGAGCTTATACGTCTTGAGAAGCTGCGTCAGAGCCTCGGAGTGTAGTTTGAGGCGTCTTGCCAATGATGCACCTGAGGCGCGCTGGTGAACATCAGCGCCTCTGCCTAGCTTCTTATATGAAGACTACCCTTTTGCCCAATATCGACGCACTGAGGTGAGTGGTATCTCTAGATGCTCTGCCGCTTCTAGCTGGCTCAGCCCCTTTGCTTTCAAGTCAAGGACAGCTTGCTCATTAGCTGAATTCAGCGGCTTCCCACGGCTTCTCTCGACCAGCGTTCCTCTTTGGTCGAACTGAGCATCAAGTGTCTGTAGCGCGCCTTCGGACTCCAGTGCCATTAGCTGAGCATTAGCCTGCATGAGGACGTCCTGGTAGGGCTTTCCTGTCGCGGTAGCAATTGCCAGTGCATGCATGGCCACGCCATCCAAATCTAGCGAGTCGGCAATTTCGTCAAATCTCTCAAGGGTAACGCTTACCTCACCGTTCTCAAGGGCGCTGATCTTGCGTCTAGAGAGGGCGTCCGACAAATCTGCGTAGCGCGCCTTGCGCAGTATACGGAGAGTTCGGAGAACGCCTGCAAAGGCGATGCGCAATTCCATGTGGCGACCTCAAAACTCAGGATATAGCCACAATGCAGGCGTGCCAATAAACGTCGAAAAGGTGTATTATTGGTTGTGTTCTCGACTTATGCCGGCTTACGCGCTGTCAGCCCTGCTGCAGACGCAATAGCTCAACCGGCGTTCCTGGAGGAAACGGAAATCGACAATATTCCAGAAAATGTTCCAGCTTCACACAGCGGCGTCGGGGCTTTCGGTCTTGAGCGAGAGCGGCTGAGGAGGCTTGTTCACAGTCGCTTCAGTCACAAAGCTTATTGCTTTGTCGAGCAATGGACGCTCCTACGCGCAGCGCTGAATGATGAGGAGCATGACAAAGTACGTTCGGCTGGCCACCTCCCGCTCTTCCTCTTCGCCAACAAGGTGATAGAAGACAGCCGACTCCGTTTTCAGCCCGGCGACTGGGTTCGCTCAAGCATGTGTCTCACCTTCGATGGGGTGATGTTTGAGACGCGGAACACGGTGTACGTCTTACTTGGGCCTGGTGATGAGCAGACGGCGAGTCTCAGCGTGATTTTCTCATTTTTCTAGACCACGGGTTCCTTCAGGGTAGCCCCAGCAATTTAGAGATAGTTGATGTTCAGAACCACAGAGAGCCACCGGGTCGGTGTGCCTGGCATGTTCAACGAAGGCGAGTCTATGTGGCATGCGGTCACGCGCTACATGGAAACGCATTACTACCACGTCACTGTTGAGCTAGATGGTCGTGAGAGGCGAGGGCGCTACGTCTTGATGGTTGATGATGAGCGGCTGCTACAGAGAGTCTTGGTCACCCAGTCTGATGACGCATACGTGAAGAGTGTCCAGGTCGTTACCCCAGGGCATATGAACGGATCTGGCAACTGGAAGATGGAGCCTCTGGAGTGTGCGCTGGTCGGCCAGGACGCGCATGAATGCTCCGTCAGCGTTCTGACGGTAGGTAGTGGGCTCGTGTACCACACTGCACGGGATGCGGCATTTGACGTGAGCAGCCTCGCTGATCGGACAGTGATTTTCCAGTCGAGCATGATTCGTCCCAACATGGGCTAGCCGGTACAAGCATGATGAGCGCGATCTACCCCGAGTGGGTTGGAAGGATTAGGCATTGGAGCAAATATGATTGATACCGTAGCAGTTGAGTACCACGGTAAGCGCCATTCTGATTTCGATCTTCGGCGGATTATCCAGGCTGAGAGCCAAGGCTTCCCATTGCCCGTTACGGCATACCTGACCGGCGTATTCATCAAGGCCCGAGCTGCTGTTGGAGTGGTATTTGGGCACGCCAGGAAAGACTCGCTGGGTCGATTTGCGGATGGTCACATCATTCGCACGTCGGATGTCCTCGATGTTTCTAAGGAAGGTAGGTTTTGGGTGCTAACGACTGAAAACAGCCGCTACGTCATCGCGACTTTTCGCGCCGATGGAGGGCGTCAGAGCTTGCGCGAGTATTGGAGGTATATAGGTGATTCAAATCACCTGACTCCGAGGCGCTTGCAGTAGGGCATGAGCAGCAGAAAAATCGGGGGCGCACCGCCTAAGGCGGTCAGGCTGTCGTAAACCGAGCCTTGGCGTTCCGCCCAATCTCGGCCCTTCGGGCTGACATCCTTTACGCCTTCGGCCTTCCTGGCCTGCGGGCTCCGCTTGCCGTGAAAGGAGCAGCTGTCTAGGCGCTATTAAGGCTACTGGATGGTTTTTACCATGCTCCTAGATACCCATCCCTGGATCTCAATGTCCTCGTGCTTGTAAATGACCTCTAGCCAAGTCTTGTCGGTCGAGTCTACAACCTCCAGCACGGCATATTGCTTCAAAGGCATGATTACCTCGGCCTTCATGCCTGGCGAGTAGCGGAGGTTTACGTTGTCCCTTGCCACGAGCCTCACACGCGCCTTGGCGCTTTTAGTCATATGGCACATCGATGAACGAACCCACCTTTGGGCCTCTGCAGTAGACTCTGACTAAAGCGTGAGGTCGTTGAGCTCACACAGACCCTCCTTAAAGTCCTTCCACTGGCTCACATGCGCCAATGTGCCTGACAGGAAGCTCAGGATGCAGCAAAGCAGGAGGAACGCGGCAGGCGAAAGCGGCTTGCGATTTTCCTTGCCCTCAAGTGCATCGATAATTTCTGTCTGTAGCGAGGCTTCTTGAACGGGCTTGACGTCATAGCGAGCTGCCGGCTCCCGAACCAAGGCTGTCTGCTCGACGATTTCATATTCTTCAAACAGTTTGGCCAGCTTGCTTGCAGATGTGCGCTCGAGTGCCTCGAACAACGGTGATTCTGCAAGGATTGCTACCTGCTTCATCATTTCGCTGTACTTCGGCGTAGCGTGCAGCTTCGCCAACCCGTCAGTGAAGCTGTGCATCTGTGCGAAGCTCGCCAATGTGGCTTGAGCGGCTTCATTTTCTGCCCAGAGACTGCGGAAGGATTTCAGTCCATCTAGTGCTCGAATCTGGCCTGAAATCTTCTCCATCGCTTGTGTAGCGGCGCTTTCGAAGCTGGGGAACTGCAATCCTGAAATACCACCAAACGGCTGAAATGATGGGCCGGAGGTTAGTCGCATGATGGCGTCAATCTGCTTGCTTGGATAAAGGCTATCCATCGCACGCATTGCTGCAGCCGCAGGTGCCGTGGCTTTGTCCGCGAATTCCCGGATTTGCCTAAAGGAAGCACCATGGGAGTCATGAAGCAGAGAGCTACTCACTCGGGCCTTTTCTAATAGAGCCTGGGTGCCGGCATAGCTTTCCTGGAAAGACTTGATGGCTTCGATGGATGAGCTGTTGATAGGAGAGGGAGGAAAGAGCGTCTCGTTCGCCATTTTCTGAAGGGCCGCCAATTCCTGGGGCGTTCTTTCCGCTTCAGTCTGGTTGATGGCTTCTATGTAATCAGCTACCTGCTGAAGTCGTTTGTCTTGATTCGACACCATCCCACCCCAAGTCTTCGGCTCAGGTCGAAAGGATACCTGTTCCGGTTCCGCATGGGCGATGAGTTTTCTAGGGGAATGAGTGAAGACATGGATGCATTTTTAAAGCAGCGTTTGGGGCTAGGGCGTGCCGCCTTGCGGCCTGGCTGTCGTAAACCGAGCCCTGGCGTTCCGCTCAGTCTCGGCCCTGCGGGCTTCCATCCATCTCGCCTCCGGCCTTAATGGCCTGCGCGCTCCGCTTGCTCGGGGCAAAATCAGCCTTGCAAGGTGTCTGAGTCATTCCAAAGATATGATCAGTTGGCTGCGGAGTGATAAAGAATTGGCTTCAATCCAGATCTAACAGGATATCTAGAGCATACTCTTAACTACGCGTGTCCTTATCTTTGGTGATCGGCGATTGATAAGTGGGGTATTGAAGATTGTGCGAAATATATTGACCTATCATAGCCGGGGTGATTATACTGGCGCCATCTCGAAGTGGAGCGCTCACGGACACTGCAGAATCTCTGTAAGACCTCCGATCTCCATGGAAAGTCGCTATCAACGGTATGGATTATCGCGAAGCGTATAGAAGCCCCTTTATTGGGGCTTTTTTCGTCTTCAGTTTGAGGTAGTTAGTGGCTAGCAGCATGGCCAGTCGCTATATAAAAAATTTCAGAAAATATCGAGATTTTCACTCAAGGTTTACCAAATCCTACCGTTTTGGATAGGTAAGGTATTATTTTGAGAGCGTTATGACCTATCGCCAATGCTGCAACTCCACAACCTCCTTTATCGCGACCTCGACTTTCGAATTTCTTGATACTGCTGAGATCTACAGTGCTTCAGTAAGCCTCAAGGATACTGGCCTCGTAGAG
>Ga0160450_101020_pt1 | contig 11964 bp, 11 predicted proteins | sample HID1975K_E1MG_FD_108257 | JGI IMG/M metagenome (GOLD analysis project Ga0160450, IMG submission 108257) | Enriched soil microbial communities from UW Madison campus, WI, USA - HID1975K_E1 MG | ecosystem: Environmental > Terrestrial > Soil > Unclassified | place: USA: Madison, Wisconsin...
CGGCGATCTCAAGGTCGGCGACCACGTCATCGCGTGCGTCAAAGCCGACTACTACGTCAAGAGCGGCGACTTCGGCTTCTCGGTGTCGGCGATGCGCCACCTGGGCCTGGGCGACCAGCTCGAGCGCCTCGAGCGCCTGCGCGCGCAATTGCGCGCCGAAGGGCTGTTCGACGCCTCCCGCAAGAAGCCGATCCCCTTCCTCCCCCACCTGATCGGGCTCATCACCGGCGAGAACTCGGATGCCGAGAAGGACGTCCACCGCAACGCCGAGCTGCGGTGGCCACAGGTGCGGTTCCGCACCAAGTACGCCGCCGTGCAGGGCGACCGCTGCGTGCCTGAGACGATCGCCGCGCTGAAAGCGCTCGACGCGGACCCCGAGATCGACGTCATCGTCATCGCGCGCGGCGGCGGCGACCCCCAGACGCTGCTCGGCTTCAGCGACGAGCGGATGCTGCGGGCGGTGGCCGCGGCATCCACTCCCGTCGTGAGCGCCATCGGCCACGAGAACGACCATCCTCTGCTGGACGACGTGGCCGACCTCCGCGCGTCGACACCGACCGATGCCGCCAAGCGCGTGGTCCCGGACGTCGCCGAGCAGCGCGCCCTGGTCGGACAGCTGCGTTCCCGAATGACCATGCGGCTGACACAGCGGGTCGGACACGACATCGCGCAGCTCGAGCAGCTGCGCTCGCGCCCGGTCCTGCGCACGCCCGAGGCGATGCTGACGACACGCGCCCACGAGGTGGAACTGCTGGCCGCGCGAGGCCGCGACCGCGTCGACCGGGCCCTGCAGCAGCACGAGCGCGACACCGCCGAGCTGCGCGCGACCCTCCGCGCGCTCTCGCCCGCGTCGACGCTGGCCCGCGGCTACGCCATCGCCCACCTCGGCGACGGGGTCATCGTCCGCGATGCGGCGCAGGCTCCGGCATCCACCCCTCTCGTCGTGACGGTGGGGCGCGGGTCGTTCGCCGCCCACTCCGACGGCGAGATCGCCGAAACCGCCCACCCGGGCCCAACTGAGGATGACGCATGACCTCGCAGCCCCCCGGCCCGCAGTACCCCGCACCGCAGCAGTACCCGGCGCCGCAGTACGCCGTGCCGCCGCAGTACCCGACGCCGGCGCGGAGGACCACGAGCGGGCTCTCGATCACGGCCTTCGTGCTGGCGTTCCTCGTCGCACCTGTCGGACTGGTGCTCGGCATCGTGGCGCTGATCGTGGATGCGCGGCGCCCCGACCGCACGAAGGGGCTGTCGATCGCCGCCGTCGCCGTCGCGATCGTGATGGTGGTGCTCGCGGTCGCGCTGCTCGCGATCTGGGTCGTCGGCTCGCTCATCGCCGACGTCGCGTGCGGCGAACTGGCGAACGGGTGCCCGAACCGCGGGCCGTTCTTCTGAGCGGTGCCTCAGCAAGAGCTCAGCGCACGAGATCGCACTCGGACGTGGGGCGTCCCGCCCGCAATTAGACTGGGTGCATGACCGCGTCGACCGAGGCACTCCCCGACGTGGCGTCACTCTCTTTCGAGCAGGCGCGCGACGAGCTCGTCCGAGTCGTCGCCGAGCTCGAGCAGGGGGCGCCGACGCTCGAGCACTCGCTGGCCCTGTGGGAGCGCGGTGAGGCCCTCGCCGCACGATGCGAAGAGTGGCTGCTCGGCGCGAAGCGCCGGCTCGACGCCGCCCGCGCGTCCGCGGACGGCGGTGCCCGCGGCGACGAGAACGGAGCCCGCTGATGGCCCACGGACCACGCGTCGTCGCCGAGCTCGGCCGCCCAGAGACGCCCGATGAGACGGCCGCCCGCAAGGCGGAGTCCTCGCGCGTCTACCGGTCGAGCCAGAACGTCCGCAACCTCGTCGCCGCACTGCTGGCGACGCTCGCCGTGGTCGTGGTGATCATGTTCGCCGTCCCCCGCGGATCCGCCCCGGAGCGCGAGCCGATAGACGTCGCCGCCGCTGCCGAGCGCATCGCCACCGCCGAGGATCGCACGGTCATCGTGCCCGAGATGTCGGACGACTGGGTGGTGAACCTCGCCGCCGTCGACGGCGAAGGCCGCGTGAAGGCGTTCAACGTCGTGTACGCGCCCGCCGACGAGAACAAGCGCGGCTTCGTCAACGTCTCGCAGGGCTTCGACGCCGACGCGTCGTGGGTCACGCGCGTCCTTTCCGGCTCCGCGCCCGACGACACCGTGACGATCGACGGCATCACGTGGGACCGCTACGAGCTGGACCCCGAACGCACCGGCAACATCTCGGTCGCCCTGTCGACGGACGCCGGCGCAGACACCGTGCTCATCTACGGCACGACGACCCTGGACGCGCTGGAAGAGACCGCGCGCTCCGTGACCGACCAGATCACCGCACTGCGCCAGGAGGCCCCGTGAGCGACGCCCCGACACCCGCCGATGTCTGGAGCGAGATGCTGCGCGGCAACGCGCGCTTCGTGGCCGGCGAGCCGCAGCACCCTCACCAGGACGTGGATCGACGCCACGAACTCGCGGACGGGCAGCGGCCGCAGGCCGTGCTCTTCGGCTGCTCGGACTCCCGTCTGGCGGCCGAGATCATCTTCGACAACGGGCTCGGCGACCTGTTCGTCGTGCGCAACGCCGGGCAGGTGGTGTCGGAGTCCGTCATCGGCAGCCTAGAGTACGCCGTCGCGGTGCTGAAGGTGCCGCTCATCGTCGTCCTCGCGCACGATGCCTGCGGCGCCGTGCGCGCCGCGATCGACAGCACCGATCCCGAGACCCCGGCACTGCCGCCGCACATCTGGCGGCTCATCGCGCCGATCGTCCCCGCGGTCCGCCGCGTCCAGCGCGCGGACGGCGGCGCCGCGGCCACGTCCGAGATCGATGCGGAGGCCGTCGGCCGCGAACACCTCAGCACCACGGTCGCCGACATCCTGCAGTCGTCCGAGCTGATCAGCGACGCCGTCGCCTCGGGCGCCCTCGGCATCGTGGGCGCGAACTACCGGCTGGCACAGGGCACCGCGGTGCCCGTGGTGTCGGTCGGCATCGACGCCTGAACACTTCCGAACCCACCCCGACACACGTGAGGAACAACGACGTGACCGACACCGAGTACCGCATCGAGCACGACACCATGGGCGAGGTGCGCGTGCCCAAGAACGCTCTCTACGCCGCGCAGACCCAGCGCGCCGTCGAGAACTTCCCGATCTCGGGCGACCGCCTGGAGCCCGCCCAGGTCGTGGCGCTGGCCCGGATCAAGAAGGCGGCCGCGCTGGCGAACAAGGAGCTCGGCACCCTCGACGGCGCGATCGCCGATGCCATCTCCGGCGCCGCCGACCTCATCATCGCCGGCGAGCACGCCGACCAGTTCCCGATCGACGTCTACCAGACCGGCAGTGGCACGTCGTCGAACATGAACATGAACGAGGTGCTGGCGACGCTGGCGACGCGGGCCCTCGGCGCGACGGTTCACCCGAACGACCACGTCAACGCCTCGCAGTCCTCCAACGATGTCTTCCCGACCTCGGTGCACATCGCGGTCACGCAGGAGATCATCGACGACCTCATCCCGGCGCTGGACCACCTCGCGGTCGCGCTGGAAGCGAAGGCAGAGGCGTGGAAGGAGGTCGTCAAGTCCGGTCGCACGCACCTGATGGACGCCACCCCCGTCACGCTCGGGCAGGAGTTCGGCGGCTACGCGCGCCAGATCCGGCTCGGCATCGAGCGCGTGCAGGCGGTCATCCCCCGCGTCGCGGAGGTCCCGCTCGGCGGCACCGCGGTCGGCACCGGCATCAACACGCCGCTCGGCTTCCCGCAGCGCGTCATCGAGCTCATCGTCGCCGACACCGAGCTGCCCATCACGGAGGCGAAGGACCACTTCGAGGCCCAGGCCAACCGCGACGGCCTGGTCGAGGCATCCGGCGCCCTCCGCACCATCGCGGTCTCGCTCACCAAGATCAACAACGACCTGCGCTGGATGGGCTCGGGGCCCAACACGGGCCTCGGCGAGCTGCACATCCCCGACCTGCAGCCCGGGTCGTCGATCATGCCCGGCAAGGTCAATCCGGTCGTCCCCGAGGCGACGCTCATGGTGTGCGCGCGTGTCATCGGCAACGATGCGACGGTCGCGTGGGCCGGCGCGTCGGGTTCGTTCGAGCTGAACGTCGCCATCCCGATCATGGGCAGCGCCGTCCTCGAATCGATCGAGCTGCTCGCGAACGTGTCGCGCGTGCTCGCCGACAAGACGATCACGGGGCTCGAGGCCAACGTCGAGCGCGCGGCCGCGTACGCGGGCATGTCACCGTCGATCGTGACCCCCCTCAACAAGCTCATCGGGTACGAGGCGGCCGCCAAGATCGCCAAGCACTCGGTGGCCAAGGGCATCACCGTGCGCGAGGCCGTCATCGACCTCGGCTACGTCGAGCGGGGCGAACTGACGCTCGAGCAGCTCGACGAGAAGCTCGACCTGTTCTCGATGACGCACCCGGGCTGAAATCCCTGGTGCCGCACGTCTCGCGACGGCGGGATAATCAGGACATGTCCCGCTCGGCCCGCCCGATCCCCGCGCGCGTCAGGATCCTCTCGGCGATCCTGGCGGTCGCGTGCGTGGGACTCGCGATCGTGGGCAGCGTGACGTTCCTGGTGCAGCGCGAACAGGCGATCGCCGGCGTGAACGAGCGTCTGAAGACACAGGTGAAATCGCTGCAGGCGGTGGCGGAGTATCCGACGACGGCGGCCGGCAGCGCGTCCGAGGCGACCAACGAGCTCGACATCAACACCTACTCCTCGATCGACGACTACCTGAAGGCGGTCGTCGCCCGGCTGGTGCCCGCGGGCAACGAGGCATCGGTCGCGCTCGTCGACGGCGTGCCGCGCTGGGTGCCCTCCACACTGTCGGGGTTCGGCATCGCCGACAACAAGCAGCTCATCGACCGCGCCCTTGCCGACGCGAAGAGCGGTGCGACCAAGATGGGCACGGTCGCGACCGACAAGGGATCGCTGCGATACATCGCGATCCCGGTGACCATGCCGGGCGACCCACGGCAGGGGCTGTACATCCGGGCGATCGACCTGGGTGCCGAGCTGCAGCCGGTGACGTTCGCGATGACGACGTACGTCATCGCGGCGCTCGCCGTGCTCGCCGCCGTCGGCGTGGTCGGCTGGTTCGTGACCGGGCGCCTGCTGTCGCCGATCCGGCATCTGCGCGAGACCGCCGACTCCATTTCGATCAGCGACCTCTCGGCGCGCCTCGAACCGCACGGCAACGACGACATCGCCGACCTGTCGCGCACCGTCAACTCGATGCTCGACCGGCTCGAGGGATCGGTCGACGTCCAGCGTCAGCTGCTGGACGACGTGCGACACGAGCTCAAGACCCCCATCACGATCGTGCGCGGCCACCTCGAGCTCATGGACCCGCGCGATGCCGTCGACGTCGCCGCGGCCCGCGACATCGGCATCTCGGAACTCGACCGTCTCGCGCGTCTCGTCGAGGACATCGATCTGCTCGCGGCCGCCGAGGCGGACTCGTACACGATGTCGCCCGTCGACCTCGCGGCACTCACCGCGCGTGTGGGCGAACTCGTCGCGGTGATCCCCGACCACAGCTGGACTGTCGAGGCGAACGCCGGGGGCAGCGTCGCCGGCGACAACGACCGGCTGCTGCAGGCCTGGCTGCAGCTCGCCGACAATGCGGCCAAGTACACCCCCGCCGGCAGCCCCATCGAGATCGGAAGCTCGAGCGGCCCTGACGGCGCACGGCTGTGGGTGCGCGATCACGGCGCCGGCATCCCGCCCGCCGCGCGGGTGCGCATCTTCCGCCGCTTCGACCGCGCCCACGTTCACCGCACCGTCGGCGGCTCCGGTCTCGGCCTCGCCATCGTCGACGCGATCGCGAAGGGCCACGGCGGGCACTGCGCCGTCACCGACACACCGGGCGGCGGCGCGACGTTCACGATCCATCTGCCTCTCTCCGAGGCTGAACTGCCGGCTCCCGTGCGCGCGGGCGATGTCGTGCTGCAACGGGAGGCATCAGGATGACGAGGATCCTCATCGTCGAGGACGAACCGCGGATCGCCGCGTTCGTCAGTCGCGGGCTCGAGTCCGCCGGGTACGAGACGCTCGTGGTCGACGATGGCCCCGAGGCGCTGGAGGCTGCGCTGCGCGGCGATGCCGACCTCGTGCTGCTCGACGTCGGTCTGCCGACCATGGACGGCTTCGAGGTGCTGCGTGCGCTGCGCGCCCGCGGTTCCGCCGTGCCGGTGATCATGCTGACGGCTCGTTCCAGCACCCGCGACACCGTCGCCGGACTGGATGCCGGCGCCAATGACTACGTCCCCAAGCCGTTCACCTTCGAGGAGCTTCTGGCCAGGGTCCGGTCACGGCTGCGCGAGAGCCTGCCCCAGCAGGGCGTGTCGGTCTCGCACGACGACGTCGTGCTCGACATCCTGGCCCGCCGCGCGACCGTCGACGGTCGCGAAGTGGACCTGTCGGCCCGCGAGTTCGCACTGGCAGAGCAGTTCCTGCGCAACCCCGGCCGAGTGCTCAGTCGCGAACTGCTGCTGAGCCGGGTGTGGGGGCTCGACTTCGACCCCGGCTCGAACGTGGTGGACGTGTACGTCCGCTATCTGCGTGGAAAGCTCGGATCGGATCACATCGTCACCGTGCGGGGCGCCGGCTACCGCTGGGAGTGACGCACCCGACCCCGCGCCCGCACGAAGAAGCCCCCGGCGCTGGGGGACGCCGGGGGCTATGAAGGGTCGGACTGGGGGATCCGACCGCCGTCAGTCGCGCTTGTCTGGGGAGTTGCGCGACTGGTCTCTCTTCGTGTCGGGACCGGCGCCGTTGCCGTTCCCCTTCGAACCCGCGTTCGCGGGGTGCTCTGGGTGGGTCTGCTTCTGCGAATTGCCCTGGTTCGGCGGGGCGAGCTGTGCCGGCCCCGTGGTGTTGCGGTCAGCGGTGCCGGAGTTCTGCTGCGGCGGCACCGCCGTGTCGGCGCCCTGCAGATTCGCCTCACCGGTCACGCGTTCGGCGACGGCCGCCATCCGCTCCAGCCGCTTGATGAGGGCATCGACGCGTCCGGACGACCAGCCGTTGTCAGCTGCCCACGCGCGCAGCGATTCCCACGTCCCCGCGGCGCGAGCGGCCTCGATCGCGGTGTCGACGTCTGCGGCGGCCTGGCCGGTCGCCGGCGCCGGCGGAGCCTCGGGCGCGGCCGGCGGAGCCGCCGGGGCGGCCGGCGGGGCGGCGGCGTTCGGCGCGGACGACTCGACCTCGGTCGGGTCGGGCGCCTCGACGACCTCGGCCTCGTTGGGCGTCACGGGTGGTTCCGTCACAGTCGGGGTGGGCGTCGGGGTCGCGGTGGGCGACGAGGACGCGGCGGGCACGAGGATCCGCGAACTCGCGACCGTCGTCGCCGGCGAGTCCTTGAGCGCGGCCGTGTTCGTCATGGCGACGGCGCAGACGACGGCGACGCTCGCCGCGACAGCGGTCATGCCGCCGATCACGAGCCCCGTTCGTGCGTCCACAGTCCGTTCCCCATCCCCTGCTGTGCGCAGTGCCTCCATTCCATGGTGACAGACGGTGAACGTCCGAAGCACCGGATCGCGATGAGACTCTTCTCATGCTCCGGCGCGACGAAGCGGGCCGGGATGCCGCATCCCGGCCCGCTTCGTGTCGGTCTTCCCGGCCGACCAGGACTTCGCTCAGGCCAGCTCGCCCGCTTCGAGGAGGTCGGTGACGAGCGCTGCGATCGCGGAGCGCTCGGAGCGAACCAGTGTCACGTGGCCGAACAGACCGTGGCCCTTCAGGGTCTCGATGACCGACGCGACGCCGTCGTGACGACCGACGCGCAGGTTGTCACGCTGGCCCACGTCGTGCGTCAGGACGACCCTCGAGTTCTGACCGATGCGGCTCAGTACGGTGAGCAGCACATTGCGCTCGAGCGACTGGGCCTCGTCGACGATCACGAAGGCGTCGTGCAGCGACCGGCCGCGGATGTGGGTGAGCGGCAGCACTTCGAGCATGCCCCGCTCCACGACCTCGTCGAGGACGTTGCCCGAGACCACCGAGCCGAGGGTGTCGTACACGGCCTGACCCCACGGGTTCATCTTCTCCTGCTGGTCGCCGGGCAGGTAGCCGAGCTCCTGGCCGCCGACGGCGAACAGCGGACGGAACACGATGATCTTGCGCTGCTGCTGCCGCTCGAGCACGGCCTCCAGGCCCGCGCACAGCGCCAGCGCCGACTTGCCGGTGCCGGCGCGTCCGCCGAGCGACACGATGCCCACCTCGGGATCGAGCAGCAGGTCGATGGCGATGCGCTGCTCCGCCGAGCGTCCGTGCAGCCCGAAGACCTCGCGGTCGCCGCGCACCAGCCGGTATTCGCCGTCGCCGACGACGCGGCCCAGCGCCGAGCCTCGCTCGGAGTGGATGATCAGGCCGGTGTTCACCGGCAGTCCCTTGACGTCGTCGCTCGCGGCGACCTCGCTCTCGTACAGGTCGCTGATGTCGTCGCCCGACACGTCGATCTCGGAGATGCCGGTCCACCCCGAGTCCACTGCCTGCTCGGCGAGGTACTCCTCGGCGCTCACGCCGAGGGAGGCGGCCTTGACCCGCATGGGGAGGTCCTTCGAGACGACCGTGACCTCCTGGCCGTCCTGTGCGAGGTGCATCGCGACGGCGAGGATGCGGCTGTCGTTGTCGCCCAGGCGCATGCCCGACGGCAGGACCCCGGAGTCGGTGTTGTTCAGCTCGACCCGGAGCGTGCCGCCCTGGCCGACCGGGACGGGGAAGTCGAGGCGGCCGTGCTCGACGCGCAGCTCGTCGAGGTGGCGCAGCGCCTGCCGGGCGAAGTAGCCGATCTCGGGATCGTGCCGCTTGCCTTCGAGCTCGGTGATCACCACGACCGGGATCACGACGTTGTGCTCGGCGAAGCGGAAGAAGGCCCGCGGATCGCTCAGCAGCACCGACGTGTCGAGGACGTAGGTGCGCAGGTCCTGATCGGACTCCGCGACCTGCTCGAGATCCTGACTGCGCTGCTCGTGTGGTGCTCGTGTGGTCACAACCCACTCCCGCCCCGGGTGGTTCACCCGGCAGTCACGAGTCGACCGGTGAGTCACGAGTCGCGATCCTGAGGCCGACTCGAACGGGCTCCTTGCCCGATGCGATCAAAGTACGACGACCCGCCGACATCGGGCGGTCCCGACACGCAGATTGCAGATGAACTTTTCGTGACGCCGACGACTGCGGCCGCCGGCATCCCTCACCACACGCGCGTGGAGGCGAACGCCGCCAGCGCGTCGCCGAAGAGGCGCAGCGTGTCGGCGCCGGTGCCGACGTGCGGTGCGACGCGGATGCGACCGGCGCGCGTCGTGACGGTGAGCCCGTGATTGGCGAGGGATGCCGCCAGCGGCGCCGCGTCCTGCGCGGCGGGTTCGAGCGTCACGATGCCGGCGCGCCGCTCGGGCTCGCGCGGCGTGATGACCGGCACCTCGTAGCGGTCGGAGAAGAACATGACGTCGGATGCCCGGGCGGTGAGCTCGGACTCGATGACGTCCACCCCGACGTCGACGACCTCGCGCAGCGCCGTCGCGAGCCGTGCTGCGGCGAGGGTGTCGGCACCGGCGATCGAGAACGCCTGCGCGGAGGCTGCCGGCCCCGGAACGGCATCGAGCGGCAGCTCGCCGTCCACCCCGCGGAAGCCCGACAGCACGGGGGCGATGCGTTCCAGCGCCCGGTCGCCGAACCAGGCGAAGCCGGTGCCGCGCCCGGCGCGCAGCCACTTGTAGCCGTGGCCGCACACGACGTCGGCGGCCAGGTAGTCGGCATCGACCATGCCGAACCCCTGCACGGCGTCGACGATCAGCAGACGGTCGCCGATGACGTCGCGCAAGGCGGAGAGGTCGGTGCGGTACCCCGTGCGGAAGTCGACGAGGCTGACCGCGACGGCGCGCGTCTCGTCCGTGATCGCGTCTCGCACCAGGTCGGGCGTGATCATGCCGTCGGCCGGTTCGAGCCACTGCAGCTGCAGCGAGCCCAGCGCCTCCGACGCGCGCGTCGCCGCGACCGTCAGGCTCGGGAACTCCCCGCGCCCCAGCATCAGACCGCCGGCCAGGCCGTATACGGCATGCATGAGGCCGTACGTCGTCGACGGCTGCAGCACGACCTGCTCGGCCTCCCCGCCGATCAGCTCGGCGACGAGCTCGCGCGCCTCGCGCACGTGGTCGGCGACGAGGTCGATGCTCGTGCGGCGCCCCGAGCCGAGCAGCTCGGTGTCGCCTTGCGCCTCACTGCGCACCGCGGGTGAGAGGGGGCCGAACGCGGCCCAGTCGAGATAGCCCGGTTCGCCGTCGAACGAGGCGAGGTACGCGTCCAGATCGGTCACGCGGAACATTCTGGCAGAGCCCACGACCCGGTGCTGACCGGGTTCTGCAGGCCGCGGAACAGCGGTGTCGTCAGCCGCCGTAGCGACGATCGCGCGACGTGAAGTCGCGGATCGCACGGAGGAAGTCGACCTCGCGCAGATCGGGCCCGAGCGCCTCGACGAAGTAGAACTCGCTGTGCGCGGACTGCCACAGCAGGAAGTCGCTCAGCCGCTGCTCGCCCGACGTGCGGATGACGAGGTCGGGGTCGGGCTGGCCCCCGGTGTAGAGGTGCTCGCCGATCTGCTCGGGCGTGAGACTCGCGGCGAGCTCTTCGAGCGAGCCGCCCTCCTGCTGGTGCTGCGCGATGATGCTGCGGACGGCGTCGACGATCTCGCCGCGGCCGCCGTACCCGACCGCGAGGTTGACATGCATGCCGGGGTTGTCCTTCGTGCGCCCCTCGACGTCGGCGAGCACACGCGCCAGGTCGGCGGGCAGCGAGTCGGCGCGCCCGACGTGCTTGACGCGCCAGTCGCGCTCGTGCGACAGCTCATCGGCCAGCTGCGCGATGATCTCGATGAGGTCGGACAGCTCGCGCGAGTCCCGCTTGCGCAGGTTGTCGTTCGAGAGGAGGTACAGCGACACGACGCGGATGCCCACGTCGTCGCACCAGCGCAGGAACTCCTTCATCTTCGCCGCGCCGGCGCGGTGGCCGTGCGCAGCGGAGTCGTAGCCGAGTTGCTTCGCCCAGCGCCGGTTCCCGTCGATCATCATCGCGACATGGCGGGGAGCGGATGCCGGGTCCAGGCGTCGCCGCAGTCGGTTGATGTAGAGCCGGTAGAGAGGGCCCCTGCCCTCGTTCGTCTCGCCGCGCGCCACACGCCTACGCTACCGCGACGGGGCCGATGCCCGAAGCATGGGACTCAGTCTCAGAGGTCGTGGGATCGAGTATGTTCCCCGCGCGGCATGCGGCGGGATCTACGCTGGGACCATGAGCAGCCGTCGTCGTCTCCCCCGGGCCCCCGAGGTCCCCGTGCTGCCCCTGATGGATGCGGCCGACGTCGACGCGGCCGCGCCCGAGATCAAACCCACCTGGCGCGGCTGGATCCACGCGGCGACCTTCCCCGTCGCGATCGCCGCGGGCGTGGTGCTCATCGTCCTCGCCCAGGGCGCCCCCGCGAAGTGGGCGTCCGCGGTCTTCATGGCGACGTCGCTGCTGCTGTTCGGCAATTCCGCGCTGTACCACCGGTTCAACTGGAAGCCGAAGACGAAGGCGATCCTCAAGCGGATCGACCACGCCAACATCCTGCTGCTCATCGCCGGCACGTACACGCCCATCGCCGTGCTCGCGCTGCCGCCGCAGAAGGGCGCGCTGCTTCTCATCCTGGTGTGGAGCGGCGCGCTTCTCGGCATCCTGTTCCGGGTCTTCTGGATCAACGCGCCGCGATGGCTGTACGTTGCGCTCTACCTGCTGCTCGGCTGGGCCGCGGTGATGTACCTCGTCGACCTGTTCCACGCCAACGCGGCCATGATGGTGCTCGTCATCGTCGGCGGCCTGCTCTACACCGGCGGCGCCATCGTCTACGCGCTGAAGCGCCCCAACCCGTGGCCCGGCCACTTCGGCTTCCACGAGATCTTCCACGTGTGCAC
>Ga0160450_101028_pt1 | contig 11821 bp, 10 predicted proteins | sample HID1975K_E1MG_FD_108257 | JGI IMG/M metagenome (GOLD analysis project Ga0160450, IMG submission 108257) | Enriched soil microbial communities from UW Madison campus, WI, USA - HID1975K_E1 MG | ecosystem: Environmental > Terrestrial > Soil > Unclassified | place: USA: Madison, Wisconsin...
CGGAACGGCGCCCTTCTCGACCCCCCTGCCCTGGCCTCCGCCATAGGTGGGTGTCACGAGGACGTACGGCTCGTCGACCACGAGCGCCGGATCCGTCGAATGAAGCGGGATCCGGACCGCTCGTGCGCCGAGCTTCTCGATGAAGCGCGCGGTGTTGCCCGACACGCTCGAGAAGTAGACCAGCAGCGGTGCGCTCGTCGCGACGCGCTGCGCCACGAGAGCAGACATGATGTCAGCTCAGACGCGCGGCGAGCTCGTCGATCTTGTCGGGGCGGAAGCCCGACCAGTGGTCCTCATCGGTGATGACGACCGGCGCCTGGAGGTACCCCAGGGCCTTGACCTGCTCGAGGGCCGTGGGGTCCTCGGAGAGGTCGTGGACTTCGTACTCGATGCCCTTCGAGTCGAGGGCTCGGTAGGTCGCCGTGCACTGCACGCACGCGGGCTTGGTGTAGACCGTGATCGCCATGTCGATTCTGCTCTCCTCGTCACTTCTCCGGCAGTCCCCCCGCCGGGAGACCAATACTACATATGGGTACCGACATCCGTAAGCACCACAAGGGCTAGTAGTTACATCGGTGTGATTTTCCACCGTTCTCCCCATGTACAACACAGGTTCTCCACGGATTCATCCACAGCCCGGAGGCTCTCGAAAACGCCGGGATCACGGGGGTTTCAGGAGCCACGGCCGCATCCCTCCACAGCCGCGACGGTAGCCCCGGGGTCCGACATCGGATTTGGCTGTGGAGAGCGTCCCCGGCGTGTCGCGCACCCCGTCGGCGTGTCGCGGTACGACGGCGGTGGCGTAACGTTGTCTGGTGGCCGGCTACGGGGATCTTCTGCGCACTCCTGGCGTCCTCCGCATGATCTCGGCGCAGCTGGTCGCGCGCTTCCCCAACGGGATGATCAGCCTCGTGATCCTGCTCCACATCGAGGGGATCACCGGCTCGTACGGCGCCGCCGGCATCGTGCTGGCGGCGGTGTCGATCGGTCAGGCCATCGCGGGGCCGGTGACGAGCCGCTGGATGGGCCGCTGGGGCATGCGGCGCGTCCTGACGCTCACGACGCTCGTGTCGGCGGCATCCCTTCTCGGCATCGCGTTCCTCATCGCGCCCGTTCCGGTGTACGTCGTGCTGGGGTTCATCGCGGGCATGTCGACGCCGCCGATCGTGTCGGCCGTCCGCACCATCTACCCCAAGCTCGTCAACTCCAAGCAGCTGACCGGCCTGTACTCGCTCGACGCGTCGCTGCAGGAGATCATCTGGATCCTCGCACCGGTGCTGATCACGTTCGTGGCGACGCAGGCCGGCACCGTCGTCGGCCTCGTGCTGGTCGTGGTCATCCTGCTGTCGGGCTGCGCCTGGTTCATCCTGTCGCCCGAGGTCGGGCGCGTGCGCATCCCGCGCAGCAAGCGCTCGCTCGGCAAGGTGCTCGCGCGCCCGCCGATCCTGCTCGCGACCGTGATCGGGTTCCTGCTCATCGGCTCGTTCTCGGCCGTCGAAGCGAGTGTCGTGGCGACGTTCTCGCACGGCGGCGTCGAGGCGGGCCTCGTGCTGGCGGTGTTCTCGGTCGGCAGCCTCGCCGGCGGTCTCGCGTTCGGGCACCTGCCGATGGGACGCTGGGCGATGGTGCGCCGGCTCGCCGTCGTGGCATTCGGCCTCGCGCTCACAACGCTATGGGTCAACGTGTGGTGGATCTCCGCGACGCTGTTCGTCGCCGGCATCGGCATCGCCCCCGCACTGGGCGTGCTGTCGGCCATGACGACCGCGAGCGTCAAGTTCAGCGACACCGCCGAGGCGTTCGGCTGGGTCGGCACCGGGCAGCTGATCGGCGCGGCGGTCGGCTCCGCGGTCGCCGGGTTCCTCATCGACGGTCCCGGCGGGGTCACCGCCGCCTACGCGTCGGCGGCGGCGTTCTGCGCGCTCGCACTGCTCGTCGCCCTCGTGTTCGTCCGGCACCAGCCCGACCTGCGTGAGCGCGGCGCGAGCCCGATCCCCGACACCGAACCGGTCCAGACGATCGGCTGAGCCCGGCGGGCGGTCACGCGAGGCGCCGCAGCAGCTCCAGGAGGGCGAGCGCATAGGCGTCGGCGGGCTCGGGGTGCTCGAACACCTTGCGGTCGCCGGCCACGACGATCTCGACCTCGTGGGTGTCGGGCAGGCGTCGCAGCGATCGGAACGCACCGCGCAGCAGCTCACGGAGCTGGTGCTCGTGCGGCAGCCACAGGGCGTCTTCGAGCGCGACCGAGTCGAGCGCCCACTCGGTGGTGCCGTTGAAGGCGAGGATGCGGCCTGTCGGGTACTCCCGGGGCTCGATGGTCATCTCGCTCACGGTGAAGACGTCGGCCTCGAACTCGGGCTCGTCGAGCTGGAACCGGTCGCCCGAGCGCGGGTGCCACACCAGTCCCGCGTCGCGCAGGGCCATCGCCAGTTCCGTCGAGATCACGCCAACCTCCGTGTCCATCCTGCCGTGTGTGACGCCCGGTGGCGCCCGCGACGGGGAGCTGCGCCCCACACTCATAGGCTGAACGCATGCCCGCGCCCGTCTCACTCCCCCGCCTGTCATGGGGCTCGGCCGCCGCCGGGCGCCGCGCGCTGCTCGTGCACGGCCTCGGTTCGACCGGCGCCCTGATGTGGCGCTACGGCGTGGCACTGGCCGACGCCGGCTGGCGCGCGGAGGCCGTCGACCTGCGGGGCCACGGCACCGCGCCGCGCACGCTGGACTACACGCTCGCCGCGTACGGCGACGATGTCGCCGCGACGCGACCGGCCGACGGCGGGCCGTGGGACCTCGTGATCGGCCACTCGCTCGGCGGCGCGGCATCCATCCTCGCTTCCGCCGGGGACCCGGAATGGACACGCCGGCTCGTGCTCGTCGACCCGGCGATCGCGCTGCGGGGCGACGATCGCGCAGACATCGGCGCGGGCCTGGCGGCCGCGTTCGACGACCCGACACAGGAGGCGGTGCGGCGCGCCCACCCGCATTGGCACCCGCAGGACGTCGAGCTGAAGGCACAGGCCTCGCAGGTGACGAGCCGGTGGGCCGTCGAGCAGACGACCGCGCAGAACCCGGTATGGGACGTGACGGATGCCGCACTGCGCGTCGTCGTGGCGGTCGACGTGATCGCGGCCGGCGTCGGCTCGATCTTCCGCGACACGCCGGTCGAGGCCGCGGTGGCGGGCAACCCGCGCTTCCGGCCGGCCGTCGTCGTCGCGGGCGCCGGGCACTCCCCGCACCGCGACGACCCCGACGCGACGATCGCGGCGCTCCGCTCCCTCCTCGCCTGAGGCGCCGGGCGGGGGAAGAATGGCGGGGTGACGCTCTTCGACCCGACACAGCTCCTCCCCGACGACCTGCTCGAGCGCTTCCGAGCCCGCGCCGCCGTCCACGACCGCGAGAACACGTTCCCCGACGACGACCTCGCCGACCTCAAGGCGGCCGGCTACCTCGCGATCCTCGTGCCGGAAGAGCTCGGCGGCTCGGGACTGGGCCTGGCCGAGGCATCCGTTCTGCAGCAGCGGCTCGCCGGCGCCGCACCGGCCACCGCCCTCGCGATCAACATGCACCTGGTGTGGACGGGCGTCGCCAAGGTGCTCGCCGACCGCGGCAGCGACGCGCTGCGGTTCGTGCAGGAGGGCGCGGCTGCGGGCGAGGTGTTCGCGTTCGGCATCAGCGAGGCCGGGAACGACCTCGTCCTGTTCGGGAGCGGGACGGATGCCGCGCCCCTCCCCGACGGCGGCTACGCGTTCACCGGCACGAAGATCTTCACGTCGCTCTCACCGGTGTGGACGCAGCTCGGACTGCACGGCCTCGACACGTCGTCGGACGACGCACCACGCATGGTCTACGCGTTCGTGCCGCGGTCGGAGGTGCAGACGGGGCGCGTCGTCGTGCGCGACGACTGGGACACCCTCGGCATGCGCGGGACGCAGTCGCGCACGACCGAGCTGCGCGACGCGGTCGCGCCCGCCGACCGCGTCGTGCGGCGGCTCGCCCCCGGCCCGAACCCCGATCCCCTCGTGTTCGGCATCTTCAGCGTGTTCGAGCTGCTGCTCGCGTCGGTGTACACCGGCATCGCCCGGCGCGCACTGGAGCTCGCCGTCGCGACGGCGGCCAAGCGCACGTCCAAGCGCACCGGCAAGGCGTACAGCCAGGACCCCGACATCCGCTGGCGCATCGCCGGCATGGCGCTCGCCTACGACGCGCTGCCGCCGCAGCTGCAGGCGCTGTCGCGCGACGTCGACGAGCTCGCCGACCACGGGTCGCAGTGGTTCGCCCAGCTCGCGGGCGTGAAGCACCGGGCGGTGACGGCGGCGAAGTCGATCGTCGACGAGGCGGTCCTCGTCGCGGGCGGCTCGTCGTACTTCGCCGGCAACGAGCTCGGCCGCCTGTACCGCGACGTGCTCGCGGGGCTCTTCCACCCTTCTGACCCGGAGTCGGCGCACGCGACGGTCGCGACCGCCTGGCTCGGGCCGGTCGAGGACTGAGCATGGCGCGCACGCCGACACAGCTGCTGAGCCCCGCCGATCAGGAACGACGTCGCGCCCTGCGGCGCATGAAGGCGGTGGCCCTCGGGGCGCTGCTGTTCATGGCCGCGCTGTTCGCGGTGTCGTTCGCATTCCAGCAGGAGGTGCCGGCGCTCGCGTACCTGCGGGCGGCGGGCGAGGGCGGCATGGTCGGCGCGCTGGCGGACTGGTTCGCCGTGACGGCGCTGTTCAGGCATCCACTGGGCATCCCGATCCCGCACACGGCGATCATCCCGAGCCGCAAGGACGAGATCGGCCGCACCCTGGGCGAGTTCGTCGAGACCGAGTTCCTGCGGGGCGACGTCGTCCGGACCAAGCTCGTCGAGACACCCATCGCGGCGCGCCTCGGCGAATGGCTGAGCGCCCCTTCGACGGGCTCAGGGACCTCGCACGCCGAGCGGGTCGCGGCCGAGGCGTCGGTCATGGCATCGAGCGTGCTGCAGGCGCTCAGCGACGACGACGTGCGCGACGTCATCGAGGAGCTCGCGCGCGAGCACCTCATCGCGCCCGAGTGGGGCCCGCCGCTGGGCGAATGGCTGCAGCGCATCGTCGACGCGGGCGCACACCGCGGCGCCGTCGACCTCGCCGCCGACAGCATCGCCGCGTGGCTCGCCGCCAACCACCGTGCGTTCACCGGGCTCGTCTCGCGCCGCCTGCCGTCGTGGGTGCCCTCGGTGGCGCACCGCTTCGTCGACGACACCGTCTACAACGAGGCGGTCAAGTTCGTCGGCGCCGTGCAGCGCGATCCTCGGCATCCGGCCCGTCTCGCGATCGACGGGTACCTCGAGCGCCTCGCCTCGAACCTGCAGCACGATCCGGCGACGATCGGCCGCTTCGAGGACGCCAAGCTCGCGGTGTTCGACAGCCCGCGCGTGCGCGAGCTCGCCGGCGAGGCCTGGAGCACCGCGAAGGCGGGGCTGCTGCGCGCGCTGGCCGACCCCGGGAGCGGCCTGCGCCGGCGCGGCGTGACCGCCCTCGTCGAGATCGGCGAGCGCATGACGACGGATGCCGCGCTGCAGCGCCGGGTCGACGAGTGGGTCACCGACGGCGCCGTCTTCCTCGTCGACCGCTACCGGCACGACATCGCCTCGATCATCACCGACACCGTCGAGCGGTGGGACCCGGCCGAGACGACCGAGAAGATCGAACTCATGGTCGGGCGCGACCTGCAGTACATCCGCCTCAACGGCACGATCGTCGGTGCGCTCGCCGGCGTCGCCATCTTCGCGGTCGCGCACGCGCTGCTCGGATAGCGCCGGACGCTCCGTACGGTCGCCGCTGATCTCCCGGCGAGCGCGCCGGGCGGATGCCGGGCACGGCCGCCCGCCGGCGAGTAGCGTCGAGTCGTGGCGCTTCCTCATGATGACCTCTGGCCGCGCGCCGGCGCGTGGCCGCCCGCCGACGACGGATCGTGGGATGCCGCGATCCTCGGTGTCCCGGCCTTCCGCACCTCGCTCTCGCCGACGGGGGCGCACGCCACCCCCGCGGCGATCCGGGAGGCGCTGCGCCGCTACAGCCCGACGCTGCTCGGGCCTCCGGCCGTCGACCTGGACGAGGTGCTGCGCATCGCCGATGCGGGCGACGTCGGCGAGCCGGACGGGCCCGAGGGAGAGGCGTCCGTCCGCGCCGCCGTGCGTGCACTGCGCGGGCGGACCGACCTGGTCATCGCTCTCGGCGGCGACAACTCGCTCACCTACGCGGTGACGCAGGGCGCGGCCGCCGACGGCCTCATCACGATCGACGCGCATTTCGACCTGCGCGACGGCGTCTCGAACGGGTCGCCGGTGCGCCGCCTCGTCGAGGACGGCCTCGACGGCCGCCGCATCGTCCAGCTCGGCATCGCCGACTTCGCGAACTCGGCCGCGTACGCGCGGCGCGCCGCCGACCTCGGGATCACGGTCATCACGATGGACGAGGTGCGGCGCCGCGGCGCCGCCGACGTCATGGCGGAGGCTCTGGCGATCGCGGGCGCGGGCGGCGGGGCGATCCATCTCGACATCGACGTCGATGTGTGCGACCGGTCGGTGGCGCCGGGGTGCCCTGCCTCGGTACCGGGCGGGCTCGCGGCGTGGGAGCTGCGCGCCCTGGTGCGCGCCGCGGCCGCCGATCCGCGGCTGCGCAGCGCCGACGTCGCCGAGGTCGACGCCACGGCAGACGCCCCCGACGGGCGCACCGTGCGCCTCGCCGCGCTGTGCGTCCTCGAACTGCTCGCCGGCCTCGCCGCGCGCGGGAGCGCGTCATGATCCGCCTGGCGCTCGTGCGCCACGCGAAGTCGGACTGGGGCGACCCGGGCCTGGCCGACCACGACCGGCCGCTCAACGACCGCGGCATGCGGGACGCTCCGGTCATGGCGGCCCGGCTGGCGGCATCCGGATTCCGCCCCGACGTGATCCTGTCGAGCACGGCGCTGCGCGCCCGCACGACCGCCGAGGCCTTCGCGGCCGAGCTGGGCGTCGCGGTGTCGCTCGATCCGGAACTGTACGGCGCGCCCGCGGCGACGCTGCTCGCGGCGGCGGCAGCCACCGGGGCGACCGCCGTGATGGTCGTCGCACACGACCCGGGCATGACGGTGCTCGCCGGGCGCCTGTCGGGCGACGGCATCGGTCACATGCCGACGTGCGCCGTGGCGACGTTCGCGTGGCAGCAGGACGACTGGGACGTCGCGACCGCGCTCGACCCCGACGACTGGACCTTCGACACGCCCCGCTGACCGAGGCAGGACGCCGGCGGGCCGGGCGCACGACGACCCGGCCCGCCGGTGTCAGAGCGCCGTGCCGCCGAGCCACACCGTGTGCACGAGGGGCACCCCGGGGCGATAGGCGAGGTGCACGCGCGTGGGCGCGTCGAGCATCACGAGATCGGCGCGCGCGCCGGGCTCCAGGACGCCGACGTCGGGGCGCCGCAGCGCCCGCGCACCGCCGGCGGTCGCCGCCCACACCGCCTCGGCGGGTGTCATGCCCATCTCGCGCACGGCGAGGGCGATCATGAGCGGCATCGAGCTGGTGAAGCTCGAGCCGGGGTTGCAGTCGCTCGCGAGCGCCACGGTCACGCCGGCGTCGATGAGCCGCCGCGCGTCGGGGTACGGCTGGCGCGTCGAGAACTCGACGCCGGGGAGCAGGGTCGCGACGGTCGACGACGCCGCGAGGGCCGCGACGTCGTCGTCCGACAGGTAGGTGCAATGGTCGACGGATGCCGCGCCCATCGTCACCGCGAGCTGCACGCCCTCTCCCGGGCCGAGCTGGTTTCCGTGCACGCGCGGCAGCAGCCCGTGCGCGACTCCGGCGGCGAGGATGCGTCGCGACTCGTCGGGTGTGAAGGCGCCGCGCTCGCAGAACACGTCGATCCACCGGGCGTGCGGTGCGCAGGCCCGCAGCATCTCGTCGCACACCAGATCGACGTACGCGTCGCGCCGGTCCGCGTACTCGGCGGGCACGACGTGCGCTCCGAGGTACGTGACCTCGGGCGTCGCCTCGGCCGCCAGCCGCGTCAGGCGGGCCTCGTCGTCGACGGTGAGCCCGTAGCCCGTCTTCACCTCGAACGTCGTCGTCCCCTGGGCGTGCAGCTCGTGCGTGAAGGCCTTCAGCCGCGCCCGCAGCTGCTCGTCGCTCGCGGCGCGGGTGGCGGCGACGGTCCGGCGTATGCCGCCGGCCGCATACGGTGTGCCCGTCATGCGCGCCTCGAACTCGTCGGCGCGGTCGCCGCCGAACACGAGGTGGGTGTGACTGTCGACGAAGCCGGGGATGACGGCGCGGCCGCCGGCATCCACTGTTCTGAGCCCCTCCGCGTGCGGCGCCTCGGACGCCGCGCCGACCCAGGCGATGCGGTCGCCCTCGAGCAGCACCGCCGCGTCGTGCAGCGTGCCGAGCGGATCGCCCGGCCGGCCCGCGTTGGTGGTCAGCTCGCCGATGTTCGTGAGGAGCGTGGCGGTCACGGGGTCACTCTCCCCGCATCGGCACCTGCAGGCCGCGTTCGCGGGCGACCTCCTTGGCCCGGTCGTATCCGGCGTCGACATGGCGCATGACCCCCGTGCCCGGGTCGTTCGTGAGCACGCGCTCGAGCTTCTCGGCGGCGAGCGCCGTGCCGTCGGCGACGGTGACCTGACCGGCGTGGATCGAGCGGCCGATGCCGACGCCGCCGCCGTGGTGCAGCGACACCCACGACGCGCCGGAGGCCGTGTTGAGCAGGGCGTTCAGCAGCGGCCAGTCGGCGATCGCGTCGGAGCCGTCGGCCATCGCCTCGGTCTCGCGGTACGGGCTCGCGACGGAGCCGGCGTCGAGGTGGTCGCGGCCGATCACGATCGGGCCCGACAGTTCGCCCGAGGCGACCATCTCGTTGAACTTCAGTCCGGCGAGGTGGCGCTCCTTGTAGCCGAGCCAGCAGATGCGGGCGGGCAGGCCCTCGAAGTGCACGGCGTCGCCGGCCTCGTCGAGCCAGCGCACGAGTCCCGCGTTCTCGGGGAACAGCGCCTTGACGGCCTCGTCGGTCTTGCGGATGTCTTCCGGGTCGCCCGAGAGGGCCACCCAGCGGAACGGTCCGCGGCCCTCGGCGAATTGCGGTCGGATGTAAGCGGGGACGAACCCGGGGAACGCGAAGGCCCGCTCGAAGCCGCCCAGCTGCGCTTCGGCGCGGATCGAGTTGCCGTAGTCGAACACCTCGGCTCCGGCATCCTGGAATCCCACCATCGCCGCGACGTGCTTGGCCATCGAACCGCGGGCACGGGCCGTGAAGCCCTCGGGATCGCGGGATGCCTCGGCCTTCCAGTCCTCGAACGCGATGCCCACCGGCAGGTAGGCCAGCGGGTCGTGTGCGCTGGTCTGGTCGGTGACGATGTCGACGGCGAGCTCGCCGGCGCGCTGGCGCAGCAGCACGTCGCCGAACACCTCGGCGGCGTTGCCCACGACGCCGACGGACAGCGCCTCGCCGGCGGCCTTGGCGGCGACCACGCGGGCCAGCGCGGCGTCGAGGTCGGTCGTGTACTCGTCCAGGTAGCCGTGCTCGACGCGGCGGGCCAGGCGCGACTCGTCGACGTCGACGATCAGCACCGCTCCTCCGTTGAGGGTCACCGCGAGCGGCTGCGCGCCCCCCATTCCGCCGGCACCGCCGGTGAGGGTCAGCGTGCCCGACAGGTCGTCGCGGCCGAGCGAGCCGGCGACCGCCGCGAACGTCTCGTACGTGCCCTGCAGGATGCCCTGCGTGCCGATGTAGATCCACGAGCCGGCCGTCATCTGGCCGTACATCGTGAGGCCGAGCGCTTCGAGCCGGCGGAACTCGGGCCACGTCGCCCAGTCGCCCACGAGGTTCGAGTTGGCGATCAGCACACGCGGCGCCCACTCGTGCGTGCGGAACACGCCGACGGGCTTGCCCGACTGCACGAGGAGTGTCTCGTCCGGCTCGAGCTCGTCGAGCGTGCGCACGATCGCGTCGAACGCCTCCCAGCTGCGCGCTGCGCGCCCGGTGCCGCCGTAGACGACGAGGTCCTCCGGGTGCTCGGCGACCTCGGGGTCGAGGTTGTTCATGAGCATGCGCTTGGCGGCCTCGGCGCCCCAGCTCTTCGCGGTGCGCTCGGGGCCGCGCGGCGCGCGGACGGCGTGCTCGCCGAGGCCGCGCGGGCCCTCGGTCGTGGTGTCGGCGGTGGTCATCGTCACTCCTTCGTGGTGGTCTGCAGCGCCGCCCGGGCGACGGCGCCGGATGCGACGAGCGCGGTCACGGCCTCCATCTCGGGCGACAGGAAGCGGTCGGGGCCGGGCCCGCCGGCGACGGTGCGCACGAGGTCGCGCACGGCGCCCGTCGCGGCGCCGGGCTGCAGCGGCGCCCGCAGGTCGAGAGCACGGGCGCCCGTGAGCACCTCGATCGCGAGGACGCGGGCGAGCCCGTCCAGCGCACGGCGCAGCTTGCGGGCGGCGGCCCAGCCCATCGAGACGTGGTCCTCCTGCATCGCCGACGACGGGATCGAGTCGACGGATGCCGGCACGGCCAGGCGCTTGAGCTCCGACACGATGCCCGCGGCGGCGTACTGCGCGATCATGAGGCCCGAGTCGACGCCCACCTCGTCGGCGAGGAACGGCGGCAGGCCGTTGCTGCGCGCGCGGTCGAGCGCGCGGTCGGTGCGGCGCTCCGAGATCGAGGCGACGTCGGCGACGGCGATCGCGAGGAAGTCCAGCACGTACGCGACGGGCGCACCGTGGAAGTTGCCGTTGGACTCGACCCGCCCGTCGTCGGTGATCACGGGGTTGTCGACCGCGGCCGCGAGCTCGCGCGAGGCGATGAGTGCGGCGTGGTCGGCGGTGTCGCGCGCCGCGCCGTGCACCTGCGGCGAGCAGCGCAGCGAGTACGCGTCCTGCACGCGCGTGCAGACGGCGGGGTCGCGGTGCGAGGCGACGATCGGCGATCCGGCGAGCACGGCGCGCAGGTTCGCGGCCGAGACGGCCTGCCCGACCTGCGGGCGCAGCGCCTGCAGGTCGGCGGCGAACACCGCATCGGTGCCCAGCTGCGACTCGACCGACATGCCCGCGGCGACGTCGGCGGTGTCCAGCAGCACCGACAGGTCGTGCAGCGCGAGCAGCAGCATGCCCAGCATGCCGTCGGTGCCGTTGATGAGGGCGAGTCCCTCCTTCTCGCGCAGCACGAGCGGAGCGATGGATGCCGCACTCAGCGCGTCGGCGGCATCCATCTCCACCGCTTCGTCCGGGTGCTGAGCCTGTCGACGCACGCGCACCCTTCCCTCGCCCATCGCCGCGAGCGCGACGTGCGACAGCGGGGCGAGGTCGCCGGAGCAGCCGAGCGAACCGTACTCGCGCACGATCGGCGTGATGCCGGCGTCGAGCATCGCGGCGTAGGTCTCGACGACGACGGGACGCACGCCCGTGTGCCCGGTCGCGAGGGTCTGGAGACGCAGGAGCATGAGGGCGCGGACGACTTCGCGCTCGACCTCGGGTCCGGTGCCCGCGGCGTGCGAGCGGATGAGGCTCGCCTGCAGCTGCAGGCGGCGCTCGGGCGCGATGAAGGTGGTGGCGAGCGCACCGAAGCCGGTGGAGATGCCGTAGTGCGGCTCGGGGTCGTCGGCGAGGCCTTCGACGAGCGCGCGGGCGGCCGCGACGCGCGCGAGCGCCTCGGGCGCGATCTCGACGCGTGCATCGTGGCGGGCGACGGCGACGACGTCCTCCGGGCGCAGGGGTGCGGCGCCGACGGTGACGGAGAGCACCGTCGTCTCGAAAAGCTCAGCGGTCATGCCTCGATTCCACACCGGGAGGGTGCCGCGCGACAGCGGGTCGTGGCATCCTGTGTCTGTGATCCCAGAC
>Ga0160450_101035_pt1 | contig 11704 bp, 9 predicted proteins | sample HID1975K_E1MG_FD_108257 | JGI IMG/M metagenome (GOLD analysis project Ga0160450, IMG submission 108257) | Enriched soil microbial communities from UW Madison campus, WI, USA - HID1975K_E1 MG | ecosystem: Environmental > Terrestrial > Soil > Unclassified | place: USA: Madison, Wisconsin | collected...
GCCCGGTGCCCGTCGCGCAGCTTCACGGTGGTCGGCGACCGGGCGCAGGCGCGCCACGGCTTCCGCGAGTCGTGGCAGGAGCGCCTCGAGCGAGCCGGGCTGACGCAGGTCGAGATCGCCTCGCTGACCGTGAACTACCGCACACCGAGCGAGGTCATGACGGAGGCCGAGCCGGTGATCCGCGCCGCGATCCCCGACGCGAACGTGCCGACGTCGATCCGCACGAGCGGCGTGCCGGTGCTGCACGCCCCCGTGTCGGCACGCGACGCGATCGTCGAGGAGTGGCTCCAGGCGCACCCCGACGGCATCGGCTGCGTCATCGGCGACCCGACGTTCGCGCCGCGCGACCGCGTCCGGTCATTGACCCCCGAGCTGGCCAAGGGGCTGGAGTTCGACCTCGTGGTGATCGTCGAGCCCGCCGCCTTCGGCGACGGCATCGAGGGGGCCGTCGACCGGTACGTCGCGATGACCCGCGCCACCCAGCGCCTGGCCGTCCTCGAGGGGTGAATGGATGCCGGCGGCCCGGCCGCCGGCATCCACTCACCGCTTCGCGGGCCGGTGCAGATCCGATCGTTGACTTAATAACACTCTTGGTTTTATAGTCGTCGACGTTGGCGCATCGCTCAACACAGCACGATCACCACCTGCAATCCCCCGAGGAGTTTCGATGAAGAAACCAGCACTTCGCGCAGCCATCGCGCTCGGCACGATCGGCGCACTGACCGCACTCGCAGCCTGCAGCGGCGGCGGCGGGAACACCCCCGCATCCGGCGAGGCAGACCCCGATGCGGACGTCACGATCACCGTCGGCGACTACCCGACGGCCGACAAGCCCGACGACCGCAAGGCGTTCGACAAGCAGATCGAGAAGTTCCAGGCGCAGTACCCCAACATCACCGTCAAGACCTCGACCGAGGCCTGGGACGCGCAGACGTTCCAGGCGAAGCTCGCCGGCGGCACGCTGCCGACGGTCATGAACGTCTCGCTGACGTACAGCCACGAGCTGATCGACAACGGCCAGCTGCCGAACATGACGCCGTACCTCGAAGAGCTCGACATGGTCGACGACCTCAACCCGCTCGCTCTGGCCAACGTGCAGGACGACGACGGCAACATCTACTCGGTGCCCACCGGCCTGTTCTCGGTCGGCCTCGCGTACAACCGCGCGATCTTCGAGCAGGCCGGACTCGACCCCGACAAGGCGCCCACGACGTGGGACGAGGTGCGCGAGGACGCCAAGATCATCAGCGAGAAGGTGCCCGGCGTCGCCGGCTACGCCCAGCTGACGACCAACAACACCGGCGGCTGGATGCTGACCACCATGACCTACAGCATGGGCGGCACCATCCAGGACGAGGGCGGCAAGAAGGCCGTCATGGGCGACGCCACCACCGAGGCGCTCCAGCTGCTGCACGACATGCGCTGGGAGGACAACTCGATGGGCAGCCAGTTCCTGTACGACCAGGAGGCGGCACGTCAGGACTTCGCCGCAGGCAAGATCGGCATCATCATGCAGGCGCCCGACCTCTACGGCATGGTCGTGAAGGACTTCGGCATGGATCCCGACGCGGTCGGCGTCGGCGCGCTGCCGCAGGCGAACGGCGACAACGGCACGCTCACCGGCGGCTCGCTCAAGCTCTTCAACGCGAAGGCGACGCCCAACGAGCTGCTCGCCGCCGCCCGCTGGGTGAAGTTCTACGACTTCGAGAAGTACTTCGACGAGGACAAGGCCGTCGAGCTCGCCAGCGCCGACGCCGAGGCCGGCAACCCGGTCGGCATCCCCGGCCTGCCCCCAGTGTCGCCCGACATCGACCAGCGCTACCTCGGCTGGATCAAGGACTACATCAACGTTCCCCGCGAGCACTTCACGGGCTACGTCGACTCCACGCTCCCGCTGATCCCCGAGCCGCCGACCGCGACGCAGCAGACGTACGCCGCACTCGACTCGGTCGTGCAGAAGATCCTCACCGACGAGAACGCCGACATCGCCGCCACCATCAAGGAGGCAAACGGCGTGGTCGACGGGATCATCGCGCAGGCATCGCGCTGATCCCCGACGTGGATGCCGGCGGCCCCCGCCGCCGGCATCCACCCGGAGATTCGAGGCAATCATGACCCGAGTCCTAGAGAAGACCGCACCGTCGCGGCCGGCGGAGACTCCCCCTCCCGCCCGTCGTCCGCGCACCCTCCGCACCTGGTACCTCGGCGGCGGCCTGCACTCCGTGCTGTTCGCCATCCCCGTCGTGCTCGTGTTCGCCTACTTCAGCTGGGGCCCCATCATCCAGGGCCTGACGCTGAGCTTCCAGAAGACCAACCTGATCCTGCCCGCGCAGTGGGTGGGGATCAGCAACTTCGAGTACGTGCTGAGCGACCCGGGCCTTGCCCAGGCCGTCGGCAACACGGCGTACTTCGCGCTGCTGGCGCTGGTCTTCGGCTTCCCGATCCCGATCATCCTCGCGGTGCTCATCAACGAGCTGCGCAAGTACGACGGCCTCTACAACGCCCTCGCGTACCTGCCGGCGATCGTCCCCCCGGTCGCGGCGATCCTGCTGTGGAAGTTCTTCTACGACCCCTCCGCCACCGGCATGTTCAACACCATGCTGGGCTGGATCGGCCTCGGGCCGTTCCCGTGGCTCAACTCCGAGGCCATGGCGATGCCGTCCATCGTGCTGTACGCCACCTGGGCGGGCGCGGGATCCACCGCCATCATCTACATCGCCGCGCTGCGCTCGGTGAGCACCGAGCTGTACGAGGCGGCCGAGATCGACGGCGCGAGCATCTGGCAGCGCATGTGGTACGTGACCGTCCCGCAGCTGCGCGGCGTGATCCTCGTGATGATGCTGCTCCAGCTCATCGGCACGTTCCAGATCTTCACCGAGCCGTTCCTGTTCACCGGGGGCGGTCCGAACAACGCGACGCAGACCGTCCTCCTCAAGATCTACAACTACGCATTCGTCTACGGCGATTTCGGGGCGGCCACCGCGCTGAGCGTCATGCTCGCGGCCTTCCTGTGCGTACTGTCGGGCGTCTACCTCTGGGCGACCCGGAGATGGAGCACCTCATGACCTACCAGGACATGCCGCTCGACGAGGCGACACGCACCCTCGTCGTGAACCGTCCGGGCAAGCGCCGCCGTCGTCGCGCGCCCGAGGCCCCCAAGGAGCGCGGCGCGATCTCGTTCGCCGACCGCAAGCGCCGGAGCGTCCGCATCTGGCTGTGGATCATCCAGGGCGTCGCGCTCGTCGGCCTCGTGTTCGCGGGGCTCGGGCCGCTGCTGTGGTCCGCCAAGGCCTCGATCAGCGACACGCAGGCCATCATCACCGACCCGATGGGCATCTGGTTCACGCCCAACGAGTGGAGCAACCTCGTCCGCGCCTGGAACGGCGCCGAGATCGGCTCGTCGCTGCGCAACACCGTGATCGTGGCGCTCGGCTCGACGCTGGCGACGCTGGTCATCAGCATCCTCGCGGCCTACATCCTGAGCGTCCTGAAGCCCAAGTGGGCTCCACTGCTCAGCGGCGCGATCCTCGCGACGCTCTTCCTCCCCGGCGTGATCTCGCTCGTGCCGCTCTATCTCACGGTGCTCGACCTGCCGCTGTTCCACATCAGCCTGCTCAACACGTTCTGGGCGGTGTGGCTGCCCTCCGCGGCGAGCGCCTTCAACGTCGTGGTGCTCAAGCGGTTCTTCGACTCGGTCCCGCGCGAGATCCTCGAGGCCGCCAAGATCGACGGCGCCGGGCCCCTGCGGGTGCTCTGGACGATCGTGCTGCCGCTGTCGCGCCCCATCATCGGCGTCGTCGCGCTGCTCGCGGCCATCGGCTCGTGGAAGGACTACCTGTGGCCGATGCTGGTGCTGCCGAGCCCCGGCCTGCAGCCCGTGTCGGTGATGCTGCCGACGCTCGCGAGCGGGCCGACGCCCCTCGCCGTGAAGATGGCGGCGGTCTTCCTCAGCCTCATCATCCCGGTGGTGCTGTTCCTCATCTTCCAGAAGCAGTTCCTGCGCGGCGTCGGCACGGCGGGAGGGATCAAGGGATGAACGACCTCAACGGAGCACGCGTGCTCGTCACCGGCGCATCCGGGCGGATCGGGGTGGTCACGAGCGCGCGGCTGCAACGGGCCGGGGCATCCGTCACCGCGCTCTCGCGCGAGGCGAACCCGGCGCTGGAAGCCGACCGCGTCATCGTCGGCGACACCCGTTCGCAGGAGGATGTCGCGCGAGCGCTCGAAGGGGCCGACCTCGTCGTGCACCTCGCGGCGCTCGCGCACCGCGACATCGCCCCCGCGTACGACGTCTACTCGACCAACGTGGTGTCGACGTTCAACGTGCTCGCCCAGGCGGGGGCGCGGGGTCTTCCCCGCGCCGTCGTCGCCGGCAGCATCAACTCGTACGGACTGCCGCAGAACATCCACGAGGTCACCCCGGCGTACTACCCGCTCGACACCGACATCCCGACCGACATCGCGGACTGGTACTCGCTGTCCAAGCGCAACGACGAGAACACCGCGCGCATGGCGTGGCGGCACTGGGGCATCGACATCGTGACGCTGCGGTTCCCGCACGTCAACGGTGCCGACAACCTGGCCGAGATCGCCGAGGGGATCGCCGCCGCCCCGCGGGACGGCCTGCGCGAAGGGTGGTCGTACCTCGTGACGGAGGATGCCGCACGTGCCGTGGAGCTGTCGCTGACGGCATCCACCACCGGCGCCCACGCGTTCTTCCTCGCGGCGAACTCGACGCTCGCGCCGTACCGCACCGAGGACCTGCTGCAGCGGTACGCGCCGCAGGCGCCGCGGCTGCGGCGCTTCGTGGAGCGCGAGGTGCCCATCGACCTGACCCCGGCCCGCGAGCTGATCGGGTTCGAGGCGCAGCACGAGATCCCCCTTGAGACGCTCGACCTTCCCGACGATCTGTAGAAACGACCAGGAGCCCACCGATGCCCTTCGACACCTTCGCCAACCCGTGGTCGCCGCGGGAGGACCTGCGCATCACCTCGGTGCGCGCGATCACGACCGCGCCCGAGGGCACGCCGCTCGTGGTCGTGCGGATCGACACGAGCGAGCCCGGCCTGTACGGACTCGGGTGCGCGACCTTCACGCAGCGGTACCGCGCGGTGGTGACCTTCGTCGAGGAGCACCTGGCTCGGCTCCTGATCGGGCGCTACCCGGGTGACATCGGCGACCTCACGCGGCTCGCCGGCTTCTCGGGCTACTGGCGCGGCGGCCCGGTCACCAACAACGCGATCTCGGGCATCGACCAGGCGCTGTGGGACATCGCCGGCAAGCGCGCCGGGATGCCGGTGCACGAGCTGCTCGGCGGCAAGGTGCGCGCGGCCGCCGACACCTACCTGCACGCGTCGGGCCGCACGATCGAGGCGACGATGGACCACGCGCAGGAGCTCATCGCGCAGGGCTGGCGGCACGTGCGGCTGCAGCTGTCGACGCCCGGGGGCGGCGGCTACGGCGCCCCCGCGGTGCCCACCGAGTACCCCGACGCGCCGTACGGCAACGGGTGGAGCGCCCGCGACTACCTGCGCCGCGTGCCGGCGCTGTTCGAGGCCGCGCGCGAGACGCTGCCCGAGAACATCGAACTGCTGCACGACGTGCACTCGCGCCTCACCCCGTCCGAGGCGATGTGGCTGGCCCGCACCCTGGAGCCGTACCGGCTGTTCTTCCTGGAGGACGTGCTGCCGCCCGAGCACTGGGACCGCCTGCCCGAGGTGCGCGCGGCGTCGGGCACCCCGATCGCCGTCGGCGAGCTCACGACGTCGCTCACCGACGCCGTGCACCTGGTGCGCGACGGCGGCGTGGACTTCATCCGCAGCCACGTGTCCGACATCGGCGGGCTGACGCCCGCGCGCAAGATCGCCGACCTCGCCGAGCTCAGCGGCGTGCGCACCGCCTGGCACGGCCCGGGCGACACGTCGCCCATCGGCGCGGCCGCCAACGTCGCGCTCGATGTGACCTCGGCGGCGTTCGGCATCCAGGAGGGACACGTCTACAACGACGCCACGCACGAGGTGTTTCCCGGTACTCTGCGCATCGAGGACGGCTGGCTTCGGCCCAACGAGGCGCCGGGCTGGGGGATCGACATCGACGAGGATGCCGCCGCACGATTCCCGGCCGAGCTGTCCGGGCATGACGCATGGGCTGCCGGTGTACGACGCCCCGATGGAGCACTGGAGGCACCGTGACCGACACCACCGATCGCAGCACCCGTCGGACGGCGACCGCGCCGAACTCGCGCCGCAACCCGCGCGCCGTCAACGACCGCGACCGCCCCGGCGCCAATCAGCACGACCTCGGCTCGTTCAACGAGGTCGCGATCATCGAGACCATCCGCCAGGCCGGCACCATCAGCCGCACCGAGATCGCCGAGCGCACCGGCCTCACGCAGCAGTCGGTGTCTCGCATCCTGCGGGTGCTGCTGGAACGGCAGCTGCTCGCCGAGGGCGAGCAGACCCGCTCCGAGCGGCTCGGCAAGCCCCGCACCCCGGTGCGCCTGCGGGCCGAGGCGGCGCACGCGGTCGGCATCCTCGTCGACCCCGATGTGGTGTCGGTCGTGCTCGTCGACCTCGACGCGCGCGAGCTGGAGCGGCGCAGCATCCATCTCGACTCCGAGGTGTCGCCCGCCGACCTGGTGGAGCTGATCGCGGTCAACGTGGAGGACGTGCTGGCCACGTCGCAGATCGACCGCGGCACGTTCCTCGGCGTCGGCGTCGCGGTGCCGGGACCGATCACGGCGGACGGCGACCTGCTCGATCTGCCGCTGTCGCAGGCCTGGCGCAACGTCCCCCTGCACCGGCTGCTCGACGAGCGCCTGCCGTACCCGGTCGTCGTCGAGAAGGACGGCACCGCCGCCGCCGTGGGCGAGCGCTGGGTCGGTCGCACGGCCCGTGCGCAGGACTTCGTGTACCTCTACTTCGGCACCGGCATGGGCTCGGGCCTCGTGCTCAACGGCGAGGCGTACCGGGGAGTGAGCAGCAACGCCGGGGAGTTCGGCCAGCTGTGCGCGATCCGACTGGGCCGCGTCGACGGGGCGGGCCGCCCGGAGCTCGTGCGCGAGTGCAACCCGCCCGTGGCGATCCCCGAGATCGCTCGCGAGCTCGGCTACGCCGGCCCGGCGACGACGTACCGGGAGTTCTGCGCCGAGATCACCGCGGGCGACGCCACCGTGATCGCCGCCGTGCAGCAGGTGGCCGACGTCATCGCCCTCGGCGCCTCGGCGCTCGTGGACGTGCTCGACCTGTCGACGATCGTCGTCGGCGGACCGGCGTTCGAACCCGAGCTGCAGGAGATCGTGGTGTCGACCATCGAGCGTGCCGTCAACACGATGCCGACAGCCCACCGCGCCCGCACCGTGGCCGTCGAGCGCTCGGTGGTGACCGGCGAGGCCGGCGCCATCGGCGCGGCGTCGACGATCTTCCACGCCTCGTTCGCCCCGATGGTCCGGCGCACCCAGCCGTACGATCTGCGATGACCGCCGCTGACCCCGGCCGCCGGCACGCGTTGCGCTCGCCCGGCGGCGACTTCGCCGTGGCCGTCGACGAGTCCGGAGCGCGCATCGCCTCGATCGTCGACACGACGACGGGCACCGAGTTCCTGCTGCAGCTCAACGGCCGCGACGCCGAGGTGCCCGAGACGCCGCCGGCCGCGGACTCCAACCGGCGGTGGCACGAGCGCTACGCCGGCGGGTGGCATCCCCTTCTCCCCAATGCCGGCGACGACCGCACGGTGGACGGGGTCGCCCACCCGTTCCACGGCGAGGCGGCGTGGCGGCGGTGGCGCACGGTCGCCCTCGACGACTCCTCGTGCACGCTCGAAGTGGCGCTCGACACCGTGCCGCTGCTGCTGCGCCGCCGCACCGTGGCGACCGCCGACGGCGTGCGCGTGCAGCAGCGCCTCGAGAACACGTCGGACGGCGACGTCGCCGTGACCTGGACCGAGCACCCGGCGTTCGCCGAGGTGCTCGCGAGCGCCGGCGCATCGCTGACGGTCGACGGCGACCTCGTCGACGTCCACTTCCCGCAGCCCGGCGAGGGGCACGGCGGCTTCTGCTCCGTGCCGTCCGGTGCCCGCGGCGTCGCTCGGCTGCGCGGCGGCGGATGGGATGCCGTCCTGGCGTGGGATCCCGTGCTCTTCCCGCAGCTGCACGTGTGGCAGGAGCACCGCTTCACGACCGGATTCCCGTGGTGGGGCGAGACCAGCACGATCGCGCTGGAACCCGCGTCCCGCCCGTACGACCACACCGACGAGGCCCTCGGCCCCATCGTCGTCCCCGCTCACGGTGCAGTGGCGGCCGAGTTCTCGCTCTCCCTCACCCGCGTCGCGCTGCTCCCCCGCGTGACGCCGAAGCCACGAAAGGCACGATCATGGACCAGCCGCTGAGAATCGGGATCGTCGGACTCGGCGCGATCTCAGGCGCCTACCTGTCGACGTTCGAGCGTCTGGACGCCGTGCGCGTCACCGCCGTCGCCGACGCGCTCCCCGGCCGCGCCGAGGCGGTCGCAGCCGACCTCGGGGTGCGGGCACTGACCGTCGACGAGCTCGTCGCCGACCCCGAGGTCGACCTCGTCCTCAACCTCACGATCCCGGCCGCTCACGCCGAGATCGCGCGCAAGGCCATCGCCGCCGGCAAGGCGACGTACGGCGAGAAGCCGCTCGCGGCGACGATGGCCGACGCCCGGGCGATGGTGGATGCCGCTCACGCGGCCGGCGTCGCCCTCGGCTGCGCCCCCGACACGGTCCTCGGCACGGGCGTGCAGACCGCACGGCAGGCGATCGACGACGGGCTCATCGGCCGGCCGGTGGCCGCGACGGCCACGATGGTGACGCCCGGTCACGAGCGGTGGCATCCGAATCCCGACTTCTACTACCAGCCGGGCGGCGGCCCGCTGCTCGACATGGGGCCGTACTACGTGACGGCCCTCGTCAACCTGCTCGGCCCGGTCGAGTCCGTCGTCGGCGACGCCTCGCGCACCCGCGAGACCCGCGTCATCGGCTCGGGCGCGCGGGCGGGCGAGACGATCGAGGTCGACGTCGCGACCCACGTCACGGGCGTGCTCCGCCACCGGTCGGGGGCGCTGTCGACACTCGTGATGAGCTTCGACGCGGTCGCGACGCGCGCGTCGAACATCGAGGTGCACGGCGAGGCGGGCTCGCTCGTCGTGCCCGACCCGAACGGCTTCGCCGGCGACGTGCGCCTGCACGCGCTCGACGGCGAGTGGGTGAACCTCGAGCCCAGCGCTGGCTACGTCGACGCGGCCCGCGGGTACGGCATCGCCGACCTGGCGGCGGGCGGCGCCGGCCCCGCGGGGCGTGCGAGCGGCGACGTCGCGCTGCACGTGCTCGATGTCATGACGTCGCTGCTGCGCGCCGCGGACGAGCACGCGCCGGTGACGGTGGCGTCGACGTGCGAGCGCCCGCCGGTGGTGCCGCTGTCGACGGCGCCCGGAGGCCTCCGCGGCTGAGCCGCGACCTTGGAAGCCCGGCGCCCCTGCGGGGTGCCGGGCTTTCGTGGCGGAGGGGTCAGAACAGGTCGCCGTGCCCGAGCTCGACGAGATGGCGGCGCGAGATCGCGAGCGACTCCCACACCGTGCGTCCGTAGAGCTCGTCCTGCTCGACGAGCAGGTACTCGGCCCCGGCGGCGAGGCTGTGGGCGATGATCGCGGGCCAGTCGAGGTTGCCCTCGCCGACCTCCGCGAACTGCACGAGCCCCTTCCACCCGTCCTGGAACGCGGCGTGGTCGCCCCGTTCGAGCGCGTCGATCGTCTCGGCGGACGGCCAGCCGATGCGGTAGTCCTTGAGGTGCACGAGCTTCACCCGCCCGGCGTACTGGTCGATGATCCGCACCGGGTCGAGTCCGCCGCGCTGGATCCAGTGCACGTCGAGCTCGATCCCGACGTGGGGCGAGGCATCCGCGATGACGTCCAGCAGGTAGCGGCCGTCGGTCTTCGCGAACTCGACATGGTGATTGTGGTAGTACAGCGCGATGCCCTCGTCGGCGAGGCGGACGGCCGCCGCGTCGGCGATGCGGCAGAACTCGAGCACGCTGTCGAGCGAGCGCAGCATCGGGATCGGCAGCATGCCGATGCGCACCATGCCGGCGCCGAGCGCCTTCGTGTCGGAGACCACCTTGTCGAACTCGGTCTCCAGCGACGGGTTGGCGGCGCCGGCGGCGCCGATCCCTGCCGAGGTCGCGCAGACCTCGAAGCCGAAGTCGTCCTGCGCGCGCCGCAGGTCCGCCATCACCTCGGGGGTCAGCCGCGTCGCCGACAGCTCGGCGACCCGGTAGCCGACGTCGACCGTGCGGCGGATCGCCTCGTAGGCGCCGAGCTCCTCGATGGCCCCCCGCAGCATCATCGCCTGTACGCCGATGCGTGCCATGTCGTCTCCTTGCCGGTCGTGGACGGTCACCAGTCGTGCACCGTGCCGTCGGAGAGGCGGTTGTACGGCAGGTAGGCCTGCTCGTACGGGTACTTGCCCGCCTCGTCGAGGTCGAGCTCGACACCGAGCCCGGGGTTGTCGCCGGGGTGCAGCAGGCCGTCCTGCCACGTGAAGGACTGCTGGAACACCTCGTCGGTGCGCGCGCCGTGCTTCATGTACTCCTGGATGCCGAAGTTGTGGATCGCGAGGCCCAGGTGCAGGGCCGCGGCCATGCCCACCGGCGAGATGTCGGTCGGCCCGTGCATGCCCGACTTGATCTGGTACAGCGCCGCGTAGTCGAGCGTCTTCTTGAGCGCCGTGATGCCGCCCATGTGGGTGACGGCGCCGCGCACGTAGTCGATGAGCTGGTCGCGGATGATGTCCTTGAAGTCCCACACCGTGTTGAAGATCTCGCCGATCGCGAGCGGCGTCGTGGTGTGCTGCCGCACGAGCCGCAGCGCCTCCTGGTTCTCGGCCGGCGTGCAGTCCTCGAGCCAGAACAGGTCGTACGGCTCCAGCGCCTTGCCCAGCTTCGCCGCCTGGATGGGCGTCATGCGGTGGTGCCCGTCGTGCAGCAGCGGGATCTCGGGCCCGAACTCGTTGCGCACCGCTTCGAACACGGTCGGCAGGTGGCGCAGATACGGGCGGGTGTCCCAGTCCTCCTCGACGGGCCGGGCGCCGCGGCGGGCGGGCTCGTGGTCGTACCGCTCCTCGCCGCCGCCGGTGAACGACGATTGCGCGGCGATGCCGTAGATGGCCTTGAGCCCGGGCACCGCGGTCTGGATGCGGATGGCCTTGTAGCCCTGCTCGAGGTGATCGCGCACCGAGTCGAACAGCGACGGCAGGTCGGTGCCCGACGCGTGGCCATAGGCGAGCAGTCCGTGGCGGGAGGCGCCGCCGAGCAGCTGGTAGACCGGCATGCCGGCGGCCTTGCCCTTGATGTCCCACAGCGCCATGTCGACCGCGGCGATCGCGGCCATCGTGACAGGCCCGCGCCGCCAATAGGCCGACCGGTACAGGAACTGCCACGTGTCCTCGATGCGGTGCGCGTCGCGGCCGAGCAGCAGCGGCACGACGTGCTCGGTGAGGTAGGCGACGACCGCCAGCTCGCGCCCGTTGAGGGTCGCGTCGCCGAGGCCCGTGAGCCCGTCGTCGGTCGTGAGCTTGAGGGTGACGAAGTTGCGGTTCGGGCTGGTGACGATCACCTCGGCCTTGTCGATGATCACGATGCGTTCCCTTCGAGAGTGCGGATGAGAAGAGCGGTGGATGCCGTCACCTCGGC